>Ga0116170_10006591_pt1 | contig 10135 bp, 9 predicted proteins | sample AD_JPNHW1_MetaG_FD_89797 | JGI IMG/M metagenome (GOLD analysis project Ga0116170, IMG submission 89797) | Active sludge microbial communities of municipal wastewater-treating anaerobic digesters from Japan - AD_JPNHW1_MetaG | ecosystem: Engineered > Bioreactor > Anaerobic > Digestate | place...
CATTTTTGGTTCGGATGGCATTATAGGCTGGTGGCAGATACTTGGTATTATTGTGCTTATCGGCATCATCATTTTTTACGTGCAGTATCGTAAGAAACAGATGTAATTTTGCCGGCCTGCCTACGGCAGTGCGGTTTTTAACCACCCTAAAAACAAGAGATATGCCTTTGTAACCTGTTGCTTTTGCGGCAGAGGTTGTGGTCTGGTTGTTTTTTGGATTTCGGCAGAGGCATTGTCAGAACTGACTTGATGGTCAATATTGGCCGTCAAGTCAGTTTTTTTATAGAACCTATACCAAAAACATGGGCGTCGCCGAAATCGAGCAATTTTGCGGGCTGATAAGGAATAAAAGCGGCGACAGACTTTTTTGGTGATATTCTACCTTTTTCTGATGCAGACTAAGCCGCAAAAGAACCCGGTTGCAGGCAACTAAAAAGTTTTGTGGATGGATTTTTAAAAATTCATGCAATACCAGCTGGAAAAATGACAATCCTGTCAGATTAAGTGCTATAATTACAATATGGACATTAAGAGCGTTAAATCCGATGACGAGACGTTGGCTTCATTGGAACGGCAGACGCCGGCATGGGAGATACGTTGCTTAAGGTGCGGCATGCGTGAGCCGTGGGAAAAATATGGCATTCGCAAGTTTGCAGCGGGCAGAAAATATACCGTGGGACACTGCTCCCGTTGCGGACGATTCTGCTGCCATGTCATTACAAAACTTGACGGCTCGGTCGCACTGGCACAGCGGGCATGACCGCTCGATAGCTACGCCACGTTTAAAGCTTCAGGCCTTTGAATTGGCTGTGAAGGGGGTATATTAACGATTTTCTAGAGCATGTTAAATTTGGAATTGCACCTTGTTGCGTCGTTGAGGACGAGGCTGGCAAGGAAGGCGAAGCAGGCAACCTTATATGGTTTCCGATGCAGCCTGACGCAGCCAGCCAACGCCGCAAACAGCAACAAGCGCAAAGTCAAGTTTAATATGCTCTAATACAAATCTTCATTACAATGGGCATGAACTCTTTACGATGACTTTCAAAAAAAATCTTTGGCTGAAAAGTTCGATAGTTGTTGCCGCTGACAAAATTAAAATCCGAACCCATTGCAATTCAATTCGGTTTGCATTCAAGCAGGATGCTCAAAAAAAATTCGAAACGGAAATAGTTCATATGCATAATCTCACAGCACGGAATTGTCAGTAAGGAAATATCTGTGCTGATTTTTGGGCTTAAGCCTTGATTTTAATGTCTCATTTGTGCAGAATATGCACCTTGTTTCGGCCCCATCGTCTAGTGGCCCAGGACACAGGGTTCTCATCCCTGCAACCGGAGTTCGAGTCTCCGTGGGGTCAGTTTCAGCCTTCTGTGGCGGAAGGCTGAAAGGCCATCGCTACATTTTTACCGTAACAGTCTGCCGCATGGAAGAGTCGGTTACTTCGAAAAATTCTTCCGGCTGGAAGCTGAAAAGGCCGGCAATCATGTTTGACGGGAAAACCGCTATTCGGGTATTGATGTCTCTGACGTTGGCGTTGTAGAACCTTCTCGCCGCCTGTATTCTGTCCTCTGTATTGGTAAGTTCTTTCTGCAATGAAAGGAAATTTTCCGACGCCTTCAATTGCGGATAATTCTCCGCCAGCGCGAAAAGATTGCCCAATGCGTTTATGAACAGATTTTCGTCCTTTGCCTGCTGAGCCGGCGTTCCATTGTTGGCTGCTGCCCGATTACGAGCTTCGATTACCATTTCCAACGTCTGCCGTTCATGTGCGGCGTAGCCTTTTACTGTCTCGACGAGGTTTGGTATCAGATTGTAACGGCGCTTGAGTTCGGTTTCTATGCCGCTCCAGCTTTCCCTGCATTGCTGTTTGAGCCGGACGAAAGAGTTATATGTGCCGATAAACCACGCAATTACAATAAACGCCACTATTAAAACTGCCGCGTAAAGTACTGTCATTGTCAGCTCCGTGAGTATTTTTTATGATTGCATCTGCTTTTTAACGTAATCGGGTATCATGTCCAGCAGGGCGATTATGGTATCGACAGCCTGTTCGATATCAGCCGGCTGCCACGTTGAGTCTGAGCGGCGGATAAGAACTTCATCAGTTGCGAATTCAATATAATATTTGGCAGCCTGGCGGTTGAGCAGAAGTTCCATGGCGCGGCTGTGCAGAATGTCATAAGCCCATTTCTTTTCCGGTGCTTTTACGAAAAAACGGCGGCTGAATTCTGCCGATTCGAAGTCTATATCGTCCAAGCCGAAGAATTCCGTCAATTTGTCAAAAAAACCTTCCGGCCGAATTGATAGCGGCTTTAGCGGGAACGGGGATTTTAGTATTATGCATGAGAACAGATGCGTCTGGCGGTTTTTGCCTGAGCCGGTAGTGTAGTGATAGTCAAATGCAGTCATGTCCCAGCCGTGCCAGTCGCCGGTTATGATGTTGAACGCATAGCGTGAATCACCGTATTTGAAGCATTTGAATGCCGGATGGACGTGTTCAAAACAGCTGTTCTTTTCGGGCGTGAATAGCAGGTTTCTGGATGTAGCCCATTCGGCGAGCATTTTGCGACGTTTTCTGGCGGACATGAACGACAGAACTACAGCCGCTATGAATATCGCTATGAACAGTAGTGGTATGAATGCCGATAAATCACTGCTGGCCAATTTGTTCTCCTGTTGTTGAGAAAAAATCCTGAATTAACAAAATTTGCCGTAAGTATAGGTTTCAGGTGCTGTTAACTAACTTTCTACTTGTAAATAATTTACGATACTTAAAAGTTGAAAATTGTTTGTCGTTTAGTTCTTGAATTCTGTTATTTTTTCCTGTAGCGCTGTTGCGATATTAAAGTTGCGGGGGAATGGCTTTTCCCTGAGCGGGTTTATTGTTGAGGTAATGTTCAAGCATGACTCCCTTGTATGGTGAATCGATGGGCAGAAACGTGAATTTTTTGCCGTAGATTTTCCTGCCTTCGGCGTCGACATAGTTCAGGAATTCGTCAAGAAACGTGCTCGTTCTGTCCGAGACGTGGAAGAGTATGTCCCGCTGCCGTTCTTTGCGGAATTTTGAGACGGACATGTCCTGCCGGAGATTTTTTTTGACGTTAGCCGTCCATTTGGCATCGTCCTTGTACCATGCCTTTAGGAAATCCGTCGAGTCGTGATTCGTCGTCCAGTCGTGGCTGTCGACCAGCCATGTTTCCACCGGCAGGCTGAGGTTTTTTGCGACGAGCTGTTCGTCCATTAAAGTGCGCATGCCGCCGTACGGCACTCGCCACGTTGGATAATACGCGACGCCGGTGCGGTCAAGTTCGAATATCAGCCGTTTGATGTCATCCTGTGCGTCTTTGGCGGACATGAACAGGTTGTGATACTCGTCGTGATTGCAGGCGTGGATGGCTACTACGTGGCCGGCGTCGGCGATTGCCTTGATGCCGCTGAGAAAAGCTGCCCGCATTTCCTTTTCCGAACTTTTGGGCGACCATTTTGGCGCGTCTTCTTCAGGCCGAACGTAGACTGCATAAAAAACGGCTGTCGTGTTGTGTTTCTTGAGCGTGTCGAGGGTTTTGTGAAGGCTGGCGAGCATCTCCTCCTGATTTTTGGGATAAACGCCTTCTTCGACGAATTTCTGATCTATTGGGCCGTCGTCGAATGTCGGTATGAACACCACTTTGCCGTCGGTTTCCTCAGGGGCGGCGTAACGCGATTTTTCCGGCACGACCATTTCACAGCCGCCGAGTATGAAAAATGCGACTAACATGCTGTACATGAAAAATTTCAATTTAGTTCTCCTTTTATATTATTCCGAAGGTTATGTTTCGGCGGCGTCATTCTTCGTCCGGTATGGGCCAGCGGCATACCGTTGAATTGCGGTAACCGCCTACGTAAAAATACCTGCTCTCAGGGCCTGGTTCTATACAAAGGCCGTCGCCTACGGGGCCGTTATAATCGCACAGCATCCTTTGGGTTTTTAAGTCCCACATCACTATATCGCCGCCGAGTTCAGCTGCGCCGAGACATTTCCCGTCCGGCGAAAAGGCGAAAGAAAAATGACCTATGCCGAATTGTTGTGGCATTAGGGTGTAGAGTTTTTTGCGGCTGTCCAGATTCCATATTTCGATGGAATGGTCTTTCCGGAAAGCCATGAGTTTGCCGTCGGGCGAGACTGCGAGGCTGAAAGTCTCAGCCGGCGTCGTCCAGAGTTTTCGGCCTTGTGCTATGTCCCACAAAATAACTTCGTTCGTATAGTTGCTCGACGTCACAAGACGGTTGTTGTCCGGCAGAAATGTCACTGACTGAACGCCGCCGCCCTGGCCGTCCATGGTCTTGATTAGTCCGCCGGTGGCAAAGTCCCATACATACACTTTATCGTCCGATTCAAGGGTTGCGATAAATTTCCTGTTCGGCGAGAGGGCGAAGGGCATGAACCACAAGCCCTCATGCTGGTAGCTTTTTATCAGCTTGCCGTCGTGCGGATTCCAGAATCGCAGTTGTTTATCCTTGCCGGCGGTCAGAAGCGTATCGTTGTCGGCGAATTCAACCTGCATTATTTCGCCGCCTTTGCGAGCAGGAATTTGACATTCCTCGAACCCCCACGGCAGAGAATAAACGGTTACGCCGTATTCCATTCTGGCGGCGGCTAACAGTTTGCCGTTTTGGGAAACGGCTATGCTGGTGACTGCTTTATAGGGCAGGTAGGGCGAGTTCCAGTCTGCCGGCGTGCCAATCATGCGGCAGTGCGGGTCGGTGTCCCTGTCGAGGCTGCAGCCGCAGCCGCCTGCGCAAAACGTCAGAAAAACCACCCCAAAAATAGCGGATAAGAATCTCATTTCGTTTTTTCTCCCGAATCGTCACAGCCGATTTGAAGCATTTTCATGATGATGTTGGCGCCTTGCGAGTGGCCGATAAAGATATAATCGGCATCCTTGTCCTGCAGGGAGTCGGCGAGCAGTTTGACGGGCTTGGCTTTCTGGCCGGTCGGTTTCCATGCAAAACTGTCCTGCCGGACTATTTCGAGTTCCGGCTTCCAGTAACCCGTGAAATGGTGATAACCCTGTATGCCGCCGGGAATTTTTCTGCCGGTAAGCCCTGGAAACATGTCGGGCTGGGATTGCACCATATAAAGCGTGCCGAACTGCCGGTAATATTTTTCGCTGCGGGGAGCCGAAAACTGCTGATTGGGCACTTTATCGCGCGGGTCCCGCATCAGATAAACTTCTATATCGACCTTGTCGGTGCTTTTGGGCGGCAGCGTCTGCGTGCAGGGGGCAGCCAGAATTACGATTATCTTTGTTCTGCCGTCCTTGTTTATGAAGTGTCCCTTGTCTTTTTTGGGGTCTACAAACATTCGCAACGCCCATACAGCCTGTTTTTCAGCATCGGCGTCCAGCCATTTCGGCGTGTCGATAAGATTCCACATGACGCTGTTGGGGCCTTTTTCCTGAGTGCCGCTGGTTATGCATACGTCCGGCTCGGCGCCTTCGATTTTTTCCCTTAAAATGCCGGCGATGTATAATTCATTCGGAATTCTCTGAAAACTGCCCATGCCGCCGCAGACCCATAATTCCGGCGTATAGTCAGCCGGCTGGGTTACGTGGGGAGCTTGCGTTTGTGCCGCCGGCTGTGTTGACGCGGCGTTGCTCATGTCGTTTTTATTGTTGCAGCCGCATAAAAATGCGGCTGATATCAATGCTGGTACGACGAAAAACCTCACTTGCATTTTACGTCTCCTTGAGGATTTCAAACACTTTTGGTCAGAGCATGTTAAATTGGAAATTTCGTTTTAATTGCCAGCCGATGTCGTAGGTGGCAGTATTACGCAATATCAAGTTTAACATGTTCTAAAGTCCCCATGCTTTGGCAAATGCCTCGAATGACCTGTCGTAGGATTTTTCATCCTTGTCGGGAAAACAGCAGCCGGGAAGTTCCCGATTTTTCAGATGATATCGCAGGCATTCGCAGCAGACTCCCTTATTACCGCAGCCGGGGTAACTGCACGTACAGAATTCAAGGTTAGCCTTTTTTCTGCATTCCATATTTTTCGTCTCCATTTGGCTGAGAATAATTTTACATTCCGGCGGTCAATATGCGACATCAAAATTTGCAAATTTTCCACTAGCCGGCGCGGTCTGGCAGGTGGTTTTACGTATAAATCCGTCCATACGGTTAAGAATTTCTTCGACAACCGCCTCAGCCTCCCGTAATTCGCCCTCGATGAGACATTCGACCGTGCCGTCGGATAAATTCCGCACGTAGCCGGTCACCTCATAATTGCGGGCGATATTGCGAGCCGTCCAGCGAAGCCCGACTCCCTGCACATCGCCGATGAAAATATATCGATACTGTTGCATTATTTCAATAAATCCTTGTCGGCTTGAGCGACGTTATGGCAACCGCAACATGGCGATTGCAATTATATGGTATTATAATATTTCGGCTTGTTGATATCGACTTGTTTTGTGCGGCGAAGGGTTCTATAATCTCTGCTGTCGACATGTGTCGGCCTGGAAAGAAGGATTTTTTAATGGCTGTAATCAATGTCTTATGTATTGGGGATGTCGTTGGCAGCCCCGGCAGGGCGTATATCGAAAACAATCTGCCGAAACTCATAACCGACCGACAGATAGATTTTGTGGTCTGCAATGCTGAAAATATCGCCGGCGGCAGCGGAATAACCCCGCAACTTTTCAACAAGCTCATCAGCAGCGGCGTGGATGTCGTTACGCTCGGCGACCACTGTTTTCGCAAGGGCGACATCTACCAGCTGATGGGCGAGAGCGACCGCATTATCCGGCCTGCCAATATGCCACGCAATTCCGTCGGCAAATGGTGGACGGTTGCACCTACCAAATCCGGCTCGTTCCAGGTGGGCGTTACATGCGCTATGGGCCAGATGTACATGGCGAGCTGTAATTCGCCGTGGGTAGCAGTTGACGAGGCGCTGGCCAAAATTAACGACCAGACCCGCATAAGCGTGATTGATTTTCACGCTGAGGCGTCGAGCGAAAAGATGGGTATCGGCTGGTACTGCAACGGCAGGGCGAGCGTGATTTTCGGCACTCATACGCATACGCCCACTGCCGACGCGCAGATACTGGACGGCGGAACTGCGTTCATCAGCGACGTCGGCATGACGGGGCCGTACGACAGTATTCTCGGCAGAGATAAGGAACGGGTGCTGAAATTCCTCACTACCGCTATGCCGCAGCGTTTCGACGTCGCAGGCGGCGACGTCCGCATGTACTGCCTGCTTTGCGGCGTACAGACGGAAACCGGCAAAGCCGTCTCTGTTGAACTCATCCGCGTTTAGTTCCGATTAGCCGCCGTTCCGGACGGATAAAAAATATATGCCATTGCCAATCGGGAAATTGCGGACGGGACGGGTTTGATATATACTGATAAGCATTACATGTTTTCAGGAGGCTGAGCCTATGGCAGGAACAAATAAACTGAAGACCGCACTTATCGGCAGTTTCAGATTTCGCGTATTGTTCTGTTCAGTGGGGGCGATGGTGCTTACTCTCGTGGTAACGCTCATGGTGGGCGGAATCGGCATGTACCATGAGTTGGAAAAAAACGCCCTCGTTACGATTAAAAATCACGTCAACTTCATGGCTCACGATCTTAATAGCTATAACGATTCATGCGTGGCAATGGTTCGCACGCTTGCCATGTGTCAGGAAGACGGGATGTTTGGCCGGCGAGAGGAAACCGCCAGAGTTCTACAGACTATCATGCGAGCCGACGAGGATATATACGACCTGTACGTGATTTACGAGCCGAACGCCGACGGCCAGGATGAAAAATATCGCAACAGGCCGAATCATGATGCTACCGGCCGTATGAACAACTGCTGGTACAGACGCGGCGGCCAGATTGATTATTCGCCTGGCGTGGATATGGAGACAAGCCTTTATTACAGGGGTTGCAAAGAACAGTTTCTCAGCGGCAGTTCGCGAAAATATATGATAACCGAACCGTACCTTTACGAAGGTACGTTGATGTATGAGATAACCTATCCGATAGTTGTCAACAATAAGTTTGTCGGGATTGTTGGCAGCGATACGCTGCTTGACCGGATGGCTGCCGATTTACGACGGCGAAAACAGTATGAATCTACTGAATTTCTTCTGCTCAGCGCCGGCGGCAGAATCATCGCCTGTACAGACCGGCCGGAATACCTGACCAAAACACTAGACGAAACGCCTTACGCCCAACTGCTGACAGTGCTTAAGGATAATGTCACCAGGGACGAGGTACTGAAAGCTAAAGTCGGCGATACTGACGATTACTACGCCTGTGCTTCCGTTCCAGTCGGCGGCTGGACGCTTTTCATGAAAGTTCATTCTTCCGACGTACTTGGCGGTGTGCATGACATGCTTTTGATGCAGATGATAATTTCGATAATTCTTGTCATAATTTTGTGTGTTGCACTGGCGGTTGTGATAAATTCCATGCTTCGGCCGATATTCGTTGCTACGGATGTCGCCCAGAAGGTGGCTCAAGGCGACCTCCGTGAAAAGCCGCAGATAACCGGTTCTGGAGAAGCCGCCGTTCTTCTGCACTCCATCCGCGACATGACCGACAATCTCGGCTCGGTTGTGCGACAGGTTCAGAAAACCGGCGTTCAGGTTGGTGCCTCGGCGACGGAGATATTTGCGTCAACCAGCCAGCTTGAAGCGACCACTTTCCAACAGGTTCAGTTTGCCGACAAGGTACTTGAAACGTCCAAAAAAATCAGCGACACTTCGTCGCAACTGGCGACTACCATGTCCGGCGTGTCGTCCATCGCAGAAAAGGCCCGACACTCGGCGGAGACCAGCGCCGATTATCTTGAACGCATGGAGCAGACCATAACCCAGATGGAAGCTGCCTCTACGGCGATATCGCAGAAGCTATCCCGCATAAATGAAAAAGCCGGCAATATCAACGAGATTATAAAAACCATAAACCAGGTTGCCGAACAGACTAACCTGCTTAGCCTGAATGCCGCCATCGAAGCCGAAAAAGCCGGCGAATACGGCTTGGGTTTTGCTGTCGTCGCCAGGGAAGTTCGCAAACTTGCCGACCAGACGTCATCCCGCGTGCGAGATATTCGTCGCGTAATAGAGGAAATGCAGTCCGCAGTCTCTACCGGCGTCATGGAAATGGACAAGTTCACGCAGGAAGTCACTCACGGCGTCAAGGAAGCCGGCATCGTCGGCGAAAAACTTGGCGAAATCATCGAGCAGGTTCAGGAAATAACGCCAAAATTCGAAATGGTGAACACCGGCATGCAGGATCAATCGCTTGGCGCTGTTGAAATTGCCGATGCCGTCAGCCGGCTGCATGAAGGCGCCAGACAGATTAACCAGGCTTTGAGCGAATTCAAGAACGTCACGCAGCAGTTGAAGGACGAAGCGTCAAACCTGCGGGATGAAATCGCCAAATTCAAGGTGTGAAAACCGGCGAATTAAAGTGGTTCTCAAAATTTTCTTATTTTTTGAGAACCACTTTAAATGCTATTAATGAGACTTCGTTTTTTGTGTTACTTTAGAGCATTTTAAACTTGATATGCACCATTTCTGCTGGCTGCAACTTCGCTCTGCTGCGTCAGACTGCATCGGAATACGGGCAGTATTCCTGCTTCGCCTTCCTTGCATAGCTCGTTTCGCCAACGCATAAAAGTGTCGCATTTCAAGTTTAAAATGCTCTAGCTTCTATTACAGGCCCATCATGAATTCAAAGACTTTGTCATCCCAACCCGGCAAGGCTTCGTGTCCGAAGTCCGGATAAACTTCAAGCGACTTTTGAGACGTTATCATGTTGTATGCCGCGAACTGTGTCGATGGCGGACAGATGGTGTCCATAAGGCCGACTGCCATCATGATTTGGGCTTTTATCCGCGGCGCAAGAAACTGGTTATCGATATAGCCGAGCTTTGTGAAGATTTCGTCTTCATTCTTGTGCAGCGGATCGAACATGCGGAAGAAATATTGCAGTTCTTCATAAGCGTCTTTTGCGAGATCCATCTCCCATACTCTGCGGTAGTCGCATAGGAATGGAAACGCCGGAGCCGCCCGTTTGATTCGCGGTTCTAGCGAGGCGCAGGCTAGAGTGAGTCCGCCGCCCTGGCTGCCGCCAATAGCTCCAACGCGGG
>Ga0116170_10006596_pt1 | contig 10129 bp, 9 predicted proteins | sample AD_JPNHW1_MetaG_FD_89797 | JGI IMG/M metagenome (GOLD analysis project Ga0116170, IMG submission 89797) | Active sludge microbial communities of municipal wastewater-treating anaerobic digesters from Japan - AD_JPNHW1_MetaG | ecosystem: Engineered > Bioreactor > Anaerobic > Digestate | place...
CCTAAAGTTCAAGATTGACAATCTTTCTCTCTTTAATGTGTCCTTTCAGCATAATATCTATATATAAATCCTTTATTTCATCAAGGGAACATTCGCTGCCAAGACTGTTCAGGGAGGCATCATACCATTCACCCGACAGTTTCCTCCATGTTGCCTCCCGGAGTTCATCAGGACACTCAACCGAATCAATACCGAAAAGACTCACTCCGCGGAGTATAAACGGATACACATTTGCGTAGAAATCCGCACCTGCGGCGTTACCGCATGTAGTTACCGCCCCGCCGTAAGCAGTCTCCCTTAATGCTGTTGACAGTATATTCCCTCCGACTGTGTCTATCACTCCGCTCCATTTCGCTTTTAGAATGGCTTTCCCTTCTATGTCATTCACCGCATCAGCAGGTATAACCAGTTCAGCGCCCAGCTCTTTGAGAGCTCTTTCATCCTCGGGGAAATCTTTCTCCGGGTTTTCATGTATCCCTGTTACTGCCGTAACACTGTAACCCGCAATGGCAAGGAGCCTCACCGCGTGGCTGCCGACTCCTCCGCGTGCGCCGGTAACAAGCACTTTGCCGCTCTCCGGTTTTATCCCGCCATATTCCGAAAGGCGGTACAAAGAAAGAGCAGCCGTAAAACCCGCGGTACCATATATCATGGTTTCCCGGAGAGTAATACCGTCAGGTTTCTTTATAGCCCATTTCGACGGCACCCTTACGTATTCCGAAAAGCCGCCGGATGTGTTCATGCCGAAATCATGCCCGGTTACAATAACTTCATCGCCCGGGTTGAACTTTTTATCTCCGCTTTCAACGACAATTCCCGCCGCGTCGATTCCGGGTGTATGCGGATACTTCTTTGTCACACCTCTGTTCCCTGCTGCTGACAGCGCATCCTTAAAGTTAAGTGACGAGTATCTGACATTGACAAGAAGGTCCCCTTCGGGCAATTCTGAAATATCTCTGCTTACAATCTCCCTTATAAAGGAATTTCCTTCCTCTCTTATAACAAGCGCCCTGAATTTCACCAAGATTACCTTTCAATTTTTATAATAACAGTATCACATTCTGCATAATTTAATATCCTTTATACAGAAGATCTTCCGTTTCAGATATGAAAAAGCTTCATAAAATACGGTCAAGCTTTTTCGGATATTTTTTAAGTTAACTTTTTCTCAAAGCAGGATTGGACTGTTCAAAGAGACCGGCGCGTTACGGGTTATCTATTACAAACTGTAAATAAACCTGAAAAAATTTATCCGAACTTGACTCAAATCAAGGACAATTCCGGGAACCTGTTGTAAGTTTATTTATCACAACAATAATGGAGGTTCGAAAGATGAATATGTTTTGTTATCAATGCCAGGAAACCGCAAAAAATCACGGATGCGAGGTAAAGGGAGTTTGCGGGAAAGAATCCACGACAGCGACTCTCCAGGATCTTCTGATATATAATCTGAAGGGGATTGCGTATCTTTCAGAACCGAAGATGAAGAACGGAGAAAAAATATCTGAAACTGCAAAATTCATAATTGATTCGCTTTTTGCGACAATCACAAATGCCAATTTTGACAATAACAGATTCAATGTGCTTATTGCTGACTCAATCAAAATTAAAAAAAGCCTTTCTGCATCCGGCGGGAGCGCTCTCCCTGAAGCAGCTACGTGGCTTAATGAAAAGCAGGAAGACCTTATCACAAAAGGTTCCGCTGTAGGGGTACTCTCAACAGAAAACGAAGATGTGCGGTCGCTTAGAGAACTTCTGGTTTACGGGCTGAAAGGTATTGCAGCATACGCACATCACGCATTTGTTCTCGGCTATGAAGATGAAGACGTGTATAAATTCATGATTGAAGGCATGGCATCTACTCTCAAAGACCTGACAGTTGATGAAATGGTTGCCCTTGTACTGAAATGCGGAGATACAGCGGTAAAAGTAATGGCCGTGCTTGATAAAGCGAATACAGAAACCTATGGCAACCCTGAACTGACCAAAGTTAACATCGGGGTTAGAGCAAATCCCGGTATACTGATTTCCGGCCACGACCTCAAGGATATGGAAGAGCTTCTTAAACAGACAGAAGGTACCGGGGTAGACGTTTATACGCATAGTGAAATGCTCCCCGCAAATTACTATCCGGCATTTAAAAAATATGCTCACTTTGTAGGGAACTACGGAAACGCGTGGTGGAAGCAGAATGAGGAATTTGAAAAATTTAACGGCGCCATTCTGATGACTACAAACTGTATCACACCGGTAAAAGATTCGTACAAGGACAGAATTTTCACGACAGGTATGGCCGGGTATCCAGGCGTTAAGCATCTGCCGGACAGGGCGGCGGGCGGAGCAAAAAATTTCTCTGAAGTAATTGCAGTCGCGAAAAAATGTGCTGCTCCGGTTGAAATCGAAAAAGGCGAAATTGTCGGAGGATTTGCGCACGCCCAGGTATTTGCACTTGCAGATAAAGTAGTAGAAGCTGTAAAGAGCGGTGCCATAAAAAGATTTGTTGTTATGGCAGGATGTGACGGGCGGATGAAGTCGAGAGAGTATTTTACTGATGTAGCACAGGGGCTTCCTGAAGGGACTATCATTCTTACTGCCGGATGTGCCAAGTACAGATACAACAAACTCAATTTAGGGGATATCGGCGGAATACCGAGAGTCCTTGATGCGGGACAGTGCAACGATTCATATTCACTTGCGGTAATAGCCCTGAAGCTGAAGGAGATCTTCGGACTTGCTGATGTTAATGAACTCCCGATCTCTTTTGACATCGCGTGGTACGAGCAGAAAGCAGTGGCTGTTCTCCTTGCACTCCTCGCGCTGGGTTTTAAAGGACTGAGACTCGGGCCCACACTTCCGGCATTCCTTTCACCTAATGTAGCGAAAGTTCTTATTGAAAATTTCAATATTATGGGAACAGATGACGCAAAGGCTGACGTCGAAGCGATGATGGCCGGTAAATAATATTTAATCACTGAACCTGATTTTGTTAAGCCCTCCATGCGGTTAATACCTCTGGAGGGCTTTTTTGCGCGTAAATTGTGCACCGGGAAACACTATGCGGTATAACAGAATTTACAGAATAATTACTGATGATAAAAACATTCCCTGGGGCATCTGGAATCACAATCCCGTGCTCTTCCGGAGAGTTAGAAAAACCCGGCAATTAAATATGGTTTAGGATTGACAGCAATTTTAAATATGTATCTCTCTTCTAAAATAATGGAAAAAATACTATGAAAAAAACACGTTTAAATTTTGTGGACCTCATGCGCGGACTTGCCATGATTGTGATGATAGAGGTTCACGTCGTCAACTCTCTGATGAATCCCGCGCTCAGGAATGAAACATGGTTCTATTTTGTAAACTTTATAAACGGCATGGTTGCCCCGAGTTTCGTCTTCATTTCCGGATTCGCATTCATGCTGGGATCCCGGTCAAAGCTTGCCGAATTCCGGACATTTAAATACGCATTCTGGAAACAGCTGGGCCGGATTATGCTCATATGGTTTCTGGGCTACATGCTGCATATCCCGTTCTTTTCAAAATATAAATGCATTAACATTGCAACAACAGATCACTGGATGAATTTTCTTGGCGTGGATGTACTTCAATGTATCGCCATCGGGCTTCTTCTCATCTTTATACTGAGGCTGGCTATTAAGAGTGATAAAGTTTTTATCGCAGCAGTAATCCTGCTTGGCCTTGGCGCCGTTATTCCCGCGGCAAAAATCTACACTATCGATTTTCAGCAGCATCTCCCGCTATTTATGGCGATGTATATCACTCCTATATATTATACTAACTTTCCGGTTTTCCCATGGTTCGGATTTATGGCGGCAGGAATACTCACTGCATGGTTTTTCATGAAATCACGGGAAAAGGGGTCAGAGCATCTATTCATAAAACGCCTTCTAATTTCAGGAACACTTCTTGCCGTAACAGCAATTCCGCTCATGTTCTATCTGATGATACCCGATGTACGCCCGAACATTCTATTCTTCGCAGGCAGACTCGGAGTTGTATTTATCATACTCACAGGATGCTATTACTACTGCGCATGGAGGGATGAACTGTCACCGATAATTCTTTATCCCAGCAGAGAGTCGCTGGCTGTATATTTTATGCATCTGCAGTTTCTGCACCGTGAGGTCTGGTGGGGAAAATCAATAATTACCATGAGCGGACAGAGTCTGGGCTTTGTAACCTGCCTGATTATTTCAGCAGGAGTTGTCCTTCTAATGCTCCCCATGGCACGGGTGTGGAACTATTATAAAACAAAATATAACTATTTCGGAAGAATTGCAGTAGCAGTGATGTTCACTGTCGGCGGTATTGTTTTTATGATGAGATAAGTTTATAATTTTATCTTGACTTATTACGGGCATATGCCCATATGTATCCGGGAATTAAAATCATGACAAGACCTAAATACTGCAGAAAAATCGGATGCGAACCCGGAGCAAATTACTTTATACCTCAGGGAATTCCAGTATCCAGTATGGAAGAAATATCCATCAGCCTTGATGAATTTGAAGCTTTAAGACTCGCAGATTTTGAAGGATTATATCAGGAAAATTGCGCATCAAGCATGAACATCTCCAGACAGACGTTCGGAAGGATCATCGATTCAGCACGAAAAAAAATTGCAGACGCACTTGTACATGGAAAAGCATTAAAAATTGAGGGGGGAACAGTATCTTTTGAAGAAAATGGAAAGATAAGGTGCAGCAGCTGCGACCACTCAATGAACTGTTGTAAAAACAGCGGCGACTCCCCCGCATGCCCAAGATGCAGAAAAATTACCAATAATGATTAAAAAGGAGAATGAGCTTATGAAAATTGCATTACCGACAAAAGACAGCATGATAGACAGCCACTTCGGGCACTGTGACCACTTTACAGTATTTACACTTAATGAGAATAAAGAAATTATTCTGGAAGAGAAAATCCAGTCTCCCGTAGGATGCGGATGCAAGTCTAACATCGCAGGTACACTGGCAGAACTCGGTGTAAAAGTTATGCTTGCGGGAAATATGGGTGATGGAGCTGTAAATGTCCTTGGAAGCAATGGAATTAAAGTAGTCCGGGGGTGCTCCGGCAATGTCAGAACAGTCGCAGACAAATGGATTTCAGGTAATTTAACTGATTCAGGTATCGGATGCAGTGCTCACGGGCACGAGTGCAGTAACTGATTACTTTTTACAGATTATCCAGGGTCAGATCCTTTTAGTTATACAAGGCTCTGACCCGTTTTTTATTTAACTCCCGCTTCGCCCGATGGACACAGATGCGAAAGAATCAGCACAGATAATTTTTTATTTGTATCCGTCTGCAGCAAAATCTTCAGGTAAATATTTTTCGATTAAAACCCGTTCTTATCTAGCAAATCCAATAATTTATCGTTTATCTTTTTTCGGAAATCCCTTTTTCCGGTGAAAGAACGCAAGTCCCCCTTTTGATGTTTCCCTGTAACAGCTCTTCATGTCCCGCCCGGTCTGCAGCATCGTAATTACAACTTCATCAAATGAGACCATATGCCGTCCGTCCGAAAGAAGAACATATGTCGCGCAGTCCATTGCCCTGACAGCTGCTATTGCGTTCCTCTCAATGCACGGTATCTGGACAAGCCCCATTATCGGATCACATGTAAGCCCCAGATGGTGTTCAAGCCCCATCTCCGCCGCGTATTCCACATGACGGGGAGAACCTCCCATAAGCTGTGCCGCTGCCCCTGCAGCCATTGCGCATGCCGAGCCGACTTCCCCCTGGCATCCCACTTCCGCGCCGGATACTGAAGCATTCTTCTTTATTAAATTTCCAATCAGCCCGGCAGTAGCCAGAGCCCGGAGTATTTTTTCATCACTGAGCTGGTAGAAATTCTTCATAAAAAAAAGAACAGCCGGAAGAACCCCGGCAGAACCGCATGTCGGAGCAGTAACGATTGTATTACCGCTGGCATTCTCTTCCGATACGGCTAAAGCGTATGAAAATATAGTGCCTGTTTTCTCCAGAAATCCTTTACTCTGTATTGTCCTGGTATAGTAGGAGGAGGCTTTTCGCGCAAGATTAAGGCCGCCGGGAAGTACACCTTCGGCATCAATCCCTCTGTCTATAGCTTTTTTCATTACATCGAGTACTTCTTTCAGGTAATCCCATATTTCAGGGCCTTCATATTGATCGACAAAGTTCCATATGGTTTTACCTTCGTTCTCGCACAGTTTGAGAAGTTCAGACATTTTGGAGAAAGGGTAAACTTCTTTTGTATCGAGCCCGCCCGGTCTGTCCATTAAAGCTCCGCCGCCGGTGCTGTAAACAGTCCACTCATCAGTTACTTTTCCGTTATGGTCCAGGGCTTCAAAATGCATACCATTAGGATGGAGCGGAAGCTCTTTATCTTTGATCCATACAATTTCACACTCCCCGGGTGAGAGAGCTTTCAAAATAGCATAATCAGTGAGATGCCCCTTCCCTGTAAGAGCAAGACTTCCATATAGCGAAACACGGTATCTGACAGCATTCATGGTTCTGTTTTTAAATATATCTGCGGCATAAGATGGCCCCATAGTATGGCTGCTTGACGGGCCAAGCCCTATTCTGTAAATCTCTCTAAGTGATTTCATATATCCTCACATATATATAATAACATCCGCATGTATATTTTCAAAACAGTAAACTTAAAAAAATTCCGGATAAAAAAATAACCTCTACGGCCAACATCTACCCGCATTTAAGGCAGCAATCAAATATTCGCACAAAACCTTTAAGCCCCGTACCCGCTCGAGATGGCAAGGCACTTTGGACGGCTGACTTAAAGATATTATCATCAGATATATTTATTTAAAACCGGAATTTTAATACTTTTTTTTGCCGTAATATAGGAGGTGCGGGGGCTTAAAGATCCAGCTGGTGAAGTTTTCTAAACAAGTGCCGAGAGGCTTAAGTACCGCATAGCACAGTGCAGGAGCCGGCAAAAGGCCTGAAAAATTTGAAGTTATTACAAATTACAAAGATTCAATAAATAAGCTTTATATCAAATAATTAACATCCCCGCACCCTCGGGTGCGGGGATGTTAAGTTAAATACATTTCATTCAGCTCTCAATAAGACTATTTAACTTCGCTCATTGCAATTGGTGAATATCAGAATCCGCGTTCTACTTAACCCAGCTTGAGGCAGGTTTCCTTATTTTAAAAAGTTCTTCAACATATTCCTGAATTACAGGATCGTGTGTATTTTTGCTGTAAACTGAATATTTCAGAACAGGAATATTTTCCGTCGCCGGATTTTCTCTATAAGATAATGTTTTAAACTGCAGGTAATATCCCTTTACGGTATTACCGAAAGTGTACAATGCTGAAAGTCTGCCGCTGTCAGGTTCAGTAAGCTTTACACTGAAGCCGTAAACTTCAGGAAAAATTCTGCTTGAATCATTCAGTTTAAATATATTTTCAAGTTCACTGAAGGATTTCATATCCTCCGCATTATTGCCTTTGTAAATTGCTCCGGTTATTATATCTCTCTTAAGTTTTACTATATCAGTAGTAAAGAATTTGGATTCCGATTCCTTCCTTGTCCTCAATTCCTTTTTCGCCGGAATATATTCAATGACAGATTTAATTGTTGTATAATCACTACCCAGGTTTATGAGAATTATCTTTTTATCAACCTGTGTGAAATCACCAATTAAAATCTGTGTCTTATCATTAATAGACTGAAGGAAAAAATAATTTTTGCCTTCGGCTGGTGCAGGAAAAAGTTTAAGCCTGTCATTATTAATCTGTTTTTCCTGAAGGTCATCATACTGCTGTGAAAACAAATAAGAACCGCATATAAGTAATAATAAGAGAATAATAGCTTTATTTTTCATGTACATTAACTCCTTTTTTCTATATAGTAATATAATAATAAAAAAAGCGGATAATTCAACATGGAAGTAAAATTTTTTTAAAAAAATTTTAGTCAGCTACCGTTTTAATTTTATGCAGCCTCCACTTACAGCTTTTTTACCCTCTGTATTCAGAACATCAAAAAAAAGTTCAAAACTATCCGCCAGTACACTTCTTCCGGTAAGGCGTACTCTCATATTAGAGCCGGGAAGTATCATCCCGGTAAATTTACAGATGATAGACGCGACACATTCAGTATCACAAATTCCCTCCCTGTCGAGAATTTCCCTTACCGCAATTGCAAGGGCTGCAGTGCCCTGAAGTATAATACCCGGAAGTCCAACTGCATGCGCAAACTTTACCGAAGTATGAATAGGAAAGTGAATATTCGAACATCCGTCATATAAAAATGGAGCAAGAGGGCTTACTGGAACAACGGACTCGTGCAGCAGCTCCGGTTCCGCGGACATAACCGGGAAATCTGGAACATTCCCGCCTCCTTTACCTCCGCCGGTACACTCAACCCCTCTCATCATCGCGCCAAGATATTCTGTAAAAACAGAATTTCCCCCGGCGTCTGACGCGTCAAAGCGAAGTATAACATGAGTACCGGCTTTGTGAGGAAGAATCGCTGCGACTGATCCGTTTACTTTTATGTGATCTCCCGGTTTAACAGGCCTGTGTATGATAAGCTGCTCGCTGAAATGTACCTGGGTAAAAAGGACCTCCTTCGGGAAATCCGCCGATTCAATATTGTCCGCGATGTGTTCAATTATCGGCCATGTAACTGCCACAGGGAAAAGAGGAGGCGCAATCAGCCCCCCGGGAAGCTCATCATTAAAATATCGGGGGTTGGTATCGCCTGTTGCGGCAGCATAATTCATAGTCCACCTTGAGCTTACACTGCACTGGTACTCTTTAAGAACAATTCCGGTAAAATCAGAAGAAAGCTTCATATGGTCTCCTTTACACTTTAATCTTGACAAATACTCAGAGTTATGCGATATTTCTACAAAATCCTGTAATGAAAAAATACCCGGATGTATAGATATCTCTAACTGAGCAGAAAGTCAAATGCAACTAAAATTCTGATTTTATATCTGTTTTGAGTAACATGCTTTCGAATAAAGCCGTAAATGAATTTATTATATATCGCGCCGGCAGCGTGAAATTTAGTAAATCCTGTTCACTCATGGTCTGCTTTTAAGATAGATGTTAAAAAAAATTTCAGGGGAGGAGTTATGGGAAAAGATAAAAAACCGGTTGTATTGATCAGCGGATGTTCTTCAGGTATCGGCCGGGCGTTCAGTTCTGAATTTTCAAAAAGAAATTTCCATGTCGCAGCAACTGCCAGGAAGATCGATTCAATAAGGGATATAAAATCTGATAAAACAGGAATCTATATCCTTGATGTAACAGATGAAAAATCCATAAAATCATGCGTAAAAAAAGTTATTAAAGACTTCGGCCGGATAGATGTTCTTGTAAACAATGCAGGTTACGGACTTATCGGCCCTGCAGCTGAAATTCCGCTTGATGATATCCGCAATCAATATGAAACTAATTTATTCGGGCTGATAGCTCTTTCGCAGGCCGTTATTCCGCATATGCAGAACCAGGGTTCCGGCAGAATTATAAATATAAGCAGCGTTTCCGGTGTTCTCACTACACCTTTCGGAGGAGCGTACTGTTCATCCAAGGCTGCGGTAAACAGCATATCCGATGCGATGAGGATGGAACTCGCTCCGTTTAATATACAGGTAGTGACGGTCCAGCCCGGCGCGATAAAATCCAATTTCGGAAACAGGGCTTCCGGTACTGTAAAAAAATATCACAGGCCCGGATCAAAATATTTATTCGCCGCCGGTTATATAGACATGAGAGCTATGGACTCGCAGAATAACCCGACTGATGCCGAAGTATTCGTATCTGCAGTTGTAAAAAAAATACTGAAAAAAAATCCCCCCGCATTAGTCAGAGTCGGCAGGTTAACAGTCAAACTTCCACTACTGAAATGGCTGCTTCCTTATAGCCTTCTTGACCGTATTTTAAAAAAAAGATACGGCCTTGATAAAAGTACGGATGTAAAATAGTATACAGATATAAAAGTATTTGCAAAATCTCCCTTAATAATTAAGAGAGAGCAATACCATGACAATATTAAGCAGCATCATAGAAGGCTTCGCTATGGGAGCGGGACTTATAATCGCAATCGGCGCACAGAATGCATTTGTCCTTAAACA
>Ga0116170_10006598_pt1 | contig 10129 bp, 8 predicted proteins | sample AD_JPNHW1_MetaG_FD_89797 | JGI IMG/M metagenome (GOLD analysis project Ga0116170, IMG submission 89797) | Active sludge microbial communities of municipal wastewater-treating anaerobic digesters from Japan - AD_JPNHW1_MetaG | ecosystem: Engineered > Bioreactor > Anaerobic > Digestate | place...
ATTACGGAAATCGCAGGAAGACGAATTCTGTGCCGAATATATCGAGAACGAAATACTTGGAAAACCTACTGATTTTGAGACTATGATAGAAATACTAAGAACAGGCGATGGCGCCCGCTTGCTAGATCCCAAGAATCATGCACACTCACCATCCACCGATTTTGACCTATGCCTCGACCTGAACCGTTTCAACTTCGTTCTAAAGGTACAGAACGATCAAAATGGAAGAAATTACCTTGAAAAAATTGAAGTCGCCTAACAATTATCATCATTTTAAAAAAAGCAAGATTCTATTTTCATCAACCATAAAACAAACAATATGAACTATAATTTTGATGAATTGGTTGACCGCAAAGGAACAAATTGCGAAAAATACGACAACCTAAAACAACTGTTTGGAAAAGAAGATCTTATCCCAATGTGGGTTGCTGACACCGATTTTAAAACTCCACCATTCATTGTCGATGCAGTTAAAAAAAGAGCCGAACACGAGGTTTACGGGTATCCTGTCATCCCTGATTCGTACTACGCTGCAATTCAAAATTGGAACTTCAACCGGCACGGCTGGATGCTTGAGAAAAAGTGGATAAACTATTGCCCCAACGTGGTAATTGCTCTGGCTTCACTGGTTCTTTCGCTCACCAAACCAGGCGACAAGATTATTGTTCAGCCTCCTGTCTATTTCCCGTTCTTTCATGTTGTTGAAGGAAACAACAGAATCATGATTGAGAACCAACTCAAATTAGAAGGCGGCCGCTATGTTTTCGATTTCGAAGATTTAAGAAGCAAGATTGACGAAAACACCAAAATGCTCATACTCTGCAACCCACACAATCCAGGAGGTAGAGTTTGGTCAAAAGAAGAATTAACGGAATTAGGCCGAATTTGCTTCGAAAAGAATGTCATTATTGTATCTGACGAAATTCATTCTGACCTGATTTTCTCGGGATACAAGCACACCCCAATTGCCAGTATTTCTGAAGAATTTTCACTAAACTGTATTACAACAATGTCGGCCAGCAAAACATTCAACATGGCTGGACTTTCATCGGCCTATGTTGTTATCAGAAACAAAGAACATCGGACTAAATTCAAACGTTTTATGCAAGCCACACACATTTCATCAGGAAACTTCTTTGGTCAAATTGCTACCGAAGCGGCTTATACTCATGGCGAAGAGTGGCTCGACCAACTTATGAATTACCTCGAAGAAAGCTGGAAAATCACAGAAAAATTTTTCGAAGAAAATCTACCACAAATTACACCAATGAAACCCGAAGGAACTTTCCTTGTTTGGATTGACCTTTCACCTCTTGGAATACCATCTAAAGAGGCATTCGACAAACTAATTGATGCAGGTGTCGCCCCAAACCCCGGGTTCTTGTTTGGAACAGGAGGTGAACCTTTTGTCAGACTAAACATAGGATGCCCCCACAGCACATTGATGAAAGGCCTTGAAAAATTTAAAGTTGCGTTTTGCTGTAAATAAATAGTTATAATTTGGAAACTTCGGTTGCAAGGACAATAATTTTATTGTCCTTGCATTCAACGACACCACCATCGACCTCAAATTTAAAGGCTCTCCCGGCTACATCTTTCCCCTCAACAACCCCTTTCACCAAAGAAGAAATTATAGGAGCATGATTCTTTAATATTTCAAAAGAACCTTTTGCCCCAGGAAGTTTTACAACTAAAATTTCATCTGAAAAAAGAGCTGCTTTCGGTGTTAATATTTCAAGATACATATTTCAGAATCTATTTTGCATTTGAAATCATTGCTTCACCTTTCTTAATGGCATCTTCAATCGTTCCAACAAGGTTGAACGCTGCTTCAGGATATTGATCGACTTCGCCATCCATAATCATATTGAATCCTTTAATTGTATCGTGAATGGAAACAAAAGCACCTTTAAGCCCTGTAAACTGTTCGGCAACAAAGAACGGTTGAGATAAGAAACGTTGTACACGTCTGGCACGGTGAACAACCAATTTATCAGCTTCCGACAATTCATCCATACCAAGAATCGCAATGATATCCTGCAATTCGTTATAGCGTTGTAATAGTTGTTTCACACGTTGAGCACAATCATAATGATCGTCACCAACAATATCAGGAGCAAGAATACGTGAGCTCGATTCCAACGGATCGACAGCAGGATATATACCCAGCTCTGAGATCTTACGGCTCAATACTGTTGTTGCGTCTAAGTGTGCAAATGTTGTTGCCGGAGCAGGGTCAGTCAAGTCGTCAGCAGGCACATAAACAGCTTGTACCGAAGTGATTGAACCATGCTTTGTTGAAGTGATCCGTTCTTGCAACACACCCATTTCAGTTGCCAATGTAGGCTGATAACCAACCGCTGAAGGCATTCTGCCCAGTAACGCAGAAACCTCTGAACCAGCTTGTGTAAAACGGAAAATATTATCGATAAAGAACAAAATGTCCTTACCTCCAGATTTATCGTGACCATCGCGCAAGCTTTCGGCAACAGCCAAACCCGATAGGGCAACCCGGGCACGGGCACCTGGTGGTTCGTTCATTTGTCCGAAAACTAAGGCTAGTTTCGATTTGGCAAGTTTTTCATAATCAACCTTCGACAAATCCCAGCCGCCTTTTTCCATTTCTTCCCTGAAATCGTTGCCATAGTCGATAATTCCTGCCTCAATCATTTCCCTTAGCAGGTCGTTCCCCTCACGAGTACGTTCACCAACACCTGCAAAAACGGAAAGCCCAGAGTGAGCTACTGCAATATTATTAATCAATTCCTGGATTAAAACAGTTTTTCCAACACCTGCACCTCCAAATAGGCCAATCTTTCCACCTTTTGCATAAGGTTCAATAAGGTCGATTACTTTAATTCCGGTAAAAAGTATTTCTGTTTCTGTTGAAAGTTCATCATAAGTAGGAGGATCGCGATGAATGCTTACTCCGTGTTCCATATTGACAGGATTTAACCCATCAACAGGGTTGCCGGTAACATTAAGCAACCGTCCAAGTACATTTTCACCATTAGGCATTATAATAGAAGAGCCTTTGGCAACCACATCAACTCCACGTTTCAAACCATCGGTCGAATCCATGGCTATGGCACGAACCGTCTTCTCTCCAATATGTTGCTGACATTCAAGAACAAGAGGATTTGAACCCGGCCTTTCAATTTCCAACGCATCGTATATCTCAGGTAATGATTTTTCTTCGTCGAAAATTACATCAACAACAGGACCAATCACTTGCAAAACTTTACCGACTACTGCCATAACAAATTAAATTTTTGAACTATTAAAAATACATAATTCCAGAATCTAAGATCAAAAAATATCAAATTATAACCTAAGAACATTAAAAAATTAACTCTTCCGGTTCATTAAAAGCTGAGCTACTTTTAAAAGTTCACTTTTCTTTTCTGAACTCACATCGATCATTGACCAACATTGCTCAGCTTTTTCATAGTACTCTTCAATCTTCAATTTGGTCAGTTTATCAACTTCAAGCCGTTCAAATATTGCTTTTACCTGTTCGATCTTTTCTGATCTATCAAAATTTTTAATTGAAATCCAATGCATTAGATTCTCCTTTTCAGAATCTGTCGCAATTTCGAGGGCATTAGAAAGCAGATAGGTCTTTTTGTTGGAAACAATGTCTCCACCAATATTTTTCCCGAAGGTTTCAGTAGCTCCAAACGTATCGAGGTAATCGTCTTGCAACTGAAAAGCCATTCCCAAATTATATCCAAAGTCGAAAAGCAAATTGACATCTTTTGAAGGGGCATCGGCAATAATTGCACCCATTTTAAGGCTGTTGGCCAATAATATCGCAGTTTTCAGCCCAATCATGCACAGATACTCTTCAATGGCAACCTGATTTATCTTCTCAAAATCCATATCAAGTTGCTGGCCCTCGCAAACCTTCAATGCAGTTTCTGTAAAAACATTAAGAAGTTCTTTAAGCCGTGGTGTATCACTTTGCAAAATATATTGATACGAGAGAATTGACATTGCATCGCCTGAGAGTATGGCAGCATTCTCGGAGAACTTAACATGCACGGTTTCCCTATTTCGACGGAGATCAGCATTATCCATGATATCGTCGTGCAATAATGTAAAATTATGAAACATCTCGACAGCTATTGCTGCGGGGAAAGCTTTTTCGATGTCGCTACGATAAATTCCATAGGCCATCAAAAGCAAAACAGGCCTAATTCTCTTCCCCCCCATGTCGAGAGAATAGCGAATTGGTTCATAAAGATCTCTGGGATCAGAATTACCAATTCGTTCCAACTCTTGAGCCAATTCCGTTGAAAATGACTTCTGCAATTCGTCAAAACAAATCATCAGTTTTATTCTTTCTATTGTTACTTTGTTATTTACAAGCTGTCGGACATTATAATTCCTTCATCTTTCGCAAGCCGTACAGCATTCCGAAAGTACTATTTATAGCCGATTTAAACAATACGGAAAGTTGATGGCATAAAACAAGCATGATGTGATCAAAACAATAGCAGACGAATAAAAGTCAAACCCAAATGGAAATAATTTGTTTAATTAGAGAGTTGCGTCAGGCAATTAAAAACAAATTACATTCTGATGAAAAATATAAAATGCTAATATTAAATTTGTAAAGAAAAATTTATAGAAATGTCAGGTCTTCTTTTAGTCTTAACCATTGCCGGCACCACTGCGCTTTTCCTTTATGGATTAAAGCTCATGAGTGAATCGCTTCAGAAAATAATGGGCGAAAGGCTTCAATTAATGCTCTCGTCACTCTCGTCGAACAGGGCAAAAGGAGTTCTGACCGGAATTCTCATCACCGCCTTAATCCAATCATCTTCAGCAACTACCGTCATGGTAGTAAGTTTTGTAAACACCGGTATCTTAAGATTGGCCGAAGCGATTGGGGTAATTATGGGCGCAAATATTGGCACCACGTTTACGTCGTGGCTTATTGCGGTTTTTGGGTTCAAAGCAAAAATATCCTATTTCACTTTCCCGCTGATTGGACTTGGAATCCCATTCATTTTTTCAAACAGCCGCAAAGTTAAAAACTGGGGTGAATTGATACTTGGCTTTTCGCTGTTGTTTATTGCCCTCGAATTTTTAAAGACCAACATCCCATCGGCATCCGATTCCTGGTTTATCGATGTAATAGACCGCTTAAACTCTATCAAATACTTTTCGTTTTTTGTTTACCTATTGGCCGGGATATTATTCACGATGATTGTCCGTTCTTCGAACGCAATTTTTGCGCTCATTTTGGTGCTTGCAACCAAAGGATGGCTCTCGTTCGAAATTGCAGCAACAATGCTCTTAGGAGTTAATATTGGAACTACCATTGCTGCCAATACCGCAGCTCGTGTTGCAAATGTTACCGCCAAAAGAGCCGCGCTTGCCCACTTACTTTTCAAAGTTTTTGGTGTTTTATGGATCACCCCAATCTTTCCGTTCTTCTTAAAATGCATTGTTTTCATTAATACCTCTTTAGGAGGAATCGATCCGGCATTGGATGTTGCAGGAATCCCAATAGCACTCACCCTATTCCATACTCTATTCAATGTAATCAACACAATAATCTTATTCGGGTTTTCAAAACAGATTACCAATCTGGTTGCAAAAAAAATACCTGTTACAGCAACATCTGAAAACGAATTCAAGCTTACCCATATCAAAATTGGGCTATTATCGACACCCGATGCATCTCTCTTTCAGGCACAACGTGAAATTTTAATTTTTGCTGAAACTTCCAGAAAAATGTTCCGGAATATTGAGCGTGTTTTTCTCGATAAAAACGATAAAGAATACTCGGCACTAAAAGAAAAAATTATGGCTGAGCATCAGATTTCAAAAAGATACGAAGAAGAAATTGCCAACTACCTTACCAAAGTTGGTGAAGGCCGCTTAAGTGAAACTAGTTCTAAAAGTTTGCGATCACAGTATAAGATGATTGATGACATCATAAACATTTCGAACTCTTGTATGAATATTTTCAATGCAATCGAACGAAAGCGAGCTCAAAAAATTGAGTTTCCCGAACAAGTCAACAACAATATTGTGCTATTATTCAACATGGTAAACGAAGCTCTTGACACCATGGTTACCATGCAAACCCACGAAGAACAACTACCAATCAGCATGGCTAAAGAAACAGAAAACGAAATCAACAATTTTAGAGATATATTGAAAAGCGAGCACCTCAACAATCTCGAGAAAAACGTTTATAAATACGATGCCGGTTTAATATATAACGACATTGTATCTCAATGTGAACGCATTGGCGATTTTGCGATTAATGTTGATGAAGCGTTTAAAGGCCTCTAGTTCTTTTTGTTCTCAATTGCAGCTATCTCCTTGCTGTTCCAATTTTTCTGAAGCAAATCAATAGCTTTCTTCACCGTTGGATCAATTTTGTAGATTATTGGATAAAACCCGGCATCACCAATTGTGTTTCGTGCAATATAGGCTAATAATTGAGATTCAATAAGTTTTCTTGACTCGGCCAAATCTTCTGCAGAATACTTGATCCCCGATTTTTTGATGTGGTTCAAAAACAGATCAAAGACATTTTTCTGATTCAGATAGTTTTCTATCTCCTTTGCCGTTTTCATTGATTTAAGAGCATTCCGATTCTGGTCTGCATAATCGAACGCATAGTAATAGATCAGGTTTTTAGAGACAATGGAAGTATAAAACTCATTGACGCCAGTGGTGTCGGCAGGAACAAAGAAGTCGGGCATTATGCCTCCTCCCCCATGAACAAGGCGTCCTCCAGTTGTATAATATTTTAAAGTGTCTTTGAAGTGAATGCTATCCTCCTGTGTCATTTCATTATGAATCATGCGATTATATAAATCCATGCGATACTCTTCATTCCCATCGCCATAAGGTTTTTGGATACTGCGGCCACTGGGAGTATAGAAGCGAGCTACCGTTAACCTCACAGCCGATCCATCCATGAAGGGAATTTGCTCCTGAACAAGGCCTTTCCCGTATGATCGGCGGCCAACGATCAATCCTCGGTCGTTATCCTGAATTGCCCCTGCAAAGATTTCACTTGCCGATGCTGAATATTCGTCAATCAAAACAATGAGGTCTCCATTTTCCCAAATCCCATTTTCTGTTGAAAGATAATTATTTCGAGGCCTGGCTTTTCCTTCTGTGTAAACAATCATTTTATTTGCAGGTAAGAACTCATCAACCATTTCAAATACGGCCTGCAAATATCCGCCCGAATTTCCACGAAGATCAACAATCAGCTTTTTTGCTCCTGCCGAAGCAAGATCTTTAATGCCTTGTAAAAATTCCCCATGAGTAGTCTCTGCAAATCGATTTACTTTAATCAGACCAATCTCGTTATCAATCATGTAAGAAACATCGACACTAACAAGTGGTATTTCGTCTCGCTCTATTTTGAAATCAAGTAAGTTGGTAAATCCTGGGCGATGAATGCCGACATTAACGACTGTGCCTTTTCGGCCTTTAAGCAACGAAACAATGCTGTCGCTTTTAAGACCCACACCGGAAACATCGGCTCCGTTAACTTTTGCGATTCGGTCGCCAGCCATAATTCCCAGCTTTTGAGATGGCCCACCAGAAACAACATCCACAACGGTAACGGAGTCGTTCTGCATAATAAATTGAACACCAATTCCTGAAAAATTGCCTCTCATCTCCTCGCTAACGCCTCTCATTTCTTCAGCAGTAATATAGGTTGTATGAGGATCGAGCTGATCAAGGACAATCGGAATAACTTTCTCGATTAATTCTTCTTTATTAATTGTATCGACATAATCCTTTTCGATCATGTTTGTGATAACAGACAATTTATCGGATTGAAAGAACCTCAAATTCTGAAGATCAGACTTTGTTATATTTTGTTGAATTTTAGATCCAATAAAAATTCCAACAGCTCCGACAAAAGCGAGCAGTAATGGATATATAATCTTCTGTGTCTTGTTCATAAGCTATAATAAAGTCTTCAAAGCTAAAAAAAATCCGGAACGATTGGCCCCGGATTAAAAAACATATCTAATTTGTTTCTATTTGTTCAAATACTTATTCACCATTTCGAGTAAATCTTTAGAACGGATTGGTTTTGCAAGGTAATCGTTACATCCGGCTTCTATCGCCTTAGCTCTATCATCGGACATAGCAAATGCTGTTTGAGCTATAATTGGTAAATCAGAATAAATTTTCCTTATCTCGCGTGTAGCGTCATATCCATTCATTTCTGGCATCTGCAAATCCATTAAAATCAAGTCAATATCTGAGTTTTTCTTTGCAAAATCAACTGCCTCCAAACCATTTTTCACCCATTCAACTCTAGCCGCAAGTTTAGATAAAACTGCATTTAAGTAAAGATAATTCGATTCAACGTCTTCAACAATTAATATCAATGGTTTAACTTGATTTTCCATTTCAAATAAGTTTTAATTATTTTCTAAAAGTAATCATTCATTTATTCAAAGTCAAGAACTGAACCTTATGATTTATGTTCTTCCTTTTTTAATTTCATTTTAAGCCAAAACGTAGATCCTTTGCCTATTTTGGATTCAACTTCTATCTTTCCACCCATTAGCTCCATTAATCCCTTCGAGATAGTAAGCCCAATGCCTGTTCCTCCATACAGTCTGTTCTTATCGCTACTTACTTTAGTAAACCTATCGAAGATTTTGTCCAACTTGTTTTGCTGTATTCCAATGCCAGTATCACGAATGTATACATCTAATTCGTCGCCAATAATTTTGTAACCCAGTTCTATCTCACCTTCGTCAGTGAATTTTATGGCATTTGAAATCAAATGGTTCATCACCTGATTGAGCCGATGCCTGTCGGATTGAATTCGGACTTCACCCTCAGAGCCTTTGCTTCGAATCATTTTAATATTTGATTTTTCTTCAGAAATCAAGAGTTTCTCGGTACGGTCACAAGCGGCATCAAAAAGTGGGTTAAAATTAAACTCGCTAATGCTAACGGTCATTTGATCAGCCTCAAGCTTAGAAAAATCGACAATAGATTCGATGAGTGACATCAACGCATTACCATTACTCTGAATAACATCGATAAACGTATTTTTCTCTTCACTTGTAAGATTTTCCTCCCTCAACATGTTCGTAAACCCAATAATTGCATTCATTGGGGTTCTAATTTCGTGACTCATGTTTGCCAGGAAAAGCGACTTAAGCTTATCGGCTTCAATAGCTCTATCTTTAGCTTTAATGAGTTCCTCGCGAGCTTTGGCAACCATTGTAATATCTTCAACAATTCCTTCAATTGCCACTTCCTTAAAGCCTTCCTCCAATAATGCAAGTGTTAGATTAGCAATAAATTGTTCGCCATTTTTCCGTTTTAGCATTATTTCGGTTGTAACCTCTTTTGTTTCAAGAATTGTATCCAGAATGAGTGATCCAAGATCTGGGTCTACCAACAAATCTGCTTTAACAATTTTTCCCAGATCACCTTCAGTATACCCAAACATCTTTCGGAAGCGGTAATTGAATTCAACGACCCTCATATCCTTATCTAAGCGGAAAAAAGCCAATGGCGCATTTTCAAACAATGCTTTAAACTTTGATTGACTTTCGAGCATCGAATCTTCAGTTGCCTTAAAATCTGTTATATCGCGAGTAATTCCAACAGTTCCAATACACTTATGAGAAGAATCATAAAGAGGAATTTTTGTGTCGGACATATATTTAGTTCCGTTGTCCGTTTCTATAGAGTGTAGTTGGTTCAAAATAGGAACACCTGTTCTAATAATCTCTTGTTCTTCATTATATGCATCCTGTGCATGTTTGAAAAAGTCGAAGTCTGATTTCCCTATTGCATCTTCCGGATTACTTAATCCTAACAGCTTAGCCTGCGACTTATTAACCCGGATAAACTTACTTTCAAGATCCTTAAAATATATTGTATCAGGAACATTATCGATAAGACCAGTCATCATATTGCGTTCATATTCAATATGTTTCTGTCTTCTCGATTTCAAAAAATAAGTTGCAGCAACAAATAAGCCCAAGATCAATGAACTCAGGAAAAAAACCATTGCTTTGCTCATCCTGATTTCGCCCGTATGAGAATCATACGCAACATCATTAGATAAACTGATTGAAAAGTTCTCCTTCTTTTCTGATTGAGA
>Ga0116170_10006599_pt1 | contig 10128 bp, 7 predicted proteins | sample AD_JPNHW1_MetaG_FD_89797 | JGI IMG/M metagenome (GOLD analysis project Ga0116170, IMG submission 89797) | Active sludge microbial communities of municipal wastewater-treating anaerobic digesters from Japan - AD_JPNHW1_MetaG | ecosystem: Engineered > Bioreactor > Anaerobic > Digestate | place...
CATATCCTTTGTGAATTTCATCACCGGAATGGCCTCCGTGCAGCCCTGTAATTGAAATTTTCAGAGCGACAGAATCTTCATTTGCCGGAACAGTTGCATATTTCATTGTGCCTACAGTATCCATTCCCCCGGCACAACCAATAAACAGGATTCCTTCATCTTCCGAATCAAGATTGATCATGATCCTACCGGTGAAAAAATCGGGTTTAATATTATTGGCTCCCGTCATGCCCGATTCTTCATCAACAGTGAAGAGACATTCTATCTTTCCTGCCTTCAGATTTTTGTCGGTAAGGATGGCCATCTGGGAAGCAATTCCTATACCATCATCAGCTCCCAGTGTAGTGCCATTTGTGATAATCCATCCGTCTTTAATGACAGGTATTATAGGATCTGTTTCCCAGTTGTGCTGATAGTCGATCTTTTTTTCTCCGACCATATCCATGTGACTCTGAAGAACTAAGGTTTTACGGTCTTCCATTCCATGGGAGGCTGGTTTTATAATCAGAATGTTGCCTACTTCATCTTCTTTTGATTCAAGGTGATTTGTCTCAGCAAAATCAAGAAGATAACGTCTTATTTTCACTTCATTCTTAGACAAACGGGGAATACTGCATATTTCTTCGAAGTAAGACCAGATTGGAGGTGAACTTATTTGGTTTAAGGCACTCATACTAGAAAAAAGAATAATTAAGACAGCAAACATACTTTTTTTAAGAGATAAAATACAAATGTTTAAAAACATACTGAATTTTGATTAAATTTACTATGGTTATACTACTTCCTAATCAATGTATTGAAATATGTCAAAACGTACAATTGTCTTATTACCAGGTGATGGTATAGGGGTCATTGTTCTTCCGCAGGCTATAAGGGTACTTGATGCAGCCGGTTTCAATGCTAATTATATTTATGGCGATATTGGCTGGAAATTCTGGTGTAATGAAGGCAATCCTTTACCTCAGAGAACTATTGACCTGATTGAAAAACATAAGATTGCTCTCTTCGGAGCAATTACATCTAAACCCAACGATGAAGCAAAGAGTGAGTTAAACTCTTCCCTTCAGGGGAAAGGATACACTTACTCAAGCCCTATTGTCGGATTAAGGCAGCATTTCAACCTTGACATATGCATAAGACCATGCAAGTCATATAAAGGAAATCCATTGAATTTTATAAGAAGAGGAAAAGGAAACTCTATCGATGAGCCGCTTGTTGATGTTGTGATATTCCGCCAGAATACTGAGTGTCTTTATTCAGGTGTAGAGTGGACCAACCCTCCGGAACAGGTTTACAAAGCATTTCTTACTCATAAGAAATTCGTTGAAAACTTTGGGAACGTACCGGTTGAAGAGATTTCCATATCTGCGAGAATATTTACAAAAAAAGCGACAGAGAGAATATTACTGGCAGCTTTTGAACACGCCAGGAAATTCGGGTATAAGTCGGTGACGGTATGCGAGAAACCTAATGTTGTAAGGGAAACTTCCGGTTTAATGTGGAAGCTTGCCAAAGAGATTCAGAAAAATTCATTTCCAGAAATAAGGCTTCTGAATACCAACATTGATGCGCAGATGATGTGGCTGACAAAAAATCCGGAAGACTACGGGGTGATAGTTGCAGGAAATATGTTCGGAGATATTGCATCTGATGCTTTTGCAGGTCTTATTGGCGGATTAGGGTTTGCATGCAGCGCCCAGTTTTCGTCCGACGGCATTGCTGTTTTTGAACCAACTCATGGGTCTGCTCCCAAATACGCTGATTATGAAGTGTCAATAGTAAATCCAATTGCCATGATAGAATCAGCATGTATGATGCTTGATTATATTGAGGAAAAGAAGATCGCAGCTAAAATACGAAAAGCTATATCTGACGTAGTTGAAGAAGGTAAAGTAAGAACATATGACATGCTGAAAATGGCTGGACGGCCTGAAGTTGTCCAGAACGGAGCCGCTTCAACTTCGCAGATGACCGATGCTATTATTGCCCGATTAAAATAATCAACATCCTGAATGAAAACTGAAGAAGTTCAAAAACTATGGCCTGAACTTGAGTGGATCAAAGACCGGTCGCTAAGGGAAAAAACAACCAGAACATGGGCTTTGGCACTCGAAAGAAGTGTACTTACTGCCGGCGATCTGGAGAAGATACCTTTTACCCTGCTCTGTGGCCCTGATCTTAAAGTTAGCTTTATGTCCCATAAAAGATGCGTTGTCCATATTGCAAAAGCAAGCGGGGAAAAAATGAATGAATTCTTTGAAAAAGATCTACCGGTTAATATGGATGTTCTTATTTCCGGCGCTATACTTGCTGATGTTGGCAAACTTCTTGAATATGAATTAGATAAAGAAGGCAGAGCCGTTCAGGGTAAATACGGGCAATTCCTGAGACACCCATTTTCCGGAGTATCACTGGCTGAAGAGTGTGGTGTGCCTCCTGAAGTTTGTCATATCATAGCAACACATGCACAGGAAGGCGATATAGTGAAGAGGACCACTGAAGCCTATATTGTTCACCATGCCGACTTCATGACTTACCTGCCATTTAAAAGCAGGCTGACTGTTTAATATTGCTTATTTCTGTTTAACCTCATTATGTAACCAGCCGGTCCTGGTCACCTGACCAGGTCAGCCGAGCTTCATTTTCTCGATCTCTTCAATATTTAATTCGTTTGCAACATCTTTGGCATCGGGAGTGTACAGATAATCGATACGGTCCTGATATTTGGCCATCACCTTTCCTCTTACGATTTTCATTGTTGAGTTCATAAGGCCGTTTTCTTCAGAAAAGCTTTCTTCGAGAATTGCAATTGCAACAGGAAGCCATCTTTGCGGAAACATCTTACCAAATTTGCCGTTGGTCCGGTATTCATTGACTTCATTTTCGATTAACGTTACAATAGCGCGCTTTCCTTCATCAGAGTCAGCGGTAAGATCTTTTTCTTCAAGAAATAGTTTAAGAGCATGCTGGTTTGGTACTATCAGGGCCACGGTATAAGGCTTCTGATTATTGTAAAGCATACACTGATCAATGTATTTTGATTGTTCAGAGATTGCTTCTTCAATACCCTCAGGACTGAATTTTTCGCCATCATCGGCTATCAGAAGACTTTTAAAGCGTCCAAGGACATAGAGGAATCCCTCTTTTGTCATGTAACCCATATCGCCGGTATAGAGCCATCCGTCTTTAATAGTCTCTTTTGTAGCGGTATCATTTTTCCAGTAACCGTGCATCACATTGCCACCTTTGATAACTATTTCTCCTTTCTCACCAAGCGGAACTTCATTCCCATTGTCGTCACATATCTTAAGGTCCATGTTGTTTACAAGCACTCCTGAAGATCCAAGTCTGTGCCGGCTGGTAGAATTAGAGGAAATAACCGGTGAGGCTTCACTCAGGCCATAACCCTGATATATTGGGATACCCAGGGCATAAAAAAACCTTTGAAGCTCAATTTCAAGGAGGGCTCCGCCGCCGACAAAATAGTCGAGTTCACCGCCATACGCTTCTCTGATTTTACTGAACAGGATCTTATCGTAAAATTTCAATAATGGTTTTTTCAGTTTCTGTAACCCTTCTCCTTTATTCCAGCCTTCTTTGTTATATGAATATGATGTTTTTATGGCGTGATTAAAAAGTATTTCGGTAAGCTTCCCTTTCTCCTTTATTCCTTTCTCTATATTCTTTCTGAAATTTTTAGAGATTGCAGGGACACTCATAAGCAGATTTGGTTTAATCTCCTTCAGGCAGATGGGAAGGTTTCTTAGTGTCTCTATTGGTGTTTTTCCTGTTTTTACAGAAGCAATACTGGCGCCTCTTCCCATGAAGGCATAAATGCCGCAGGTATGACCAAAAGAGTGGTCCCACGGAAGTATTAAAAGCGTTTTATAGAATGACGGTATATCCATAAGGCTGTAAGCCTGATACACATTGGTGACATAGTTACCGTGGGTAAGGATAATTCCCTTTGGATCAGCTGTTGTGCCTGAAGTATAGCAGATATTTGCAAAATCGTCAGGCGTGATACTCTTGTATAGTTCTTCGAATTTTGCCATGTTATCATGCGTTTCGAGCCACTCTCTTCCCGATTTTCTTATCTCATTGAAATGTATTTCATTGGCAGCATATTCCTCCTGTGTATCAAAATGAATAACTTTTTCCAGGGAGGGGCAGTCACTGAGAATGCTTTTCAGCTTTTTTGCCTGAATAGACGAAACCATTATCATCCTTGCTCCTGAGTGGTTAATCCTGAATTTGACTTCATCAGGATTTAGTTTTACAGATAAAGGAACATTCATTGCTCCGGTGTACAGGATACCCAGTTCTCCTATGACCCAGTTATTGCGGCCCTCCGACATAAGACAAATCCGGTCACCCTTTTGTATCCCCATTTTTAGCAGACCTGCTGCAAATTCATAAACCTGTTTTTTTGTCTCACCATAAGTAGTGCCTTCATATTTGTCGTTAGGCTTTTCCCATAAGTAGACGTTACTGCTGAATTTTTCTACGCTTTCTTCAAAGAATTGTATTAATGATTTCATTAACTCAGGTTTTATGTTATTGTTTATTTTCTATGTCGAATATACAAATTTTGTACGATTTGTCATGCTACTATATCTTTATCCCGGTTGTTTTGGTATTCAATAATTTGTATCTTTGATTATCAACACATTAATATTTGTAAATAAATTTTTTTTCTAAACCATAATTATTCTGATATGAAACATTTATTCGCTATTGTATTAATGGGTCTTATGGTTATTACCTCTTCATGTAAATACTTTAAGAACTTCAGATTATTTGGTCACAAAACTAATGTAGAAGAAGCCTGGAAAATCAAACAGGATAGTATAAGGGTTGCCGATTCAATAATGAGAATAAACCTGCAGGCCATTGAAAATGCAAAAATTGATTCTGCCCGCAGGGCTGAAGAAGAAAGAATGGCATGGGAAAGCAAAAACAAATATAATATTATAGTTGGGAGTTTCCTTACGCCCGATTATGCTAAAAACCTTTCCGAGGTATACAAGCAAAAAGGATATAACACAAAGATTATTAAGATGTCAGGAGGCATGTTTGACCTTGTATCAGCCGAAGTACATGAGAACTTCCGACAGGCATTTAAACGTCTGAAAGATTTTCAGGACACCGGCGTGACTGACGCCTGGATTTATGAAATAAGATAGCTTCGCATTTGCTTCACAGCATCTTGCACGCCTCAAACTTAAAACCTTAAACTTCACGCCTCATCCAGGCGGTTATCTGTATATTGTCTCCTCCCTGTCGGGTCCTACTGAAACCATTGTTACAGGAACTCCTGTTTCTTTCTCGATATACTCCACATATCTTTTAAGAGCAACAGGCAGTTTGTTATACTCCTTTATTCCGCTTATATTTTCTTCCCATCCGGGGAACTCAGTATATACAGGTTCAATAGTAGCATTTGTGTTGAATGGTATTTCAAGACATTCCATTCTGTCGACCTTATATTTTGTGCAGACTTTTATGGTCTTGAATCCTGAAAGACAATCGGCTTTGGTCATAAAAAGCTTTGTAACGCCATTTATCATTATGGAATATTTCAATGCAGGCATATCGAGCCAGCCGCATCGTCTGGGACGACCTGTCGTAGCTCCGAATTCATGACCGATATTCCGGAGTGCATCTCCTGTTTCATCATGCAACTCAGTTGGAAATGGTCCACTGCCTACACGTGTGCAATAAGCTTTGAAAATTCCAAAAACTTCTCCGACCGCTTTTGGGGAAGCACCCAGGCCGATACATGCACCTGCACTGATAGTATTTGATGAAGTAACATATGGATATGATCCAAAGTCAACGTCAAGCATTGTCCCCTGGGCCCCTTCAGCCAGTATTTTCTTTCCTTTGGCGGCGAGATTGTTGACGTAATATTCGGTATTAATAATCTGAAATTTTTTCAGAAACTCTATTCCTTCGAACCAACCCTTCTCATACTCTTTCAGATCGAATTTAAAATCATAATTCTTAAGAATGGTGAGATGATTATCAAGTTGTTCCTTGTAAAGATCCAGGAATTCCTTTCTGAGGATGTCGCCAACACGAAGAGCGTTACGGCCTGCTTTATCAGTATAGGCAGGTCCTATGCCTTTAAGTGTTGATCCTATTTTCGTATTGCCTTTGTGGTGTTCATAAGCTGCATCTAGGATCCTGTGCCCGGGAAGTATCAGGTTAGCCCTGCTGGAAATCACAAGCCTCTTTATCAGCTCATCAACAGACGGTCCCAACTCCTCAATCTCCTTTTTGAATATTGCAGGGTCAATTACAACCCCGTTCCCGATAATATTAACCTTATCAGGATGGAATATGCCTGAAGGAATAAGATGTAATACATGTTTAACATTATTAAACTCAAGAGAATGCCCTGCATTAGGACCTCCCTGAAAACGGGCAACTGCATCATAAACCGGACTTAATGCATCAACGATCTTTCCTTTTCCTTCATCACCCCATTGTAGGCCTAACAATATGTCAATGTTCATATTAGATGTATTATTGTATATAAAAAAATACCCGGCAAGATACGAAATTTATCGGCAGAATATAGACATGGAAAAGCATTGTTAATAAAATGGCCGTGATATTGAAGTGCAACAGCAGGATTTTTTTATTATTAATCTGATTATTAATTTTTTCAGCAGGGTTTTTGGAATAATAAAATTAATTAACAAACATGTTTTTTTTAGTTCGAACAGCAACAGATTCGGTGGATTTCGTAAATTTGCTAATTGGATTGACAGACAGATCATTTGTTTGGTAATGAGTTGCTTATTCATGAATATTCTTATGAGAGATTTTGTAAAATTGTCATCTTTTTTTTTAATTTTATTCACCCTGGCATCTCAAAATTTATTTTCTCAGAATGAGGATGTACTGTTCAGAAAATATGTTATTTCATCAGGATGGAATGGCCTGCTTTATGGTGGAGCTATCGATGCCATAGCCGAACTTGACGGAGCTGCAGCAGGTGGAGTTCCTATAATAACTTCCGGCGTTTGTGTACTGATACCGCTAATCTCGAATACTTCAAAAACTATTACCGCTAATCAACTTATGCTTTCGGGTCACGGGAGAACAATAGGTTGGGTACATGGTGCTGCCTTTTCATCACTTGTTCTTGGTGAAAATGCATGGGAGGATGAAGGAAATGATTACTATAAAATGACGATAGGGTTAAGTGCGTTGTCAAGCATAGGTCTGGGTATGCTTGGTAATTCATTGGGTAAAAATAATGACTGGACAGAAGGACAGGTTGCTTTATATCGTCATTACGGATGGATAATGCCATTTACAGGATTTTCAGTAGCCGCAGCTTTCTCTGATGACATAAGAGTTTTCGGAGGCTCCATTCTGTTGTTTGGAGCCGGAGGTTATCTGCTTGGGAACAAGGTGAATAACATGCATGAATATACAAGAGGTGATATAAGAGCCACAAGGGTGCTTACTGTTTTAAACGGAGGATTGGGTTATGGTATACTTACCGATCTGCAATCAGACAACGAAATAAATGATGCCACCTGGCTGATCCCGGCCGCCGGTGTACTTTCAGGGACTCTGATCAGCCATTTATGGTTGAAAGATGCAGATCTTTCACCGCAGCAGGGATTGACAACTGCATATGCCTCGACGGGAGGAGCAATTATTGGACTGGGTATCGCAATGATAGTGGATTCTGAAAATGCTACACCGTGGTATCTGATACCATATGCAACGGGCCTGGGTGCTTATGCTTATGCTGTGGAGCATTTTAAAAGAAAAAATATTGCTTTTAATTTTATACCTGCCAATAGAAAAAAAAGCAACTGGGATCTTGCATTCATGCCTCAGAACCTGTTACTTAATTCCAAAATGCAGAGCAGAGGATACCTGGTAAACGGACGCTTGACAGGAATGCAGCCGGTCTTTTCGGCTTCAGTTACTTTCTGACAACAATCTTACTTTTTTGTCTGGTCTTTATTTTCGATGGTGTTCCCGTAAATGTACAGTGAGTGATACATGGGAGAGAAGTTATTCAGTTCACAGGCTGTTTTAATTATTTCGCTGATCCTGGGGTCGCAGAATTCAACCACTTTGCCTGATTCAATATCAATGAGATGGTCGTGCTGACTGCATTGATATGCTCTTTCGAATTGTGCAATGTTTTTTCCGAACTGATGCTTGATAACCAGGTTACAGTCAAGCAGCAACTCTATAGTATTATACAATGTTGCACGGCTTACCCTGTAATTCTTGTTCTTCATGAAGATGTACAGCGACTCTATATCAAAATGACCAATGCGTGAATATATCTCATCAAGTATGGCGTACCTCTCAGGAGTTTTGCGGTGACCTTTCTTTTCAAGATACTCAGTGAAGATCTTTTTAACTGTAATTTTGGTATCGTCACTAATCATATTTGGTCTAATTTAAAATAATAGTAAAAGTACATATTTTTACCCGGAAAACAGCTAAATATGATGGTTTAAAATCATTTTGAAAAATCTTCGACTCTTCTGACATTTTCAATTCCATTTATATTGGAGATTTTCAAAATCAGGTTGTTAAGGTCCTTAATGTGATGAACATACAAATCGATTGTACCTTCAAAAATGCCATTTTTTACAGAAACATTAATGTTGGTAATATTGACCTGTAATTCGGATGAAATGATATGTGTAACATCATTAAGCAGGCCTATTCTGTCTATACCTGTCATGTCAATCCTTGCAATGAAAGAGATGAGCTTATGAATAGCCCATTTGACAGCTATTATCCTGTTTCCTTCGTTTGACATGAGTCTGATTGCAGTAGGGCATTTTGGTTTGTGTACAATGATGGATCCCTCAGGCGAGTGATACCCCAGCACTTCATCGCCGGGTATTGGATTACAGCACTTTGCAATTACATATGACTGTTCTGCATTTTCAACATTTTCCCTTAAAAGGAAGGGGACTGTTTTATCGATCTTTTCCTCTGTGGTTTTTGTTTCTCTCTTCTCTTTCTTTGATCCGATGAGTTTAAGATCCCAATACTTGATGATATTTTTCGGCTGACTTTTTTTGATAAATTTCTTCAGGTCGTCAGCACTTAATGTACCAATGCCGATTGAAGAGTAAAGATCATCTTTATTAATGGAGTCATAGTTGGAGAGTAGCTTCTTAATGATTTCAGCATTTGCTGTAAGGTTTTGGTCTTTAAGAATTGCATCAAGCACTTCCATCCCCTTCTGAATGTTGTCCTTCGATTCAGTTTTTAACGCGTTCTTAATTGCCTCTTTGGCTTTTGATGTCTTTACAAAAGAGAGCCAGCCTTTTTCGGGCTTTGCAATATCGGAGGTGATTATTTCAACCTGATCGCCACTGGCTAAAACAGCGTTTATCGGATTGAGTTTATGATTTATTTTGGCCCCGATGGATTTGTTTCCGACCTGAGTATGTATTTCATAGGCAAAATCGAGGGCTGATGCTCCCTTCGGAAGGCTGATAAGACGTCCTTTCGGTGTGAAAACCATTATTTCAGAAGAGAAGAGGTTCATCTTAAACTCGTCCAGAAATTCCACAGGATCATCGAGAGGATTTTCGAGCATCAGACGGATGTTCTTTATCCACTTATCGAGTTCACTTTCAGGGAAATTGTCTCCTTTGTATTTATAATGTGCGGCGTAGCCTCTTTCAGCTATCTCGTCCATTCTTGTGCTCCTGATCTGTATCTCTACCCATTGACCTTCAGGGCCCATGACTGTTAGGTGTAATGCTTCGTAACCATTAGGTTTTGGCCTGCTTACCCAATCGCGAAGCCTGTCGGGCTTAGGAGTATAGTAGTCAGTGATAATTGAATATATGTTCCAGCATTGGGTCTTTTCAGGAATTCCATGTATAGGTTCAAAAACAATTCTGACAGCCAGAACATCATATATCTCTTCGAAAGGAACATTTTTTGCCTGCATTTTCTTCCATATCGAAAAGATAGATTTCGGTCTTCCGTTTATGTTAAACTTAACTCCGGCTTCAGTGAGTTTCTGAATGATGGGAAAAGAAAATTTATTAATAAGGGCGAGATACTTCTTTTCGCTGAGCTTTAATTTTGAAGAAATTTCTTCATATATCTGGG
>Ga0116170_10006600_pt1 | contig 10128 bp, 4 predicted proteins | sample AD_JPNHW1_MetaG_FD_89797 | JGI IMG/M metagenome (GOLD analysis project Ga0116170, IMG submission 89797) | Active sludge microbial communities of municipal wastewater-treating anaerobic digesters from Japan - AD_JPNHW1_MetaG | ecosystem: Engineered > Bioreactor > Anaerobic > Digestate | place...
AAATTCAAGGAAGCGCTTGAAATCTATAATATTATATGTAAGGTTGACATTGGATATAAAGATGTATTTGATAAATTCGACGAACTGCATTCATACGTTTCAAAATTCAGTTAGCGCCCCGATAGTTTCGAGGCGCAGTTTTCTCGCCCTTATAATTTTTCTTATAATTTTTTTCACTTTAACCGCTCCACTATCCGCTTCCCCGATCTGCAAGCAATTTTCGGGAAAAGTTCTGGATATGCGCACGATCGAACCCATTTCAGACGCGCTGATTTCCATACGCTGCCTTGACGCGGAAAAAATGGAAGTAAAAACCGGCGAAGACGGAAAGTTCATAATTTCAGAAGTGCCGTATGGCGCGTATAAGGTAACGATTTCCAAAGAAGGCTATGCGAGCGACGTCACTAAAATTAATATAACGCAGCCCTACGTCAGATACGATTCGACGATCGAATCCGAAAGGGATAAAGACAACCGCACTAGATCCGATTATGATGAAGAACATCCCGAAGAAGCCAGGAAAAAAAAGATAACGATTTCCGACGTTCCTGAATTTTTACCCAAAAACAATCTTTATGGCGCAAGCGGCCTCCTTGAACTCCCCGACACAAGCGTTATGACGGAAAATCATTACCGCGTCGGATACGGCGTCATGCGTTCACGAAGAATGAAAAGCGTCGGCGGAGCCTATAGAGAATCCAATTACGCAACCTCTTTCAGTTACGGACTCAGCCAGAATTTCGAGGCCAACATTTTCGCAATGCAAAATTTTTCAAAACTGGCTACAACTTCGCCCTTCTTCGTAGATAAAACCGGCATATCGGTTAAATACTCGAACACCGTTAATTATAAAGCGGCCGATCAGAAATATCCATATTCGGTTCTATATACTCATTCTAACGACGGCACCGACGAGATCGACATCCCTATAGAAATCGCCTCCGGAGACAATAAATTCTATTTCGTGCCGGCATACGAATCGCACGGCGGAAAAGTCAAATTTCACCTCGGATATCAAAAACCGCTTTTTATAGACCACAGAAAGGGCAGCTTCATGATGGAGTTTATTCAGGACGATAAAAACCGCTGGAACATAATTAACGGCGGCCTAAGATTCGAATTCAAGAACGACTCCGCCATAAACCTTTTCGTATTAACGGACCAGACCCTGGCCAAACGCATGAGCACCGGCATTTCAGGGACTATGCTCTTCAGGTAATTCGAACGCGCGCCGGCCATGTTTTGTAACGGCAACTTCTTATTAAACTTGTTATTAATTCTTTATTTTCATTAAAATTTAGTGTATAATAATCACGGATGTTATGTCCGTTATTTTGATATATTTTTAACTAGGGAGTTTATATATTATGAACTTTTTTGGTACAGACGGTATTCGAGGGGTCGCTAACGTTCATCCTCTGACGCCTGAATTCGCTATGAGAATAGCCATCGCGGCGTCCAGGATTTTAACTTGTGAAAATAAAAAACTTGTCGTAATAGGCGCCGATACTCGCCGTTCGTCGAATATGCTATCTTACGCGTCGGGCGCGGCTTTAATGTCGATGGGTTTTGAAGTTTTAAACCTTGACGTGATACCTACCGCGGGACTTTCATGGATCACGAAAAAGCTCGGGGCGGCCTTCGGCATAATGATATCGGCATCCCATAATCCTTTCTGGGACAACGGCATAAAGATCTTTTCAGGCGATGGATATAAGCTTTCGGAAGAGACCGAAATGAAGATTGAAAAAGAGCTTTTCAATGAAGGGGCCGAACGGCCCACGCATGATAAGATCGGATGCGTGGTAAGATCAAATTCATTCATAGTCGATCCTGTTTCCGAATACGCCGAATATGTGGCGTCATTAATTGAAAAATCACACGCCACCGATGGAAAAAAGAAGATCAAGCTCGTCATAGACGGTGCTAACGGAGCGGCTTCTTATCTGGTCAAACGCATTTTTTCAGACAGGTTCAACGTCGTTTCCATGAACTGCCAACCGGACGGAGCGAACATAAATTTCAACTGCGGCTCGACGCATCTTGAAAGCCTCGCGGCCAGAGTTAAAGAAGAACACGCCAATATAGGCATAGCTTTCGACGGAGATTCGGACCGGGCGCTTTTCGTTGACGAACATGGAAATATCGTCGACGGAGATTTTATAATGGCCATGCTCGCCGTTGATCTCAAGGAACGCGGAAAACTCAAAAACAACCTCATTGTCGGAACGGTCATGACAAATCTCGGTTTTATACACGCCATGAAAAATTTAAATATCGAATTTTTATGCACCGCGGTCGGGGACAGGAACGTTCTGAATGAAATGATCAAAAAAGGCGGCATAATAGGCGGCGAACAATCCGGCCACATAATAATGCTCGAAGAAAATCACACGGGCGACGGCCTTATCACCGCCGTTCATGTTTTAAATCTTATGAAACGCACCGATAAAAAACTGTCAGAACTTTCAAAAGTCATGAAAAAATATCCGCAGGTACTTATAAATATCCAGGTTCTTGGCGACAAGAACGCCTACAAGAAAAATGAAAAAATAAATTGCGCCATAACCGAAGCAGAAGAAAAATTTAAAAACCGCGGCAGGGTTTTAATAAGAACTTCAGGCACGGAAAATATCGTTCGCGTCATGATAGAAGGCGAAGATAAAAAAGAAATAAGCGAATCGGCTGAAAAGATCGCCCGCGTCATCAGGGAAAACTGTCAGGAAAACAGTATAAATTAAACTCAAAAGGCGTAAAATTTTGAATTCGAAACTATTGTTAAAAATATCGATAATAATAAATTTGACGCTTATTTTAAGCGCGTTTTCACCATGCCCGCCGGTAATCGCGGCAACCGATGAAATGCAGCTGATGTTCTCCGAGAACATCAAGGAACATTTCTTTCTGGGCGATGAGCTTTTTCAAAAAAAAGACTATACAGGCGCTCTCATAGAATATGCAAATATAAGAAATATAGACCCGGCTTATATCGAAGGTTATTTTTATCCGGCGAAATGTTATTTTCAACTTGGAAAATATCTTGAATCCGGGTATTTTGCCGCCTATACGCTGCATCTCGACCCCGCGAACGAGGACGCGAAGAAGCTTCTTTCCGATGTAAAAGAAAAAGCGCCGGGAACCGATTTCAAGGACGACGCCCTTATATATGTCCTGGGATCGGGAGAAAACCTGGAAAAAGCGGTTTTCAGGGTTTACGGCTCTTCTTTATACATTAAAGGCGTAATTGAACAGAACGGCGGAAAAAAAGAGTTTAAGCAGGGCGATAAAATAGTTCTTCCGCTTGATTTTTCAATAGTAGAAGGCATTAAAAAACTCAAAAAATTCGACGGAACCACTTTGCAATATGATCTCGAAACTCTTAAGGAATCGCTGATCGAACAGAAAGAAAGAAATCTCGGCGAAGACGCCGAAGGATATTTCAAGATTTCGGACGAATATTTAAAAATAAACCGCGTCACAAAAGCGCTCATGGCTTATGAAATGGCCTGCTACCTGGATTCAAAGTATATCCAGAAACCGAACCAGGAGCTGATATCGAAGGCGTCCGAAGAAACGAAAAAATTCATTGAAAAAAATAAGGACAACGCAAACGCTTATTTTTACATTGCATTCCTTCAGTTCATACAGGGAAATTACACCGAAGCGCTTTCAAATTTTTCGTTTTCGATCTCTTACGGAATTAAGGCCGAATATCTGAGCCGTTCCTTTAAATACACGACTCTCTGCAAAAAAAACATAAAAGAAGCGGAAGCTAAAAGAATCGAAAAAGACGCGCTTTTAAAAGCGAGCGCCGACTCGTCGAGATCCCAGGCGATGGTCGACGTAATGAAAAAAACCGCGCCGGCCGAAGAAGACACGAAAACCGAGTACAGCAGTAAAAAACCCGAACCGGTCGAAGAAACGGCGGAAGTTAAACCTGAAACGAAACCAGTTGAATCCGAAGTCGATATCTCTGCCATGACTAAAGAACAAAAGATATATTACTGCTATCAGCAAAGAAAAAAGATAGAGGAAGCCGTATCGAAATATAACGAAAACAACATAATTGAAATGAACATGGAAACCTATTCCCTTCAGCGCCTTCGCGAAAACAACATTTTGAAGGAAGATCCAAAATGCCCGGAAGGCGGAGAACTTAAAATGAACCATAACGGTTATATCGAATGTTCCGTTCACGGGCTTTGATATACCGGCCGAAAGGATTTATCGGAGAACCGACATGATCGATCAGGCTGCGCCATCCTACGTTCCGTTGAAATGCCAGACGCATTACAGCATATTGCGTTCGACCGTAAAGGTCGAAGCTCTAATCTCACATGCCCTGAAAACCAACCATCATTTCCTTGGAATATGCGATCTAAATACGCTTTCAGGTTTTCATGAATTTTACCGTCTCGCCAGATCCGGCGGAATTAAACCCATTATAGGCGCGACGATAGACGTTTTCGACCCGCCGCCGCCGGGAATAAACATGCAAAATAGCGTAAATCACAGAATCTCGCTTTTATGCAAAAATTATAAAGGGCTTTTGAATTTATTCAAGATATTGAATATGGGCCATACGAGAGTAAATGGCAAAGATCAGCAGGGCCGCGTAAAATTCCATGATCGTTTTTTCGTTACAAGCCGGGAAATATTCGAATATAATGAAAACTTAATATGCCTCGTCCCCAACTTATCGTCCTTCATATACAGGCTTTCGACTATGAAGGCCGGCATATGGAGCGACGCGCTGCTTTCGGATTATATGGCGGCTTTCGGGCCGGACAGGCTGTATCTTGAAATATGGAAGGACATGATCCCCCGCGAGGATGAAGCGAACCTTATGCTTTTGGAGCTCTCCAAAAAGCGGAACGTCAGAATAACGGCCGCCACCAACTGCCAGTATCTTTCAAAAGACGAACACGACAATAGTTTCGCCGCTATCTACGCTTTCAGGAACAACCTCGGATTTTCCGACGCTCAGATAAAAGTCGCGGGAACGGGGCATTTTCACTTCAAAAATTCGGACGAAATGTCAAAACTTTTCTCGCACATAAAAGGCGCGCTCGAGACCACCCGCGACATTGCTTTCGAGTGTAACGTGGAAATTCCGGAATCGGGTCATAAAATGCCGCGTTTTAATGTTCCAGAAGGTTTTTCCGAGGACGATTACCTGGCGTTTCAGACGCGCGAGGCGCTTTCCAATTTAAAGCCCGAAAACGCCGGAGTATATTCGGAGCGGCTCCAATACGAACTTGAAATTATTAAAAAGCTAAATTTTTCAGGATATTTTCTGATCGTCGCCGACATAATCGATCATGCCAGATCGTCGAACGTGCCGATAGGCCCGGGCCGCGGATCGGCATGTTCGAGCCTCGTCTGTTACCTTTTAAAAATAACGCAGATCGATCCCGTCAAGAACAAGCTCATGTTCGAGCGGTTCATGAATCCCGACAGGGTTAAAATGCCTGATATAGACGTCGATTTTGCTTCATCCGGAAGATACAAGATAATCGAATATTTAAGCTTAAAATACGGTCGCAATAACGTCGCCCAGATAATAACGTTCAACCACTTCAAACACAAGGCTTTGATGGGCGCTCTCTTAAAAATACTCGGAACGCCTGAAAAATCAATAAAAATCATGTCCGTCACGTTAGACAACGTCCTGCGCGAAAATTCCGCGATAACCTTTCAGGATTTTTTCACGCGCCTTCCTAAAGAGGTAAAAACCGACGCCACTCTCTCAAAATTCTGCGATATAGCCGCGCCGCTTCTGAACAATATACGTCAGACATCGATACACGCCGGCGGCATCGTGGTTTCGCCGCTAGCTCTCGACCGCAACCTTCCGCTTCACACGCCGAACGACGAAGTGAACGTAGCCGCGCTCGATATGAACGCGCTCGAATCGATGGGCTACTTAAAAATAGACCTTCTAGGCATCAACGCGCTCGAAAAGATAGAAGAGGTAAAGATTCTGGTTAAAAAGACCAGAGGCATTGACATAAATATCGACGAACTCAGGGAAAATGATAAAAAAACCTTCGAACTTATAAGTTCGGGCGAAACTTACGGGATATTCCAGCTCGAAACTAATATGTTCAGAAGATATCTTCCGCGGCTTAAGGTTTCGAACATTGACGAACTCGCGGCGGCGCTCGCCCTGATCCGCCCCGGCCCCATAAAAGGCATGGTCATCGATCAATACATAATGCGAAAGGGCGGCGCGAAATTTTCCTACGCTATCCCTCAAATGAAGGACATACTCGAAGACACATACGGACTGATGATCTATCAGGAACAGATCATGATGATAGCGACCTCCATATTCGGCTACACATTTTCCGAAGCGGACGTTTTGCGCGACATAATGTCGAAAAAAAGGGTCGAGAGAATGTACGACGAAAAGATAGTTTTCATGAAACGCGCGGCGAAAAAAAAGATCGACGAAAAGACGGCTATCGAAGTATTTTCATTGATATCAAAATTCGGCGAATATGGCTTTAATAAAGCCCATTCAGTGGCCTATTCCAGGATCGCCTATATAATGGCTTATCTGATGGCAAATTTTACCCTCGAATACATGGTCGCTCTTTTAAACAGCGATATAAAAAGCTCCGGCCCCGAACTCAATATGAAAATAAACTTCCTGCGAAAAAGAAAGATACCGGTTTTTAATATCGACGTGAATCATTCAGCTCTTTATTATTGCATTGAAAAGGCCGGCGACGCTGAAGGCATCCGGACCGGTTTTCTTGTCATCGGCGGGTTATCCAACGTTTCGGTAGGCGAGATAGTTTCAGAGCGGACTAAGAACGGCCCATATCTTGGAATAGTTGACTTCGCTCAAAGGCTCGTGTCGGTCTCATCGAGGCTTAAAATAAATGAAATGGAGTCGCTCGTAAGGGCGGGCGCTTTTGAATCCATCTCCGAAGGCCGCACCAAGGAACGCATGATATCTGATATCCGCGATATGATATTCAACAAAAGGCGCGTAAACAAATTTGAAAAAAATGAAGCGGCCGGTCAGACAAGCTTTTTAAAACCATCCGACGAATTTACGGCGGATGTCCAGTCCGGCGGCAGGTTCATACCTTCGGAGAGTCAGTCACAGGCCTTTGAACAATTAAATTTTCAAAAGGATATTTTCATGCACCTCGCCGTCGCCCCCGTAAAATCGTTCTCGTCGGGCGCAAAGGACGCCGAGCGCGGCGAATCATCCGTTTACGGCCAGATCACGGATTTCAATCCCGCGGTCATGGAAATGACGCTTTCCGATCCATACGAGCCTTCGGCCTCGATTTTAAAGATTTATATCCCTGAAAAACTGGCGGCGAAGGTTGGAAAACTTTCAAAGGGCGACGTGGTCTTCGTCGATTATTCGGCGGAGGACAATAAATTTCCGATAGGCGAAAACAATTTTAACGCGGCTTGTAATAAGATCCTGGTAGCCGGAGATATTATTTCTTATCGTGAAGCCAAGCTTGATTTTAAAGTATATATAAAAATAAACGACGCCGAGGTCGATCCTGCGGTTTTCCCGCAAATAAAACATTTAACGGACCTTCATGCCGGCGATCTTCCGCTTTTTATAAAAGCCGGTTCTTTTTTGATAGCCACTAATAAAAAGGTTGATTTTTCCGAAAAATTTATCAGAGATATAAATTCTATAGATAAGATCGCGGGCAAAGTTGAAATTTATATTCACTATAAATAAAATTATCATTTAATGGACCGCTTGAAAGGAAATATAAATTGTTATCTTTTTTAAAAAAATTTCTCAGAATGAGAAACGTTCCTAAATCGCCGACCAGTCTGGCTATACTTCTATGTTACGATTCTTATTTCGGACCGCACGTAAAGGAAGATATAAATAAATTCCTCATACCTATAATTGAACATATAGGCCGGAACCCGAAAATGAAACTAAACATGAAAATTCCAGGCGTGACGCTTTCGGCGATGCTGTGGTACAACTATAAATTCGTCGAAAAACTCGTTTCGATGGAGACCGAAGGAAAACTTGAATTCCTCGGCACGGCTTTTTCAAACCCGGTACTGCCGCTTCTCGATAAACAGATAGTTTCCGAACAAGTCGTCAAGCAAAGGGAATACATCAAACTGATATTCGATACGTTTCCACGCGGATTCTCTTTTCCATACGACAGTTTTTCAAAGGAAATACTGCCGCTTCTGCATGAACACGACTATAAATATTTTATCTGCGAGGACGCTTATTTCGATGCTGCCGCCGTCAAAAGCCTTTCCGATTGCATAAATAAGCGCGTTAAGATAAGCGACGCGGCAATTTCCAAATTGATATTCGCCCCGCGCAAACTCATATACGAAAGCAGCGATTTTACCGTTTTTACCGAATTCACCGAGTTCTCGACGATGCTGAAAAAAACCATCCGCGACGGTTCGGAAAAGGCGTTCTATAAATTTCTCGAGGAGTCTCTCGATATATTTCACCTGTTCGACAGGTCTTCTCTTATAACCCTCAAAATCCACGTTTTCTCCATATTTGAAATATGCCATAACGAACATATAGATTCGGCAAAAGCCGTTAAGGTGCTTATAAATTTCCTCGATTTCATATCCGAATGCGAGCATATCAGCATAAACCTCTATGAAAAATGGTATTCGGAAAGAAGCCAGATGCTCTATGAAAACAAGAACCAGATCATCTGTTCCTCTGATTTCAGACGTTACTCAACGTATGAATACCCGGACCTGCTCGAAAAATTTTCATCGATACCGGGCTCGAACGAGAAGATGGAAGCGCTTAAAAATTTCATGACGAAGGTCCAAAGCTTCCAGAGGGTTTTTTCAACTCTTTTAAGGACCGAACGCGAAAAAATAGCGTATAACCCGATGATAGAATTGTCGAAGGTAATAGGACTTTTTTATCAATATTCCTTCGGCGCCCCCGACGAGGCCGGAAAACTCCGGCAGTGCCATAATAATTTCAACCGGCCCGGCGCTCATCTCGGATATATAAACGAAATGCGCTTAAAAACCAAGGGCGTTTATGTTTCAGATATCAACGGCGATAAGAAGGACGAGATAATATTCGTAAACGATAGAATATTCGTACTTATGAATGAACGCGGCGAGATGGAAAGCTTCATAAACCTCGCAACCGGCGCGGAGGCTATAAGTTCGATACCGGCCTGCGCCGATTATTCAAGAAAAGCGTCAATTCCCGATCAGTTATGCTGCGCCGATTACTACCGCGTGGCGGGACAGGAAGGCCCCGCCGCGAGAATAAAATACGATTACAGGCCGTCGCAGTCCATACTCGTAGGCGCTCAATTCTTAATGTCGGACCATAAGCTGAAGATCGTCAAAAGCGCTTCTTTATATAACAATACCTTCGTTCTGCGCTATAATATAAAAAACACCGGCATCTACGATATCTCATTCGATCTGATATCCAAATTCGCGTTCGCGCCGGATTATCTGTCCGTCATAAAATATGGAAAGCCGGTGCTCGGATTTTTCACCGACGACCGCGCGCTCGAGGCTGAAAAGAGTTATGAAATAGGAAGTTCGGGCATAGGCGTCGTCAACAGGCTTAACAACAGTTATATTTACATGACGGGCGCGCGGGTGTTTCCTCAGACGGCGAACACTTCGGTGCTTTTTCATTCGTTCGGCATAGAGCTTACCTACCCGTTGCAGATGAGGCCTGACGAAGAATGCAATTTTATCCTGAATATAGTTTTTAACGCTCACTGAACTTTTTTTCGAGCATGGATACGTCCACCAGAATGGTCGCTTCATTTATGAATGTGACCTTTCCGGCGACCCGTTTTATCTTTTTAACGTACTTTCGCTTCGCGCACGAAACGAATATTTTAGTGGCGTTACGGCCTTCGGAGTAATGAGCGGCATATAGCGCCGCTTCGGCAAGCGCGGCTTCGACCGCGGAAATTTCGGCGTTCTTAGGCGCTTTCACTATGACCGACGAGCCGCGAAAATCCTTTACATGCAGCCAGTAATCTTCCGGCAGCGCGACTTTTGAAAGTATATGGTCGTTTCCCGTATCGGATCTTCCGACATAGATCAAAAAGCCGTTCTCGCTTGTAAAAAGCCTGTAGTTTTTATTATTTTCATGAA
>Ga0116170_10006602_pt1 | contig 10124 bp, 8 predicted proteins | sample AD_JPNHW1_MetaG_FD_89797 | JGI IMG/M metagenome (GOLD analysis project Ga0116170, IMG submission 89797) | Active sludge microbial communities of municipal wastewater-treating anaerobic digesters from Japan - AD_JPNHW1_MetaG | ecosystem: Engineered > Bioreactor > Anaerobic > Digestate | place...
ATACATCAGTAATCGCTCCAGTATATATAGATAACACAGGCATTAACCAAACAACTGTGGGTATTTTTGCATTAGGAGATGAAAATGGTAATGATACATTGAACAAATGCACATTATCATTAAATTCAACTATCACAGGTATTCACATTTTAGAAATTGTTTACGTTTCATCTATTGAGCAGCTTGAAGGGAAAAAACTATTCGAACAATCAACTCTTCCATCAGCGTCACCAAGTCTTAACGATAGATTGGCATTAGGACGGTCAGGCATTCCAGCTTACAATATGACTCTTTCGTCATTAATAAGTAATTTAGGAACATGGCTCGGTAGTTTGTTTTTGAAAAAAGCCGATAATCTTTCAGGATTAAACAATACGGCAGCTTTGAATAATTTAGGTGCACCAAGTTTATCATACGTAAACAATCAATTAACGCAAAAGGCAGGTATTTATCAAACAAATTCAGGTGCAGCACTTGGTGTAGCAAATGCCTTAGAATATACGCCACAAACTAATTATAATCCAGCTACTAAAAAATACGTTGACGATAATAACCCACTTCTTTGTGTTGGTTATATTTCAAACCATACTGAAAATCATCCATCTGTTACTATAGTACATAGTAATAGTAATTTAACACCAATATTTAGTTGTACTAGACTTGGAGAAGGATTATACCAAATAAATCATAATTTAGGCGCTGGTTACGTATCGATAAATGAGGCATTATATGATGGAGGTAGCATAATTTTCCCTTTTTATGTTTCAAAATCTAAAGACGAAGAAAATAGATTTTTTGTTTTTTGCGCTTTAAATGGTTCAGGAAAAGATGTTCCTTTTAAATTTACATTGTTAAGATTCGTTTAATATGTCAATCGGATATTATAGATATAAGTTGATACCAAGTCAAGAAGGTGAAACAGAAATAAAATTTTATAAGAACGGGTCACTTGATTTGACATGTAAAGTAATCGCCAAAGAAACATGTGGAGCTTATAAGATTTTGAAGTACTTGGACCAAGACGGTAAATATCGTTTTTATCCGTTCAATCAATTTTGGACGAGTCAAGATTCCCCTAAACAAATTGGGTCAATAAATAAAACTATAGAATCAATATTGACTTCACAATCAGATTCAAGAAATATAGGCTATAACAATAGTAGAACAATCACATTGGTAGCTGATTCAGTTTCAACTGAAGAAATGGAAATATTATCAAGTTTGTTATTATCACCTTCTGTTTACCTTTACAATGGAAGCGGAGGCGATGATGATTTTGATAAATCATGGTTAATGGTTACTGTAAAAGGTGATGGAATAATTAAACAAACTAAAAAAAATTCAAGAAAAGTAACAGTTGAGGTTACTTTACCAGAATTTTATACACAGACTTTGAAATGAGGATTTTAAGAATAAATAATCAAACTTGCGATATTGACGATGATACATCAATAGGTATCAATTTGCAATCGTTTTCAATTTCTGATCCTGAGAAACGTTTCGTTAATAATTCAAATTCATTTTCATTACCATTAACTGCGAAAAATTATAAGATATTCGATTTCGGTGGAAATCCTCAAAACTTAAGTACTTCGTTGTATGATTTAAAATTTTGCGATTATTTTATTGACTCGATTAAACTAATCGATAACGGTCAAATTTATGTAACCGAAATATCTGATAGAATTTATTTGTCAATTTGCGACAATAAAGACATCTTTGACGAATTAAAGAAATACAAATGGAATGATTTTGTTTATGACTTTTTAGTATGGCAATATGATTACAAAAATTTACCAAGTCCTGAAAATCCATACCAAGGTACATTTTTAAATTTCTGCACACAATTCGCAAATACAACAGAAGGCATTATATTAAGTTATTATATTGGGAACTTAGCATTATATGATGACCCTAATACTCCAGATGTTGACTATATAGAAAAAAAAGATGATATATGGTTACAATATCAATTTAATGAGACATCTGCTAAATGCCTTGGAGGTCATTTTTCTATATTCATAAAATCTATATTCGAGTTTTTGGAATACAAATACGGTTATGATTTTGGCACGCAAAATCCAGAAAATGACAATATATTTAGCGACACAGTTGCAACACAAATGTTTATACCAGCTCGTAGTTTAGGCATTGAATATGATTACGTAAATGGATCATTTGCTTTCGAATATGGCACTGGTGGCATTTTTGAACCGTATGAAAATGTAGAGGACAAAGACGAAAAAACGTTGTATGATGTTGTAAAAGCTTTTATACTATATTTCAATTTGACTGTAACTCCTGACTTTAATAAAAAAATAATAAGGCTAAGAAGATTCGATGAAATAAATAATGCGAATGTTATTGATTGGAGCAATAAGATAATAGGCGATTATAAATTCAAACCTATTATTGATAATTACAATCAAAATAACATCATTGGTTTTGGCAAAATATACGAAGGTGGCAACGAATTGCAATACTCGAAAAATATTGTTTGTAAAAATAAAAATATACCTATAGGCGACGGCAGTAGCAAGATAATTACTATCGGGTGTTTTATTCCTTCGTTTGTCGATGATGTGCCATATTTGGCAAAAGAAGAGGCTTTGAATGAAATTCAGTTTTTTGTAAAAGGGGAACAAAAGCAAATCAAGATAAGTATATCACAAGAAGGACAAGCAGCAAATGCTATTGTGTTTGTTTACACGGCTGCAATTTACTCATTAGATGACGAATATAACTTCTTTCAATCTGTAATCGAATATCCAAAGATTTATGAAATAAAAGCGTTTTTATCGCTTATTGATATTATAAATATTAACCATTTTTCGAGATATTACATAAATAATTTAAACGGTTATTTTATACTTGAAAAAATATCGGGTTATAATCCAGATAAGACAGACCAACCAACTACAGTTACATTAATAAAAATATAATGGACAAAGATAATTATATATTAGCAGATGTAGACATAAATATGTCGCAAGCCGTCGCATCTATTCAAGAATTAAAAAAGCAAATTGAAGCGGCTAAAATAGAAATAAGCAAATTTGGTGATAAGTCATCTGCTGACTATATTACTGCAAACGCAAATTTGAAAGCTTTAAATGCAGAACTAAGAACACAGGAAAAAATTTTAGTCGATGTTACAAAAGCAGAAATGACTGAAGGTGTAACAGTTGAAAAATTGGCAGCAGAAAATAGAAAGCTATCAGATGAACGAAAGACGTTAAACATAAATACAAAAGAAGGTGCCGACAGAATAAAAGAGATAAACGATAAGATAAATAAAAATAACGATATAATAGTTGCAAATAGCGATAAGTTAAAGCAGAATAAAATGAATGTTGGTAATTATACCGACAGCGTAAAAGATGCTTTAAAAAATACAGGAATTTGGGGAGTAGAAACATCTAAAGTTTTTGACACTATAAAAAGTGGATGGTCAAAGATTAAAGATTTTGGTTCTTCAATTGGTAATTATTTCAAAAGAGCTGCCGAAGGTGGAGATATTGCAAAAACGGCAATAACCGGAATAAACACAGCACTTAAATCAACCGTAATAGGATTATTGCTTACCGCATTTGCTTCACTTGTATCTTATTTCACAAAAAGTGTAGAAGGTTCAAAAACATTAAAAGCGGCATTCGCTGCCGTTGGTGCTGTTACTGATACTTTGATTGGTACTTTGACAAAAACAGGTAAATTGTTAGTCGATATATTCACAGGTAATTGGGACCAATTAAAAGATGATTTAAAGTCAATAGATGATAATTTTGCAAATATTGGTGATAATATCAAAAAAAACGTAGAAATATCAAAACAGGAATTTCAGTTAGCAAAAGATAAAAGGGAAGCAATGGTAGAAGAGGCTTCTTTAACTCGTGATATTGCCAAATTAAGACTCGATGCTTCCGATAAAACGAAAACAAATAAAGAGCGTATTGATGCGTTGCGTAAATCGCTAGAAAAAGAAAAACAATTAACAGTTGAAAAAGTAAAAATTGCTCAATCAGAGCTTGACATTTACCAAAAAAGAGTTTCATTATCTGAAAGTCAAGGCAAAAAAGCTAGTAAAGAAGATAAAGATAGAATTGCAGAATTGACAGCGGCAAAAATTAATGCAGAAACAGAAGAATTTCAACGGTCAAAAAGAGCAAAGACGACATTATCTACTCTTGAATTAGAATTATTAGAAGAGACAGAAAAAAAATCTAAAGAAATAAAAGAAAAAAGATTAAAAAACGATGTTGCTATTGCCGAGTACAATTATATAATCGAAAAAGAAGGAACAGAAAAAAAACTACTATTAAATGTCAAGTATCTTGAGAAAAAAAGAGCTCAAGAACTAAGCAATGAAGATTTGACACGTGGCGAACGTCTCGCTATAAATGCTAAATATGATAAAGAAATAGAAAAAGCAAAAGAAGAGCACAACTTACGATTAGCCGAAATTGAATTTAATAATTTGACTACATCAATAGATATATATATAAAAAAAAATAAATCTAAAATTGACAATGATACCAAATTGACAGAACAAATAGTCAATGAAGAAAAGACACGTATTGAAACGATTGCAGCAATGCAATCGAAACAAATCGAAGCTGAAACGACTCAAAAAATTATAGCTGCTAAAAACGATGCTCAGGCAATTGCCAATATCGAATCAGATAAAAATATACAATTAAAAGATATTGAGCTTCAAAAAAATGAACAAATAAAAACATTAGATGCTGAATTTAAATCTCAAAATCTTGAATCATTAAAAACTGATTTGAATAATGAACTTGAAATACATGCACAAAGTGGGCAATCATTGATTGATTTAAAAATACAGCAATTAAACATACAAGAACAAGAAGAGCTTGCAACAGCTAAAAGAATTGGAGCTAATACAACTCTTATTGAGAAAAAATATTCAAATGCAAAAATAGAGCTTGTAAAAGCTGAACAACGGGCAAAAATGTCAATTTATGCTAATTTTGCTGGCTCTGTAGCTGATTTGCTAGGTGAAAATACAAAGGTAGGCAAGATTGCAGCGATAGCACAAGCAACTATAAACACATATTTGGGAGCTACGGCAGCATTTGCTCAAACACCAGGTGGCATAATAATTAAATCATTGGCAGCAGCTACAGCAGTAGCAAGCGGGTTGGCATCTGTAAAAAAAATTATAGCTGTTAATGATAATGTAAAAGGCGGAAGTTCTGCATCTGTAGACAGTGGCTCAACTTATTCTAGTAGTACTGTTTCGAGTAACTATCAAACACAAGCAACAGAACTAAGCACAACGGCTGGGAGTGTAGGTAGTGGCATCGTTTCACGCAATAATTTATTTTCAACAATTCAACAAGGACAAATGCAAACAGTCTTAGTGATTGATGATGTTACGGCGAAGCAAAAAGAGCAATATTTAAAGAATAAAACAAATATTATATTTTAACTTAAAATATTTAAGTAATTTTGTTAATCATATTAAATAATTTAATAATTTCGTAATAATTAATAATAAATAGTAATAATGCCGAAAGAAACACAATTAAATCAATATGTTATACCAATTCATGGTATAATCGGCGAGCCTTACCATGGAAATGACAAAAGGCAGTATTTTTCTTTTCGTGATTTACTTATCCATTTAAACAATTCAAAATCATACGACTCTATTAAGCTTGATATAAATTCAGATGGCGGTTCGGTAGATGAAGGGAAAAAGATGGAGTCGGCGATATTGGCAATTGGGAAGCCTATTTTTTCAGAAAATTCTGGAAATGTGGCAAGTGCGGCTTCACGTATATTTTGCCTTGCCGATTTTGAAAATCGGTCGTTTAATCCAGATAAAGGTGTATTTTTAATTCATAACCCATGGTTAGAAATGGCTGGTGACTCAAAGGAATTAGCTAATGCATCTGAATATCTTGCAGAAATTGAAGAAGATTATATTTCATTTTATGAAAATGCTACTACAGCAGATAGAAGTGTGCTTGCTTCATTCATGAATGAAAACGTTCCATTGACAGAAATGGAAATCGAGTCATTAGGCTTTTCGAAAATCCAAAAAAAAGAATTTAATCCAGTTGCATTTTTTAATCTTAATAATAAATATAAATCAAAAATGGAAAATGAAGTAAAAGAAAAATTATCATTGATTGAGTCAATGACACTAAAAATTCTTGCTATGTTTCAGCCAAAAGCATTGATGCTTACCGATATCGACGGCAATGAGCTTCAAATGGATGAAATAAAAGACGTAACAGAAATAAGACCTGGTATTAAAGTTCTAATTGGCGGAGAATCTAAGACAGGCGACTTTAAAATGCCTGACGGTTCTATTATCGTCGTTGAAAATGGGATTGTAAAAGAAGTAAAAAATCCTACAAATGAAGTAGAATCTCTACAAGCTGAAATTGAAACATTGAAGGCTGAATTGCAAACAGTAAAAGCTCAAAAAATTGAACTTGAAAAAACAAATTCAGAATTTAAAGCTCTAGCTTCTGCAATTTCTACTGAATTTAATACATTTAAATCGAAAGTATCGGCACAATTTATCCCAACACCGGTATTCCCTGAAACTGGAATAACAGAACCAACAAAAAAATTCACTTATAAACGCAAATAAAAAATGGCATCAGTAATTAACACAGACGCGTTAAACTTAAACGCAAAAGAAAATCAAGATTTTGCCTCGTTCGTTCACGAGCAAATATTTCAACGTCCAGAATTACGTTCACTTCATAAGATTTTCACCGGAGTAAAAATGGACGAACAAATCGTATTAGCCGGCTCACTTGGTAAAACAGGGCTTATTGGAGATTCGTCTTGTACCCGCAAGCAGTCAGGATCAAGCGTTGTTTTATCTGAAAAGAAATGGCAACCAAAAGGTATCGAAGATACATTGCCGCAATGTAATGCAGCATTAAATGGCTTATTTAAAGCTTATTTCGATAAAATAACCGAGTATAAAAAAAAATACGACATCTCAGGAAGTGACGAAGAAACGTTTTTAGCACTTCTTTTAGAAGAATCGGCAATGAAAACAGTTTACCGTGCGGCTTGGTTTGCAGATAAAGCCGTTGCCGTAGCTGATGCTGATTCAGCTGGTTTGATTGATGACGCAAATATTGGTTTCTACAACTATTTTGACGGCTTATTCAAACAAATATTTACAGGTGTAGGAAACGGAACAATAAAACGTTTCACTATTCCTCAAAATGCAGCATCTACAAAAGTAGCTCAGGAAAATTTATCAGCTGGTGACTCAGTTTTAATTTTTGAAGGTGTATGGAAAAATGCCGATGCACGTTTAAAATCAAATGCTAAAGCTCAATTCTACGTTTCCGAGTTGATTTTTGAAAATTATCGCCAATATTTGCAATCAAAAGGGGAAAATTTCTCAATTGATTACACACAAGAAGGGTTCCAATCTTTAAAATGGAATGGAAAATCAGTTGTAAACATGGCGACCGTTTGGGGCTTGGATGCTATAGAAGATTTTACAGATAATACAACAAATAATGCTTATTATCTATTGAATAGAGTCGTATTATCAACACCAGACAATCTACCTATCGCAACTATGAATGATAATGATTTCAATGAAATTGAATCATGGTACGAAAGAAAAGAACGTGTGTTCTACTTATCATACGGATTCTCATTGGATGCTAAAGTAATTGACGAAAAGCTTATTTCTGTAGCATACTAAAAAATTATGGGTAGGGCAAAATGTTCTACCCTATTTTTAACTATTTAAAAAAAAATAACATGAAAAAAATTATATTATTAATATCAGCATTTTTAATGTCTGTTTTTGTGTTCGGACAAAAAACACCTGACGTTATTTATCCAATTACCAAAAATTGTGTCATAAATGTTTTAGGACAAGCAGGAGACACCGCTATTAAAAATGGCAACGTAACTTATCGCATGTATGTAAATAATTATTGCGAAAAATTCAAAATGCGTCCTATAATATCAAGAACACGAGGTAATTATACAAAATCACGAGTCATTATATCAGGAAGCTTGAATGCAGTTACTTATGTCAATTTGGACACGGTGACAATTGTAGGAAGTGGAACAAGTTTAACAGGCGAAAGTGATTTAATAGAGCCTTATTACCCATACATTAAAGTAGTTATGATTCCTTATGACTCAACACAAACACTTAAGATTTTAAATACATTTTTAATTAAAAAAGACTAAAAAAATGGGCTGCGAAACAGGAATTTTAAAAAATATTACTTCAGACTGTACGACACAACCAGTCGGTGGAATGGAAGTAACTGTATATGCAATTAATCGTAGCGATATTGCATCTACTGACGTAAACATATCAAAGGCTAATCTTATCGAAGGGATTTCACTTGTAGAAGGTAAAATAGCTTATAAAATAAAAGGTGTTAGAAAGAATTTGAATTGCGGTTTTGACAGAGTTGTTGCCGATGATATGGCTGATACTTTTAAGCACTATTTTAGCTTTTATGGCTTCGAATTTGATTCATCGGCTGTTTTAAACATGGATGGATTAAACGACTTAGTTATAATAGCTGAGATGAAAGACAAATCAAGTATAGATGGTACGTTTGTTGGTTTAGGTTTTAAATCAGGATTATATCCTACATCTGATACAAAAAGGGCAAACGATTCTCAAGGGATCAGAAAAATTGAGATGACAAGCCGAGACCAAGAAAACGAACCGTTCTCTCAGTACAACATTTTCAAAACTGATTATGCTACTACCAAAGCACTACTAGAAGCACTTTGCGTTTTACCTACTCCATAAAAAAATGATTGATAGCGTAAAAAAGATACTAAGTCAAGGGGTTGCGGATATAATTGCCAAAGACCCCTTACTTTTGTTAAAAACATATTCAAAGCTGTACTTGTGTGGAGGTCAGCCACGCGTATGTGCTCGAAGTCAGAGACTTTATTATTTACAAATTCAAAAAAATGGGTTAGAAATGGCTGAAAAATACGAAAAAGCAAAATCAAGAACCTGCATACCGGCATGGTCAGGACTTAAGTTTATCACGGCAACGCAAAAACATTGGATAGCTGATTTATTATCAGATGATGATGCTATTTATCTTTTAGAAAAAAAATATATTTCTGAAAATTCATTTACAAAATTACCTGATAGTTATAAAAGTGATGTTGTAATCAATGATGTAAAAATTGATGTAGTAAATGAAAACCAAGATGAAACAACACAATCAGAACTTGATTGTATCGCTGAGTTCAAAACTCTACTTAATAGTGGAATGTCGAAAAAAGAAATTAAGGCTAAATATTCTAATGTAGATTTTATCGGTACTAAAAAATGCAACAGTAAACTAATTAGTGAGTTAATCGAAAAAGCTAAAAAATGAAATTGCTAAAAAAAGAAGTTGAAAAACGTCTTACCGTTTCGCTTAATAAAAAAATGCATGATGACATTTCAAGCGGAATAATGAACTACGGCGAATTTAACGATTATCCACAAGTTATTGAACGACTTATTTTAGGCAGTCAAACAGGTAGAGCATGTGCTAATATCTTTGGGAAATTCATTGCAGGCATGGGATTTGAAAACGATGTGATAAATAATATAATCGTAGGGAAAGATGTTTACGGTAAAGATATTAAATTACAAAAGCTATTAAGACAATTTGCTCAATCAATAGCTTTTTTCAATGGCGGATATATTCACAATCGTTTTAATAATGATGGTAAAATTACCGAGTCAAAAGTAGTCCAATTTAAAAATTGTCGGTTGTCAAGAGTTGACGATAATGGTTATTGTTCGAGGATAGCTTATAGTGATAATTTCGCAAACGAAAGTATATCATATAATAAAAAAAACTATATTAATTGGTTTAACTCATTTAATATAAATGCTGTTCAAAACCAAATAAAAAATGCAGGTGGCATTGAATTTTATAAAGGTCAAATCTATCATTTGTTTTTAGATGACTCATTTATATATCCGTTATCTCAATTTGATTCTGTTTATTTAGATTTAGACACTGAATATCAAATTCAGTTGTTCAAAAATAGAGAAATACGAAACGGAATGAGTGATAAGGTTATTATGAATATAAATTTAACTGCTGATGAAGAGACAAAAGAAGAAG
>Ga0116170_10006604_pt1 | contig 10124 bp, 6 predicted proteins | sample AD_JPNHW1_MetaG_FD_89797 | JGI IMG/M metagenome (GOLD analysis project Ga0116170, IMG submission 89797) | Active sludge microbial communities of municipal wastewater-treating anaerobic digesters from Japan - AD_JPNHW1_MetaG | ecosystem: Engineered > Bioreactor > Anaerobic > Digestate | place...
CCCTCGCCACTTCCGTCACCTCGTCACCTCCGTCACCTGGTCACCTCCGTCACCTGGTCACCTGTTCACCTGTTCACCTGTTACTTCGGAATCTTAATCCGCTGTCCGGGCTTGAGGCGGCTGTTGGTTTTGAGGTTGTTGGCGGCTTTGAGCTGGGATACGGTAACGTCGAATTTGTCGGCGATGTCCCAAAGGTTGTCGCCCGCCTTGATGGTGTACCATGCAGGGCCGCGGCCGGAGTCGGCGGACTTGGACTTGGAGGAGGTCTGGGTTCGCGGCGAAGAGGTGGAAGAGGAACCGGATGGCTTCACCTTTATTTTCTGTCCGACCAGCAGTTTCTGTTCTTTCAGGTCGTTCCACTTCATCAGGTCGGCAACGGTACAGCCGTATTTTTTTGAGATCATTCCGAGGCTTTCGCCGGCTTGCACGAGATGGACGCTCTTGGGTGCCGGGGCGGCCTTGACGGGCGGATCGTTTTTCACTTCGGTGGTGGAATTGTCGTCGGCCTGTGTCAACGCCGGAGGGGAGGCCGAACCGGTATCGCGTTGCAGGGGCTGCGGGACATAGGTTGATACGACACCTTCGACCGGCGCCTTGCCTTTGCCCGTGTAAACCAGGATCTTCTTGCCGGGTTTGACGGAGTTTTTCTTTAATCCGTTCAGCGACCGAACTTCCGCGGGGGTCATGTGGAACTTTTTAGCGAGGGAGGCAATGGTCTCGCCACTCTTCACCGTGTAGAGGGTTGATTCGCGGTAACTCTCGCTGACCAGCTTCGCCAGTGCCTCGGAGGCCAGCCCGGCGCGCGTCTTGTAGGTGTACAGCGCGGCTTCGTTATTGATGAACGGGCCGATGTATTTCTTGCGAAGCCTTAATTTATAAGGTGTTTCAGGCGTGGCGGGGATCACCTTGCATTTGAACGAGGGGTTCAGGAATACGATCTCATCCATCGGGACATTGAGCATTTCCGAGATCTGGTCGAACGAGAGGGGGTTGTGCACGGTTACGGTATCTACTTCGTAATAGAGAATGCCCGGATCGACAGGGTAGATCTTATGCTCATTGGCGTAATTGAGCACGTAGCTGGCGGCAATGAAGGCCGGCACGTAAGAGGCGGTTTCCCGGGGAAGGAATTTCTTGATGGCCCAGAAGTTCTTCATTCCGCCCGAACGCCGGATTGCCTTGTTGACGTTTCCCGCTCCCGAATTGTAGGCTGCCAGGGCCAGCGACCAGCTACCGTAGATATCGTACAGATCGCTCAGGTGTTCGCAGGCGGCGATGGTAGACTTATACGGATCGAAACGGTCGTCGACGTAAGTACTCACTTTCAGGCCGTACCCTTTCCCAGTGCCGTACATGAACTGCCACAGTCCTTTGGCGCCGGCAGGGGAGTTGGCGACGGGGTTGAGCGCCGATTCGATCACGGCCAGGTACTTCAGCTCCAGCGGCATGTTGAAGCGGTCGAGCTGCTCCTCGAACAGGGGGAAGTAGATCTGCGTCAGTCCGAGAATGCGGGCCGTGAGTTTGCGTTTCCTGACCGCATACAGGTCGATGAATTTCTTCACATCGCCGTTGTACACATATTCGAAAGGCGACTGGTCATTCATCTGCGCAATGCGTTCGGCATAGACCGAATCGGGAAAGACCGGGGCCGGGTAATCGGAGTAGCTGGGCCAGGCCTGAACTTCCTGTGCCTTGGGGAAATACGTATCTTCAAAGAATTTCAGCGCCGACAGGCTGTCGAGCATGACGATCACCTGGTCGTCTTCAATCAGTTTCGGGAGGCGGTAGGTGGAATCGGGCCGGATGGGCTCCTGTGCCCCAAGCCAGAAGGGAATGAGAAGCAGGAGGAGGACAGACGGGACGTTTTTCACAACCATGAAGAGGGCATTTTACATGACGGGTATAGGGGAATAACTGCAAAGGTAGGCTTTTATTTTAAAAGTCTTCCACGTGGATGGTCACTTCAGCCGGTTCAACGCTGCGTTTGATCGCCTCTTCGATGCGGTCGCACAGCTCATGCGCATGGCGGACGGTCATCTCCGGGTCGAGGTTTAGATGGAAGTCGATGTACTTGTAATTGCCGGCTTTACGGGTGCGGAGATCGTGAAAACTGATGCCGTCGGTGCAGTATTGCCGGATGATCGCCGAGATCTGCTCCACCTCCCCGGAGGGAAGCGATTTGTCGAGCAGCGGGGCGTAGGCGCGGGAAAAGAGTTCGTATGATTCTTTCAGGATCATCACCGCCACCAGGATCGCGATGATCGGGTCAAACAGGAAGATCCCGGTAAAATAGATCAGCAGCAGTCCGGTGGCTACCCCCACAGAGGTGTACACGTCGGTCTTCAGGTGCAGGGCGTCGGCTTCGAGGGCCACCGATTCGGTTTCCTTCGCCACCCGGTACAACCGGCGCGATACCAGCAGGTTCACCCCGGCACTGACCAGCATCACCAGAAATCCGTACCCGATCTTCTCCACGTCCGATGGATGAATGATCTTTTTAACGGCTTCGTAGATGATCCAGAAGGCGGCCACGAAGATAAGCAGCGCCTCGATGACGCCTGAAATGTTCTCGAATTTGCCATGGCCGTAAGGATGCTGCTCGTCGGCCGGCGTATCGGAGATGCGAACGGAGAACCAGGCCACGATCGAGGCCACCAGGTCCATGGCGGAGTGGATGGCCTCGGAGAGAATCGACACCGATCCCGAGACCAGTCCAACCATGACTTTCAATACGATCAGAAGGCTGTTGGAAAAAACGGATAGCCGTGCGGTGCTGACTTTTTTGTTCACGGGAGCCAAAGGTAAACAAGTTATTTGTTCAGCCGGACAGCGAAAATGTTAATTTTGTGTTATCAATGTCCCTGTTATGAACCGTATCTACTGTCTGATTGCCCTTTTCATTCTTTCGATTTCGGTCGTCCGCGCGCAGGACCGGCCTGCCGGCGATAATCCCCCGCTGCGCCACGAATGGACCCCCGAGGAGTGGTCGCGCCGGCACCTCATTGGCCGCGGCTTTGTCGAAACCGATCCGCCGGTCGCCCCGGTGCGCAACGTCGCCGAATTCGAGCGCATGCAGGGAGCGCTGGTCCGCTACCCCTTCGGTATCCCCATTTCGCTGATCAAGGAGATGGCCAAGGATGTGACCGTCACCACCATCGTGGCGAGCACCGCCCAGCAGAATACGGTGCTCAGCCAGTATGTCAGCAACGGCGTCGATACCAGCCACTGCAACTTCCTCATTGCCCCGACCGACAGCTACTGGACCCGCGATTATGGCCCCTGGTTCGAGTCGGACAGCGCCATGCAGATCGGCATCGTCGATTTCCCCTATAACCGTCCACGGCCCAACGACGACGAGATCCCTAAGAAGTTCGCCGAAATGCTGGGCATCCCCTGGTTCGGGATGAACGTCATCTCGACCGGCGGCGACTATATGACCGACGGCTTTGGCAATTCGGCCTCCACCGACCTGGTGTGGGTTGAAAACCCCTCCCTCACCTCCGCGCAGATCGACCAGCGGATGGAAGACTACCTGGGAATCACCAACTATCAAGTGGTTCCCGATCCCAACACCCAATCCACCATCGACCACATCGACTGCTGGGGGAAATTCCTCGCACCCGACAAGATCCTGATCCGGCAAACACTGCCCACCGATCCGGAATACACGCCGCTGGAGGATGCAGCCTCCTACTGGGCTTCGCAGATCTGTGCCTATGGGTACCCCTATAAAGTGTACCGCGTGAAAACGCCTCAGGATCAACCCTACAGCAACTCGGTGATCCTGAATGATAAAGTGTTGATACCGTTTATGAACTCCCCGTGGGACGACAGCGCCAGGGCCGTGTATGAAGCTGCTATGCCCGGTTACCAGGTGTACGGTTTTATTGCCGCCACAGGCGCCGCCTGGCTGTCGACCGACGCCCTCCATTGCCGGGTGATGGGAGTGGCCGACATCGGTCTGCTCCACATCGCCCACATACCCCTTTACGGGATCCATCCTGCCGGAGAAAATTACACGATCAATGCCGGGATCATCGCCGGCAGCCATCAGCCCGTGGTCGCCGATTCGGTGCTGATCCATTACCGGGTGAACAGCGGCAACTGGCTGACCGCACCCATGACCCACACCACCGGCGACAACTGGACAGGATTCATCCCGAAACAGCCCGGTGGCAGTACGGTAAACTATTACATCACCGCAGCCGACCAGTCGGGACGCCATGCAAATGCACCCTTTATCGGCCCCGCCGATCCCTTCACGTTCCAAACGATATGGACCAACCTCACCCCGGTGCCCGATACGCTGTGGTTTACAACGTTCGAAGACTGCATGTCCGGGAAGATCGCTCAGCTGCACAACTACCTGGCCAACCCGGTGGGTCTGAGTGAGGTGCAGACCTGGGGAATTCACTACCCCTGGTATGCCGATTCCGTGTCGGCCGCGTTGCCTGCCGTCGTAGCAGCGGGCGACAGTGTGGCAGTACGCGTTAAGGTGATGATCACGGTAAACCAGGCAATCGTGTACGTGACCGACAGCCTGCGGGTCACTTCCGACTCCGGGACGTTCCATGTGATTATCATGATAAACCATGACCTGTTGGGTAAGGTGGCCGACCTGCGTAGCGATGAAAAGCTGAACATCTTCCCGAACCCGGTCCGGTCGGAAACTTCGGTTGAATTCACCCGTGAAAAGCGGGGAATGACCAGCCTCGAGGTATTTGATACCCGGGGAACCCGCGTGAAAACGCTGATTTCAGGAACCCTTGAACCGGGAAAGAAAATCGTTCACTGGAACGGCCGCAGCGACGACGGAAACCGCCTTCCTGCCGGGATCTACTTCTGCAGGCTGGTGACCGACGAATTCACCTCGTCCACCCGGCTAATCCTGCTGAACTAATATTTCGAATCAACCCTTCACTCGTCACTCGTCACTCGTCACTCGTCATTCGTCACTCTCTTCTCCGGTCTCATCTGCGGGAAAAAGAGTACGTCCTGGATGGAGGTGGAGTTGGTCATGATCATGGTGAGGCGGTCGATACCGATGCCGAGCCCGGCGGTGGGGGGCATGCCGAACTCCAGCGCCCGCAGGAAGTCTTCGTCGAGCACCATCGATTCGTCGTCGCCGCGCTTCCCTAATTCCAGCTGGGCTTCAAACCGTTCACGCTGATCGAGCGGGTCGTTCAGTTCGGAGAACGCATTGCAGAGTTCCTTGCCGTTGCAGATCGCTTCAAAACGCTCGACCAGTCCGGGTTTACTGCGGTGTTTCTTGGCCAGCGGCGACATCTCCACGGGGTAATCGGTGATAAAGGTCGGCTGGATGAGGAAGGGCTCGCACTTCTCGCCGAAGATCTGGTCGATGATCTTCCCTTTGGCCATGGTCTTGTCGATCGGGACTTCGAGTTGCAGCGCGGTCTTTATCAGTTCCTCTTCGCTCATGCCGTCGATGTCGATACCCGTGAAATGACGGATCACCTCGTACATCGTGAACCGCTTCCAGGGCCGGCGGAAATCGATGAGGTTCTCGCCCACTTTCACCTCGGTGGTGCCGTGCAGGTCGAGAGCGATCTTCTCCACCATTTCCTCCACCAGGTCCATCATCCATTCATAGTCTTTGTAAGCCACATAGAGCTCCATCTGGGTGAATTCGGGGTTGTGGAAACGATCCATCCCTTCGTTGCGGAAATCTTTCGAGAATTCATACACCCCGTCGTAACCGCCCACGATCAGCCGTTTCAGGTACAGCTCGTTGGCGATGCGGAGGTAAAGGGTCATATCGAGGGTGTTGTGGTGGGTCTTGAAGGGCCTGGCTGCGGCGCCTCCGTAAAGGGGCTGCAGGACGGGCGTTTCCACTTCGAGGTAGGAGCGGGCATCGAGAAAACTGCGCATCGAGTTGACCAGGCGGTTCCGCTTGATGAAGGTATCCCGCACGCCAGGGTTGACGATCAGGTCGACGTAGCGCTGGCGATAGCGTTGTTCGGGATCGGTGAAGGCATCGAATACCGAATCTTCCTTCTCCTTGACGATCGGCAGCGGACGGAGCGATTTGGCCAGCAGCTTCAGCGACCGGGCATGAATGGTGATCTCGCCCATCTGGGTGATGAACACGAAGCCAGTCACGCCAATGAGGTCGCCGATGTCGAGGAGCTTCTTGAAGACGGTGTTGTAAAGGGTCTTGTCTTCGCCCGGGCAGATGTCGTCGCGCTTGATATATAGCTGGATACGTCCGCTCTCATCCTGGAGTTCGACGAAGGAGGCGGCACCCATAATGCGGCGGCTCATGATGCGCCCAGCAAGGGAGGCCTCCTGGAAAAGCGTGTTATCCTGCGGGAACCGGGCCTTGATATCGGCCGCTTTTGCGTTCACCTGGAAGGTATCGGGAGGATAGGGATTGATGCCCAGGTTGATCAGTTCGGAAAGGGAGTTGCGGCGGATCTGTTCCTGCTCGCTGAGTCCTGTCGCCATAGTGCCTTATTTTTCGGCAAAGATAGCGATTTAGGCCAGAACTTCGTGCAGGATGTGGTGCGACTGCATCTCGCCGAAGCCCGGAAGGTGCAGCCGGTAGTAGCGGAGGAGAATTTCGAGGAGGTGGGCACGGGAGGAGGGAGAGGGCTGCCAGTCGGCAGTCGGCAGCCGGCAGTCGGTTGTGGTGAGCAGGTTGGAAAACGCTGCACTGGTCTGGCGGTCGAGGTACTGGGGGTGGGAAGGAACAGCCGGCTGGAAGAGCCCTTCGCGGAGATCGAACCAGGGCGTTTGCTCCGAATGGTTGTTGCGGGGAAAGATACCGGTCGGATTCATCAGGGCAACGGCAAACTGCAGCGGGAATTCCGCCACGTTTTCGGTCGTACGGTCAAGCTCCAGGCAGGTTTCCCAGAGGAAGGCAAAGAGGCCGGGGTTGGCTTCCTCCTCCCGGATGGCGCGTGTTGCCAGTTCGTTGATGAACAACACCACGGAGCTTTTCCGTATGTCGAAAGGAAGACTGGCGTAAGGATGAGCGATACGGACCTCTTTCAGCGACTGGAGCGATGCGGTTTCCTTGTGGTACGCCACCAATTCGAGCAGGGTCATGACCTGGAAATAGGCTGCACGGAATTTCGAACCCGGCCGCCGCGCCCCTTTTACGAGATACGACTGGATGCCGAAGAGTTCGGTATAGATCTTTACGATGACACTGGTGTCGGAATAAGGAAGCGAATGGAAGACGATGCCGCGGGTGGCGTGAAGCATCAGCGCACGATAAGGATCTTGGTGACCAGTTTTTCGTTGCCGTTGTCGTCGGCCGAAAAGACGAGGTACACGCCGGTGCCGGCTTTTTTCCCGTCGAAGTTCCGCCCGTTCCATACCACCTGGCCGCCATAGACACCGGTTTCGGCGCTGGTTCCGCCCAGCGATTCGACCGTGGGGCTGCCGGCGTGACCGGCATACACCAGGGTGCCGTTGATATCGGTGATCCGCACGGAAGCATTTTTCACCAGCCCTTTCACCGCGATGAACCCGTCGTAGTCCTCCTTCACCGGGTTGGGGAAGGCATAAACATCGTGGTTCGTCTCCTCTCCCGAACTGGCCGAAGCCCGGAAGGAGATCACGCCGTTGTCGGTTCCGAAAAAGACATTCCCGTCTTTATTGAGGGCGATACAGGTGATGCGGTCCGAGAGCAGGGGACTGTCGTCGGCGGTGAAATGGAAGATCTCTTTGGTGCCGTCTTCCGAGAAGAGATAAACCCCGCCACGGTCGGTGCCGACCCATTTCTGGTTGGCGCCGTCGACCGCGATGGCGGTGACGGTCTCCCCGCTCAGCAGGTATTCGACATTGTTCCCCTGCGTGACGAGGATCTGCTGTGCATCGAAGTTTTCGCCGGTGAATGCGTTCTCAGGCGTGTAAAATACGGCAATACCGTCGTCGGTGCCGATCCAGATCTCCCCGTTTTTATCTTCCGCCATGGCATACAGTGTGGTTCCCGGGATCTTCCCGCTGCCGGCGGCGGCGTTCAGCAACCGGTAATGGTCGTCGGCCGGGTTGTCGGGCGTGTGGTTGTCGGTGAAAACGAGCAACGGGTTGGAATTCATGGTTCCGTATCGCAGTTGCACCCATTTCTGCCCGTGACGGTCGATCAGGATCTGTCCCATGTCGATCTCGATGGGGATGGAGAAGGAGGTCCACTGGTTGCCCCGTTTCAGGTGCAGGCATTTGTTGTTAAAGGAACAAACCACCCAGAGGTTGCCGTCGGGATCGGTCGCCACCCCGCCAACGCGGATGTCGGAGGTGTCGGATCCCGAAAAGTTGCGCAGCGAGCTGTTGCCGTATGTGTAACGTTTGACGGCCGAGTCGTTGTAGATCTCCACCACCCCTTTCCCGAAGGTGCCGGCCCAGATGCGCTTCGGATCGGAAGGATCGACGGCGACCGACACGACGTCGTAAGCCTGGTTGAGCACCGGGTTGCGGTAGCCCTCGATGTTAAACCACGCGTCGTTGTTGAAATGGTACACCGCCGGTCTGGTATACGTAGGACCATACGAGGTGTTCCTTCCCCCGGGGGCGATGTAAATGTCGTTGCCGTAGCCGGTCATGCTGAAGGCCATGGCGCTGGAGGGTCCTCCCAGGTTCACATGGGTGATCAGCCCCGTACCGGGCTGGAAACTCACCAGCCCCGTGTAGGTGTCGCCGACCCACATCAGCCCGGTATGGTCGGGAATGCCGTAAAGTGGATACTCGGCGCCGTATACATTGGCATACAGCTCCAGGTTGGTGCCATAAGCCCACACATGGTTGTTACCGGTCACCATCAGGTACTGGTCGCTCGTGGCCAGGTTCCTGACCGGCTGGTCGGGGGTGTTGGCCCAGCGCTGCCACTTCCCGTTTTCGTAGGTATAGATCGTGTCGGCAGGAGCCGCTCCTTTTCTCTTACTGATGAATACCTTCCCCGAAAAAAAGGTGGCTGCCGGGTACGAAGCGGTGGTGTCCATCCGTGTGTCTCGCACCCATGTGGCGAAATTCGACAGGTTGGGATCGTTGGCAGGGGCGCGGTAGATGCCTTTTTCGGTGCCGACGAACAAAGTGTCGTGGCTGTCTTTGGTGATGGCGAGTACGTCCACCTGGGCGCCGTTCTGCCCGATGTAGTAAGTGTCGCGGATCTCCTCCTTCACCAGGTCGAGCACCACGATGCCGAAACCGCAGGAGAGATAAGCATTTTTCCCGATGAAGAAGACGTCGTTGATCGTCTTGTTCCCGATCGGTTTCCGCTTGATGTCGGAGATGTTGATGACGGTGTTGTCGCGGATCAGGTCGATGTTGGCGTTGGTGTAGGCGATCACCAGGGTCTTGTACTCGGCATTGTAGCGGATGCCGCGGATCCCGATATCGGACAGGCCGCTGATCTTGGTGATCCTTCCCACGCTGTTATCTTCGCGGTTGATGTAGAAAACCGCGTAAGGGGTCGAGGCATAGATGCGGGTGCCTGCGTCGGCCACCGAGTTGACAAGTGCGTAAGGCAGTTCGTCGCGCCATTGCCCGATGGCAACCTGCTGCGAATGGGCCGCCGGGGCCAGTGTCAGAAGGAAAAAGGTCAGGAAAAGGTAATGGAGTCGGTTCATAAGTGCCTGGTAATGCTTATTGATATGATCTGATAGAATAACTTATATCCCCCGTTTTTATTGTGAGGAAGGAGAGTCCGTCAGACGATCATTCCGGCTGCAACCGTTTCGTTGGTGGATTCGTCGACCAGGATCAGGCTGCCGGTGATGCGGTTGGTCGTGTAGGCGTCGTAGAAAAGAGGTTGGGTCAGGCTGAGCCTGACCAGCGCGATCTCATTCATTTTCACGGTTCCGAGACCCGTGATCTTTTCCAGCGTAGTGATGTCGAGCACATGGTCCACCTCGCGGACGATACACCGCAGGTCGCGGGTGGTATGCCGCAGGGCATACCGTCCACCGGTCTGCATCGGCCGGGGGTTCATCCAGCAGATCATGGCGCTGATGTCGCGGTCCTGACGCGGTTGCAACGCAGGCGACACCATCATGCATCCCCGGCTGATATCCAGGTCATCGGCCAGCGTCAGGGTCACCGACATCGGCGGGTGCGCTTCCGCGATCGGCCCGCTGAAAGTATCCACCGATTCGATTTTTGTC
>Ga0116170_10006609_pt1 | contig 10119 bp, 5 predicted proteins | sample AD_JPNHW1_MetaG_FD_89797 | JGI IMG/M metagenome (GOLD analysis project Ga0116170, IMG submission 89797) | Active sludge microbial communities of municipal wastewater-treating anaerobic digesters from Japan - AD_JPNHW1_MetaG | ecosystem: Engineered > Bioreactor > Anaerobic > Digestate | place...
AACGGCGAGGTGGAGATCGCGGTGGTGGGCAAATACATCAGCCTGCGGGATTCGTACAAGAGCGTTTACGAGGCGCTGACCCACGGCGCGATTACGGCGGGCGTGAAGCTCAAGATCCGGATGATGGAGTCCGAGGAGATCGAGCAGGAAGGCGCCGCGGCCAAGCTGGCGGGCGTCCAGGGCATCTTGGTGCCCGGAGGGTTCGGCACCCGCGGGATCGAAGGCAAGATCGAGGCGATCCGCTACGCGCGCGAAAACGAGATCCCCTTCTTCGGCATCTGTCTGGGCATGCAGTGTGCGGTCATCGAGTTCGCGCGCCACGTGTGCGGATTGGTGGATGCGAACAGCACCGAGCTGGCGCCTGGCACGTCATACCCGGTGATCTCGTTGCTCGACGAGCAGCGCGGGGTGACGGACATGGGCGGCACGATGCGCCTGGGCGCCTACCCCTGCTGCCTGAAGGCGGGCACGAAGGCCGCGGACGCGTACGGGAAGGACCAGATCTCGGAGCGCCACCGTCACCGCTACGAGTTCAACCCCGCGTATCGGGTGACGCTCGAGAGGGAAGGGCTGGTCGTGGCTGGCGTCTCGCCGGACGGGAAGCTGGTTGAGGTCGTGGAGCTGAAGGGGCACCCTTGGTTTGTGGCGTGCCAGTATCATCCCGAGTTCAAGTCCACGCCGGTCGCGCCGCACCCGCTGTTCTCGTCGTTCGTGAAGGCTGCGGCAAAGGCGAAATCGCGCTGAGATTCCGCGGGTCGGGGCTGGCAGCCGCGGACTGCAAAAATGTCATTCATGGAGCAACGGTCGTACAAAAGAGTCCACATGCCCGCGGCCCGGGTGGCCTGCTTATCCCATAAAGCGCCATTTGCCGCGGATTGAAAGGGCGGCCGGGCTTGGCATGTTGTTTGCTTGTTAAACGAGTTGCATACGGACGTTCACATGAGACAAAATGGAGGAATCCAATGAGCACCACAAGGCAGAAGGCGATTGAGATGGCGATCCAGTACCGAGGCAGCGATGAACCGGTGCAGGGTCATGGGCAGGTGAAAGATTATTTCGGCGTCAACGTCTTTAGCGACGAGCAGATGAAGGCGCGGCTGCCGAAGTCCGTCTACAAGGCTCTGCGCCGGACGATCGAGGAGTGGGTTCCGCTCGATTGCAGCGTGGCGGACGTGGTGGCCGCGGCGATGAGCCAGTGGGCGATGGAGCGCGGGGCGACCCATTACGCGCATGTCTTTTATCCGCTGACGGGCTTGACGGCCGAGAAGCACGACAGCTTTTTCAGCCCCGACAACGCGGGCGGCGTGATCGCCGACTTTTCGGGCAAGCAGCTCATCCAGGGCGAGCCCGACGCGTCGAGCTTCCCGAGCGGCGGCATCCGGGCCACCTTCGAGGCCCGCGGCTACACGGCATGGGACGTGACCAGCCCGGCGTTCCTGACGGAGGGGCGGAACGGAAAGACCCTCTGCATCCCGACCGCCTTCTGCTCGTGGACGGGCGAGGCGCTCGACAAGAAGGTGCCGCTGCTGCGGTCCATGCAGGCGTTGAACAAGCAGGCCCAGCGCGTGCTCAAGCTTTTCGGGCATGAAGACCCCGGCATGATCATCGCGAACGCGGGCCCCGAGCAGGAGTATTTCCTGGTCGACCGCAGTTTCTACTACGCGCGGCCGGACCTGCTGAGCTCGGGCCGCACCCTCTTCGGAACCCGTCCGCCCAAGGGGCAGGAGCTGGAAGACCAGTACTTCGGGACGATCCCCGAGCGCGTGCTGGCCTTCATGATGGAGGTCGACACCGAGCTGTACAAGTTGGGCGTGCCGGTCAAGACCCGCCACAACGAGGTGGCGCCCGCCCAGTACGAGATCGCGCCGGTGTTCGAGAGCGCCAATCTGGCGACGGACCACCAGTACCTCATCATGCAGACCCTGCAGCGCGTCGCGCCGAAATACGGCTTGGCGTGCCTGCTGCACGAGAAGCCCTTCCAGGGCATCAACGGCTCGGGCAAACATCTCAACTGGTCGCTGGGCGGCCCGCGGGTCGGCAACCTGCTCAACCCGGGCGAGACGCCGCACGAGAACATGCAGTTCCTGGTCTTCTGCGCGGCCGTCATCCGCGCCGTGAACCGCTATGCGAAGATGCTGCGCGGCGCGGTGGCGCACGCGGGTAACGATCACCGTCTCGGGGCGAACGAGGCGCCCCCCGCGATCCTGTCGGTGTTCCTGGGCGAGCAGCTGAGCGACGTGTTCGCGCAGATCGCCGCGGCCGGCAATGTCCGGCAGTCCAAAAAGGCCGGGACGCTGACGGTTGGCGTGGATACGCTGCCCCGCCTGCCGAAGGATGCGACCGACCGGAACCGCACGAGCCCCTTCGCGTTCACCGGCAACCGTTTCGAGTTCCGGGCCGTCGGCTCCAGCCAGTCGATCGCCGGGCCTCAGGTCGTCCTGAACACGATCGTGGCCGAATCGCTCGACTATGTCGCGGAAGAACTCGGGAAGGCGCCGAAAGAGCCGTCCAAGTTCAACGCGGCGGTCCAGAAGCTGCTGCAGAAGATCATCCGCGAGAACGGGCGCGTGATCTTCAACGGCGACAACTACTCCGACGCCTGGCGCGAGGAGGCCGAGAAGCGCGGCTTGCCGAATGCCCGGACCACGCCGGAGGCGCTCGACGCCATGGACAACCCCGAATCGTACGCGGTGTTCGAGAAGTACGGCGTGCTGAGCCATCGCGAGGCCGAAAGCCGGTTCGAGATCTATCGCGAGAAGTATGTGAAGGACGTCCTGATCGAGGCGCGGCTCTGCCTCTCGATGGCGCGCACGATGATCTTCCCCGCCGGGGTTCGGTATCAGCACGTGCTGGCGCAGTCGGCGGCCGACCTGTCGGCCCTGGGCAAGAGCGGGTGCACGACCACGCTGGACGAGGTCGACGCGCTGCTGGGCAATCTGCAGAAGGCCATGCTGCATTTGGAAGAGGTGATCCAGATGGCGCCGGGGCTGACGCTTTCACAGCAGTGCCGGTACCTGCTGGACACGGTCATCCCCATGATGAACGCCCTCCGCAAGGAGGCCGACGCGCTCGAGCACGTGTGCGCCGATGACCTGTGGCCTTTGCCGACGTACCAAGAGATGCTGTTTATCCGTTAATCACACGACCCCTGCGGCGCACGGCGGGCGGGAACACACCTCCCGCCCGCCGTGACGGCGCGAGGCGTTTGGAGAGGGGGGCGCTCATGCACAAGCAGTTTGGCTATTGCCGGGTGGGTGCGGCGGTCCCCTCCGTTCGTCCGGGCGCGGTGGAGAAAAACATCGCGTCTCTCGCGAACCTGGCGAAGCAAGCGGCCGATGCCGGCGCGGACGTGCTGGTGTTCCCCGAGCTGTGTGTGACCGGCTATACGTGCGCCGATCTGTTCTTCCAATCCGCCCTGCTTGACGCCGCCGAAAAAGGCCTGGAGAACTTCCTCAAGAAGATCTGGCAGTCCGACACGGTTTACGTGCTGGGTTTGCCGGTGCGTCAGGACGGGCTTCTTTTCAACTGCGCGGTGGTCTGCCGCCAGGGCAACATCCTCGGCGTGGTCCCCAAGTCGCACCTGCCGAACAGCCGGGAGTTCTACGAGAAGCGCTGGTTCTCTCCCGCGTCTTGCTCGCAGGCCAAGACCATTCGCCTGTGCGGCGAGGAGGTGCCGTTCGGCGCCGATCTGATTTTCCAGTCGCTGGGCGTGTCCGACTGTTGCGTGGGCGTCGAGATCTGCGAGGACCTCTGGAGCCCGATCCCCCCCTGCACGCGGCAGGCGCTGAACGGCGCGACGGTGCTGTGCAACCTCTCCGCGAGCAACGAGCTGGTGGGCAAGCACGAGTATCGGCGCGACCTGGTCATGCAGCAATCGGCGCGGTGCCTGGCCGCCTATGTCTACGCCGGTGCCGGCCCCGGGGAGTCCAGCACCGATCTGGTTTTCGGGGGGCACGCCCTGATCGCCGAGAACGGGCGCGTGCTGGCGGAGAACCGGCGGTTCCGGCGCGAACCCGATCTCGTGCTGGCCGACGTCGACCTGGCCTTCCTCAAATTCGAACGGCGCCAGAACGCCACCTACGCGCAATGCGCGTCGCAGGCGGAGCCTGCCCGCAAGATCGCGTACGATTCGGCGGACGAGGAGCCCGTCTGCAAGGGGCTCCTGCGCACGCTCGAGCGCTGCCCCTTTGTGCCGCCGGACGAGGAGGCCCGCAACCGGCGGTGCGAAGAGATTTTCGCGATCCAGAGTACGGGCTTGGCCACGCGCCTGCTGCACTCGGGGTGCGGCAGGGTGGTCATCGGGCTTTCGGGCGGTCTCGATTCCGCGCTGGCGCTGCTGGTCAGCTGCGAGGCGTTTGAACGCGCCGGCCTCGGCCGGTCCGGGATCCTCGCGATCACTCTGCCGGGGTTCGGGACGACCGAACGCACGCTGGGCAACACGGTCCGCTTGTGCGAGGGGCTGGGCGTGGCGCTGGAGCGCATCGACATCACGGCGGCGTGCCGGCAGCACCTCGCGGACATCGGGCACTCCGGCAAAGAGCACGACGTCGCCTACGAGAACACGCAGGCGCGCGAGCGCACCCAGATCCTGATGGACAAGGCGAACATGCTCAACGCGCTGGTGGTCGGCACCGGCGACCTTTCGGAGCTGGCGTTGGGATGGTGCACATACAACGGCGATCACATGAGCATGTACGCGGTCAACGCCGGCGTGCCCAAGACGCTGGTGAGGTATCTGGTGCGCTGGGTCGCGGAGCACCGCTCGAATGAGCTGACGTCTGCCGCGCTGCTCGACATCCTGGCAACGCCGGTCTCGCCGGAATTGTTGCCCGCGAGCCCTTCCGGCCAGATCACGCAGAAGACCGAAGAGGTGGTCGGCCCTTACGAGCTGCATGATTTCTTTCTCTACCACTTTGTCCGCTGCGGCGCGTCGGTGGAGAAGATCCGTTTCCTGGCGGGGATCGTGTTCAAAGACAGCTATCGCGCGGAAGAAATCGACCGCTGGCTCAAAATCTTTTTCAGACGGTTCTTCAGCCAACAGTTCAAGCGCTCCTGCATGCCGGACGGACCGAAGGTCGGTTCAATCAACTTGTCTCCCCGCGGCGACTGGCGCATGCCCAGCGACGCTTCGGCTGACGTCTGGCAGCCGTAAGCCCGGCCGCCCTTCGGCGTATCGCGTTGCGCGCGGCCTCCCCCTCGCTTCCGCTGCAAAGAAGCGAGGCCCCGATGACGGACTCATCGGGGCCTCGCCCGTCAGCCGCAGCGGCGGCGTTCAGCCGATCGCCTTGGCGCCGCACTCGCCGGTGCGGATGCGGATCGCCTGCTCAAGGTCGAGCACGAAGATCTTTCCGTCGCCGACCTGCCCCGTGCGCGCCGCGCCCTCGACGGCCTCGATGGCCGCCTTCGCGAACTCGTCGTTCACGGCGATCTCCAGCTTCACCTTCCGCAACAGGCTGCCCGACTCCCGGTGGCTGCGGTAGACCTGCGCGATGCCTTTCTGCCTTCCGCGCCCCATGGCGTTGGACACGGTGACCAGGTTGATGTTCTTGGCGGTGAGACTGTCCAAGACCTCGTCAAGACGGTCTGGTTGAATGATGGCAATGATGTATTTCATGATCAGATTCCTTCCTCGTTTTCTAGGCCCTAGTCGATGAGGGTGTAGCCCGTTTCGCGGTGATCGGTCAGGTCGAGGCCGATGTGCTCATCTTGCTCGGACACCCGCAATCCCAAGACGGCGTTGACGATCTTGAGGATGACAAAACTCATGACGCCCGAGTAGGCCAGGGTGACCAGCACGGCCTTGAGCTGGATCCACAGCAGCGCCGGATTGCCGTAGAACAGCCCGTTCGCTCCGGCGCCGTTCACCGCGGTCGTCGCAAACAATCCGGTCGCGAGCGCCCCCCAGGTGCCGCCGACGCCGTGCACGCCGAACGCGTCGAGGGAATCGTCGTAGCCCAGAAGCGGCTTGACCACCGTGACGAACAGGTAGCAGATGACGCCCGCTCCCGCGCCGATCGCCATCGCGCCGCCGGGCGTTACGAAGCCTGCGGCCGGGGTGACCGCAACCAGGCCCGCCACCGCGCCCGAAATGATGCCCAACACCGTGACGTGCCGGTTTTTGACCAGGTCCATCACGGCCCAGGTCAAGCCCGCCACGGCCGTCGCCACGTGGGTCGCCAGGAAGGCGCTGCCGGCCAGCCCGTTGGCCGCCAGGGAGCTGCCCGCGTTGAAGCCGAACCAGCCGAACCACAGCAGCGAAGCGCCGATGACCGCGAACGGGAGGTTGTGCGGCGGGGACATCTTTTTCGGATAGCCGATGCGGCGTCCGAGGACGAGCGCGCAAACCAGCGCGGCGATGCCGGCGTTGATATGCACCACCGTTCCGCCCGCGAAGTCCAGTGCGCCCATCTTCCGCAGAAAGCCGCCCATGCCCCACACCCAGTGCGCCACCGGATCGTAAACCAGCGTCGTCCAGAGCAGGGCGAAGAGCGCGAAGGCCGCGAACTTCATCCGTTCGGCAAACGCGCCGACGATCAGGGCCGGCGTGATGATGGCGAACATCATCTGGAACAGCATGAAGACCGAATGGGGGATCGTGCCCGCGTAATCCGCGTTCGGATCCGCGCCCACGTGGTTCAGCATGCCCCAGCTCAAGTTGCCGATGAACCCTTTGATGTCCGGTCCGAACGACAGGCTGTAGCCCAACGCGACCCACTGGAAGGTGACCATGCAGACCAGGAAGAAGCATTGCATCAGAACGGACAGCACATTCTTCCTCCGGACAAGGCCGCTGTAAAACAGGGCCAGCCCGGGAATGGTCATCAGCAACACCAGCGCCGTACTGACGAGCACCCAGACGGTGTCACCCGAATTGACGGCCGGGGCCGCCGGCGCAGCCGCCGCTGCGACGGGCGCGGCGGCGACTGTCGCCTCCTGCGCCCACCCGCTGGCGGCTAGGCCCAATCCCGCCAATGCGAACGGGATGGCGTATCGATTCTTCCATGTGATATTCATGATTGATCACTTTCGCGCTACACCGTTTGCACAACGCAAACAGATGCCGCCTTAAACGCATGCGGGATGCCAAGCGGGCCGAAGCGTGACCCCGACAAAATATCTAATGTGTTTGTGTGACGTTATTTATGGATTATTTGCAGGCTCTTTCGAAGAGTCAATTAATGGAATTTTCAGCAAACAATATTGTAGGTTGATGTTGTTTGATATCTGATCGGATTGATGACAAAACAATTTTGTATGTAAAACTCTGGTTCAATGGCTGTTCGAAAGATGACTATCGCGGTCAGGCGTTCAGCCGGTCGCGGGGCGGGACGGGCCGTGCGCGAAGCGCGCAAAAAAAACACCCGCGTCCGGCAAGGAACGCGGGTGCAAGAACGGGGCGGCCGCGACTTCCGGCGGACCGTTACGCGCTGAGGATCATCTTCTTGAACTGGCTGAAGAGGTAGCGCGAGTCGTGGGGGCCGGGGGCGGCCTCGGGGTGGTATTGGACCGAGAAGGCCGGCTCGCGGCGGTGGCGCATGCCTTCGACGGTGTTGTCGTTCAGGTTGACGTGGGTGACCTCGACGACCGCATTGTCGAGCGATCCCATGTCCACCATGAAGTTGTGGTTCTGGGACGTGATCTCGACTTTGCCGGAGGCCAGCTCCTTGACGGGGTGGTTGCAGCCGTGGTGGCCGAACTTCAGGCGGCAGGTGCGCCCGCCCATGGCCCAGCCGAGCAGCTGGTGCCCGAGGCAGATGCCCATGATCGGGGCTTTGCCGATGAGGGCGCGGATGTTCTCGATCGCGTAGGAGAGGGCGGCCGGATCGGCCGGCCCGTTGGAGAGGAAGATGCCCGCCGGCTTCATGGCGAGCACCTCGGCGGCCGGCGTCTTGGCCGGGACGACGGTGACGCGCATGCCCTGCTGGCGCAGGCGGCGCAGGATGTTGAACTTGATGCCGAAGTCGTAGGCCACGATCGGGATCTCGGCCTCGGGCAGCGGCTCGTCCAAAAGGCCCCACGTGCTTGAAAGCTTGTCGTCCGGGTCGAAGGCGTACGGCCTGGGGGTGGAGACTTTCTGCGCGTAGTCCTGGTTGTCGAGCCCGGCCCATTCCCGGGCGCGCTTGACGCCCTCCTCGGCGGTGATCGCCCCCGTGGCGCAGAGGTATCCTTTGGGCGTGCCGGCGTTGCGCAGGCGGATGGTGAGCGCGCGCGTGTCGATGCCCGCGAGGCCGGGGACGCCGGCCTGGGTCAGCGCCCCGGCCAAGGTCTGCTCCGAACGCCAGTTGCTGGGCTCCGCGTAGTGGTGGACGATCAGCCCCTCGGCGTGAATGCGCGCGGACTCGAAATCGGGCGCGTTGAAGCCGGTGTTGCCGATTTCGGGGGCGGTGAGCGTCACGATCTGGCCCGCATACGAGGGATCGGTCAGGATCTCCTCATAGCCCGGGGTGCCGGTGTTGAAAACCACTTCGCCGAGACGGTCGACCGGCGCGCCGAATGACCAGGCGGGATAGACCGTGCCGTCCGCGAGTGCGAGGAAGGCTTTTTTTTCGCGCTGCTGTTTCCAAGTATACATAAGGGCTCAGAGTGGGTTGGGGGTTGTCGGCCGGGGCGAATGATCATTCGCCCGCGCTTACGCGTGTTTGTGGCTGGCCTTGCGGTTGTATTCCTGAAGGGAGAGGACCTCGAAGCGCTTGAGGGTGCGCAGGCGCTTGATGCCGTCCACGGCGGACTGGAGCCCGCGCACGGTGGTGGTGATCGGCATGCCGCGGCGGATCGCTTCGGTGCGCATGATCACCTCGTCCTCGGCGGGCTTCGCGCCGGTCGGGACGTTGACGATCCACTGCACCTCGTTGTCGAGAATCAGATCGAGGACGTTGGGGCGGCCGTCGGAGATCCGGAAGACGGCGCGCGCCTTGATGCCCGCCTCGCGCAGCGCCGTGGCCGTGCCGCGGGTGGCGTAGATCGTGTAGCCGAGCGCGTCCAGCTCGCGGGCCATGGCGACCGTGTCCGGCTTGTCGTGGTCCGCGACGCTGAGGAAGACGCTGCCGGACTGGGGCAGCGGGTTGCCCGCGCCGAGCTGGCTTTTGAGGTAGGCCATGCCGGGGTCCGGATCCAGGCCCATGACCTCGCCGGTGGAGTGCATCTCGGGCGTCAGCAGCACGTCGCAGCCGGGGAAGCGGTTGAACGGCAGCACCGCCTCCTTGAAGGCGAAATGGCGGATGCTCACTTCGCGGGTGAAGCCGAGCTCTTTGAGCGTCTTGCCGGACATGACCAGCGCGGCGAGGCGCGCCAGCGGAACGCCGATGGCCTTGCTGACGTACGGCACGGTGCGCGAGGCGCGCGGGTTGACCTCGATGATGAAGACGACGCTTTTCTGGACCGCGTACTGCACGTTCATCAGACCGACCACGTTCAGTTCCTTGGCGAGCGCGTGGGTGTAGGTGCGGATCTTGTCGCAGACTTCCGGCGAAAGCGTGCGGGGCGGAATGCTGCAGGCGCTGTCGCCGGAGTGGATGCCCGCCTTCTCGACGTGCTCCATGATGGCTCCGACCACTTGGATGTGCCCGTCGGCGATGCAGTCGACGTCGACCTCGATGGCGTCTTCCAAGAACTTGTCGATGAGGACGGGATGGCCCTCGGAGACCGCAAAGGCCTCTTTCACGAAGTCGGCCAGCGACGCCTCGTCGTAGACGATGGCCATGGCGCGGCCGCCGAGCACGAAGGAGGGGCGGACCAGCACGGGAAAACCGATGCGTCGGGCGACGGCCAGCGCGCCCGCGAAGTCCATGGCCGTACCGTTCTCCGGCTGGCGCACGCCCACCTTGTCGGCGAGCTGCTTGAAGAATTCGCGGTCCTCGGCCTTCTCGATGCTCTCGGGCGACGTGCCGATGATGTTGACGCCGTTCTCCTGAAGGGCCTTGGCGAGGTTGAGCGGGGTTTGGCCGCCGAACTGGACGATCACGCCGTCGCAGGCCTCGCGGCGGTAGATGGCCAGAACGTCCTCGAGGGTGACCGGCTCGAAGTAAAGCTTGTCCGAGGTGTCGTAGTCGGTCGAGACGGTCTCGGGGTTGCTGTTCACCATGAGGGTCTCGAAACCCGCCTCGCGCAGCGCGTAGCAGG
>Ga0116170_10006610_pt1 | contig 10118 bp, 6 predicted proteins | sample AD_JPNHW1_MetaG_FD_89797 | JGI IMG/M metagenome (GOLD analysis project Ga0116170, IMG submission 89797) | Active sludge microbial communities of municipal wastewater-treating anaerobic digesters from Japan - AD_JPNHW1_MetaG | ecosystem: Engineered > Bioreactor > Anaerobic > Digestate | place...
GACTTCCATCCTTCAAGCAGGCTTCCATCCTGATCGTAAGCATAAATTTCGTGGTCGTCGCAGGCTACAAAAAAGCGGTAATTCCTATTCTTTTCATAATCGAACACAGCCACACCATTGGTTGCATTAGCCCTAAAATTAATCGGGAAGTTTTCGACGTCGTTCCCATTTCGGTCAACCAAATACAACCGGTCTTTGGTATTGAAAAGATACTGCAACTTTCCATTTTTATAAAAATCGATTTGATGAACCTCTCCAATAATTGGTGACTCAAGCCTAATTTGCCAAAGAACTCGCCCAACATTATTAATCAGATAGAAATTTCCAGCATTATCCTGAGTGACAATCTCTTTATTTTCGGGGTCATTAAAATTTTCTACAAACTGCGGATGAAAATCTGATGGAGCTGAAAGCCTGCTTTGCCATACTGTTTTGGCTTTCATTTCGATGGTTGGATTATAATAAAGACAAGCATTATTATAAACCATATTACCCGAAGAACTTACCTGCCATGCAAATATTTTAAACTTCCGAAGTTCGTTGTTCGACGATATTCCAGATGCAATTTGATTATTAAAAAACATTGGAGCCAGAGGAAGTGCAAGCGAGGTATTACAGTAGAAATTATAATTATTTTTCGAAGTCATCCCTTTCTGAAACTTGATATAGGCCTCGTCCGACATTAATGTCTCGCCTAAAACATTCGACAGAATCACTTTCCCAAGCGACTCGAATGAGTCGGCAAAAATGAGGTAGTTGCCATAAACAGCAACACAATTTGATTTTGCCCCTTTAAAAATCGACCCAAACAATAATGAAGGGACATTCTCGATTGGGAACTTGTACAATTGAAAGGATGTTTGGTTGTCGATTTTAAACTCTTTCCGCCAGCCTTCACCTTTTATTTTTTTCGAGCTGAGGTACGATTGCTGAAACTCAATTATTTTAGACAATGCAAAGCTGCCACTTTTCGTTTTCATAGCCCACGCTTTCCGATTCGGCGAAACGTTCTCATCGATAGAAACACCAAAAAAAGCTGCCTCTTGGTCAAAGATTTCGCAAAACAGTTCTTCGAGGTTAGTCCCGGTCATCTTTTCAAGTTTTTCAATCTGTTCGTCGCGTTTCAATAAAGCATTCTTTTTTTGAAGATAGCTTTTGTAATCGTCAAAATATCTTTTGATATCCGACAAGTAAACGCCCATAAAATAAGGGATATTCGAAGGAAGAACAGTTTCAATTTTTGAAGTTCCGGGATCTTGATTTTGGAAAACGGTAGAGAAATAACCTTCAGAAGTATCTCCAACCGAAAATCCGCTTAACAATACTTTGTCCTGCTTTAGATTAACATCCAGCTCTGTCCACGAAGCGTACGATCCGGCCAATTTTGCTTTATTCTGCATAACCGCAGAAAGAGGCAACGATGTCATCTCAGCTGCCAAACTATGATGGATAAAGACATTCATATCAGCCTTCTTGTCAATTGTTTTCAACAACTGAGACAGCTCACTATTTTCTTTCTCAAAGTCGATCTCTGTTTGCCTGATCGCCTCCTCAACAAGCAACGAATTATTGCTGTATATAAGCAAATTATGAACAAATGAGTATCCTGCAGGAAAATCTTTTAACCCTGAAGGATCCAATTCGTACAAAGGAATTTTATTGTATTTTCTTTTTTTCACCAAGACTTTTTCCCGATCAATGGTTTGCTCAATAAAATCTTCGGCATATTTTCTATCATTCTTGCCATCCAACGAAGTCACAAGCAAATAATCCAATTTTGAATTTCCGTTTAGGCTTAAAGCAACCCAAAGCTCCCTACCGGCAGCAATTTTCATGAGTTCCGGGTTGTTCTTGCATAGAGAATCAATTTCTGAAACACATTTTCTGATTGGGGCTAGCTCATCAACTCCCGACAATGATTTCCACAAGTCGTATTTATTGCTAAGCTCTTCTGAAAGCCTTGATATGTCGTTAATTTTCAAAATAACAGAAGAAGATTGTGGCACTGCGCGAATAGACGTAACCCTGGTCTGGTTCTTAAAAACACAAGAAAACAAAAGGAATGAAAGTAAAATTCCTCCGAAAAAACCGAAACGCAATTTCCTCAAAAATATTTGATCCATTTAAATGAAAAATTAAGATTTGGTAGATTATCTAAATCGTTTCCCAAAATTATCATTATAAAACGGAAGTCGGAGTTTTCTGGCCTTTTTTGTTGATTGTTTCTGAAATTTAGAATAGTATGAACGATACCTGTTCGAATAGAATGGCATTACTTTAAGCCGATCCTGTCGTTGCGAATCAAAGTTGAAAAAATAGGTCAACCCGACCATAAACTTCCCGGTTACATCAAAAACAGGATCACGGTATTCTTTTGACATTGGGTTCTCAACATCGGGCGAAAGTTTTGAGTTCAAATTATATACCCCATCAATGTAATCGACATTGATTATCTGCGTATTAATTTCAGCAGAAATAAAGAACCTATCGCTCATCTGATAGTTCATTCCAAACGCCGGGCTAAACATTACATTAATGCCCCTTCCTTTGTCTGAATATCGGCCTTTTGCAAAAAGAGGATGAGTTAAGCCTGTCAGTTCATAATTCGCCAATTCGTGATATCCCATTTCGGAGGAGACCAAAACCAGGCCAATACCGGCCCGGACATACATGTTTAGCAGGTAAAAACCACGGGTAAACGAACTGAAATTGATAAAGTTGTACTTTGTAAAAAAGCCCAGATTTATCACATCGGTATTGTAATAGATTTCAAAAGGCAGGAATTTATACTGATCGTTATTGAAGGTTTTAGAGCGCATCAGGTAATTGATACTTGCAGGGTTTCCCCGATCGCCGCTATATTTCGAAAAACCAGCTTCAAAACCAAGGTCGCCCCTTTCCCAAACCATCTTCGAAAGCAAAATATTACAGGCAATGTTGGGTTTGTTTCCCATATCGGTTGTTGGACCAGAAAAATCCTTGTGCAACTCGTTGATGAGCATAGAGGCACCTGTCTGAAGTGTAATACTCCAATTTGTTTCGATATTGTTTTCTTCGGCAATCCAACCTTGTCCAATTACAGAAAACGGACAACAAAACAATATTAGAAATACGAATGCTCTACCTCTCGACCCCACTCCAGCAAATCTCAATTAATAGACAAATCCAGAATCAGATGTAATTTAATCACTTCTGATCCTTCCCCAATAGATTTGAATCAAATATAATAGAAATCTGTTTATTGTTTCTTAATTAACGAAGCATCAACAACTTTATACAATTTATCGGCTTTTCTTACTTTTGCCGGTACCGGAATTGAGAAAACATCCCCTTTTTTTACGCTTTCTACCGATTTCAAATCGAATCGAATCTCCTCGATAGTTGTTTCAATAACACCAGTTGTTGGACCAATGATTAACACCTGATCGCCAACACTTAAACCATTTGGCGTTTCAACTTTAAACTCAGCCACACCAAGTTTAGAAAAATAATTAAGGTTCTTGCCAAGGTAAATTTTGCGTTTAGCTGCATCGGAACCGTAATTACTGCTCCACTCGCCAAGTCGCTGGCCTAAATAATACCCGTTCCAAAATCCCCGGTTGAAGACAGTCGAAAGTTTCTGATCCCACGCTTCAACTTTCTCTGAAGTAAATTCGCCATTAAGATAGGCATCTACAGCTTCGCGATAACATTCAACAACAGTCTTAACATATTCCGGAGCACGAGCCCTTCCTTCAATTTTCAGAACAGTTACTCCCGAATCAAGGATTTTATCTAAAAAGTGAATGGTCTTCAAATCTTTTGGCGACATGATGTACTCATTATCAATGTCGAGTTGATATCCCAGCTCTTTTTCGGTAACAGTATAGCCCCGCCTGCAAACTTGCATACAACTGCCCCTGTTTGCCGATGCGTTCATCTCGTGCAAGCTCAAATAGCATTTACCCGAAACGGCCATACACAAAGCCCCGTGAACAAAAATTTCGGTCTGAACAAGATTACCACTAGGACCTTTAATTTGCTGCTCCCGAATTTGACGGTTGATTTCCCAAATGCGGCCAATATTCATTTCGCGGGCAAGTACAACTACATCAGCAAATTGAGCAAAAAACCTCAATGACTCAATATTCGTAATATTCAATTGAGTAGAAATATGAACCTCTACACCAATTTTACGTGCAAAAGAGATTGCGGCCATATCAGCAGCAATAATTGCACTAACGCCCGCTTCTTTTGCTGCCGTTATAATCTCTTCGAGTAAGTTAAGCTCGTTGTCAAAAATAACCGTATTAACTGTCAGATATGACTTTACGCCATTTTCGGCAGCAATTGATGCAATTTTTTTGAGATCTTGTATTGTGAAGTTGTTAGATGAGCGAGCCCTCATGTTCAGGTTTTCGATCCCGAAGTAAACCGACCCGGCACCTGCCTGAATTGCAGCCCTTAGCGATTCGTACGACCCCACTGGAGCCATGATCTCTATTTTACCCTTTTCCAATTGCATTCTGTTTCTTTATTAATTTACTGATATTCAACAAAAAAATTCTACTCCAACGCACATCCAGAAATTAATAGAGGAAGCATTTCATTTAAATGATTTCCCAATAGATTCTGATGCTTCAACAGCAAGTAAATCGTCTTTCCTGTCGTTTGTAAAATCGAACTGCACATTGCCTTTACCAGGCATACCCCAATCGCAATATTCGACATTTAGAATTCATCCGCTTTATAAAGAGAAAAAAAGCCAGCATTGCTGGCTTCTATATTTACTTTTCTTTATTGACTTTCTTAATGTACTGCTCCAAAGCCATAGTCATGGATGGGGCTTGCGGATTGGGTGCCTGAATGTCTAATCGCAGTCCGGCATCAGTCACTGCTTTTGCTGTTGAAGGCCCAAACGAAGCAATTTTGATTTCGTTCTGCTGAAAATCGGGAAAATTTTGCAACAACGAAGTAATACCTGATGGACTATAAAAAACCAGAACATCATAATTAACATCCTTCAAATCGGACAAATCGCTACTAACTGTTTTATACAAAATCGCTTTTGTATATTTTACGTTCAGATCATCGAGCAGCTGTGTTATGTCATCTTTATGAGCAAAAGACAATGGGACAAGGAAATTTTCATCAACATGCTTTTTGATGATATCAATCAAATCGTTGACTTTGCCTTCGCCATAAAAGATCTTTCTCTTTCTGTACACGATGTATTTCTGCAAATAGAAAGCAGTAGCTTCTGAAATACAGAAATATTTCATAGTTTCGGGAACCGTAATCCGCATTTCGACACAAATACGGAAAAAGTGATCAATAGCAGTACGACTAGTAAATATTACAGCCGTATGATCTAAAATATTCACTCTGGTTTGCCTGAATTCTTTAGCAGAAACGCCTTCAACTTGAATAAACGAGCGAAAATCAACTTTTACGTTGTTCTTCTCGGCAAGTTCATGATAAGGCGATTTTGCCGATTCCGGCTCTGGTTGCGAAACAAGTATTCTCTTGATTTTCAAAACCCAACAATTTAAGGTGTTACAATATATTTACTCTCTTAACAATATCCGCCACAACAAAAGCAGAGGTAAAATTTCAAGGGTACAAAGGTACAAAATCATATAATAAATTGAAAAAACTTTTTGGGCAATTACTCTCATTCCTCTGTAAAGCCCAATAATACTGAAAAATATGACGATTATTCCTCCTAAAATCAACCAAAAAAGTGCGCCATCGCCCTGAATGAGAAAAAGGGCAACCACAATGGGGAACATGATCAAGCCCATGATCCGGTTTCCAAGTTTCAAATAGAAAATATATTCCTGCGTCTCGGTCAAGCTATCGAATGTAAAGCCAATAAACCGATAAGTGAGGAGTTTTAATATGATATACGCATTGGCAGCGACAAAGCCGACACCAAAATACATTAGCGAAGTATCGGGCGAAATGCCCATTGCAAAGTTGATAACATGGTATGCAAAAAGCCCCATCACAACCGAAAAGAATAGATCGAGACGATAACTTACATCCATCATGTTCCCAACTTTTTCGCGATAAAGCCTATTGGCAACTACCGGATTAAACAACGACTGAAACATCTGTACAACGACCTTTTCCGAAGTTGTGAGAATTGTTGCCAAAAGAACCAACAGAAAAAGGAACACAATTATTGACCAGTTCTGAATAAATTGAATTTTAGGCACAAAGTTGAAATGATAAAAAGCTTCGGGAAGCCTCATGAAGGCAGTTGGGTCGATAAAATCTCTGAAAAGGGAATCGGACAAGGTATAGGTTAACGTATCCGGATAAATTTTGGCAACAACAGTATCGGGAGTTACAACAGGGTTTGCCCAGAATGAATAGCTGGCATGCTGATGAACAGAAACAGTGTCGGAGATAGTTAAACTATCTTTCAACAAATCTAAAACACCTAAACTATCTGTACCCTGAGTGGATGCAAACGATTCCATTCTGCCTTTTTCGTTTATCGCGGCAAAGATAGTATTATTTTTGCTCTTTCAGTTTTTGTAATTTCAGCTCATTGCTTTAACACTATGGAAATACATTTTGCACCACTTCAGGGCCATACCGACAATGCTCATCGGATTGCACATTTTCAGGAAATCGGAAACATTGATTTCTATTATACCCCGTATTACTCGACCGACAACTACACGAAAATGAGCCTGGGCAAACCAATACCACCATTGCCCGAAGAACTTTTCAGGATTACGGTTCCTCAAATACTACCGGGAAACCTAACCGAACTGAAGCTACTTATTCCCTTTATACAGAAAATGAATGCATCGCATGTCAACATCAATTTAGGATGCCCTTACCCAATGGCCACCAACAAAGGCAGAGGTGCAGCGTTAATCCAAAAACCCGATCTGGTTACAGCTTTCGTTCGCTATATTTCAGACTATTCGGACCTGACGGTTAGCATTAAAACCCGCATTGGAATGAAAAATGATGCCGAAATTTTTCCCCTTTTAGAAAAATTAAGCGGTGAAAACATCCAATTCGTTATTATCCACCCACGAAATGCAGCCCAACTTTACAAAGGGCAGATTAATTACGCTGCGTTTCAGAAGTGCAAAGAACTATTCCCAAACCTCGACCTGATTTATAACGGCGACATTACATCTCCCGAAGAATTCAGAAGGTTAAAACAGATGTTCCCCGCTCAGGGAAAATGGATGATTGGCAGAGGATTGCTGGCAAATCCCTTTCTTGCCAAAGAAATAAAAACAGGTGAAAAGCTACCTGCAAACGAACAGTTTAAACGACTCCTCGCCTACTCGTTCCGATTAATTGACGAAATTGAGGCCGACAGCAACGACACTGGGCATGCATTCAACCGGGTAAAAACACAATTTATTTATCTGGCCGAATCATTCCCAAATCCGAAGAAAACCTTCAAGAGCATCAAAAAGTCGAAATCGATGGAAGAGATCCGCTTTATACTAAACCATGTTTGATTGCCCGGCATTAATCATCCACATTAAATTGTATCATCTTTACCTCTAAAACCCATCCGCAAAGTCATTTTTTATATTTTTGTACGATTTTTTGAGTTATAAAACCTTTTCAAAATATATTTCGATGGAAATACCCAGCAAATTCGATTCTGTTTCGATAGAAGAAAAATGGTATAAATACTGGATGGACAACAACTTCTTCCATTCTGAACCCGACGACAGAGAACCATATACAATTGTAATTCCTCCACCAAATGTGACCGGGGTTTTACACATGGGACACATGCTAAACAATACCATTCAGGATATTTTAGTGCGCAGAGCCCGCATGAAGGGCAAAAATGCTTGCTGGGTTCCGGGTACCGACCATGCTTCGATTGCGACCGAGGCAAAAGTGGTTTCAAAGTTGAAAGACGAAGGAATCAACAAATCGGACCTGACCCGCGAAGAGTTCCTTGAACATGCCTGGGAGTGGACTCACAAACATGGTGGCATTATCCTTGAACAGCTTAAGAAACTTGGTGCTTCGTGCGATTGGGAACGAACCAGTTTCACCATGGACAAAGAACGCTCAGAATCGGTAATCAAAGTTTTTGTGGACTTGTACAACAAAGGGTTGGTTTACCGCGGTGTGCGTATGGTAAACTGGGATCCACAGGCAAAAACGGCCGTATCGGACGAAGAAGTCAATTACAAAGAAGAAAAATCGAAACTATATTACGTACGTTACAAAGTCGACGGGCAGGACGATGAATGGGTTACCGTGGCAACTACCCGCCCCGAAACAATACTTGGCGACACGGCTGTTTGCGTAAATCCTAACGACGAGCGTTTCCACAGCCTGAGAGGCAAGAAAGTGCTTGTACCGCTGGTTGGCCGGGTTATTCCAATTATTGAAGACGAATATGTTGACATGGAATTCGGTACCGGGTGTTTGAAAATTACGCCTGCTCACGATGTTAACGACTACGAAATTGGAATGCGCCACAACCTCGAAACCATCGACACATTTAACGACGACGGAACACTGAGCGAAAAGGCCGGACTGTTGGTTGGAGTTGACCGTTTCGAAGCCCGGAAACAAATTGTTCCGATGCTCGAAGCTGCCGGCAACCTTGTTAAAGTTGAAGACTACAACAACAAAATTGGTTATTCGGAACGTACCGATGTGGTAATTGAACCAAAACTTTCGGCTCAGTGGTTTATTGCCATGGAAAAACTTGCAAAACCAGCTTTAGATGCTGTCGAAGACGACGATATTGTGTTCTACCCATCGAAATTCAAGAACCTTTACCGCCACTGGATGAGCAACGTAAAAGACTGGTGTATTAGCCGCCAGCTTTGGTGGGGCCATCAAATTCCGGTTTATTACCTGAAAGACGGTAGCTTTATTGTTGCCGAAACGGCTGAAAAAGCGCTGGAACTTGCCAAAGAAAAAACCGGCAATCAATCATTGCAACTTTCTGACCTCCGACAAGATGAAGATGTACTCGACACCTGGGCTTCATCGTGGCTATGGCCAATTTCGGTTTTCGACGGTATAAACGACCCCGAGAATAAAGACATTCAATACTATTACCCATCGAACGACCTGGTTACTGCTCCCGAGATTATCTTCTTCTGGGTTGCCCGTATGATCATTGCAGGATACGAATTCAGAAACGACAAACCGTTCAAAAACGTTTATTTCACAGGTATTGTGCGCGACAAACTTCACCGGAAGATGTCGAAATCGCTCGGAAATTCGCCCGACCCGCTCAAACTGATTGAAGAATATGGTGCCGATGGCGTACGAGTTGGCATGTTGTTGAGCTCGCCTGCCGGAAACGACCTTCTTTTCGACGAAGCGCTAACCGAACAGGGACGTAACTTCACCGCTAAAATATGGAATGCCTTCCGTTTGGTGAAAACCTGGGATGTTGATGCCACTATACCTCAGCCCGAGCATTCAAAAATTGCCATCGAATGGTTCGAAAACAAACTGAGCAATGTGATTGTCGAAATGGACGACCACTTTTCGAAGTTCCGTATTTCGGATGCATTGATGCTTATTTACACCACTGTGCGCGATGAATTCTCGTCGTGGTTGCTCGAAATTGTGAAACCGGCTTACCAACAACCCATCGACAAAGTTACTTACGACAAAGTAGTATCGCTGTTCGACGATGTAATGCGGATATTACATCCGTTTATGCCGTTCATTACCGAAGAAATTTGGCAGTTGCTGAGCGAACGTGCCGAAGGCGAAAGCATCATGGTATCGTTAATGCCAAAAGCAAAAACCATCGACGAAGACCTTCTTGAAAACTTTGAAGATGTAAAAGAGGCTGTTTCGGGAATCAGGAACATCAGGAAATCGAACAATATTGCGTTTAAAGATGAAATTAAACTCTTTGTAAACAAAGGAACGAAAGGATACAACTCCTATTTCAACCCGGTGCTGACCAAACTTTGCAACCTCTCGGAAATTGAAATGACCAACGAGGATATCAAAGGCGCGGTTTCGTTCCTGGTTAAAACCTCAGGTTTCTTTATCGACTTAGGCGAAAAGGCCGATGTTGAAGGAGAATTGAAGAAGCTTGAAGAGGAACTCAGCTATACCAAAGGGTTCCTGAAATCGGTAATGGGCAAGCTAAGCAA
>Ga0116170_10006611_pt1 | contig 10117 bp, 6 predicted proteins | sample AD_JPNHW1_MetaG_FD_89797 | JGI IMG/M metagenome (GOLD analysis project Ga0116170, IMG submission 89797) | Active sludge microbial communities of municipal wastewater-treating anaerobic digesters from Japan - AD_JPNHW1_MetaG | ecosystem: Engineered > Bioreactor > Anaerobic > Digestate | place...
CAAAAGAGGGGTGGGTGGTATCAATCACCGGCAGTTCGATTCCGTCGTCGGTCAGGGCATAACAGACGCCGGTCTTCTTATTTCTTTCCGGAATTCGGATGGACATTGGGAAACTCCCTTCCTGGTTGGCGGGGACTCCTGGACGGAAATCTTTCCTGGATTCTGAAATATCACTTTCGCGTATCGTATTGGGGAGAGCATCTTTTGGGGGAAACATGCTCAGGAAAAATTCTTTCACGCGGATTTTTAGCATAGGGAATTTTCAATAGCAACGAAAGTCCATTCCGAAATCATCGGGAGGAACCCCAGGAAGACCGTTCCTCCGCCATTTCTTCGGATCATTTGAGGATGAAAACCCGATCGTCATATCCCCTTGATATGAGTTCTGGAGATTGGTAAATATGACTGGCTGGCCGGAGTGGGTATGACGAAAGGCCAATCCACCGTATCCCCAACAAGAGCCTATCCCGGATAGAGAAAGCGTGGCACGTTGAAGACAAGAGCCCTGTTCCTGGTATTGATTTCGATTCTGACCGCGGTCTTGATGGTCAGCGGTTGTGGGCAATCGAAATCGGGAGAAGATTCGCAGCAGCGGTTTATTCAAACGATTTCGGCCTTTTCGGCCGATCAGGCGCCGCCGGAGAAACTGAAGATTCGGTATCCGCTCGATGAAACGCTTTTCCCGCCCGATATTGTGGCGCCCACGTTCCGGTGGGAAGACTACCTGCTGGAGACCGATGTCTGGCTCGTATCGTTCCGCTTTCAGGATGGCGGCGAGCCGATGCGGTTCCTGGCCGATAAAAAGGAATGGACCCCCTCCGAAGAGGACTGGGCCACGATCAAGAAACGGTCCCTCGAGACGCCCGTCAAGGTTTCGATTCTCGGGGTTCAGCGTTCCGCCCCGAAAACGCTGCTTTCGGGCGCCCAGGTGTCCATCAGCACTTCGAAGGATGAAGTGGGGGCCCCCATCTTCTTCCGCGACGTGAATCTTCCCTTCGCGACCGCGGTCACGGATCCTTCGAAAATCCGCTGGCGTCTGGGGTCCATTTCGAGCCGCGAAATGCCCCGTCTGCTGCTCGATGGCATTCCCACCTGCGCCAACTGCCATTCCTTCAGCCGGGACGGCAAGGTGTACGGCATGGAAGTGGACGCGGCGGACGACAAGGGGGCCTACCTGATTTCGCCCGTTCAGAAGGAAATCTCCATTTGTCCGGACAATGTCATGTCCTGGAGTGAATTTCGCAAGGAGGATAAAAAGAAGACGTTCGGCCTGCTGGCCCAGATTTCCCCAGACGGACAGAGCGTGATCTGCATGGTCAAGGACCGTTCGGTTTCGATTCCCAAGCCGGAAATCGAGTTTTCGCAGTTGTTTTTCCCGATTCAGGGGATTCTGGCAAATTACAATATCGCCACGAAGACCTTCAAGGAGGTCCCCGGCGCTTCCGATCCCGCCTACGTCCAGGCCAATGTGACTTGGAGCCCGGATGGGAAGGAAATCGCCTTTGCCCGCCATGAAGTCTATCATCTGAGCACCGTGAATGATGATGTGGACCAGTTGGTCCTTTCACCCGAGCAGGCCAAAGAATTCCTGGTGGGACAGAAACCGTTCAAGTTCGATCTGTACCGCCTGCCGTACAACGAGGGCAACGGGGGAACTCCCGTTCCCATCGAAGGCGCCTCCAACAACGGCGTGAGCAATTACTTCGCGAAATATTCCCCCGATGGGAAATGGATCGTGTTCTGCCGGGCGAAAAACTACATGCTCCTGCAGCCCGACAGCGAATTGTACATCATTCCGGCAGCGGGTGGGGAAGCCCGGCGGCTGCGGGGGAATACGGGCCGGATGAACTCCTGGCACAGCTGGTCGCCCAACAGCAAATGGCTGGTTTTCTCGTCCAAGGTCAACGGCCCCTACACGCAACTGCATCTGACGCATATTGACGAGCAAGGCAACAGCACCCCGCCGGTCGTCCTGTCGCATTTCACCGAACCGGGCCGGGCGGCCAACATCCCCGAGTTCCTCAATGCGCCCGCCGATGCGATCGAGAAAATCAAGCAGGACTACATCACCGACGGTTCCTTTGTCGGGGCGGGCGATATCTGCATGAACGCCGGAGAGCCGGAAAAAGCGGTTTCTCTCTATCGCAAGGCGCTCACGCTCAATCCCAACAATGAGCATGCCCTGAACAATCTGGCCTACCTGCTGACGGAGAAAGGGGAAGTCCAGGAAGCGCTGCAGCATATCGAAAAGGCTTTGACGATCAGCAAGGGGACCCGGGAGCTTTACAGCAATTATGCGAATACCCTCGAAAAACTGGGGCGATTGCCCGAAGCCACCGAACAGTACCGTAAAGCCCTGGAACTGGAACCGCAGAACGGTCTGGCCCGCCTGAATCTGGGTCTGGTCCTCATGAAGCAGAAGCAGGATGCCGAAGGCGAGGAGTGCTTCCGCAAGGTTCTGGAAGTGGATCCGGACAACGCGGCGGCTCACTATAACCTGGGACAGCTCTACTACTACGTGCGTAAGCAGGAGGACAAGGCCCTGGAGGAATTCAACCAGACGCTTCGTCTCAAGCCGGACCATGCCGATGCCCTGTATGGTCTGGGACACATTGCATCCGTGCGCGGACAGGGGGATGAAGCTGTCCGTTTCTTGACGAAGGCCGTGGAATCGCAGCCCAACCATCTCCAGTCTTTGATCGAACTGGGCGGGTTGCTGTGCATGAAGAACGACTACGCCAAAGGGGAATCGTACCTGGCGCGGGCGGTCAGCCTGTCCCCGAAAAATCCCCTGATCCGGTACCGTCTGGCGCTGGCCCAGTTCCGGTTGGGCAAGGCGGAGCAGGGACAGCAGATGCTCACGAGCGCCGCCGAACTCGATCCCAAATACCGCGATGTGCCGGAAGCGCCGTTCCTGCTCAGTCTCTATTATGCCGAGCAGAAGAATTTTCAGCAGGCGGAGATCTTGATCCAGCAGGCATTGAGCCTGGCCCGAAGCAATGGAGGAAAAGCCTCGCTGATTCAACAGATGGAAAAGAACCTGGCCAGTTACCGTCAGGGGCAGGTCCCCCAGAATGGCCCGGTGGGCCAGAATTGAGAATTTCTCACGGCAAAAATGAACCTTGAAAACCACGGTTGAAACGAGGAAACAGGGCTTGACGCCTTGTAAGGCGGGGAAAAAGCAGGCGCAATCCGTTCCCCCATTGGGTGAGACTTTTCCCGCGCCGATCGGGAGATCGGCGTTCCCAGGGAACCCGTTTCTTCTCAAAAAGCGGGCATTTCTGGGAGGCCGGGCGTCCCGCCCGCCTGAAAGAAAAACAGACAAAGGCGCTCAATTGCGGTTTTTAAGATGAATGGTCCGGGACAGCCTCTTGTGGGACTGTCCCGGACCATTCATGTCCATGTCGAATGCGATCCGCGCAAACCGGTGCAGCGCGTGTTACGAGTCGCGCAGCGAAGCGCCGTATTCCAGGCCGATCGCCTCGAGGATGCGGTAGTGCGCTTCGTTGACCTCTTCTTCTTTCAGGGTCCGCTCGGGGTGACGATACACGGCGCGGAAAGCCAGACTCTTCATTCCGTCGGGCACCTGTTTCCCCTGATAACAGTCAAAGAGGAAAAGCGATTCGAGGTAGTCGCCGGCGTTGGTCCGGATGGTTCTCTCGATCTGGTCGGCCGGCACATCCTGTGAGACGAGCAGGGCCATGTCGCGCTCCACCGTCGGGAAGCGGGAAATATCGCGGAACTTGCGGGTCGGGTTAAGCAGCGGCAACAGAATTTCCAGGTCGAGTTGAGCGAGTTGGACACGCCGGGTCAGGTCGCAGGCCATGCGTTCTTCCGGCCCCAGTTCCCCCAGCCAGCCAATGAGCGTCTGATTGGAAAGAATCCGGGCGCAACGGCCGGGGTGGAGAAACGATGCCCCTCCCGCCTCGAAGTGAATCGCAGGAATGCCCAGACGCAGAAGAACCAGTTCGAGGCACCCTTTGAGAGCGTAGAAGTCGGCCTCTTTACCCGCTCCGTCGCGCCAGTTGGCGAACGGGTTGCCCACCATGGCCACCGCCAGCGTTTCCTTCTCCACGCACGGGGCGGCCATGTCACCGAAGTGGAACGTTCGGGCGATCTCGAAGAACCAGAGGTCGGAGTTGCCGTAGTTCTGATTGTAGATCAGATTGCGCAACAGCGAGGGAAGGAGGTTGGGCCGCATGATGCTCTGTTCACGCGACATCGGGTTGAGCAACTTGAGCACCCCCTGCAGGCCGATCCCCAGCCGATCCAGGTCCGCTTCCCCGTAGAAACTCAGATTGACCACTTCATTGAAGCCGAAGCTGACGAACTGGTCCTGCAGAAAACGGCGCAACGCGACCACCGGATTGAGCCGGTTGGCCTCCGCCGGCAGACTGGGCAGAGTGGACTGGATGTTGTTGTACCCGTAGATCCGCGCGATTTCTTCGTAAAGGTCTTCTTCACAGGTGACATCCGTACGGTAGCTGGGCACGGAGAGCACCAGAATATCGCCTTCGCTTCGGACCATTTCAAAACCGAGGGCGGCCAGCAGATCGGCCATGACCGTCTTGTTCAGATCCACGCCGAGGAAACGGCAGGCGCGTGGCGAACGCAGCATGATCGTCTTCTGGGCTGCCGGACGAGGCACCGTGTCTATCATCGAACGGGTCAGTTCGCCCCCCGCCCAGTCCAGAATCGTCGCCGTGGCGCGGTCAAGCGCCTCGGGCAGGATCGCGACATCGGCACACCGTTCGAAACGGTAAGATGCGTCGGTCGAGAGGGCATGGCGGCGCGAGGTTAACCGGATGGTCGAGGGCTTGAAGAATGCGCTCTCGACCAGGATGTTCTTCGTCTCGGCAGTGACCTGCGAGTCGAACCCGCCCATGACACCCGCCAGGGCGATGGGGCCTTCTGCGTCGGCGATGAGCAGATCCTTGCCCGCTTCCAGATTGATGATCGTACCGTCCAGGGTCTGGATGGTTTCGTCCGCCTCGGCCAGACGCACGATGATCCGCTTCTGCCGGATCTTATCGTAATCGAAGGCATGCAGCGGATGACCCAGTTCGATCAGAAGGTAATTGGTGGCATCCACCACGTTGTTGATCGGGCGCAGGCCCACGGACAGAAGACGCCGCTGAATCCACGCGGGGCTCGGCTTGATCTCGATATTCTTGATCAGACGCGCGGTGTATCGCGGGCAATCCTCGGGATCCTTGATATTGATGGAAACCGATTCGCGAATGTTTTCGTACGTTTCCTTCAGGCGCACGGGGTGGAGGTACACCTCCTTGCCGTAGGAAGCGGCCAGGTCGCGGCACAGGCCGAAAACGCTCAGGCAGTCGGGACGGTTGGGGGTGATCTCGACTTCGATCAACAGGTCGTAGCCCTCTCCCACCGCCGGCGCCGATTCGTCCAGTTCCACGATGCCCGAGTGGTCGTGCCCCAGTCCCATTTCATCGAGGGCGAGCAGCATCCCCTCGGAACGCACTCCCCGGATCTTGGTCTTCTTGAGGGTGATCCCCCCCGGCAGTCGGGCGCCCGCATGCGCCAGAACGGTCACCAGTCCCTCGCGCACATTGGGCGCGCCACAAACGACCTGCACGGGCTCGGGGCCACCGGCGTCCACCTGGCACACGGTCAGTTTGTCCGCATCGGGATGCGGTTCCACCTTCAGGACCCGCGCGATACAGATGGGATTGTCGAGCAGGCCCAAGTCCACGCAGGAGTCCACCTCGTGACCGATCATGATGAGCCGCTCGATCATCTCGCTCGGCGAGATGTCGAAATTCAAGTATTCTTTCATCCAGCGATAGGTAATTCGCATGGTTCAAACCGCCCGTTATTCTGAGTTCGTCCGATAGCCTGGGGGAAAAATCTCAGGGAAATTGCCGCAGGAAGCGGACGTCGTTGTCGTAGAAGTGCGTGATGGCGTTGATGCCGTACTTGAGCATGGCGAGGCGCTCGACCCCCATGCCGAAGGCGAACCCGCTGAACTTCTCCGGATCAATACCGCAGTTACGCAAGACATTGGGGTGGATCATGCCTGACCCGAGCACCTCGAGCGGCTCACGCACCATGTGGCCGTTGGGATGGCGGCGTTCAAAGAAAATATCCACCTCCGCGCTCGGCTCGGTGAACGGGAAAAAGTGCGGACGGAACCGGCACGGAATGTCCGGCCCGAACATCTGGCGCAGGAACGTCTCGAGCGTCCCCTTCAGGTCGCTGAAGCGGATGTTCGGTCCCACCACGAACCCTTCCATCTGGTGGAACATGGGGCTGTGGGTGACGTCGGCGTCGCAGCGGTAGCACTTGCCCGGCGCAATGACGGCCAGCGGCGGCTTGTGCGACTTCATCGTGTGGATCTGCACCGGCGACGTGTGCGTGCGCAACAGCAGGTCCGACGCCAGGTAGAAGGTGTCGTGCATGTCGCGCGCCGGGTGATCGAACGGGAAATTCAGCGCCTCGAAATTGTGGTAATCGTCTTCGATCTCGGGGCCGAGTTCGATCGAAAATCCCATCGAGACAAAAATATCCTCAATGGCACGCAGAATCAGAGAGACGGGATGGTGGGTGCCGGCGGGGGGGCGAATGCCCGGCAGAGAGACATCAATCGCTTCCGACTGGATGGCGCGATTGATGTCTCCCTGCCGCAGTTCTTCGGCGCGTTCGGTCAGGGCGGCTGTCAGGACGTCCTTGATCTCGTTGGCGGCTTTGCCCGCCTGCGGGCGTTCTTCCCCGCTGAGGGTTCCCAAGCCGCGCATCAGATTCGAGAGGCGGCTCTTTTTTCCAAATACGCTCTGGCGAATCTCTTCGAGAGCGGCGGTGGAATCGGCCAATTGGATTCGCGACAACTCTTCACAGCGAATCTTGTCCAGTTCCAGCGAAATGGCTTGCATCGTACCCATGAAAATTCATCGCTTTCCGAACCGGGGACTTCCCTGCCCGACGCGCGCGAGGCGCGTCGTCAGGCCAGCGCCTGCTTGGCGGCTTCAACAAAGCGCCCGAAGGCTTCCGGTTCGCTCACGGCCAAGTCGGCCAGGATCTTGCGGTCCACCACGATCTGCGCTTTCTTCAGACCGTCAATGAAGGCGTTGTAGGGCAGGCCATAGGCGCGCGTGGCGGCGTTGATACGGGCGATCCAGAGCTGACGGAACTCGCGCTTTTTGACGCGGCGGTCGCGAAACGCGAAATTCCACCCGCGCTCGACCGTCTCTTTGGCGGTCTTGTATAATTTGCGGTGCGCGCCGGCGTTGCCTTTCGCTTCCTTTAAGTATTTCTTGCGGCGGGCGCGCGTCTGGACACTGTGTTTTGTTCTGGGCATGATCGCAACTCCTTAGAAATTCACGAACCGTGAAATTTTGAAATCAAACTCGGTACTGCTCCCGGCTCTTTTCTACTCTCGGACCGGTCGAGGGACGCAACGCACGGGACCGCTCGGGTCCTCGCGCTCGAGCGCTTCTAACAGGCCAGCAAGCGGCGGATCCGCTTGAAGTCCGCCGGGGCCACCAGCGACGAACTGCGCAGGTGACGTTTGCGCTTGGCGTTCTTCTTCGTCAGGATGTGACTGGCATAGGCGCTGAAGCGTTTCATTTTCCCTTTGGCCGTCAACTTGACGCGCTTTTTTACGGCGCTTTTCGACTTCATTTTGGGCATGATACTGTTCTCCTTTTCCATGACTGCGCAAGGTTGGCGGCGGATCTGAATCCAACCATCCACTTGTTTTTGTGGGTTTGTTGTTTGACACCGGACCGGGCATTCGTTACGCGCGCCCGGCCGGAATTCGGGTCTCAGGGCTTGTCGGTTTCCTCGATTTTATTCTGCTCGCTCGCATCACGATGCTTGCGCTGTTCGATTTCGATCTTGAAAAGCCGTTCCGCTTCCTGCTGAATTTCTTTCGTCGGGACGAGCAGGATGATGATCGAACGCGCCTGACCCCGGCCCGGATTCTCACGCGTGGCAATGTCGGCCACGTCCGTCACGATCTGGTTGACGACATCCACCCCCGAGTCGAAACGGCGCATCTCGCGCTGACGGAACACCAGCGTCACCTTGACCTTCTGCCCCTTGAGCAGGAACTCGCGGATGTGCTGGAGCTTGACCTCGTAGTCGTGCTTGCCGATCACCGGCCGCAGCTTGACTTCCTTGGTCTCCACCTGCCGCTGGTGCTTGCGCGCTTCCTTCAACTTGCGCTGCTTCTCGTACAGCATCTTGCTGTAGTCAATGATGCGGCACACGGGCGGATCGGCTGCCGGGGCCACCTCCACCAGGTCCATTTCCAATTCCTTGGCCTGACGCAGGGCATCTTCGATGCTCACCACCCCGAGTTTTTCGCCTTCCGGCCCGACCAGACGGACCTGCGCGACGCGAATGTCCTCATTGAGACGATTCGCCGCTTCCTCTTGTTTGATGTTGGGACGAATTGGGGTCCGAATATGTCAGGCCCTCCCTTTCTTTCGTACTCGTGACTTCCAACCGGTTCGCAGGACCGGAGAAATAAAAAAAACGCAGGAAAAATGGATTTTCCTGCGCAACAACTCGCATAGACTCGCATCTATGACCGTGCCGGCAACAGGTCAACCCACGTAGCAGCCGCAACCTCAACTCAAGTGTCTGGAACCTTCCGTTCAACAGACACGGGAAACCTTGTTTCGGAGCGGTTTCCCAGCGGCGCGTTGGGTGAGGAACCCCACAACCTGTACAATACCAAGGGTTCCTGCTTCACGCACTCATAATGTCAGGACTGTTATAGAGATCGCGAATCGTTCTGTCAAGCGGTTTCATTGGACGCTTCCCGACTTTTTTTTGAACCACGGGCGGATTGGGGGAGGGGGGGACGAAGCGCCGTAACCGAAACAGGCAACCGCGAAAAGCGCGAAAAACGCGAAAACTCCGGTACAGAGGAGCCGCAACCGGAATGTAACCACGAAAACCACGGAACAAGCGAAAGACCGCAGTTTTCGTACGACTGTCTCACCGAATCACGCAGGCTGCGATGATTTCCCCCGTACAAACGGTAAGGGCTCGGGAACCGATTTTCTTAACCACGAAAGGCACGAAGGACACGAAAACCGCATTTTTCGAGTGTTTCGTGTCTTCCGGTGTTTACATTCTGGTTGTGGCTCCGCTGCGTTGTACGACTCTCTCGCAAAATCTACGCAAGTGACGACGATTCTCCCGTAACGCAAGGGCAATCAACCACAAACCGCATAAGAGGCAAACAGGCAAGATTTCAGGACATCAAGATGGGGGTCTCTGCGGCTCTGCGCCTCCGCGCGATGATTCTTTCTCAAGCGGTTCTTCGTTTGGTTGCGGTTCTGCCACGCCAGGTCGTTTCGAGCTTTTCGTGGTTGAAAAAATCGATTTCTTCTCCCTTTCGAATTTCTGATAGTAAAACGAACAGAATACTCAGAGTAGGAGCGTTGTGCGCATTCTTGGCGTCGTGTGGCCGAACACCTCCCCCTCAATCCGCAATACTTACCGTCTCAACTTGGCCGGACTTCAAAGTTAACGTTTTTTCTGGAGCCCAACGCTCCTCCTTCCCATCGCTATACCACACCTTGATCGTATAAGTCCCGGGAGAAAGATATTGAAACTCATAGGGGAACTTGTTCTGTTTCGTTGTTATTTGAGAAACAAGTCGATTCTCCTTTTGAAAAAACTTGTCCGGTTGATCGTCAACCACACTCACCACCACACCTTCCGTTTCATTGGGAAGTTCTATCATTCCTGAAATCCCCGTGTTCTTAGCGAAATGGAAATCCTTTCGAAGTTCCTCACCCGCTTTTACCTGTACCGTATCGAATTGGCGTGCCGAATGCTTAATTCCGTTTGCGTCGTAATAGGTACACAGGACTATAACTGGGTTTTCGCCTTCCGGCAGCCCCTTGCACACATAGGAACCATCCGCTTTCGTTTCTCCTTGTACGCAAGGTATTGATTGGTCCCCAGAAGGCTGTGTTAAGACGATATATGAGTCGGTTTTTATTCCTCCTTCACGGGTAATCTGTCCAATCAGACGGCCCTCCGCTTTAATGTTCGCAACTAGATCGGTGGTCTCACCGGATTTCACCTCGGTTTCCAAATCAAGACGGGCATAGCCATCGGCCGATATCTCCAA
>Ga0116170_10006613_pt1 | contig 10117 bp, 5 predicted proteins | sample AD_JPNHW1_MetaG_FD_89797 | JGI IMG/M metagenome (GOLD analysis project Ga0116170, IMG submission 89797) | Active sludge microbial communities of municipal wastewater-treating anaerobic digesters from Japan - AD_JPNHW1_MetaG | ecosystem: Engineered > Bioreactor > Anaerobic > Digestate | place...
ATAAGGAAAAGGCTGTAGATACTGAAGAAGAAAAAGTTACAGGCATGGCAGCCGACAATGGTTTTGAAGAAATAGAGGCAACTATCCAGTCAGTTGTTAATGCTCAGAAAATATACAGGACCTATACACAGGAGCAGGTTGATGAGATTTTCAGAAAAGCTGCATTTGCTGCCGCAGAAAATAGAATAAGGCTGGCAAAGATGGCTGTTGAAGAGACAGGAATGGGTGTTGTTGAAGACAAAGTCATAAAGAATCATTTTGCGTCGGAATATATCTACAACAAGTATAAAGATGAAAAAACCGTCGGGCTTATTGAGGAAGACATCACTTTTGGTATCAGAAAATATGCCGAACCGGTAGGTGTAATTGCTGGTATTGTTCCAACAACCAATCCAACCTCCACGGCAATTTTCAAGGCGCTCATCAGCCTTAAGACCCGAAACGGGATTATTTTTTCCCCGCATCCCAGGGCAGCAAAATCAACCATTGAAGCAGCCCGCACCGTCCTCAGGGCAGCAGTTGACGCGGGTGCTCCGGAAGGAATAATAGGATGGATTGAATCACCTACCATAGGAGCATCTCAATACCTGATGCATCACCGTGAACTGAACCTGATTCTTGCGACAGGTGGCCCGGGTATGGTGAAAGCCGCCTATTCTTCAGGTGTCCCTGCCATAGGTGTAGGAGCCGGTAATACACCGGCAATAATTGATGAATCGGCAAACCTTAAAATGGCTGTCAGTTCCATACTAATGTCAAAGACCTTTGACAACGGTATGATCTGTGCCTCCGAACAATCAGTCATTGTTGTGAAAGATGTATATGAAACAGTAAAACAACTGTTTATTGAAAACAAAGCATATATTCTCAAAGAAGATGAGAAGGCAAAGGTAGGGAGCTGCATCATAAAGGACGGGCATCTGAACGCGGCAATTGTAGGTCAGTCTGCCTGGAAAATTGCTGAGATGGCTGGTCTGAGGGTACCTGAAGATTCAAAAGTGCTCATTGGTGAAGCAAAAGAGATAAACAGGAATGAGCCATTTGCATATGAGAAACTGTCTCCTGTGCTTGCGCTTTACAAGGCAGAAGATATCAGGGAAGCAGAATATATTGCCACACAACTAATCAAATTCGGCGGCATCGGGCATACGTCCGTGCTCTATACAAACCCCGCCAACAAAGACAGGATTGAGTCGTTCAGCTCACTTATGAAAACCGGGAGGTTACTTATAAATATGCCTGCCTCGCAGGGAGCTATTGGTGACATATACAATTTCAGACTAGAACCCTCTCTTACACTTGGTTGCGGTTCCTGGGGAGGCAACTCCGTAAGTGAAAATGTAGGGGTTAAACATCTGATAAATATTAAAACAAATGCTGAGAGGAGAGAAAATATGTTATGGTTAAGGATGCCTGAGAAGATCTATTTCAAGACAGGATGCCTGCCTGTAGCACTACAGGATCTATCGGGGAAAAAGAAAGCGTTTATTGTTACAGATAAAGCGATTTATGACCTCGGATATGCTGACAAGGTTGTTGCGCATCTTGAGGTATTACATATTGAATCGAACATATTCTTTGAGGTAGAGCCGGATCCGACACTCTCTGCTGTAAAAAAAGGTCTCTCAAGGATAAATGCATTTCAGCCGGATGTAATTATTGCCATTGGTGGCGGTTCAGCTATGGATGCTGCAAAAATAATATGGCTTATGTACGAACATCCGGAATCTGAATTTGAGGGACTGGCACTAAGATTTATGGACATACGTAAACGTATCTATGCTTTTCCTGAACTTGGAAAGAAGGCAGTAATGGTTGCCATACCTACTACATCGGGTACAGGGTCAGAAGTAACACCTTTTGCAGTTGTTACTGACGAAAAGAGTGGCATCAAATATCCCATAGCTGATTATTCTCTTACACCCAATATTGCCATTATTGATCCTGAGTTTGTGATGACCATGCCTGCAAAACTGGCTGCATGGTCTGGTATTGATGCCCTTACACATTCTCTTGAAGCAATGGTGTCAGTATTTGCAACCGAATTTACAAATCCTTATGCACTTGAGTCTGCAAGGCTTATTTTCAAATATCTGGAAATATCGGTAAAAGAAGGTGCCAATAATCAGAAGGCAAAGGAAAAAGTGCATTATGCGGCAACTATGGCCGGTATAGCATTTGCAAACGCATTCCTGGGTGTATGCCACTCAATGGCACATAAGCTCGGATCCGAATTTCATGTTCCTCACGGACTTGCAAATGCCATACTTATAAATGACGTCATCCGGTTCAACGCCACAAATGCCCCGCGTAAACAGGCAATTTTCCCGCAATATAAATATCCTGAGGCAATTCAACGTTATGCCCGTATGGCAGATTACCTCGGTCTTAAGGGCAATACTCCTGAGGAAAAGGTGGAAAGCCTCATTCAGGCTATAACCGACCTGAAGAAATCATTAGGTATTCCCGTATCAATAAAAGAGGCAGGCATTGGCAGGGAGGAATTTTACGGAAGCCTGTCCAGGCTTTCTGAAAATGCATTTGACGACCAGTGCACAAGTGCAAATCCCCGATATCCTTCAATAGAAGAGATAAAAGATCTTTATATAAAAGCGTACGAGGGCAACAGATAATCAAAGTTTTCTGATTCAGGCCTGCAGTGTCTCTCCCTTCATCCGGAAAGGAGAGGCACTGTTATCTCTCATAATATTACCTAACCGGTTTTTTGATAAATTTTATCTTCATAACTTTGCCTGCGAAGTAATTACGCCATCAGGCAGGAAAATCAAAATATGGCAAAAGACGATTCTGTCAGTAAACATCGCCGGATAATTGAGAAATCTCATGAGAGAAGTCTCAGGTTTGGAATAGATACAGGAATAATATTCCCGCGTAAAGTTGCAATACTTGATGAGCTGGAAGAAAAGATAGAGAAAAACAGAGAGCTTATAGAAATAACGGCACCGTTGCTGGCTGAACTTTATGATGTACTTCAGGGATCCGGATATTTTATCATTCTGACCGATAACGAAGGATGTATTTTAAAGATACTTGGTGATCCGCATATAACAAAAGAAGCTGAGCGGATGAGGATTATCTCCGGCAGCTACATGTCTGAAAAAAGCATCGGTACAAATGCCATGGGGACCGCTCTTATTGAGGACAAAGCGATACAGGTAACAGCTACCGAACATTTTATATCTGCCTTCCACAAATGGACCTGTTCTGCAGCTACTATTCATAACACAGACGGCAAGATTATCGGGACAATAAACCTGACAGGCGACAGCTTCAAGGTACATCAGCACACTCTGGGACTTGTTGTTGCGACAGTAAAAGCAATCGAAAATGAAATAAGAAACAGGGAGATACAGAAGCAGTTGTACGATTCAAATATGTATGCTTTTGCAATGATGAATAACCTGGCGTATGGTGTTATTGCAATTGATCTCAGCGATGACATACACTGGGTAAACAACTCAGCATGCGATACTCTTAATATCAGAAGGCTTGAACTGCTTGGCAGGCCAATAGCTACATTTATAAACGGCTGGAACAAACTTAAAAAAAGGGTTTTGACGGAGCTGCCCGTACAGGATGAAGAAATGCCTATGGGATTAAACAGCACTTCCTCCTATATTATTAACATCTTTCCTATTAAAACACCCCACGGAGAAATTCTGGGGTACCTCTTAACTTTCAGACCCCTCAGCAAGATGCTCAGGATGCTGAGTAAATACATCGGACAGCAGGCGCATTATACATTTACGGATATTGCGGGCGCGTCAAAAAAGATAAAGGAGACGATAAAATATGCCCGTACCGTTGCAAACAGTTCGACAACTATTCTTATAACCGGTGAAAGCGGAACAGGGAAAGAAGTATTTGCCCAGGCCATTCACAACGCAAGCAGCCGTTCCGAAGAAGCCTTCGTAGCAGTCAACTGCGGTGCAATATCGCCTACATTAATTGAAAGCGAGCTTTTTGGCTATTCGGAGGGAGCATTTACAGGCGCAAAAAAAGGAGGCAATCCAGGTAAATTTGAGATGGCGGATAAAGGTACTCTTTTCCTCGATGAGATAGGAGAAATGACACTTGACATGCAGGTCAGGCTCTTAAGGGTACTGCAGGAAAAATGTATCAGCCGTATCGGAAGCAGCAAGACAATACCGGTGGATGTAAGAATAATTGCTGCCACCAACAAAAATCTTGAAGATGAGATTAAGGCCGGGAGATTCAGACTTGACCTCTACTACCGAATAAACGTGATTCCCATCAACATACCCCCATTAAGGGAAAGAACTGATGATATCCTTCCTCTTCTTAAGTATTTTTTAAAGCATAAGGCAGCTAAACTTGAAAAAACGGTTCCCGAGATTGAGATAGACCTCCTTGACAAGGTGATGGTATATAACTGGCCAGGCAATATTAGAGAGCTTGAAAATTTTGCCGAAAAACTTGTTATACTTGGTGGCAGCCTCTCACCAGACCAGATGGATCGTGAATTCAGGGATCTTATACCCGATCAGGAAAAAAATGATTCGCCTGAAAAGAATAGCACCATACCCGTAAAGGGAACCTTAAGAACACTGGAAGATATAGAAAAGGAAGCCATCAGGGAAACAATTGAAGCACTTGGCCATAATATGAGCCTTGCAGCCAGAACGCTTGGCATAAGCAGGAACACTCTATATCAGAAAATAAAAGCTTACGACCTCTGATCTTATTATATTACGGACCTCATTCCGTAGTCAGGCAAAACCACCTGCTCAATTTTAGTACAATGTCTTTTTTTATTACAGCCATTTCTCAATAAACTGTCCTGTAAAGTAACACCACAAGAGAAAACCTTTATTTTGCATTTTTATATATGCCTGTCATACTGCGCATTATATGAAATGGCATGAAAAATGCCTCCCTTTTAGCATAGTTATAATATTCAAAACTTAATTTAAATAAAATGGCAAGATTTACATTACCCAGGGACATCTATTTTGGAAAAGGGTCGCTGGCAGAATTAAAGAATCTGAAGGGAAACAAGGCAATGGTAGTAGTTGGTGGCAGTTCAATGAGAAAGAACGGATTTCTTGACAAGACCATCGGTTATCTGAATGAAGCCGGTCTAAAGGTGAAGTTATTTGAAGGTGTTGAGCCTGATCCGTCAGTGAATACTGTAATGAAAGGTGCAGCAGCCATGCTCGAATTTCAGCCTGACTGGATTGTATCTATCGGCGGAGGATCGCCCATAGATGCTGCAAAAGCTATGTGGATATTTTATGAATATCCCGATGCAAAATTTGAAGAAATAGCTAAACCTTTCAATATTCCGGTCTTACGTAAGAAAGCCCGTTTTGTTGCCATCCCCTCTACCAGTGGTACAGCAACAGAGGTTACCGCATTCTCTGTAATTACAGATTATTCCACGCTGATAAAATATCCTCTGGCAGATTATGAGATAACTCCTGATATTGCAATTGTTGATCCGGAGCTTGCATACACAATGCCGGCAACACTGACAGCACATACCGGTATGGATGCGCTTACGCATGCCACTGAAGCATTTGTTGCCTGTAACAGGAGCGATTTCTCAGACATAATGGCCTTAAAGGCAATATTAATGATAAAGGATAACCTTCTTAAATCATATAATGGAGACCTTGAAGCAAGAGATAAGATGCATATTGCACAGTGTATGGCCGGCATGGCTTTCTCCAATGCACTTCTGGGAATAGTACACAGCATGGCCCATAAATCGGGTGCGGTGTTCCATGTCCCTCACGGCTGTGCAAATGCAATATACCTGCCGTATGTTATTGATTTCAACAAAAAAGTGGTTGGTGACAGATTTGCACAGATAGCAGAATTCATAGGACTTGCCGGAGAAAACGAAACTGAGTTAACTGACGCTTTCAGGAATTTTGTCCAGGGTCTCAATATGAAGCTGTCAATACCATCCACACTTAAAGACTACGGCATTGAAGAATCTGTCTTCCTTAAAAACGTGGATCGCATTTCAGGAAACGCCGTTGCTGATGCATGTACTGGCTGTAACCCCCGTAAAACCGGAGAAGAAGAATTTAAAAAGCTCTTCACTGCAGCATATTATGGAACAAAAGTAAATTTCTGATTTGGATATGCTCCCCGAATTTATTTCTTTCGCACCGGTTTTATATAACGATTTTATTTCCGATCAAAATCCGGGGAGCTTATTTTAATTATAGTATTGAAAATGTATAAGGTTATTGAAAAGAAGTATATAGGTCCTGATATCTGGCAGATGAAGGTTCTCGCACCCAGAGTGGCAAGATATGCTATGCCGGGACAGTTTGTGATTGTTATCACTGACAAGAAAGGAGAAAGGATTCCACTTACGATATGTGATTTCAACCGTAAAGAGGGATGGGTTGTTATTGTACTTCAGGTTGTAGGCTTCTCAACAGGAAGGATGGCTGCGCTCAATGAGGGTGATGCTTTTGCCGACTTTGTTGGTCCTCTCGGACAGCCCTCACTATTTATAAACGAAGAGAAGGAAGAATTAAAAGAGAAAAAATTCATCTTCGTAGCCGGCGGCGTTGGCGCTGCACCTGTATATCCACAGCTTAAATGGCTTTCAGAGAACGGAGTTACGGCTGACATTATTCTTGGTGCACGTTCAAAAGAGCAACTCATTCTCCTGGATGACCTGAAAAAAGTATCTGACAATATTTATGTTGCCACAAATGATGGAAGTGAAGGAACAAAAGGTTTTGTCACCGATGTTCTCAAAACACTTATTGAAGATAAACCCGGTTATTACAAAGAATGTATAGCTATAGGTCCCATGATTATGATGAAATCGGTAGCTGAAATGACGAAGGGTTATGGCCTCAGGACAGTTGTTAGTCTTAATACTCTTATGATTGATGGTACAGGTATGTGTGGTGCCTGCAGGGTAACAGTAGGTGGCAAGGTGAAATTTACCTGCGTTGATGGGCCTGAATTCGATGGTCACCAGGTAAACTTTGAAGAAGCCATGAGGCGCCAGGGTATGTACAGGAAAGAGGAATCAGAATCACACAGATGTAACATTGACGAAGCAGTTGAAGCTTCACACAAGAATAATAAAAGATGAAACTTACTTCAAGAATACCTGTCAGGGAACAGGATCCGGAGATCAGAAAAAATAATTTTGATGAGGTCTCTTTTGGATACAACGAGGATGAGGCAGCAGCAGAAGCCTCAAGATGTCTTAACTGCAAGAAACCGATGTGTGTCACAAATTGTCCGGTAGGGATAAACATACCGGGATTCATCATGCATGTTAAGGGAAAAAATTTCAGAGAAGCCGCTTCTGTCATTTTCAAATCGTCGGTTCTTCCTGCAGTGTGTGGCAGAGTATGTCCCCAGGAGATACAGTGCGAAGGAAAATGTATTCTAGGAGTCAAAGGCGAAGCAGTGTCTGTTGGCAAGCTCGAAAGATTTGTAGGTGACTGGAGCCGTGAAAATAATGTTTCAGTTCCGGTATCTGCACAACCCAATGGTTATAAAGTAGCCGTCATCGGAAGCGGACCGGCAGGACTTACCTGTGCCGGAGAACTGGCATCAATGGGATATTCCGTTACAATATTTGAAGCTCTGCATAAAGCCGGAGGGGTTCTTGAATATGGGATTCCTGAGTTCAGGCTCCCCAAGGAAAAAGTGGTAACATATGAGGTTGAGAATGTACGACGCATGGGTGTAAAAATAATCACCAACGCAGTAATAGGAAAAGCAGGAAATATTGACGATCTGTTTGATAACGAGGGTTTCGATGCAGTATTTGTGGGCACCGGAGCAGGTTTGCCAGTCTTCATGAACATACCCGGTGAAAACCTTAACGGTGTCTTGTCTGCAAACGAATTTCTCACCCGTATAAACCTGATGAAAGCCTATGATGATGACTTCGACACACCTGTCAGGACTGGCCAGCGGGTTTCTGTTGTGGGTGGCGGAAACGTTGCAATGGATGCTGCAAGAGCTGCAGTAAGGCTTGGGGCTGAGGTAACTGTTATATACCGCAGATCAGCTGAAGAGCTCCCTGCCAGGAAAGAGGAAGTCCATCATGCGCACCAGGAGGGTATCATTTTCAGATTCCTTACAAATCCTGTTGAGGTTATTGGTAACAACACTGGATGGGTCACAGGACTGAAATGTGTAAAAATGGAACTCGGAGAACCTGATGAGAGCGGCAGGCGCCGACCTACTGTCATTGAGGGATCAGAATTTATTGTTGACACCGATACTGTTATTATGTCCCTCGGAACATCCCCAAATCCGTTGATTGCAGGCACAACACCAAAACTTGAGACTGACAGAAGAGGGTGTGTTAAAGCACTTGACGAGAACGGAACCACCACACGTGAAGGTGTCTTTGCTGCCGGTGATGTAGTAACCGGATCAGCCACTGTAATTCTTGCCATGGGCGCTGCCCGTAAGACAGCCAGGGCTATAGACAACTATATTAAATCAAAACATACCGGAAAACAATAACGGTTCAAAATTTTAAAATCATGAATAATTTAGACGAAATAACCATTTGTCTCGGTAGCTCATGCTTTTCAAGAGGGAACAACATAACTCTTGAAATAATCAAAAACTATCTGAAAGAGAGGAACATAAAAGGCAAAGTCTCTTTTAAGGGGCATCTTTGCGAGGGTAAGTGCAAGATGGGTCCGGTAATTTCAATAAACGGTAAGACCATCTGCAATGTTACAGAAAAGAATATAGTTGCTATCCTTAACAGCAACTTGTCTGCCGGGAAGGTGGAAAACCAATACAACAAATAAATCTTACCAGTTTTATATTGTTATCCTCATTGCAATAAACGGGTTTCCCGTCACTCATCTGGGAGGCCTTCCGGGCCATGCCCCTGGAGATGAATGCAATAAAAAAAACACCTCATGCGTAAAATGATAAAAAAAGCCATTACCCTGATTAAGTAATGGCTTCTGATCATTAATGAGATCTGTTTATTTCTTTTTCCCCAGTACTTCTTCAACCTTTTTATAAAGATCTTCCCCCCTGAGATTATGGCCAATGATAACTCCGTTGCCATCAATCAGGAAGTTTGAAGGTATTGAATTAACGGCATACTGTTTTGCAGCAGCAGAGTTCCAGTATTGAAGGTCAGACACCTGTGTCCATGTGAGTTTGTCATCTGCTATTGCCTTCTTCCATGAGTCAGCACTTTTATCAAGAGACACCCCGAAGACATCAAAGCCTTTTTTGTTGTAGGCAGTCCATACCTTTACCACGTTCGGGTTCTCACCTCTGCACGGACCACACCATGAAGCCCAGAAATCAACAAGAAGAAGCTTTGTCTTGCCGCCTGTCTTTGATGACAAAGAAACGGGATTACCATTAACATCGTTAAGAGTAAAATCGGGAGCCTTCTGCCCTATCGCAACAGACTTCATTATATTAAGTCTCTCTTTAAGAGATACTACTGTAGCTACCTTATTGAGAGTGGTATCGAGGGAGGTAAGCATTGACTCCATCTCCGGAACATCAAGATAATATGATATCTCGTTTACAACAGTAGGGGTAACATAAGATGAAGGATGCTTTGAGATAAAATCCTTTTTAATATTCAGCATCTCACCATCCATAGCGTCAAGTTTCTTTTCAAGAGTGTCGGTAAGGGGCTGGTTGCCGGCAGCACGTGCTTTCTGGTATTCGCCGTATACAGCTTCCATCTTTTTGTTCATGTCGTCAAAGAGTGCAATATATGCCTCATATTCAGCCTGCGTTGCAGATCCTGATACAGATGCAACATATAATGAGTCTTTGTTTCCGGCAATATTTATATCAGAGTTTTCAATGAAGAACATTTTTCCGCCATGAGCTCCCCGCAGAGAGAGTATAACCATCTGGGGGTAATCAATTGTACCCTTCATAGTGAATGATCCTTTCCTTATCCGTGCAGAGTCGAGTGTCACAATAGTTCCGGCAGCGCGTTTCTGAAGGAATACCATTCCGGTATCTGCTCCTGAGATATTTCCGGTTACAACAAATCCCGGTTTGGAAGAGCAGGATACTGCTATCGCTGCAATAGTAAACAGGTAAATCAGTTTTTTCATGTCAGTGTTATTTATTTTTA
>Ga0116170_10006614_pt1 | contig 10115 bp, 8 predicted proteins | sample AD_JPNHW1_MetaG_FD_89797 | JGI IMG/M metagenome (GOLD analysis project Ga0116170, IMG submission 89797) | Active sludge microbial communities of municipal wastewater-treating anaerobic digesters from Japan - AD_JPNHW1_MetaG | ecosystem: Engineered > Bioreactor > Anaerobic > Digestate | place...
CGGCAGTCGTCAATGAGATTCTCAAACACCCCGACGCTCTTAAACCAGGCGGTGAAAAGAAAGAACTGACCGTCATGTTCACCGATCTGGCAGGGTTCACGACCATCTCTGAGAAACTTGCCCCCGAACAGCTTACCGAGCTGATGAACGAGTATCTCGATGAAATGACCCGGATTCTCTTCGCATACGGCGGCACCCTCGATAAATATATTGGCGACGCGATAATGGGCTTCTGGAACCACCCAACCGCTCAACCAGATCATGCACAGCGTGCAGTAGAGTGCGCGATCAGCATGCAACGCAAACTCGCAGAGCTTCGTCAGAAATGGTTAAGTCAGGGTCTGCCGAAGGTTGAGGTGAGGGCTGGCATCAACACTGCAGTCTGCATGGTAGGGTTCATCGGCAGCGATATTCAGATGAACTTCACCTGTCTCGGCGACGGGGTTAACCTGGCGTCACGCCTTGAGGGTGCCAACAAAGCTTATAACACCCTGATGATGATTTCTGATACCGTTCATGCCGGCATCGACAAAAAACTGATCAGCACCAGGTTTCTCGATTTTCTCGCAGTTAAAGGCAAAAACAAACCTGTTGAAGTCTATGAAGTCAGGGGTTACCGCCGCAGCGAATCAGAATTATGGAGCAAAGCCGAACCGCTTTATCAGGAAGGCATCAAACTATATCTGAATCGCAACTGGCAGGAAGCCGAAGCAGCTTTTTTCCGGGTGCTCGAATTAATGCCTGACGACGGCCCTTCCAAGGTGTACATCGACCGGTGCGTTCACTTTAAACAGGAACCGCCACCTCAAGACTGGGATGGCCGCTTCATTTTAAAGAGCAAATGAAACTACATTAAACTTTTTCGCTGTTCGGTGGTATTTTATATTGGAAACACACACTTCAAGGAATGCCTGCCGTTCTTGCTCAACAACCGCGGCAGTATAGGAGGAAACTGATGAAAACAAGCAGATGGTTCTTTTGCTGGCTTCTGGTTTTGTCAATTTGTCTGACAGTTCCGGGTGGCACTTTAATGGCGCAGTCGGCCGCCGATGTATTTGGCGACAATGCCATCAAAATAACCACCGGAACGAATTCAAGCGCCAGTGGCGAGGCTGCCGCGGCTACGGGCAAAGGAACCCTCATCGGCACTGTCAGGGTCGATCCGTCGCTGAATGTTCGCACCGGGCCTTGGGGCGAAATTATTGGCTCTCTTTACGACGGCAACAAAGTCGAAATCATCGGTTCAGATGGTGACTGGTACAAAATCAACTACGGCAGCGGCGTAGCTTATGTTCACTCTGATTATGTCGTGGTTGGCGATGCAGCAGCGACCGCTAGTTCATCAAGCAGCACCGGCACCGTTCACGTAAGCCCCTCGCTCAATATTAGAACTTCACCCTGGGGCAATGTGGTTGGCAGTTTCTACGAAGGCGACCAGGTCAACATCATCGGCCAGGAAGGCGACTGGTATAAAATCAGCTGGAACGGCCAGACTGTTTACTGTCACACTGATTTCATCAGCAAAAACGGCGCCGGCACCAGCAGTCAGCCGGCTGTTTCACAGCCAACGAGCAGCGGGGTTCAGACCGGCGCCAATGGTCTGGTTAAAATGGAAGTTCCCAAGCAGTGCCAGGGCGCGGTCAACTGCCCTTACCCCTGGTCAGCATGCGGCCCCACCTCGCTTGGCATGGCTCTCGCCTATTACGGCAAAGGCAATGCCGGGGCACTGGCCGCCAATCTCTGGAACGTCTGCGGTTCAACCGGCGATGCTGGCACCAACCATGCGGGTCTGGTTCGAGGGGCCGCTAATTACGGTTTCCCGAATGCCAAATGGAGTTACAGCGTTGGAGCCTCGTGGGTCAGAGAGCAGATCAAAGCCGGCAAGCCGGTTATTGCCAACGTTTATAATCACTACGTGGTAATCACCGGCATAGACGACAGCGGCAACATTTATTACAATGATCCGGCCAAATGGGATGTCGTTCAGGTCAAATCCTACGACTCTTTCTCGGCATGGTGGAACGGTGGCGGTTGTTACCACGCTGCCATGACTCTTCAATAAACAGTTCTGGAGATGAAAATGTATAGATTGATTGGCCTTCTGCTCAGCATTATTATGACGGTTCCGGCGGCGTTTGCCTCAACAGGCGGCAGCGATCAGGGCATATTTGTACCCGGGCGTTTTATGTCGATGGCCGGTGCCGCTGATGGCTCAGTATATCTGCTCGATGATAAGCATCAGTTGGTCTGTGTCAAGCCAGACGGCAGTCAGGCGACAATAGCACTGCCGCGCATTCAGGAATCAAAGGCTGCCGACCGTCTCTGCGATCTGGCAGTCGACGGCCGCACCATAGCGTTTTGCGGGTTCGCGTTTCCGGTTATTTTCACCCTCGATCTCGACAAGCCCGAGTCTTTTCAGATCACGCGGGCATCAGATCAGGAATCCGCCTCTCTGCACCTTTTGAATATCAGTCGTGATGCCAGTGGTTGGCGGGTTCGCGATGCCGATGGCCTGGTATTCAAAATGCAACACGCCAGGCCGATCAGTCGCCTGCCCGAGTTTTCGGCTCTTGAGGCCGATGAAAACGGCAAAGTGATTCTCATGCCGCCGCCTCGCAATGAGAACGGCCTGATGATAGCCGGCCGCGTTCAGAAAGAAGACGGGCGCCTGCTATGGGTTGCTCCGGTTCCGACCGCCCCCCGCCAGGTAATGTCTGTAGATTTTCTCGGGTTCGACAAAGCCGGTTGCCACAACTTTGTGGTTATGACCGCCAGTGGTGAACTAAACCCCGAATTTACAGTTTACGCGGTGCGTCGTGGCCAGGTGGTTGCTTCAGGCAAAATACCAGGGCCAGCCGGTCTTGAAATGCAGCACTTCTGCCGCCTCTCACCCGATGGCAGTATTCTATATGCCCAGGCAGCCCCAGAAAAAGAGTCGGGCATCTTTCTCAAAAAACTCAAACTCACAAAAGCCAATTGAACTGTTCGGGCTCGATTGCAACCATGCCTTCGGCCTGAAATAATAATTCCCCCCCACACCAGCCGTGCAAACGGCTGGTGTTTTTTTGCTATTATCACCGATGCCAGTCGTTTTCGACCACAATGAAGCGCCGAGACCAGTCGCAGCCTGCCGCACCATTTGTTGCGACCGGCGGTTCTCAGCATATTTTTTGTAACGTCAGCCGCAAAGCCTTTTACTGAGAAGCCGACAGACTCAGTTCGAACAAATTTATCAATGCTGGCAAAGATTGCAGTGAATCTGCAAACCTGCTAGAATTACCAGACGGCGTTATCAGATATTTTCGTCACCAGTACACCCGAAGGATCCACAAATGTTCAGTAATTTCTTTTTTAATGCGAGAAAGCTGGCTCTTGCCGGTATTTTCCTGGCCATGCTGCCCCAAACCTCCTCTGGAGCCGAAAACAGCGCAGTGCTCACTAAGGTCGAAGATTTGCTGCAGCAAAAAGATTTTTATGCTGCCAAAACTCTGCTGGCACGCGAATTAAAAAACAACAAGCATGACTGGCAGCTCTGGATGGCACTCGGCCAGGTATTTGAAGCCAACGAAGAATACGGTCAGGCAATCAAGGCGTTCAATCGCGCTGCCGAATTTAAAACCGGCATCGAGGGTCTAAGCGCCAGGATACTTCGCCTTCAAGAACTGGCGGCCCTTAACCCCGCCAAAAAGACTACCGAACCCCAGCCAGCCAATAAGGCGCTTAGTATGTTACAGCAGGCACATCAGCTTGAAGGGCAGGGCAAAATACTAGAAGCCGGCCGGTTGTTTGTTGAGGCCGTTGAACTTGATCGAAGTCTGTTGGCCAGAGACACCGATCTGATAGACCTGGGCCTTGCGGCTTTTAAAAACAGCCCGCCCGACCCCGAAAACCTCTTTTATCTCGGGGCCTTCTACTTCTACGCCGGCCAGTATACCGCCGCCGACGCGGTCTTCAACAACTACATCGAAAAATTTCATGACAGCGATAAAATTGAACTGGCCCGAAAACTGTTGAGCGAATGCCGCGAAATCATGGCACAGGCTATTGCCGCCCAGGCTGAAGCCAGCGCCGCCGCAAATTCCGAAAACAGCAAAACCAAAGCAGCAGCTGTTCAGGGCGATACCACCGGGCAAACCCCTGAAGAACCGGCACCCGAAGAGACCGAAGAAGCGCCGGTATTTACTGAAGAATTTGTCTACGAATCGTCGGGCACCGATGAACTCCCCGCCCTGGTGAACGCCCGCCAGAAGGCCCTGGCCCTGCTTGAAGAATATGCACGCGAATCAGACGAAGATACAAAACTCGGCATCATCTGGAGCCTCGGAAAGCTCAGAATGCCTGTTCCTGAAGTTATGAGCGCCTTTGCTGGTTTTCTTGAATCTGATAACGTTGACACAATTTTTGCCGCCCTCGAAGCCCTCGAAAAAATCAATGAACCGGGCGCTCAGGTTTGTCTGGGGCACCTTTACAAACTACTCGGGCACAACGACGTGCAGGTCGTCTACCGCACCATTAAAGCCTTTTCCAGAATGCCGATGGGCGGCGAACAGGTCGTTCCTAAATTCTGCAGAATTTTCCAGAACGAGCAAATTCAGGCTCGCCGCCAGGCTATAACCAACGCAGTCAAAGCCTACGGTCAAGAATCAGTTGCCATTCTTGATGCAATGCTTAAGCAGGCTGAAAGGGTCAACAAACGCCCGATTGCCGAGCTTTTAAGCTCTGTGACCGGCGACGATGTCGAAACCCTCATCAATAACAGTTAACAAAAGAGAAACCGCCGATATGCCCAAAAGATCAAAAACCGGAGTAACCCTGGTAGAAATTCTGATTGCCGCTGGAGTGCTTTCAGTGCTGCTGCTGGTGGGCTTTCGGGTTTTCAGAGGTTTTTCTCAATCTTTTCAGAAGGGCAGCTGGTCTTTGAATACCCAGAATCAGCTGCGCAACGCCCTGACCTTTGTGCGCGAAGAAATGCAGAAGGCAACCAGCATGACAGTCGTAAGCCTGAGCGGCACCAACATCACCGAAGCGAATTATGAATTTCATCTGAATGCCAACGAAAACCTGACCGCTGATGCCACCGTCGCCCGCTGGGCAATTTGTCTGCCTTACGTTGCCAACGACACCGATAGCCCGGGCGCCACGTTCAGATGCGAACTGAAACTCGCAAAGGGTGTGCTGATTTACACTAAAATCCTTGATGATGGCTCTGACCCTAAAAACAAAGAAAAAACCTTCAACCGTTACCCGATTATTGACCAGGTTGCAAACATCAGGCTGGCACTCGAGCCATTCGACCCCGACAACTCAACTGCCGGCAATCTGATTACCATTGAAATGAAAATTGTCCACCCTGACCCGGTAGCGCAACCAGATGCCCATGTTACAGCCCAGACCGGCGCCAAAATCGAAATGTCGGTACAAAGAGATTTATGATAAAAAAACCTACAGCCGCCATCACGCTCACCGAAATCATGATCGCCGTCGCCATTCTCGGCTTAGTCATTCTGCCGATTTTCGGGCTGCTGAACTACACGAACCGGGGCACCCGCGAGCAAGATGCCGAGGGCATTGCCGCCAATCTTGCCAAAGAAGAAATGAACCGCCTCATGTATGTTATCAGTCGCGACAATCTGCTTTCGGCGGCAGGCTCAGCGCAAACCTGGTCATTTGGCGGCGATTACGATGTCAAGGGCAACAAATTCTCTGGGGCATACACCGTTTTTCCTTTCACTAATGACGAACTTGGGTTCGTAATTCCCGCCTTCAAATTTCATGACCCGATGGGCTGTAATAACGGCCTTGAAGCGAACCCCGGCAGTGCACTCGACCCGGCGAAAACCATGACCCTGGCGGCCGTTTTCCCTGACTCTGCCGACAAATGCCGCCTGGCCGATATCAGGCTCGTGGTTCGCTGGCATCTGCCTGGCGGAGAGTATAATTCAACCAGCCAGTTTCAACTGCTGGCCAGGAGGGCTTTCGTTGACAAAGAATAAAAAAAATGGCATCGCCCTGCCGCTTGTACTGACCTTCGTCGTCTGCATCATGGTTTTTGCGGCGGCACTAGTCTATTTCCGCAAAGAATCAAAACAGCAGAATCTCACCAATCTTCATTTTCTGCAGGCGAATTTTCTTGCCCAGTCTGCGGTGCAGATGATGCTGCTCAAACTGAGCGCCTTCCCCCAGGAAGCCTGCGACGCCGGGGTTCTTTCACTTGGCTGCTGCCCCTTTCGCGGCATCATTGCCGGCAGCAACCTGACTGCCAATGCAGCGGCCGGTAACCCTGACGGGCTGGTGCAATTCTATTCAGACTGCAATACCACGAAATTTCCATGGAAAGTGCCGGGCATCACCGCCTCCGACTGGAAATTCTCAGTTACCGACTTCAAGGTTATCAGCGCCTTCACCAACCCCGATGCCAGACAGCTGATAATTTCAGCCCAGACGAAAGCGGTTGGCGAAGCCACCATGCTGCGCGGCAAAATGGAAACACGCAAGGAAGAAATGATCAAGACCGTTAAACTGACCAGGGAAAACTAGATTTAAGGGGGGACACAGATGCTCAGAAAAACTTTGCTCGTATTATTCATGATCTTGCTGGCTGATACTGGCCTGCTGGCCTGTTCGCTGCCGGCCGAGCCATGCGCGGCCATTGTGCCGGTCAACGCGGCCGATAGCGGCATGGAGCTGATAACCGCCGGCAACAGTTTCTATTATCTGGTGCCCCAGGGTGCCACCGCTTCGTTCAAAGTCGTCTGGGACCCAGCCGCCCACAATACCGGCGGTGGCCTGCAAAGCGAAAAATATGAATGGTGCGTCAAAGCTGGCATTGCCAAAGAAGGGGGCACCGACGAACCCAATGGGTTTGGCTATTTTCCGATTCAGTCCATGGCCGACTTCTTCACGGTCAAAGGAAACCGCAACAGCATTCAGGAAGCCTTTGCCAGAGAAAACAACATGTCAACCTCAGACAGCTTCATGCCCTCGATTACCGGCGCCTACGATTTGCTCTCGAACATCGTCAAAGGCGGTCAAATCGGCAAGGTAACCAATGTGGGCGGCACCTCTACTGAATACCCCTCAGTCGGGGTCTGCAAGCTGAGATCCATGACCGACACTCCAGTGAACAGCGCGATTGACAACAATTTTCCCAACATCGGCTGGATGCAGAGCGAGATTCCCATAACCGCCGACAAGCCGCCGCAAAAATTGAAAGTCTATCGCAAAAACGCCGAAGCAACTGAAGCAGCGGTGATCAGCGCCGAAGGTCTGCTGATCGAAGGTCTTGAAATGTCAATTACCGAACTCAAGCCTGAAGATTTCAAGGCCTTTGTCCGCACCGGAAACCCGGGCGCCTCGATTGAAGTGCAATCAACCCCCGCCCTGGTCTGGAGTGCTGATGGCGCTAATGGTACCCCGGGGCCTGATTTCGAAATAACCTTCAATACCCCGAGCTTCACCGGCGAACTGAATCAATCACGCATTCAGCTCAAAGTCTGGTCGCCCGGCGCCGGTTATGAGATTTCAAACATGTTCTGGGCCTGGAAAGAAGTGGTCTACACAAAATCATCAAAACGGGTGGTGACTAAAAACGAAGTCCGCAATGCCAGCGGTGTTGTCGTGATTCCCGAAGAATCAGAAATGCGCGAAATCTGGGTCACAGACAACGAAAAAAAACTCTGCAGCGAAGAGATTCTGCTCAAACTGGTTAAGCCAGCTGACGAGGCCGGTTCAACTGATTTTGTCGTTTATGATACCCGCAGCCCGATCGCCGCAAATTTTAAAATAGCCGCGACCGACAAGCTCTTTAAACCCACAGGCGCGACCACCTTTGACTTTAAACTCGATATTCTCGACACCAACCCCTTCTTCGACAAAGCCTTCTCAACAAAAATTGGCGAAACCACACTGTTGCAGAGTGCCGAAAATCTCGATCTGCAGGTTTATTACACCTACCCGGTCTATGAATACAGCGAAAAAACCGGGCTAAGCATCAGCGCTCTCAAAGCTGAATATGCCGGCCTGGCTGACCTTGACAACCCCAAAGGCGAGCCGAGCTTCAAAACCTTCAAACACAAAACCCTCTGGACCTGGAAAAAAGCCGAAGTCAAAGATCTCGTTATCGGCGCTGCCAGCAAGTTGCCAGGCAGTTCCGGGAAATTCGCCGGTGCACACGCGCCGATCAGCGGCAAACTAACGATTAAACAGCCAAGACCATGGCATGAATGTAACGAAGGTGGCGGCAAAAGTACACCAGAGCCCGTGTTTAAAGTATTTGCGATCAGCAAAGACTCAGCCGGCAATGCCCCGCCCATGCACGATGCCGTCAAAAAGGCAGTCGGCGAAAGCAAGCTCAGCGATACCGCCAACCCTGATGCGTTTTCCAAAGAATTCGCCTTTAACCCTGCCAACGGCAGCAAACTGCCCACCGGCGAGCTTTCAGGGCAGGTCAGCGGCGGCGGCATCGATAAATCGGGCTGGAGCAACCTTGAGCTGTTGAAAGCCAAAGACGAAACCGGCCCCGAAATTCAGGTCATTGTTTTTGACACACGCACCAACCGCTGCCACATGTTTGGTACTGGCAAGAACGTTGCCGCCGGCTTCTCTGAATTTGGCACAGCGGCGATGAAAGAAGACTATTCGAGCGGCGAAGTGCCCTATCTTGGCAAAGAAGCCGAAATTACAGCAGCGCACCAGCTGACTGATCTTGGCAATATCAACGAGCTGTTTGATCGCTACCTGCAAGGCCCGGATGCGGTTTCTACGGTCAGCGACGGGAGCCGCAAAGGCTTTGTCTGTCAGCAGAACAATCGCCTGGTCTTTTATATCAGAGCAGTAGATAATATTAACAGCTACCAGATCGACAAGAGCTTCGGCATCAAAACCCTGAAATACAGCCTGACCGATAAGGCCGGGGTTGTGAAGAATGAATCGATTTCTGCTGCCGGCATGCTCGACCCGATGGAATACGTCTTCAGATTTGAAAATGTCGATGACAGCGGCAGTATCAGCCCTGAATATTCTCTGGTGGTCAACGCCACCGACCAATCTGATAACAAACGCGAATTAAAACTGGCGATCGCGGTAATGGGCCGCAAAATCGATATCAGAACCCTCGAAGAACGCCGCGAACGTATCGACTGAAAAGCAGGGAACCTGCCCCCCCCGGGCATCTCAAACGGCAGCGCCGCTTAATTGCAGCGCTGCTGTTTGTTCAGGGGCCGGGCTTTCGGGTTAATGCGGTTGAGAGAGAACTGCAGAAACGGGCCCATATCGCGGACCGGCAAATCAGAACCCTGCCGGTTGCCCGAAAAAGAGCAATGCAGAGTTATGATCTTGCGAATGTTAGAGATGCCTCTTTTTAATTTTGCCATCAACATCTTGAATTGACCTCGCCGGTAAAAACCAGCCTGATAGAATTTTGCACCTGGATGCGCAGCACAGTGTAGCAAAATACATGCCAATGCACAATACCCTGAAAAAACCAGTAACAAAAGCTGTTGATGCTGGTTACTCATCTGATAGCCTCAGATAATCTGCCAGATTTTCATACACAACTGCCAGAAAATAACCAATGCACCCCGCACCCGGCAGAGAATTCGGGAAGTCAGTTAAGATCAGCAGACGTAAAATCAGGTTCAGGCGAAGGGGGCTTTGAGGATTTTTTCGAGTTCGCGGTTGCTGGCTTCGTCGTCGGCTGAGGCTTCGGCGACGTTGTCTTTGAAGAGCTGCAGCAGTGAGTTGGTCCAGTGCTGGTAGATCGCCAGGCCGGGGTAAGCCCGCGCCGAAAGCGTCGCTTTTGGGGGCCCCGAGGGCACTGGCGTTTCTTTCATATCATGCCCAAGACAGGTAATGTAGCGGTTTAGTGCCGTTGAAGCCCTTGCAGAAGCCTTGCGCAAAAATCGGCCCGGATTCGGGGCATTGAAAATCTGGTCGCTTTCGCCGGCGATGGCAGACTCTATTTTCATGCGTGAAGCGCCTTTGATCAGTTCCTGTGTCGTTTCGGCAAACCATTCGGCCGGAAGCCCGGTCAGTTCCTGAAATTCGGCATCCTGGCTCAAATAGGCCAGCTGTGCCTGCCAGCGATTCATCACTGCCTGGGCAAAGACTTCGCCCCG
>Ga0116170_10006617_pt1 | contig 10113 bp, 5 predicted proteins | sample AD_JPNHW1_MetaG_FD_89797 | JGI IMG/M metagenome (GOLD analysis project Ga0116170, IMG submission 89797) | Active sludge microbial communities of municipal wastewater-treating anaerobic digesters from Japan - AD_JPNHW1_MetaG | ecosystem: Engineered > Bioreactor > Anaerobic > Digestate | place...
AAAATTCGCTATTCCCCGAAATGGAGGGGGCTTACTTTTGAAAATGTAAAACGTAAATACTGATCAACTGAGCATTAAAAACAAAAAATTAAAATTATTCCGGTTTACCGGACAACAATGATTCATAATACAGAAACCAATCAAATCTGGATTATGCTGTATTCTATATCCTTCACCTAATGTTGTTATATTTTCAAGGCCATCTAATGAATAGAGCGACTTATTATTGTGGATATAAATATCTTCTCCGACGTTTGTTAGGTTGTTTAATCCTGTTAGGTCAACAATGGCATCATTCTCACCAATTTCAAGGTTGATGCCGATAAAGGTAAGGCTTTCAAGACCAAATAAATTATTTAATGAATCGTTATCAATTATTTGTAGAGAACCACCTATTGAATGTAAATTAGCTAAACCTGATATGCTATAAAGGCTAACATTTTGATCAATACATAAATATCCTGCTGTTGTATTAAGACTAGATAAGCCATCCAGATTTAAAAGAGATTCGTTCTTGTATATTGAAATGCCATACCCGGTTGATGTAAGATTATCAAGCCCAGCCAGGCTAGTTAGAGAATTATTACCATCAATATGAATAGGCCCTCCAACATATGAAATAGACTCAAGGCCTTGCAAATTATTTAAATTATTATTACCCGCCACTTCCAGTGACCAGGAAATTGATGTCAAATTTCCAAGGTCAGTAATACTAGATAGCATTGTATTCTCCGTAAAGCAAAGGTCGTCACCAACACTGGTTAGATTCCCAAGACCTGCAAGACTTGTTAGGACAGAATTATTTCTAATATAAAGGCCATCGCCAATAGTAACTAAATCATCAAGCCCAACAAGGTTTGGCAAAGTCAGAGTATAATCAATTAAGAGATATCCTCCGATTGAAGATAAACCACTTAATCCATTTAAATTGTTAATATCTGCAGGACTATTATATTCTCCACCAATATGAACAGATCCCTCAATCGCTGTACACCCCGGGTAATTGATCTGGAAACTGTCAACCTGTGCCTGCCTTGTAAACGTAATCCCTTCCGGCAAACATCCCTGTGAAAACGCTGAATATGCCGATATTAAAAGCCCTGTAATGAGAATAAATGCTCTTTTCATGATCTATTATTTTAAAAATCAATTTGATCAAACTGACGCCAATCTTATATCTCTTAAAACAAGAAATAAAGTTAGTAATTTTCTGCGGTCTAAATTTTCACGAACTTCCTCACCTCCACCGTTTTCTCATTGTTCAGCCGGACGAAATAAAGGCCGGGAGAAAGACGGGATACATCCATGGGAGTGATTTTTCCGGTAGTTTTCTGTTCCGACAGGATTTCCCCGCTGGTGTTTAAGATGGATACCTTTCCGGCATCACCATTAGCAGATGGTGTTGTTTCGATAAATATTGCTGTACCGGCAGGATTCGGATAGATGCGCAACCCATTGTGCGCTGGAAAATCGCCGATGCCATTGCTGCGTACCGACAAACGGACAGAATCGCTGAATACTTCACCGCAACTGTTATATGCCTTGCAGCAATAGTAGCCCGAATCGGCCATATGGACATTACTGATCACGAAAACATTGCTGTCGGCGCCTTCAATCCCGGTGTTGTTAAAGTACCACTGAAACAAAGGGGCTTCGATACCTGATGCCTGTACAACAAAGGCAGCACTGTCACCTTCAGGCACCGACAAGGAAACCGGTTGCAGGTTAAAAGAGGGCGTTTCGTGATAACTGAGCTGCATGCCGGTGGAGTATTGCCGCCAGAATGGGTTGCTTACGAGGCATCGGTACGTCATATCACCGGTTAGCAGGGCCGAATTATGTAAAAACAACGTATCGGTTTGAGTGCCTGAATAAATCGAATCATCCTGAATATCGTACCAGCCTCCCGGTGTGCTGACCTGCCACTGGTATCCGGCATCTGCACCCCAGGCTGCAACCGCAAACCAGGTACTGTCTCCTTTGCAGACAGACCGTTCTGTAGTTTGATCAAGGATATAGACATTGGTACTATCGCAGCCAAAGGATTCGCAGCCGTAATAATCGGTTTTTACAAGCCATGAGCGTTCGGGCGATTCATACAATGCTTGTTGTATCATCAGGTTTCCCGTGAATAACAAGCCCTGATCAGAAGTTAATACTGAATGCATCAGGTATTGATATGATGCCGTTGGATCACAGTAGGCAAGATTCCGGTAAAGGAGGCTGTCACCTTTCCCGTTTATTCTGAACATATAGCCCTTACTCCAGCTGTCACTGGGGCCGGAAAAAACATAAGAACTATCGGGCAGGCGGATGAGAGATGAAATCGCTGGATCATATGTAACAGGACCAATCTGTTTGCTCCAAAGCTTATGACCATCCCTGCTTATCCTTGATACCTGGAACTTTCCGGATTCAATGTCTCCATAGTGAGTCATTGTGGTGGTATAACTTGAAACAGCCAGATAAGAAGAGTCATAATCCCGTATCACATAGCAGTATGCATCCCAAAACGGACCATCAATACTAGCAATCCAGTCGGTTTCACCATATTTGGTCAAATGCAGCACCCTGGCATCTCCGTCCCACTGAAACATGAAAGCCATCCCGACAATATAACTGCTGTCGGGAAGCTGGATAATATTTCCAATGATGTTGTAATGATTCGACTGGCCGACCGTATGTTTCCACTCCATTTCCAGTTCTTTGTTGAATTTGAACAGTGTGACAATCTTTCCGCCGCTGCCGCAGCAAAGAAGGCTGCCTTCGTCATTGGTTCTGACGGCCAATCCGGGAATATAACTATCAGGATCTGTGAGTGAAGGATCATACATTACTTTAGAAAGAACGATCTCACCTGAACGGTTGAACCTCACCAGCATCGGGCGATATATATAGTTCGGCGTATCGCATTGGGCTATGAAACAATCATAGGTAGAATCTTCACCCGGTAAAATGGAGAAAATGGCTGGAAAAGCATAATTAGTGTCGATAATATGCTGTTTCCCCCATATAATACTGCCTGATCGGTCGGTTTCAAATAATATCAGTTTGTCTCTGCAAGGATAGCCATGTTCTGCATAGGAATATCCGGCAACAAGGTATCCCCTGTTGGTTTCGATGCAACAGGTTGCCCTCTCGTTATCGGAGGAATCACTGTTTATGTGATACAGTTTGTTGAAATAAGGGGTTTGGCTGTGTGATGCCAGAACACAGCAGGACAGAATGATCAATATATAAAACCTGGTTTTCATGATAATATCTTAATTAAATACTACTGACTTTCCTTTTTCAAGGGTAAGTACGCTGATTTATTCCCGGATGAATCCCGTATAATACTATTCAAACTGATTAATATCAAAATTATGGAAAATAATCATGAAATGTAAAATTATCCTTGAAATTTTAATATGATACCGGCTTAATATTAATAGGCGGCAAATAGGGTCAAGGGGATGATGAGGCACAACCGTAATGAGTGGGGTAATAAGGCCGGTTTATACAGGGGAAGCAGATTTTAATTATATCCGAACTTTTTTCTGTGTAAGGACAGGTTTTCAAGCGAAGGCCAGTACTTCTCGTCCTTTGGTAAATAAATTCCCTGGTTTTCATACTGCCTTATCCCTGATTCCGGCTTATAATCTTTCAGCCTGGTTCAGAAAATAGTTTATTGTTGTTTTATCAGGATTTTATAACTTGCTGCTATTAAAGATGATATTCTGTCTCCGGCGTTAGTAAAAAACAGTTCATCTGAGCCTTTGCTGTGATGCACCCTGCGATCGGACCGCGATCGTTTATCAACTTAAGCAAACGATTAAAAATATACGCTATGAAAAACAAAATCCTGATTTTAGCTTTTATTCTTTTTCTTGTTTCAAACTCCAACGGCCAGGCAACCGACGGATGGTTTAACTTCAGTCTTCCCGACCTTGATACGGTAATGCCGGCTTTTTCTCCACAATTCGATCCCGTTCCTGTGGCTGATGATGCTTTTGTCAGTATTGACAGCGAGGGCCATTTTACTGTTAACGGTAAACGGATCCGTTTCTGGGGAACGCCGTGTTTCCCCTTCAAGGAAGACTATATCCTTCCCCGTGAAAGGGTACATCTGCTGGCCAAAGAGTACTCCAGAATGGGCGTTAATATAGTGAGGCTGCACCTGATGGACTCAAAGCCATTCTTGGGAAACAACTCCATTTTCGGGAACAACAGCGGAACCAGGATACCGGATGCGGAACAGATGGATAAAATTGATTATATGATCGCCGAGTTTAAGAAACAGGGCATTTATATCATGCTCGATTTGCTGTGCGACAGAAAATATGAAGAGCCGGACGGTGTTCCCGATCCCGACTCGGTATACATAGGAGCCAAGGAAGTCAACTATTTCGATCCGGTTCTCATCAGCCTGCAAAAGGAATATGCCCAACAACTGCTTACCCATATAAACCCATACACCGGTAGAGCGCTGAAGGATGAGCCGGCGCTTGCCCTCATCGATATTGTGAACGAAGGATGGTTTCTCCATTCGGTGCGCTGCGATCAGATGAAACCCATATCAGCGGGCGGTCACCTGTCGCAATACCATTATAACATGCTCACCGGCAAATGGAACGCCTTCCTTACGGAGAAGTATATGACCGAAGATTCACTGATGAAAAGCTGGGGATTGTGGCCTTATATCCCGATTGTTCTTCCCAATGCAGGTTTTGAGTCGGGCTTCGATGGCTGGGAATATGGATCATACGGCAGCGTGGTCGCTTCCATTGATATTTCTGACGATGTATACCATAGCGGCGACCATGCCTTTCATCTTCATACCACAACGTCCAGCCCGCTGAGTTATGAATGCTACCTCAACAGGGTATTCACGGCTGAGCCGGGGAAAATACATACGATAAGTTTCTGGGCTAAAACTGGTAATCTTGACAACATTGATGTTCAGATTAATCAGGAAAACCAGTGGATTGCAGGCAAGTCCTTTGTACTTTCAGGGGACTGGAAAAAATACTCCTTTTCCTTTATCACTAACAACAACCTGAACGACGAAATGAAGCTCTTTATGAACTTGGGAAATGTTCAGGGGGATCTGTGGATTGACGATGTTGAAATAGCGCTGGGAGAAGAACAGTTGCACGACGGAGGCTCGCTGGCCGGGCAGAATATCAGGCTGCTGAACATCTGGGAAAACGAATCCGAAATCATCAAACTGCGGAAAATGGATCAGTCGGAATTCTATATAAAGATACAAACTGACCATTATACCGATATGAGGAATTTCCTTAAAAACGATCTGGGCATCAGGATACCCGTTACCGGTTCCAATTATCTTGTAGGTATTCCCGATATATATGCACAAAACAGTACCGATTTCGTCGACAATCACGGTTATTGGGTTTATGGCGAGCAAACTCCTGCCTCGCAGATAGTGCATCCTTCCTTCAATAATGCTGTGCTTACATTGTTTGCCGGACTGAGGATAAAAGGCAAACCCCTTACAGCCAGTGAGTACAATTACGAAATGGTCAATCCCTGCGCCAATGAAGCCCTGTTTTTCCTTACCGCATACGGCTCACTGCAGGAAGCCGACATGCTCATGATACACGGTTATGACTATGGCCTGATGAACAACGGAATACTCATCAATAACCTTGACAACTATCACCGTGTATTTGATAAAGCCATGCTCCCCACTTTTGCCTACGTTTACCGCAACGGGCTCATATCGGGGGCACAGCAGAAAATTGACATCAGTTTTACCAAAGACGATGTGAATAACCTTATTTTCAGGGATGATCAAATGTGGGGAACCGATGCCTGGCCAAACGATTATCCTTTTAAACTTGCGTACAGGAATTGCCTGAGGAGCGATTTCGAAAGTGGTGTTCCGTATAATGCCGCCAATTATCCGGCTGAACCCGAGAATCCATATACCAGTGATACACAACAAATTGAATGGGATTCTACCGGACTTTTGTCGGTAAATACGCCGCGGTTTTGTGCCGCTGTCGGCAAACTCGGCGCTTTTGCAGGCAAGGGCATCGGCCCGCTTCATTTGGACGGCGCCGATAAATCGGGGGGGATCGCCCTCTTATCGCTCGACGAAAACGCCATCGAAAATTCGAAAAAATTATTAATGACTATCTCTACACAACAATTAAATGATGAGATGGCTGTTAACGGATACGAAGAGATTGATTTTGGCCATGCACCCTTAATGCTCGAAGCCATCAGTTTGAGCTTCACCCTGCAGTCTGCCTGGGATGGTATAACTGTCTACTGGCTTGATGAGCATGGAAACCCTTCCGGGCATCATGAGGCTTTCACAAAAAATCAGGAAAATGTAATACCTGTAACCATCAATACCTATCAGAACACTGGCTTATGGTTCGGAATTGAACCATTAGAACCGGAGCCCTCCATAAAACTGGTAAACTATCATCCCGACGATTCTCCGGTGACGGGAGAGCCTTTTGTGATCAGGTGGAACAGCCCCCTGGTTGATAGTGTTGATCTGTACTGGTCCGACGGGTTCACAACGCAGGTTATCGGGACATTTGACGCCAGTGCAGGATCGGCTGCCTGGACCGTCCCAGTTTCCTATTCCGGAACTTGCAATATCGTAGCTATTTCTTCCACAAATCCGTTGATAGCCGATACCATATCATTCCAGATAAAAAGCTATATTGATAACGGCCTTATTAAAAACGGCGCGTTTGACGCGGGAATGAATCATTGGACCTTTTACCCCGACAATTCCCCTTCGGATGTAACATACAGTACGGCTGCTCAGAACCTGACGGTAAACATCATCAAACGGCCCGAACAAATCTGGTATTATAATCTCTCGCAGTCGGATATATTCCCCGGGCAGGGAGAATATGTGCTGGATTTTAACCTGTCAATACCCGTTGAAACCTTTACCCCTTTTAGCTGCCATTTTGCAAACCAGAACAACTGGGAGTTTATAGGCAACGCCAATGAGTTCTATCTCTACCGCTGGGAAAAAGAGAAACATTTCCAGTTCCCGTTTACTTGCCCGCTTGAGGAAAATGTACCTGTACTATTCAACCTGTCGCTGGGAGGTGTTGACAGTGTTGTGGTTGTCGATGATATCCGTCTGCGGAAGGTAAACAGGCTTAAACCAGTTCATGTAACATTCAGGGTTGACATGAAACATGAGCAGGTATCGGCATCGGGGGTTAATTTGAACGGCAATTTCCTGCGCTGGATGCCTGGCAGTGTATTAGCCATGGATTCATCAGGCCAGGTTTATTCGGCAACTATAAGTTTACCGGTGGGAGCTGAAATCGAGTACAAGTTCATCAACGGAAGCGGGGATGAATGGAATAAATACGAGCAATTGTCGGGCGCATGCGCCTGGGGAACCGACAAAAACCGGCGCCTGGTTGTTCCCGAAACCGATACGGTACTTAAACTGGTTTGCTTTGCCGAATGCGATGCATGTTCAGGTTCGGCCGTTGGCAAAGAACCGTTTGAAACCATCAGTATTTTTCCGAACCCGGTAAATCAAAAGCTTGCCATAACCGGGTTACCGGCAGGAACATGTGTCATACGTATTTTTGATGCCATGAGCAAGCCTGTTTATATGCAGGAAACATCAGAGGAAACCTGCGAACTGAATTTGTCGGGCCTTCCATCCGGTATTTATTTCATCCGGCTTTCAAACGAAGCCTCCGTCGCTGTTTTCAAAGTTGTAAAACAATAAAACCGTCGTCGGTTTATGAAGTCCAACTTCTTATGCACAGATCCGGCTTAATGTTTTTATACGGCTAATGGCGTCAGGGGTGCATGAAGCACAACCGAAAAAGGAAGTAATAAGGACGGTTTATAGAGGTGTTTTTATATGCCGGATCCATGCTAATCGCCATCCCGGGATAAAAGGGACCTGCTAAGAAGGATCAATTAACAAGCCTTCATCTGAGTTGTATAATGCCATTTAATTAAATTCCGCCTGCCTGTCGCTGGCATGCGACAACCGGCTTGTTTTACTCCAGAATACTATCGAAAAGTCGCACAGACTGATAATTTCTATATTTTAGATGATGACACTATCAAACATGTATAGCTTCAACCTGATTATGAAACGGTAAAAGTTTTTTCGCGATAGCGGAGTGCTGCTTTAGCTTTCATGGGGAAAGACATTAAAGCCCTAATTATCACTCTCAGCTTATCAAAATACGCCTAAATTTCCTCAATTGAATACATGGAATTCCTGAACAGCGGCACTAGCGGTTGAAAAATTCTGCTATAGATTTTAAGAAAGAAGCTCTGAATCAAACTATTAGACAAGTTTGGCTGAACTATCTGCGGAAGAACTTGATAAAATCATTGTTTCTTTCGCTCAACGATATTTTGTTATAAATACTCGCATTAGCGCTGGCGTACATGGGGAAATAAAATTCGTAGGTTTTTGTATATGCCTGGTTTAGAGAAGGGGCAAATATCTTTTCGAAGAAACGTAGGTGATTATAGCATTCTTTTACCACGGTGCATGCACATGGGCTGACTTCTGATTTTTTAAAGTCATCAGCCTTGCTGATCCAGAACAGGTCTTCGTTTAATTCGATTTCAAAAAGAAAAGCATCTTTGTTATTCACAAAATCTTCTGGATCACCAGACTCCTGGTTTGTTCCTGAAGCTTTGCGTTTCATGACTTTTTCTCCGGCATTTACCCGAAACCACAGCTTTGACCCTCTATTAAGAAAAGGTCTGTAAAATTTTTTATCTGCTTCGAAGCCAGAAAGAATTTCATTGCGCGACCTAAGCTTTTTATGTGGCGGATTGTAGGGGTCTTGTTTTAATATGCTGGATTCGAGCAGGGTGATACTAACTTCAGCATTTTCGTCAATGATCAGGCGCTCGCCGGTTTCAAGATTGTAAAGATGGCGATACTTATAAATGGCATTGATAGCTTTCATCATACAAATAACAATTTAGAAATCAATTACAAAGATATTGATTTTGTTTTCATTTCCTGTGATTAAACCTATATAATAAAAGCCTTTACAACAGAAATTATTGAATTAGCGGACAGAAACCTTGCCCGAAGCTATGAAATTACTTACAGTTAACCTGTGGACTCCCAGAATCCTGCCTATGGCGCTCTTTGAGATGTTCTTCTTAAGCAAATCGTTGATTTCTTTTTCCCGGCCAGTAAGTTTAGTGCGGTTCGATTTGCTGCCTTTCGGGCGTCCTAGAACAACTCCTTCAGCTTTCTTACGTGCCAAAGCTTCTTTGGTGCGCTGTGATATAAGGTTCCGCTCAATTTCGGCTGAGAGACCGAATGCAAATGCAAGTACTTTGGAATTTATATCGCTGCCCAACCGATAGTTATCTTTTATTGTCCAAACTTGGACATCATTATTCATGCAATGGTTTAGAATTGACATTATCATCAATAGGTTACGCCCAAGGCGTGACAGTTCAGAGCAAATTAGCATATCATCTTTGTGCAGACGGTTCAATAATCGCCCCAGTTTACGCTTTTCAACTTCTTTTGCGCCAGAGATGGTTTCTTCGATCCAGCGGTCAATGACTATGCCCTGTTTTTCGCAAAAACGGTTAATTTCAAACCGTTGATTTTCCACTGTTTGCTTGTCGGTGCTCACTCTAATGTAGCCGTAATTCATGGTAATGGATTTTGGTTATTTTAATTTGATTTGGGTTTAATTTAATCAACCATTAACCAAAAAAATACAGGCAATTTTTAGTGTCATAAAAAATCAGTTTTGAACCAGCGTTTATGTTAAGCAATCATCTTCTTCCTGCAATTTTAATAAGAGTGGTAGCTGGGTAATTCTTAGCCAGATAGAACAAAGTATTAAAGCTAAAATTGAGGCTGCGGGCACACCATTAAAAGATTGGGATATTAATATTTATCGCGGCATACTGACGGGATATAATGAAGCATTTATCATTGATGGTAAAACCAAAAATAAACTTATTGATGAGGATCCAAAATCCGCTGAAATTATACGACCAATTCTCAGAGGTCGCGATATCAAACGATATGGTTATGAGTATGCTGATCTATATCTAATTATAACTTTTCCGAGTTTGAGAATTGATATTGAAAAATATCCAGCTGTT
>Ga0116170_10006619_pt1 | contig 10111 bp, 9 predicted proteins | sample AD_JPNHW1_MetaG_FD_89797 | JGI IMG/M metagenome (GOLD analysis project Ga0116170, IMG submission 89797) | Active sludge microbial communities of municipal wastewater-treating anaerobic digesters from Japan - AD_JPNHW1_MetaG | ecosystem: Engineered > Bioreactor > Anaerobic > Digestate | place...
AACCGACCGAGAGGCCGAGCATGCGATACGCCGGTCCCATCCAGGCCGCATCCCGCCGTGCCAGGTAGTCGTTGAAGGTGAGGACGTGGACGCCGCGACCCGCGAGCGCCTGGAGGGTCGCAGGGAACACCGCTGCGAGCGTCTTGCCCTCGCCGGTCGGCAGCTCCACGATGCGACCGTGCGCCATGGCAAGGCCGGCGAGGACCTGCACGGCGAACGGATCGAGCCCGATGGCGCGCCGCGCCGCCTCACGGACCAGGCTGAACACCTCGGTTTCAAAGTCGTGCAGGCCGCGGAGCCCGGTCTCGTGGTTGCCGTCAGATCTCGAGCCGACGGCGCGAATCCCGGTGATCAGCCGCGCGGTGGCCGCGGTCAGATCGGCGTCGGAGAGGCGCCCGGTGTCGCTGCACATGATTCGATCGGCCGCGTCCCGGTACGGCGCGAGGTCGGTCTCCACCTCGTCGGAGCCGACACGCCACCACACTGAGGCGAGCGCGCGCACGATGCCTGCACGAGCGGTTGCTGTTCGTGACGGGTTTGAAGTCCTGGTGCCTGTTCGGGTCTCTGCCATTGCGTACCCCCTGGTCCCGGAGCGCCTGCCGACTCGGCTGGCCGCCAACGAGAACGCTCGTCGCGCCCCGAGTGGGGTCGCTCCAACCGCTGTCTTGATCCTTGGAACGAGCAGTTGTGGGGGTTCAGAAGCGCGGCGGACCGCGAGGGTCGCAGGGCGGACCCGGCGAACCGTGTGCAACCGTCAGGACCGGTGTGGGCGCGAGGGACGTTGAGGCGACGGGAAGCAGGAAGCCGACCAGCACCACCAGGGCCAGCAAGATCGGCGGCAGCAACACCGCCGCCAGCAACGCCGCCACGATCAGAACCAACCCGACCGTCGGCGCCATCCTGCTCCCCAGGAGTGTTCGTCTCATGGATGCCTCACGCGCTTGCTCCGTCCCTGGTACGTCAACACACCTTCCAGGTTATACCTCAACGCGATCGCCGTCGACCGCCCCCCTCGACGACGGCACTGTCCCAGGCAACCCTCCGGATCGCTCCACCTGGCCTCCATCTTCGCTCCATGAAGGGAGCACATTCGGCTCGTACCTTTGCCGGTGATGGGGCTGATCTACCGGGAGGGTCCATGAAGGTCGACATCGTCGTGGTCGACGTCCGTCGCCACATACGGCATCGAGTCGAGGATGAGGTGGTCGTCAGGTGCCCAGAAGAGGTGGCGGCGCCCGCCATTCAGATGGTAGGTCCCATAGGTGCTGCCACCGCGAAAGAAGGACACTTCTCTCGGCAGGGGACACGTGCCTCTCGGCCTGTGGATGAGGGCGAGGATGAGGAAGCGCAGTGGCGGGCTAGCTGTACCCTGCGTCTCCAAGGTGCTGGTTCTGGCAGGAGTGGACGGATGATGGCTACGGAAGCACTCCCGGTTCCGGGAACGAAGGCTGGTACCGGATGGCTCGTGCTGGGAGCAAGCGTGCTCGCACTGGCCATGTCGTGCGGTCGCACGACGCCTCGTCCAGCCCCGCAGGTGTTCATCTGGTCCTGGCAGCGACCTGACGACCTGGCCTTCATCGATCCCGAGCGCGTCGGGGTGGCGTTCCTGGCAACCACGATTCGTCTCGATCCGCGAGGCGTGGAGGTCCTCCCGCGCCTCCATCCGTTGCGGATGCCTCCCGAGACCTCCCTGATCGCCGTCGTCCGCATGGAAGTGACAGGCCCCGGCCCGAGCGACGGCTCCGAAGCGCACGAGGAAGTGTTGCGTTGTCTCGTAGACCTGGCGTCGTTGCCGCACCTGGGTGGGCTTCAGATCGACTTCGACGCCACCTCCTCGCAGCGGGCCTACTACCGTTCGCTGCTCCTTGCTCTGAGGCCGCGACTGCCGGCGGGCGTTGGGTTGTCGATCACGGCCCTCGCCTCGTGGTGCCTCGACGATGCCTGGATCGAGGGGCTCCCCGTTGACGAGGCCGTGCCCATGCTCTTTCGGATGGGACGCGACGGGCCGTCGATCCGCGCCGCCCTGGCGTCGGGGCGGGATTTCGGAGCTGAGATGTGTCGCTCTTCCCTGGGGCTGTCGACCGACGAGCCTGCACCGGTGGTCCGCTCCGGACGGCGGCGCTTCGTCTTTCACACATCGTCGTGGACCCAGTCGGCAGTCCGCCAGGTACTGGAGGCCCAGTCATGAGCCCTCGTGTGGCCACCATCGTCGCGTTGGTTCTCCTTGCGATCTCCGTCCCGATACAACCAGCAAGTGCCTGCTCGCAGGAGCCCTGGATGCCACCCGATTTCGTCCTCGGGACCGGTCCAGAGGATCTCGACGCATTCGCGGGCGGTGACCTGGGCATCGTCCTTCCTTCTTATGCCCGCTCGTACCTGATCGTCGCGTACCGCGCCATGAACGGGAAGCCACTCACGGAAGCTGAGCGTCAGGGTGCCATCCGTGTCTGGAGTGCGAGGCTCGGCAGGGCTCGGTTGACCAGAAGAGAGAGACGCGATGCTTGGCTCGAGAGCCGGAGCGGCGTGTGTGGTCTGGACGGGCACCTCGACGCGGTCAAGACCCAGATGGTCGAGGATCCGGATACCGCTGTCCTCCGCTACTCGTCTTTCGGCAACTGCTACCCGGATGCGTTCGAGACCGCCGCCGCGCGGCTCGAGGAGCTCGTTGCACGCTACGGACCCAGGGCGCCCCAGACCCTCGATTGGCTGGCGGCCCAGGATGCCGTGTTCCGCAACTGCTCGGAACGCAAGCTATCTGTGCCCTCTCCCAGCACTGGCTCCCGGGAGCAGCGTGCGGACCGTGACTACCAGCTTGCCGCGGCATGGTTCTACTCGGGCGACCTCGACATGGCCGAGGCGGCGTTTCGGGCAATCGCCCGGGACGATGCCTCGCGCTGGCGCTCGCTTGCGCCCTACCTCGCGGTGCGGTGCCTGGTCAGGCACGCTGACGTGGAGTGGAAGGACCAAGACGCCTTCCTGTCCCAGGCCTTGATTGAGATCGACCTGTTTCTGCGGGACCCTGCTTCCGCGCCACTCCACCCGGCCGCCTCGCGATTGAGGGGAATCATCCTCAAGCGGATGGACCCTGACCGTCGCACGCCCGAGCTCGCCGAGCTGATCGCATCCGGGCAGCGGTCCGACGAGTTTGCGGAAAACCTGTGGGACCTCACGGACTTGCTGGACAGGAATTGGTACTCCCCCGGCCGTCAGTGGACAAACCCGATCCTGCGGCAAGACCTCATCGCCTGGCTCCGCGCGTTCCAAGGCGGGCGCACCCTGGGTCCGGAGGGTCTCGTGGGGATCTGGCGCCAGAACCGCAGCGTCGCCTGGCTTGTTGCGACAATGGCGCACGTTCAAGGCAACGATGTAGTCGCGAGCGAGCTCCTGGAGGCTGCTGCCCAGGTCGACCCCCGCTCACCGGCGTGGCCGACGGTGGAGTATCACCGTCTGCGGCTGCTCATCGAGCAATCCCGATCGAAGGAGGCACGTCAGGGATTGGACGCCGCACTCGGCAACCCCAGGTTCGCAGAAGCGACTTCGTCCAAGAACCTCCTCATGGAGCTGCGAGCCCGCGTGGCGCTCGACCGCCGCGAATTCCTGAGGTTCGCGGTGCGTAGCCCCGTCCTTGCAGGGAGTGGGACCTACCCCGAAATGGGCAATCAGGTTCGCGAAGACGCGGCACGTCTCGCCGATACCGAAATCGTCGAGTCCCTGCTGCCTCTTGCCGAGCAACGTGCGCTGGTCGATGGCACGGGCCTCGACGAGGCGACGCGGGAGCGGTTGGCGGTTGCTGTCTGGGTACGGGCCGTGCTGCTGCGCCGGCTGGACATCGCGCGGCAGGTCACTCCCATCGTGCAGGTAGTGGCGTCCAGAGGGCGCGATCCGAGACAGGTTGAGGGCGCCCTGAAGGCATTCCTGGCCGCGAGGACCGAGAGCGAGCGACACCACGAGGCGGCGTTCATCCTCCTTGATTTGCCTGGCCTGATCCCGTTCATCGAGCCGAGGTTGAGGGGTATCGACGAGCTGTCCCAGGGCTGGGCCGGCAACTGGTGGGAGCGCGGCTGGCCACAGAGCTGGACGGATGTATGGGACACGATTCCCCATTTCGCGGGAACGCCAGTTCTTGGCCCTGCCGATGACTCCTATCCCCCCGCGAGCTTTCGAGCCACCGCCGAGCAGGAGAGGCGGCTCCTGGCGTCGCGCGGCTCTCCGGTCAGCATGCTGGCAAAGGAGATCCTGGCCTGGGCAGCCGAGGCGCCGAACGAACCCCGCATCCCCGGAATGCTGCGCGACCTCATCGTCGCTGCCCGCTACACGTCGGGCGACAAGGGGTCCGAGGCCCTTCTCAGGCGAGCCTTCAAGCTCCTCCACGGCCGCTATCGCGAAACTCCAGCCGCCGCGGACACGCCATACTGGTACGCGCCCGCGCGGACCGTCCCCATCGGGCATGGCTGAGCTGACCGGTACGGGCCGCTCGGCAGGTAGGCAGCAGGATCGAGAAGCGGGACCACTGCCACCGTGATGGGCCCCCCTCACGACTGCGAGAAGCCAGCGAGTACCGACGCTGGTTGCGGTAGCCGCCTTGTAACCTTGCAGAAAGGAGGGTAGACTTCCGATATGCAAGGATATCTCCCTCGGCTTGCGGAGGCAGAGGTCGAGCGCAGGCTCTCGAACGCGCCGGCGGTGGCGGTCCTGGGGCCGCGCCAGTGCGGGAAGTCGACCCTGGCCGGGCAGGTCATGTTGCGGCATCCCGGCGCGGTGTTGCTCGACCTGGAGCGTCCCTCCGACCGCGCTAGGCTCGCGGACCCGGAGGCGTTCTTCGCACTCCACCGGGACACGATGGTGTGCCTCGACGAGGTGCAGCGCATGCCCGAGCTGTTCCCGGTGCTGCGGAGCGTTCTCGACGAGCGGGCACGGCCTGGGCAGCTCCTCATCCTCGGCTCGGCGTCTCCGGAGCTGCTGCAACAGTCATCGGAGAGCCTTGCCGGGAGGCTCGCGTTCGTCGAGCTGACGCCGTTTTTTCTGCCGGAGGTCGACGGCGGCAAGGGGCGTGACGCGCTCCTCTCCCTGTGGCTGAAGGGTGGTTTTCCGCGCAGCTTCCTTGCAGTGGACGACGCGACGAGTGCCGAGTGGCGTGACGACTTCGTGCGGACCTTTCTCGAGCGAGACATCGCCCGGGTCGCACCCAAGGTGCCCGGGCAGCGACTCGACCGTTTCTGGCGAATGTGTGCCCACGTCCACGGGCAGGTCCTCAACAGCAGCCGCCTGGCCGGGGCGCTCGGCGTGTCTGCACATACGGTGCGCGCATATCTGGAGCTGCTCGAGCGCACCTTCATGGTGCGGCTGCTCCAGCCGCTGGAGGCCAACTTCGGCAAGCGTCTCGTGAGGTCGCCCAAGCTGCTATTGCGCGACACCGGAATCCTGCACACCCTCCTGGGGATCACCACCCACGACGAGCTGCTCGGACACCCTACCCGCGGCGCCTCGTGGGAGGGTCTGGTGATCGAGCACGTGCTCGCGGCATTCCCGCGCTGGCAGGCGAGCTTCGTGCGGACCGCGGGCGGCGCCGAGATGGACCTCGTGCTGGAGCGTGGCGGGAGGCGGCTCGGGATCGAGTGCAAGGCATCCAGCGCCCCGCGCCCATCCCGTGGCTTCTGGAATGTCATCGAGGACCTGGGAATCGAGCGGGCTTTCATCGTCGCCCCCATCGCCGAGGGTTTCCCGCTCGGGCCCAGGGCTGCCGCCCTGTCGCTGGGCGACCTACTTGCCGCGGCATCCCGGATCGACGCCGGCGAGCCCATCCCTGTGCTCAGCTAGCCAGCGGCGTGGAAGGTCGGCCTGCCGCAGGTTTCAGGCGCCACGTCAACGCGGTGGGCGCCGATCCTGCGCCGAACCTCTGCCCACCCTGGGCCGTAGACACTGCTGCATGAGAGAGAGGGTATCTTCCCGGCGTTGCGCCCATGTGGGCCGGGAGCAGAAGGAGAACCCGATGCGACGAGCTGCTGGCCATTTCTTTGAGCCAGTCGCGGTGTGCCTGCTGCTGGCGACGATGGGCTTCGCCCAGACACCACCCCCGATGGCGCCTGACCTCGGGAGCCTTGCGGACGGGCACGGGGCGCAGGTGTTCAACCGCAAGCTGACCGCGGGCACCGAGGACGGACGCGCCGTGGCGCGTCTCGACGCCGCCGGGGGCGACGGCGGCGCCCTGCTCGATGGCGTGCAGGTGAGCGACGGTGTGATCGAGGTCGACCTGCGCGGCAAGGACGTCGCCCAGCAGAGCTTCCTCGGCATCGCCTTCCACTGGGTCGACTGGACCACCTACGACGCGGTGTACTTCCGGCCGTTCAACTTCCGGGCGGCGGAAGCGGAGCAGCGGTCCCACTCGGTCCAGTACGTCTCGCAGCCGGCCAACCCCTGGCAGAAGCTGCGGGCCGAGCGGCCGGGGCAGTTCGAGAAGGCCATCGAGCCGCCTCCCGACCCCAACGGCAGGTTCCACGCGCGGATCGTCGTCGCCGGCGGAAAGGTGGAGGTGTACGTCAACAACGCCACGGCGCCCTGCCTCGCGGTCGAAGATCTCGGTGAGGCCAAGAGCGGTGGGGTCGCCCTTTGGGCCGGCAACGGCTCGGACGGCGCGTTCGCGAGCCTGAAGATCACCCCGACCGCGCCGCCGGGGCCGCCACCCGTGAGCAAGCAGCCCATCGGCCCGGCGAGCGCGACCGGGAATCTCGCCCGGGTGCGGGCGCTCGTCGAGGCCGACCCAACGGTCGCCAGCAGCCCCCTCCGGCCCGGCGGGCCGACGCCTCTGCACCTGGCCGCCGCCAACGGCCAGCGCGCCGTCGTCGAGTACCTGCTCGGCAAAGGTGCTGACGTGAACGCCGTCGCCAGGCACGCCGGGACCCCGCTCGACCTGGCGTGGGAGGCGGAGGAGCCGGAGATGATGCGCCTGCTCGAAGCCAGGGGCGGGCGCCTGACGCCGGTCCGGCTCGACGTCACCGAGCTAGCGCCGAGCATCCACCGCGTCGCGTTCGGCTGGGGAATGCGCAACAACATCCTCGTCTTCTCCGGGTCGGACGGCGCCGTGGTCGTCGACTCGGGCTTCACCCGCCGGGCACTGGACGAGCTCAAGAAGACCATCGTCGGCTTCTCGCCCGCAGGCGTCCGCACCCTGATCAACTCACACAACCACGGCGACCACGTGGCGGGTAACGCCATTGCCCCGAGCCCGGCGTCCGTGATCACCGCGGCGACCCTGGCTTCTCCCCCGGCAGGGCTGGCGGTCACGCCGCAGGCCGAGCCGCTCAAGGGGAAGACCGGGCGGACGCTCCCGCTCGGTTTCACGCTGCGCGCGGGCGGTGCCGAGATCACCCTCATTCCGCGCCCCGGCCTCCACTCGCCCGCCGACCTGATCGTCTACTTCCCGAAGGAGTCGGTGGTGGCCATGGGAGACCTCCTCCTCTCCGAAAGCGTGCCGGCCGTGGAAGACATCGCCGGCTACCTGGCGTTCCTCGATGACGTGCTCGACGTCTTCCCCGAGGGCACGGTCTTCGTGAGCGGCCACGGCCGCGACCTCACGAGCGCGGGCGTGAATGCTTACCGCGACGACCTCGTCGCGATGATCGGCATCGTGCGGGCCAACCTCACGGCGGGCCGCACCCCGGAGCAGATGGTGCAAGACGACTTGCTCAAGGCCTACAAGGCCCGCTACTCGTTGCTGGACTTCCTGACGCCCGATGCGCTGATCCCCCGGGTAGCGGCGGTCATGGGGAAGGGGACGCTGAAGTAGGGACGCCGACACCCCCAGAGGGCGCCGTCCGGGGCCAGAGGGTTCGCGTCGGATTTCCTCGCCGTGGCCGGGCGCACTCCTTGGCGGCATGCTCATCGCCCGCCAACCCGGATTGCGGCGATGCCAGCACCATAACGCTTGACGTTAAGAGCGCCGAGCGTTATGTTCGCAGTGATGATCCGGAGCTTCCGCGATCGCGACAGCGAGAGGCTCTTCTCCCGCTCCCCGTCAAGAAGGCTGCCTCCCGACCTTCAGCGACCGGCGCTGCGGAAACTGGCCATCCTCGATGCGGCGGACTCGCTGGAGGACCTGAGGGTCCCGCCGGGCAACCGGCTCGAAAAGCTGGCTGGAGATCGCGAAGGGCAGTGGAGCATCCGGATCAACGAGCGATGGCGGATCTGTTTCGTCTGGAGGGATGGCGATGCCCACGATGTCGAGATCGTTGACTACCACTAGCCGACGGAAGGTGGCTGCCGGGGTAGCTCTCGCGCCCGTTCACCCTGGCGAGGTGCTGCTGGAGGAGTTCCTGGTGCCGCTTGGCCTCTCCCAGTACCGTGTCGCCAGGGACACGAGCGTGCCACCCCGCCGCATCAACGAGATCGTCCACGGGACCCGCGCCATCACCGCGGATACCGCCCTGCGCCTCGCACGCTACTTCGGGACCTCCGACAGGTTCTGGCTCAACCTCCAGGCGCGCTACGACCTCGAGATCGAAAAGGAGCGCCTTGGCGACCGGCTCGTCCGCGAGGTGACGGTCCTCGGCAAGGCAAGCTGATCGACTCGGTCGGGAATGGGCCCGCGTCGAGGCCATCGCCACGGCTGGTGACATCGTCGTGCATACACGGGCAGCTCCGAGCGTCGGCGTCGAGGAAGAGCCCGCCGCGGGCTGTGATCACGCTCTCCAGAAGGTGGGCTTCGGGAATGACCAGCGGGGGAGCGTCCTCTTCCGAGGCAGCTTGTGCGGCGGAAGGAGTACCCTGCGTCGAGCAGGAGGCGGACGATGAACCAGGCGATGACGACGACGGCGTTCACGATCGACGGGTTCCACGTCGTCAGGACGCTCGGGGTGGTGCGCGGGATCACGGTGCGCTCGCGATCACTCCTCGGCACACTCGGCGGGGCGTTGCAGACGATCGCCGGGGGCAACATCACGCTCTTCTCGGAGCTGTGCGAGAAGACGCGCGCCGAGGCATTCGCGCTGATGCTCACGCACGCGGAGCAGCTCGGGGCCAACGCGGTGATCGGCGTCCGCTACGACGCCACCGAGCTCATGCAGGGCGTAAGCGAGGTGCTCTGCTATGGCACCGCCGTGGTGGTCCAGGCCGGATAGCATGGTCCCGGCTCTCGTCCTCCTGGCCGCACCCTTGATCGCGTCGCCTGCCGGTGCACCTTCACTGTGCGCGGGCCGGGGGTCGGCCGTTCTCGTGCTCACGGTGCCCCACGAGCTGCACCTGTGCCTGAACGGGCTGGTGGTCAAGAGCTTCCCCGTGGAGCTCGGCAGGGGCGGAGTCGGCAAGACCCGCCAGGGGGACGAGAAGGTGCCGCTCGGGACGTACCCGCTGGGGCCGGGACGGCCTTCGACCTACTTCCACACCTTCATTCCGGTGGGCTACCCCACGACGGCGCAGCGGCGTGCCGGCTACACCGGCGGCGCCATCGGCATCCACGGCCCCCTGCAGATCCCCCCGGGCACCGACCTGGCACGCCCCACGGGCGACTGGACTCTCGGCTGCATCGCCCTGCCGAGCGAGGCCGCCGTCGACGAGGTCGCCCGCTGGATCCGTACCCGGAGTGGCACGCGCATCGTCATCGAGTGACTCGGGTCTCACTTCGAGAGAGATGCGGTGGCCGTGCCTGGCGAGGTGCATTCGACACCTCGTCCACGGGCTTCTGCACGGCTGCACCGAACGAAATGCCCGGCCAGTCGGCAATCGGTCGCACTGCGGGTAGACTCATGTCATGGAGCAGCTCACTTCCGTCACCGGGGTCGCAGTGCCTTCGGAGTCTCACGGCGTCCTGTTCGAGGAGGCCCCTGACGGCATCGTCAGGACCGACCGGCAAGGGCACGTGGTGGTCGCCAACCGCCGCTTCTGTGAGCTGACCGGGTACCCAAGGGAGGAGCTCCATGGCAGGAGGCTGGCGGACAGGGTCATCGCAGGGGAGCCCCCCAGCGACCCGTTCGACCCGGACGACCTCCGCCCCGGGCAGGTCGTGGTCAGAGAGACCCGTCTTGCGCTCAAGGACGGCGGCGGGCTGGAGGCCGAGGTCAGCCTCCGGAAACTCGCAGATGGAGGCGCCCTCGCGGTGGTGCGGGACGTCACCGAACGC
>Ga0116170_10006620_pt1 | contig 10110 bp, 11 predicted proteins | sample AD_JPNHW1_MetaG_FD_89797 | JGI IMG/M metagenome (GOLD analysis project Ga0116170, IMG submission 89797) | Active sludge microbial communities of municipal wastewater-treating anaerobic digesters from Japan - AD_JPNHW1_MetaG | ecosystem: Engineered > Bioreactor > Anaerobic > Digestate | place...
ATGAGCGGGAGCCAGCAGCAGCCAGCGTCCATCTTGATGCGCTCGGCGGTCTCCACCGAAATTCCCTTGACGATGGAGATGTCGTTCGTGACCTGAATCCCGCCGACCGGCAGAACCGCCGTAAGGAGCGGCGCACCATCCGCGATCACGAGCACGTCGGTCGTGCCGCCGCCAAGGTCGATCAGTATCGACCCGAGCTCGCGCTCTTCCTCGCTCATGACGGCTTTCACGGCGGCGAGCGAGTGGAACATATATCCGTCGACGTCGAGCGACGCGCGGTTTACGCACTTTACGAGATTTTGGACGGAGGTAACCGAGCCAGTGATGATATGAACCTCGGACTCCAGGCGAACGCCGATCATGTTGCGCGGATCCTTGATGCCGCGCTGCTCGTCGACGATATATGACTGCGGGATTACGTGAATGACCTGTCGGTCCATCGGGATGACGACGGCCTTTGCCGCGTCAATGACGCGATTGATGTCTTCCTGACCGATCTCGCGGTTATCGCGTCCCTTTCCGGTAACGGCGACGACGCCGCGGGAATTGAGCCCGTCGATATGCGTTCCGCCGATACCGATCATGCAATGCGAGACCTCGATGCCGGACATGAGCTCCGCTGCCTCGATGGCCTGGGAAACGGTCTTGACGGTATTTTCGATATTGACGACGACGCCCTTTCGGAGCCCGGTCGACTGACCCGTGCCGACGCCGGTAATCTGAAAGACGCCCGATTCGGAAATCTCGCCGATGACTGCGCGAATCCTGCTCGTTCCAATATCGAGTCCGACGACGACGTCACTCAAGGCTTTCCCCCCTTACTCGGTACGCGACAGTTCCGGCCCGGATATCGATCTCGCCGAGATCAAGGCCCATGTCGTCCACCACGTCAAGTACAAGCATCATATACTGTAATGCGTCTTCGTTCAACGCCTTGTCGGTCCTGACGCGGATGGGGGTGTGCACGGGATAGACGACCAGGTCATACCCGCCATAGGTTTTTTGCGCGATTTTTATCTCGGAAACCGAGGAAAGGAGTACGGGATTCTTCGCCTCAAGGGCTGCGAGATCGTCCAACAGGGGCTTTAGCTGCGCGTTGAGCCGAACCCCGGGAATTGGGTTCTCGAATGTCAGTCCGGTAATCAGCGGCAATGAGGCATTTCCCGAGGCTTTTCCGATCCTGAAAACCATACCCGAACGGTCGATCTCCAGGGGAACGGTCCGACCGTTCACGGTTCCGAACGTAACCGCGACCGCGACGCGCTCGGTAACGGTAACGATGACGCGATCGGGGAATTTCTTCTCGACGAGAACCTTCTCAAACAGCGGATTCGTCGCGAGTCGCGACGCGATCCGCGCCGTGTCGAAATTAACCCACTTCTCGGCGCCGGTTATCCCGGCGTATGAGCAGATCTCGTCGGCGCCGATGGTCGCTGAACCGATCACCGAAACGTTGATTCGGCTCGTCATCGGGATGACGATCGTGTAAAACGTGAATTCCGCGAGTAGGAACAGGGAAAGGATGATTATCAGCGCCTTGAGGATCAGCGGCTTCCAGTCGCTCCCCTCGCCGGCGCCTTCCTTACCGGTAATAACTGCATCAGACATTTTGTAATTCCCCCTCAGGCTTCCGTCGGGATACGTTTATTATCAAACCGCAAAGGCATAGCGTAATGAGGAGCGACGATCCTCCGGAGGAAAAGAACGGAAGGGGAATTCCCGTCGCCGGGAAAAGCCTCACGACGACGCCGCAGTTCATCAACGACTGCAGGAAAATAGTCGCGGTGCACCCGAATCCCAGATAGCAGCCGAACCTGTCGGGGCACTTTAAGCTGATGAAGAAACCCCTCAAGGAAAAAAGCGCGAGCAGGGCAAAGTAAAAGAGAACCCCGATATAGCCCATTTCCTCGCCCCAAACGGCGAAGATAAAATCCGATTGCACTTCGGGGATCCCGGAGATCTTGCGAATGCCGTTTCCGAGCCCCCTTCCCCAGAACCCGCCCTCCGATAGGGCGTTAAGGGCGGCGTTAACCTGATAGCCTGCGCGCAGGGGATCCCTGTCCGGATGGAAGAACGAGACGACGCGCTCCACGCGGTAATCCTTCGAAAGGACCATCATGACGATTAGGGGCGCCGCGCACGCGAAGAGTCTCAGGAACCATCGCCAATCGACGCCCGCGACGAAAAACATCACCAGCACGATTAGGATGACGAACACCGACTTTGAGAAATCGTTCTGGATATATACCGAGGCGACCAGCACGGCGCTCGTGAGCACCGCTGGCAGTATCGATATCTTTGGCTGATCGAGCTTGTCGTATTTCTTCGCGAAAAGGTTCGCGAGATACAGCACGACAACGATCTTGACCAACTCGGACGGCTGAAACGAAAACTTGCCTAAACCGATCCACCGCGACGCGCCGTTTCGGTTTACCCCGAGGCCGGGCAAAAACGGCAGCAAGGATATGACGAGGCTCGCGATGACTATCTTAGGGAGAAGTCCCCGCAGGAAATCAAGCTTGATCGACGAGAGCACGATCATCGCGACGACGCCGACCGCGAGGTTTATCGCCTGGCGCGTCACGAAGTACAGCGGATCTTTCTGTATTCTAATGGCGTACCCGGGCGAGCCTGAGTACAGCGCCGCGAAACCCAAGCCGCACAGTAGCACCAGTAAAAGGACGAACGGGACGTCGATCCTCTCCGGCGTTTTGTTGCGCTCCGCAACGAGGGTCCTTCTACCCATGGATATCTCCCGGGCCTTCCTTGGGATCGAGCGCGGGGCACGCGCGCTCTAGGGCCATGCCACGGGAACCTTTGATAAAGACGAAATCGCCGGGGCCGACCCGCTCGTTGATCGCCCTTGAAAGCTCCTCGATGTTCGAGAAGTAACGCACGTCGGTCCCGTCCCAATCGACGGCGATGCCGGCCTGGGTCATTTCGTCGCCGTAGAGAAACACGCAATCCGCGCCCGATCGGGCCGCCTGAGCGCATACCGCGCGATGGGCCGCCCTGGACTCGGCGCCCAACTCGAGCATCGAGCCGAGCACGTAGATTTTCTTTCCCTTCCACTCGAGACCATCGCAAAAATCGAGCGCGTTCTCCATCGAGTCGGGGTTCGCGTTATAGCAATCGAGCATCACGGTCATTCGGCCGCGGAACACCTCGGCCCTACCGAACAAGGGCTTAACCGACTCGATGCCGGCCTTTATCTCCTTCGGCGTAAGGCCCGAGTGCCTCGCGAGCGCGATGGCGCCGAGCGCGTTTTTCAGGTTGTATTTTCCCGGAAGGCGAAATTGAATTTCCTCGCCTTCGTATCGAATCATCGTGCCGTCGATCCCAAGGTCTTCCGCGCCCGAGAATCCCGCGGTAGTGCGTGGCCCGAAGGTATGGACGGTTCCTCGGGCGACGTCGCTAAGAAACTCCCGCCAGGCATCGTCCTCGGGGACGAAACCCGCGCAGTCGCCTGAGAAAAAGGCGAATACCGATTTTTTTTCCTCAGCTATCGCGGCCTGCGAGCCGAGAATTCCGATATGGGCGGTTCCGACGTTCGTGATCAGGGCAAGAGACGGAGAAAGCACGCGCGCGATCTCGGCGATCTCCCCCTTTCTATTCATGCCCAACTCGAATATGCCGACCTCGTGTTCCCCGCGAACGCGGAACACCGAAAGGGGTAGCCCCGTTTCGGAGTTGAGGTTTCCCTCGTTCATCACGACGCGATAGCGCTGCGCGAATATCGAGCCGACGATTTCCTTCGTCGTGGTCTTTCCGCTCGATCCCGTAATCCCGATTTTTTTCAGGTTTGGAAAACCCGCGAGATACGCCCGCGCGGCGTCCTGAAGGGCGAGCAGCGTATTGGGGACCATGATGACGCTCGCGCTATACTGCTTGCCGAGCGAGTATAATAGGCTCGCGGACCCCTCGCCATGGGCGGTATCCACGAACACGACGGAAGCCCCGAGCTCAAGCGCTTTCGGTATATAGGTATGGCCATCCTGGAATTCGCCCATTAACGGCACGAAAAGCGAACCCGGCAGCACTTTTCTGCTGTCGGTAGCGACCGAGGAGAACCCGTTAATTCCGGAGTAATTGCACAGGCACGTGCCGTTGACCGCCCCTACGAGCTGATCGACGGTCATCAGAAGAGCGTCAGCCACCGAGGCCTCCCTTTTTCAGCTCTATCCGCATTATCTCGCCGGGCTCGGCCTTGCGCATGCCCAGATCGTCGACGGCGACGCGCTCGATCCGCTCGGGGCTTGAGAGCACGGAGATTCCCGAAACGAGGCGCTTGTTCATGGCGATGATCTCGTATTGCCGCTCGTCGAGCGCGCGAATCTCGCTCTCGAGCGCCGTGTATCTCGTCGACTGCCATACGACCCCAAGGAGCATTGCGGGGATGGCGAGGGTCAGTAATACGGTAAGAACGTTTTTAATCATGACTCATTTCTCCATAGGGGATCTTGCGCACGATCCTGAGCCGCGCGCTCCGCGACGGCGAGTTGCGCTTGATCTCCTCTTCCGAGGCCGATATCGATTTTTTCGTCAGGAGTTCGGCTTTCGGCTTTCCCCCGCATTTACATATCGGCACTTCCGGCGGGCATGTACAGGCCTTGGCAAGATTTCTGAACATATTTTTTACGATTCTGTCCTCGAGGGAATGAAAGGTAATCACGCCTAATTTACCGCTCGGCGCGAGCGCGCCGAACGCTAGGTCCAACAATCTCGGAAGGCGCGACAATTCCTCGTTGACGGCGATGCGCAGCGCCTGAAAGGTTTTAGTCGCGGGGTGTATGCGCCCATGCCGATAATTCGCGGGGACCGCTCCGTAAATGCAGTCGGCGAGCGACTTCGCGGAAGCGAACTTACTCGTCGCCCTGCTTTCGCAAATCGCGCGGGCGATTCGCCGCGAATATTGCTCCTCGCCGAATCGATAGATCAGGTTCGCGAGGTCTTCCTCACGGGTCGTGTTGACGATGTCCGCGGCGCTCTCCCCGGAGGTCGGGTCAAGGCGCATGTCGAGCGGCTCGTCGGTCCTGAAACTGAAACCCCTTCCAGACTTTTCGTAATGAAAGAGCGAAATGCCCAAATCGATGAGGATAATGTCCGGTTTCGGGGAATCCGCGGGGTACTCGCGGAAAAAGGCGTCGGACCATCCCGCATAAAAAGAGACGCGGTCGCCGAACGGGGCGAGCCGTTCTTTCGCGCGAGATTGAATCGCGGAGTCCGCGTCGATGCCGATAACCCGAAGGTCCGGGTACATGGTAAGGAAAGCCTCGGTATGGCCGCCCTCCCCGAGGGTTCCGTCGACCATAAGCGAACCGGGTTTTTCCGGCGCGAGGTTTGCGAGGCATTCCTGTAACAAAACCGAAGTATGTACGATCTCCATAGTTTTTTACAGACAGATATTCCCAAGACCCTCTGTGGCCTCCCGGAAATCCGCCTCGCTCCCCTCCAAATATTTATCGTATTCACCCGAATCCCACAATTCGAAGTATTTATTTATGCCTAAAAAAACGCAATCTTTTTCGAGCCCCGCGAAGTCCCTCAGACTCTGCGGTATGGAAATGCGCCCTGCCTTGTCGATCTCAACTTCCTGCGCCGGGGCGACGAGCCGCCTGAGCACGGAACGCGATTGAGACTGAAACAGCGACGCCGATTCCATCACTTTGTCCGAAAGAACCTTCCATTGTTCCGGGGAAAATAGCCATAGACACCGATCGATTCCACGGGTCAACACCATCGTGGAACCGACAAGCTCAGACCGTAAACGAACGGGGAACATTATTCGTCCCTTTTCGTCGAGAGTATTTCGATATTCTCCGGTCAGCAGGTTTGCATCCACTTTTTACTACTTTCTCCCACTTATTACCACACAATCTCATTTTATCACCAAAATTCCCATTGTCAACAGGTTTACCAGTTATTTTTGAAAAAACGACATTTTCGGCAGGTTTACAGAAAACCTTGAGCAAGTTATAGTGAAAAATCATGACTTTATATGAAAATTACGCTGTTTTTCCGGATGGTGAAAACCGCGAGATAGAACATACCCTCCAACCCGGCGACTTGGTCGATATAAACGCCTATCCCTTAGACTTGCCGCTTCCGACCAACCGGATGTTGGCTTATCGGGTTTCGATCAAACGCACGAACGAGGAGCGCGGCGTCATCACGACGAGGTACTTCCTCGAACAGCTCAACGCCGACGAACTTATGGCCTATGTATGATAAATACCTGGAACGAGAGTCTTTTACACGAGGAATTGAAACAGTACTACAGTGAAGACTCGGGGCTTACGGAGATACCCCTAGAGGGCTCGATATGCGATGCCCTGAAGTCCGACGGCACCATTATCGAAATCCAAACGGCAAACCTGGGAAAACTCCGGGGAAAGCTCGAAAAACTGACGAAGAACCACAAAGTAAACTTAGTCTATCCCGTGGCGCGCATGACGATGATCGAAACCTACACCCCGGACAACGAACTTAAATCCCGCCGGAAAAGCCCAAAAAAAGGCACGGTGTATCAGGTTTTTAGCGAATTAACGGGCCTGTGGCCTTTACTGTCGAACGACAACCTAACCCTATCGATCGCCTATGCGGACATTCTGGAAATTCGCGTTGCCGACGGGACTGGCTCATGGCGGCGTAAAGGCGTGCGTAAGGAAGACCGAAAGCTCATTAAGCTGCATGAAACGCAAACGCTTTCGGGACTTTCGGACTTTGCCGGCCTCATTCCCGATTCACTCGGGGATTCCTTCACCGTCGCGGATCTATCCGCGTCGGGTGCGGGCGCTCACGCGGGAAAAATGGCCTGGGTTCTCCGAAAGTGCGGGCTCCTTGCGCTTTCGGGCAAGCAAGGCAGGGCTTATCTCTATTCGAGAAACTACATTAAAAGCGGCAGAGACATAAGGATTCTCGTTCCTTCGCCGACCCGCGAGGATATCTCCACCTCGCCGTGATGGGCGTCGATGATGCTTTTAATGATGATCATTCCAAGGCCGGTCCCACCGGAGGCGGATACCGAGTAAAAAGGCTTGAACATATTCTCCAGGACATCGCGCGGCATGCCGCATCCCGTATCCGAAATCTCGATATTCAACCGCCCCTTGACGATTCGCGCGATGAGGGCAAGCTTCCCGCCGTCAGGCATCGCCTTGCACGCGTTCTCGCATGCGTTGATCAGCGCGCGAAGCATTCGTTCCTCATCGAGTATCACCGGAACGTGAACCTCGTTGATTATCTCAAGATGAATGGTCCCTGCCTCAAGTTTGGGCGCTAACCCATCCTGAAGACGTTCGAACAAATCGCCAATTTTTACGATTGACATCTGCAGGCGAATCTCGCCGCGCGAGAAATCCAGGAATTCGGCCGCGATCATCTCCATTCGGGAGATATCGCTGTTGATCTTTTCGATTGACTGGTCCACGTACTCGCGATTCTCATAGTTCATCCGCAGTAATTCCACGCGGCTTTTCAGCGCCGACAGGGGATTTCTTATATCGTGCAATATGAGCGACGAGAACCTTCCGATCACGGAGAGCCGCTCCCGGCTGATCACCTCTTCCTGCGCGGCCTTTAACTCGGCGTACGCGCGCGACAACTCATGGTTCTGACGGTCCAGATCCGCGATATGCTGCTCGTTTGATCGCCTGACCATCATCGTGACGGAACGTAAAAGCGTTATGGCTATACTGTTCTCGGTTTTAAGAAGATCGTTAAAATCGCGGGCGGCTATGACGAAAACCTGCGCATCCGTCCGTGCCCTAACCGTGGCGCTCCGTGGCTGATTGTCGATCAACGCCATCTCGCCGATGGGTTGGCCCGCGCTCGCCATGCCAAGCAATACTTCGTCCACCTGGCCATACCGCTTCCATATTTCCAGTTCGCCCTCGAGGATTATGAAAAAATGGTCACCTGGAGCGTTCTCGAAAAATAGAACGTCTCCCCGCTCGTACCGGCGTTCGACGCAAAGGTTTTTGATTTTTTCAAGCGAGGCATCCGGCATATCATGAAAAAAGTAGATATTCCGAAAATAACCTAGTTTCAGCCGTTCATCGGGCGCGGATACCCCGCCACCCTGGTCTTTGTCGCCCATCGGTTCTCCCCGTTAAACTATACCTTCACTTTACGCAGTATTCAAAAAAAAAGCCACCCGAAGGAACTAATCCATCGGGCGGCCATTTCAATCCGAGTATTTCGGATTACCAGGTATCGTTCATGTCATCCTTGTCGCGAGCCTCTACTTCATAGAGGTCCGAAACGACGCGCATGTCATCAAGATAGACGTAATAACTGCCGTATGCATCGTCGGGATCGCACTCAACCTTAAAGCCAACTACCTTGAGTCCCATACGGGTGCCATAGTGATAGTCCTTCTGGATAATACCGGACTTACCATCGGGATTCTGCGGCGGAATCGCTACCGTCATGAGTTTCCAACCGGAATGCTTCAGTCTTCCGACATAGAGCTCAAACTCGGTTCCCCAGTAATCCTGGAGAAGAAGTTTCAGCGTATGGTTATAATTGCGTCCTACGACCCACACCGTAAGCGTCTTTGCGATACCCTCGATCGGAAGGGGCTTAACCGCCTTGATCGTAAAGGTATTATAGCCGCGGCGGAAATACTCGACTTTCACGCCATAAACTTTGTCATCCGGTATATTGAGCTTTTCCTCGTCGGGAATAGGCTTCTTTCCGGCGGGAGCACCGTCAAAAAGACGACCTTTGATAATACCTTCGTCGGGAGACATATACACAGCCCAAGTTCCTTCGTTCTCGAACTTGTCGATCGATACTTCCTTAAGCTTCTGCTGGGCCGACTCCGCTCCGATAAGCGCAGGATTGGCCGCATCGAGATTGAGCTCATCAGCGGCAGACTGGGCAAACCCGGAAACGGCTAACAAGCAGCATACCGCTCCGATTATTACCTTTTTCATTGACCTTTCTCCTTGTTTTCTGAATCAGAGAATTTTGCACCAACAAGCTCGAAACCGTCATACGAAGGCATGTAGGTATCGGTCAGAGCCTTGAAATTGTCAAAGAAAATGTAGAAGTTATCCACGCGTTCGGAAGGACGGGTCCTGAGCCTGAAACACACGAAAGACATCTGCTGTACGCCATTCAGATAGGGTGAAACCTGCTGAATATTGCTTGGCAGCAATACCGACATATTCTTCCAACCTTCATGGTTTACGAGACCGAGCGAAAGGGTATGAACGCGGCCATTGCAGTCGCGAACGAGCATCTCGAGGTCATAGGCATAGTTGGCGCCCCAAACCCAGAGGTCCAACCGGGAAATCCTACCTTTAAAGGGGATTTCAAACGGTTTTTCGTTGCCATCTTTATCCTTGTTTGAAGGATAGATATCCACCCAGTTGTCGCCCTTACGGTCAAACTTGACTTCCATGCCAAGCATCTTGTACTGCGCGCTCGTATCAGTCTGCGTGACACGAATCGCGTTAGGCATACCATCAAAGTACTTCAGTACCGGGAAATCCTTTGCAACGTATCTACTACCTGCAGCCTTCCAAGTCCAGTTCGTATCAGGGGAATCAAAATTATCCACTATATACGTTTCATAATTTACCGGCCGTTGCTGAGCCGAGATCGGCATTGCACAGAGGGCAAACAGAAGAACGAGGCCTGCGATGATTAAACCGCCTTGTTTCATCCCAAACTCCTTTTGTTACTCATCGGCGAGAATAGAGTCAGTTATTATTATATGGTGAAGGTATTTGTTTGTCAAACCGTTTATTTTATTTGTATTGACCAAAAGAGACGGATTCTCTACACTTAAATAACATTTTTATCGATAAAGGAGTGTCTCATGACCAGCTATAAAGAACTCGGTCTGGTAAACACCAAGGCAATGTTCGCTAAGGCGGTAAAGGGCGGATTCGCCATTCCGGCCTACAACTTCAACAACATGGAGCAGATGCAGGCCATCATCCAGGCATGCGTTGAAACCAAATCCCCGGTTATCCTCCAGGTTTCCTCCGGCGCCCGCAAGTACGCCAACAAGAATCTCCTCAAGAACATGGCACGCGGCGCCGTCGAGTACGCGCACGAGCTCGGGTATGACATCCCGATAGTCCTCCACCTCGATCA
>Ga0116170_10006621_pt1 | contig 10108 bp, 8 predicted proteins | sample AD_JPNHW1_MetaG_FD_89797 | JGI IMG/M metagenome (GOLD analysis project Ga0116170, IMG submission 89797) | Active sludge microbial communities of municipal wastewater-treating anaerobic digesters from Japan - AD_JPNHW1_MetaG | ecosystem: Engineered > Bioreactor > Anaerobic > Digestate | place...
TCCCACAACCTGTTCACAAAGCAATTGAGAAGTAAAAGCTCGTAATCCAAGTATTTGTTTCACATTATTTGCATCCCATCCTTCGGACAACATATTCACACCAACAACACAATGAATGCTTTCTCCTAATCTACCTGGTTTGCCTACAGTATTAAATTTCTCTCTTAAAATATCATCTTCAATATCTTCAGCCGAACTATCAACTCTTATAATATTATCTCTTTCAGCTATTTCTGATACGCCTAAATTACTATTCAGAATAGAAAACTCTACTCTTTTTGAAGTATATGTATTATTACAAATAACTATCATTGAGGGGGGAACTTTTTTGCCCCAATCTTTTTTTATACTTAACCAATCAGTAGAAAGTATTTTAAATGCTGTACGAACAAGGTCTGGCAAATCAACGCTTGATTCACATTTTTGATTAAGATTTTCTTTTATTCCCTCTTCGTAATATATGTGAAATAATTTTGACTTATCAAAAACCTGATCTGACGAATAAGAGCTATCTTTAACTGCAATAGTAGGAGTTTTCACTAGTCCTGACTCAATAGCATCATGTAATCCAAAGTCTGATATTATCCAATTGAATAATTTAAATCCCGTATTTGAAGTACGCCCCTTAGGAATAAAGGGGGTAGCGGATAAATCATATGCAGTTATAATACCTCGAGCCTTATGTATTTTATCCAATCCTTGTATCCAAATAGTAGCTTCTTTATTTTCTTCTTCCTCTTGGTCTTTTTCTTCTTTAGATTTTCCAATCTCAGCTGTATCTCTGTGGCAGTGGTGAGCTTCATCGTTTATGACAATAATAGAAGTATCACCAGGAAATTCAGACAATATTCTCTTTGTAAATGCATTCTCACTTTCATCTCCCATTGATTCTCTCATTACTTTTGGTAAAGAACTATTTTTATTGGAAGCTAATACATGCCAATTAAAAACAAGTACTTTTGCTTGATAGATATATTCTTTTAGTGATGGGGGGATAACATCAAACTCATCATAATAATTTCCTTCACTACTTGGGACAAGAACACCCAATCTTTCTTTCACGGTTATACCTGGAGCCATCACAAGAATATTTTTTGAAAATCTTGTATCTTTAGGATTAGTTATTTTGTTTAAAGCTTGCCATGCAATTATCATCGCCATGATTACAGTCTTGCCTGTACCAGTAGCAAGCTTAGTACAAGCCCTCATCCAATCACTATCACTTTTATCTTTAAGATTTATACCAACCTTCATAGCATCTGGGGCCTCTGTGAGCCATATAATGGTTTCTATGGCCTCTATCTGACACCAGAAATATCTTTTACCTCCTTGCTCAAAACCCTCTTGATCATACCTATTCCAATGCTCCAATAATTTTTTTGTGATAGAAGTTACGTTTGGATAACCTTTTTCCTTCCATTCTTTGACACGAGGACGAATCATATTAGCTAATTCAAGTTCAAAAAATTGAGAAACTCCCGTTCCAGCTTCTTGTTTACCAGCCGTAGCATAATAACCAGCCTTTCTTCTGCCTTCCTTTTTATTATATTTTTGAGCATTTTCATCGTACTCAAAATGATATAAAGGTTCTCTATATGGAGAGTTGACGACGAAGCCTTGATTTTTATTTTCTTCTTGCATATGTTTATAATTTTTTAACTATTAACATTTCAACGCCTCGATCATCAACTATTTTTACTGCAATTGTTTTTTTATCGCCTAAGTTAAATGGAATCGATGTCGTGCCCGTATACTGTTCAAGTAATTCTTCATCTACATTCCCATTTAGTGCCCTGGCCAACTTGGTCCAATCTCTTTTATCATCTTGCATTGGGAAAAATATTTGTGATGGGAATAAAGATCTATTATCATAATCGGTATCAAGCATCCATACTGCAATCTTATCTGTACTCCCAGCTTTGAGTTCTTGTGTACTAGGGTCATAATAATCAAATCCTTTAACTTCTACTTGATACTTATTATCTTTAGTTTTATTTATTTCTATATCTGGCTCTCCAATAAGCCAAAAAGGCTTATTTGTATTAGTTTTCTTTTTTAAATCTTTTGTGAGAAGATCTGTGTTCATTTGAGCTTTTAAAATCTGTAGCCCAGGAATTTTTATATTATCTATATCTTTAGAAGCTTCTGAATCAAAAGCATAGGAACAAAATATAACTAATTGTGGTTTTTCTTCCATGCTACGAACTTCTTCCATTGTTCTTTCAATTTGTGTTTGCTCCATTGAAGCATAATCTGGTCCGAAAACGATTGCACATTTTTTAAACTCACCGTTATTATCTATGCTTCCAAAAGCATGTATTTCATTAAACCCTTCAGAAATTTCTACACTATTGAATTTGATACCTTCATTTTGGTATGAACGAATACCAGAGGTACGAATACTATCCAAGTAATCATTCAATTTCTCTGAAATTGGATTTGTTGGATTTGTTTTATCTGACACATCTGGCAATGCTCCATCTATTGGTTTTGTCCTAACTCCAGGAACAGCTTCTACCGTAAAAGGCCCCGTTACTCTGACCTTTTTCTTATTAGTGAGGGGTTGGTCATACAGGGCTTCTTCTTTGGCTGGCTCATTATTCGCAATGCTAGCCAAAGTAACATGCGGAATAATTTTATATTTGAAGCCAGAAGAGATGCCCTCTTCGGGTTGTGCCAACTCATAATAATTAAATTTAGCTGTCATCAATCTTTGCTTCGCCAACTGAATAGCGACACGAGAAGTATCACATGTAATCCATCTACGACCCCACTCTTCAGCCACATAAGCAGTCGTTCCTCCTCCACAAGTAATATCTAAAACCACATCACCAGGATCTGTTGTCATTAATAAACATCTCTGTATCACTAATGGGTTTGTCTGAACAACATAAATTCTTTGCATAAAAGAATTTATTGTATCGGTCCAAACATTTGATATTGATTCATAGGGAAAATCAGAAAAATATCTTAAAAAGTATACCCCACCACCCCTTTCAACCAATCTATTTTTCTCTATCAATTTATTCATCGATTCTATGGGACAACCCCACCACCTAGTTCCAGGATTATACTTTTTTCCGTTAAAAACAAACTCATATCTCGAACCCGGACCTGGTTTCGTTAAATCTCCAGCAAGAGCCAATTTATTTATGATAGACTTAGGAACACTAGCCTCTTCCTTCGATAATGGTTCGAGTTTTCCATTTGAAAAAATATATTTAAATCCTGCTTGTATAGGATCTTTTTCTAAAAAAAGTTGCCTATATTTAATTTGTTTAATATTTTTTGAGAACCAAACTATGTAGTCGTTTTCTCTTGGTAACAAACTGGCTCCCAATGCTCTTGTTTTAGAAAAAGAAATCACTGAAACAAAGTTCTCCTTTCCAAAAATCTCAGAACAGATAGATTTAATATAGTCGACATTTTCATCAGAGATTTGAACAAAAATACTTCCACTTTCGTGAAGTAATTGTTTTGCCAAAAGTAATCTATCTCTCAAATAAGATAAATAACTATGAATACCTAATTCCCAAGTATCACGAAAAGCTTTAATCATTTCTGGTTCCGCTGGGATACTATCATCATCCTTATCTTTAACATCTTTTTTATTTGTAAATGGTTGAAAATTTGAATTGTATTTAATTCCATATGGAGGGTCTATATAAATCATTTGTACTTTCCCAGCCATATTTTCTTTTTCTAAAAGAGAGTTCATTACCAATAAGCTATCGCCTGCAATAAGTCTATTGGACCAATTTTTGGTATGGCCATAAAAATCAAATTCTTTTTCTGTACTTAAATTTTCGCTAGGCTCTTCAAAAAGAGATGCTTGTCTTTTTATTGGCTCATCTGTTTTTTTAAGCACCTGTTTAATAATTCTTTTTGGATCAATTCTTTCATGAATATGTAAAGATACGGTATCAATATCAAAAGAAGTTCCTTCTACCTTCCCAGCCCAAAATAAAGTTGGGTCTATGTATGGATCATGTTGATATGTTTTCTTTTTAGGTTTTGAATCTAAAACACTACTAACAAGTCCAACTTGTGGATTATTGACTCGCTTTGGCTTATTGTGCTGATATTGTCCAATAGAAATATCTTTTATTTCTCTTTTTTTTATTATTTTCTTAGGCATTTTATATATAATAATTTCTATTAACTAAGCATTTCAGTTGCAAATACAGCTGTCTTTGCATTTGCTGGCGTAATAATTATTGGCCACCAAAACTCAGCATTTTTCCAACCATCTTCTAATTTGCCTTGTTGTTTTAACAAAATAATACAAGGTGTTTCTTGTGCAGCATTTCTTGCGATTACTAGATCCGTCTTGCCATCATCAGGAGCATTTGAAAAGGATGTGTTATTATTTTTCATTCTATTAACATTACGTTCTTTTTGTACATAACAATATACCAATCCTTTTAAATCTGGATTAGTAATATTATCAACCAATCTTTTAATTATTGCTTTGTGAGTTGCAACATCCCATTCATAACCTAAATTATTATAAAGTTCCTTATAATCATAAGTTGAATTTATTAAATCTAAAATTTTAATTATATTATCTGATGGAATTAAAAAAGGATTATAATAGTCACCATTAGAGGTAGCATCAATTATCTGATCAATTTGTTGAATTGTTTTTTGTATATTTGTTTTTGCTTTTGTCTGAAAACCAATAGGCAAAAACCTTTTATGCGGCTTAATAGTCTCAGTTGCTGTAATTAAAATCTTATTCGGGGCACATGGTCTAATTTTCCCAGTATTATCTCTTTCAATAAAAATTACACTATCATCATCGTTATGAATTCCCCTCTCAAAAGCCTCTCTTAATGCTGTATCAAATTCATGCATAGTATCCATTGCACGATAAATTTTATTTGAAGTATATAGTCTAGTCACGGACATATCTTTCAAGGATCTATTACCATACATTCTTGAATGCTGTAAAACAGTATCTTGTTGGAATGTACTAGGATTTCTACCGTAGAAAAATCCAATCAAATTATCAATAGTAATACCCCTATCTAAAATTTGACCACCAACAAAAATATTAAAAGGATTATCTAGGCGTAATTGACCTTTACTATCTAAAAGAGAAGCTATCTGATTCTCGGAATTAATCTTAATTAATCCAACAAACCCATCTTTTAATGATTCTTTTACTTTATTAAATACATCACCAAATGAAGCCGGAGTATCTCCATTCTTTTTAATAGATAAAACTAAATTATCATAAGATAATTTAACCAATCTCTCTAATTCTGATGGATTTTCGGTCGCAAGCTTAGTTAGCATATTTAATAATGTATCAATTAAATCAGTTTGCCATTGATGCTCTTTTTTCCCAGTAGCAGTATGAATTATAAAACTAGATTTATAATTTTTATTTTGAAGATTTGAATCTATAATTCTTAATGAGCCGCCAACTAAATAATTTAATATTGATTGCCTAAATTGTAATAGGTTGGGAGTTGTTAAAATATTATTTATATATCTCTGATCTTTATGATTAAGAATTTTTATCTCATCATCAGAAACATTAATATAAATATGAGAAAATAGACTTTCATTATCTTTAGATTCTTCAAAATACTGTTTTCCTCCAATATATTGATCATAAATTGGAACAAGTGTAGTAAATGCTGGTCTTATAGGCTCAAATATAAAATTATTTAAATTAAAATCTCCACGTGGTTGAAGGTAAAGAGCGTATGGCGTTGCTGTAACCTGAAGAAAATCATAATGGTCTTTAAAATTAGATCTTATATTATTTATTTTTGAAGCTAATACATTTACACTAACGCCATTTTCAGCATTTTTATCTTTCTTAAAACCAATACTTGCAAAGTCTGCTTCATCATCAACAATCAATGTTCTTTTTTTAGTTAGGTCGGGGTATGAATTAAATAATTGAACTAATCGATCAAGATTATTTGTTTCTTTTTTTACTATAAAAATTAATTTTTGTCTTCGTAAAAATGGTGTCAACTGTGGAGGAAGATTCATGATATCGTATATTTTTACTACGTCATTTTCGACAAAATAGAAAAATTCGTCATTAAGTCTTTGACAGGTCTGCTCTGAAAGAGCTTTTGTTCCCTTCGTAAATACTATACAAATATCAAAACCTCGGTCAAAAGCAAGTGCTACTATACCTATAAATGTTCGTGTCTTACCACTTTGAATTTTACCTAGCAACATACCCGGATGATGAACATCAGTCTTCTTGTCAAATAAATAATCAACGGTTTTCTCAATACAATCCTGCAAATCAGTAGAGTATTTTTTTATGTCTATAAAATTTTGATAAATTGACATAATGTTAGTTTATACCAAAAAATGACAAAAATAAAGCCATGTTTTTTAAAACACGGCTAAAACAAACGCAGCAATAGTGATAACCCTCTCTTTAAACAGAGGAAAAACTAAAATAGATAATATTATGACTTTATTAAAATAATTACCCTTTAATCAACGCCTTTAAATCATTAGCACCCTTTACGATGCTATCTAGACCAGCCCGGTCACATAATCTAATAAACCTTGAAAATCTCTTTGTATAATTGCCATTATAAAAAATACGGCTCATACTAGCTCGATTGTTTGCCAACTTATGTAATCGACTCATACGATATATAACCCCGCCAGCAATAGATTTTCGGTTAATCACTGTAACTTCATATCTCAAATTATGACATTTCCTGCATAAAAATTCAGTACTATTCGGAGGAAGATAAAGCTTTGTAGCCCTATAGCCACAAGAACAATAAAAATAATTCCTTTCCCCAAATGTAATATCGGTTTCTTCCCAAGCAAGCTTCTGAGGTTCATTGCCATCCACGCTGACAAATAAAAAGGCTGGACGAAATATATCATCAAACCAATACGAAATATTACTATGCCCATCAAGGATACTAACTCCTACTTTTCTCATATGATCAAATCTCCTACTCACATCACCTGGAGATATTGTAAGGCAATCCTCTACTAGATATTTATGCTTATATTTGTTTTCCATAATTTAAATATTACTATTATAAAATCCGATTATTTATTTACAATTACTTATTTTCTATTTCTATTTGATTTTATTTTGCTTTCTCTCAGCTCTTTTGGGCAAGAGGGTGGAGTATGCCGTTTTTAATAACGTCATTCGGTCTCGTGCATCTTACCCTTCTGCAGTTTCCTGCGGGAACACACTTTAGCCAGACTGTCGTGCAGGGTACCCTCGCTGTTTCAACCTCAGCTTTCAACTTTAGAAGGCGACATAAATGTCATATATCCTTATTGGCCCCGCCGCTTTGATTTGTAATACCTACGCTCAGCTATTTAGACTACGTAAGCGTTTACACCTTCTCGCTGATTCCTAAAATATGAACTGTCTGATCTTATTATCAGATTCTCAGCTCTTTTGGGCTCTAGATTTGCTGTCTAGAGAGCATCAGGAGGAGTTCGTTATTTTAATGGCATCCAGCAGGCGGGTTAACGAATTGCCCCCACACCCCACCAGTAACTCCGCATAGATATTAATGCCTATGCAACGTGCTGAGTTTTGTTACCTCAGTCGCTCAACCCTTCATTTGCTTTGAAGATAAAAATCAAAATCGTACCACGACTTTAATCTCTACTTATAATTTTATCAGAGTACCAAATAGATTAGCGTAATTAATCTATTTCAATTCCTCTATATATACTATCTCAGTCCCTCTAGATTTACGGAAAAACCCAAAAAACTAATTAAGTCACTAAAATAGCCATTTTTCATGGTTTTATACCTTTTAATGCCCCCAAGCTTTAAAAAAATTACAAAAAATTTTTAGAGAAGGTTAATATCTGATCTACAGATAATTACAAAACCCCCGTCCAGGTATCCCAACCCATCTCCTAACCCTAAAAAGGTACTGAAACCGAAACACCCCCACCCATACCGCCTTAAAACCTCAGACGAAACGTTTTACCACTTGATTAATGAAGATAATAAATAATTTCTTCAACCACATAATGATGGTCGATGTGTGGTTTTTTGATTATCTCTATGAATATAAAGAACTATGAATGCAACAACGCAACAATGGCCAGATGCCATCTCTGAAAAAAAGAGATGTCTCATCATTCAACTCATCTATAACAAAATAGAGGATGATGAAGAACGAGAACAATGGCTAAATAGAGTCTCGTCTGCAACAGAAAACGATGCAGATGAAATAGTAAAAAGTTTATTAAGATAACTGAGTATTAAACATACTCGCACCCCTAGTCCGGGTGTTTTTTATTATTAAAAACTATGAACAGTTGTAAATTTATCGGAGCATGGACACAAGGTCTAGCCAGTAAATCCTCCGAGACTCGTGAAAAAATAGAAGCCGCCTTCAATACAATGGCAAAAGAAAAAGATGATTGGTTTTATAAAGTCGAAATAAATGGCCAAGAATATTTTGTGGCAGATAATGGTGAATTTGGTTTCACCGCTATGTTGCCAGAAGAGTATTAATAAAAAGTCGAGTTAATTAAAAAAAATTATATGTTTAATCCAAACAACACTAGATTACAAAACCGCATACATATTAATTTTGCCCTAGAAAAAGAAGGGGAAATTATAAAGAAATCGGTAGTCATGATAAACATTTTTGAATGGGATGTGAAAAGAGCTGCGAATCTCTATTCTGAACTACTGAGGGAACTTGGGGAAGCCCCCGTTACTATTCCCAAGACTGAAAATAACAAACCCATCCAACTAAATACCAAGAATATCGAATTCTTCACAGCCCCGGAATGCCCAGACCATAAAGTGCCAATGGTGATGCGTACTAGAAAATCGGACGGATTTGTCTTTTTTGGCTGTCCAATGTACAAAAATGGATGCAAAAGAACCGCTCAGCACCCCATTAATCAGGAAATGGCCACTAAAATACCCTCAATATCCCCCTTGAACGATAAACGAAGTAGGATTTAGTACTTTGTTATGCTTTATATACTACTAGGTGGAATACTTAAAGGATATAAACAGTCGAGCTCGAAAAAGAAGCAACGAGGATTCTACCTAGTAGTAATAATCCTTTTTCGTTGCTTCTTTTTCGTTATAACGTTAATAAAATAATCACATGAAATCTATTCAAATTAGGTTTAATAAATTGGTAGAAAAGTATCCTCATCGAGGCTTATATTCTTGCCTTACTCTTCTTATCAATGGAAAGGGGCTTGGAAGACAAGCAATAACTAAATTATTTGATGAATTGATAGATAAGGAAGATTTCGCCAGAAATGAAAGGGGCGAGCTAATCGATTATCTACTAAAACTTCAAACCAAAAAAATGGCAAAAAAGGATCGCATCATTACTACCTATAATGACCCTCTTTTTACCAGAATGCCCCAGGATGCACGATTGAGGGAAAGTAGTAGTATTGAGCATTAAACTCTTTTTAAGACAAAAAATACTTAAAGTCCATAAATAAAATAATAAAAGAATATGAATGAAAAAATCAAAACAACAAAACTTTATATTTCTGTATATGATTCTATAGTAGTTTCGGAAGGAGTAGTCGTTGAATTAATCGTTGAAAAAATTACCACTTGGAATGTATTAGGAGAAAACGGAATAGTCGTGTCTATTGAAGAATGTTGCCAAGAAAAAACGAAATGGCTATATCCATCAAAAGATGTCTCTAAATCATCGATGATTTCATTCGAAGAGTTCAAAAAATCTCTCGGAACATTTGCAAATGAACTATCTGATGAAGAAATTGATAATATTCGTCATGCCTTCAACCGAATTGCTGATATCGCCTTTGATCGATGGGCGGCGCAAAAAAATACTACTTGATCTATAAATAACATAATAAACATAAAAAATAGACCAACTCAAAGAATTATTGGTCTAAAGTCGAAAAAATATAATATTAAAAAATATGAATGAAATAAACTGTGTAGTACAATGTAGAGTTAGTTCCAAAAAACAATCCCAAGAAGGTGAAAGCTTGGAGAATCAAGAAAAAGCGATACGTAATTTTGTCGCAAATAAAGGATGGCACATAGTTCCAAATAATGAAGTTTGGTCCACGGCTATTTCAGGACGAAAAACTGATCGTGAAGATTTTGAAGAAA
>Ga0116170_10006624_pt1 | contig 10106 bp, 8 predicted proteins | sample AD_JPNHW1_MetaG_FD_89797 | JGI IMG/M metagenome (GOLD analysis project Ga0116170, IMG submission 89797) | Active sludge microbial communities of municipal wastewater-treating anaerobic digesters from Japan - AD_JPNHW1_MetaG | ecosystem: Engineered > Bioreactor > Anaerobic > Digestate | place...
ACATTAATCAATTGCCACGCTACTAGACCCAGAACCAGGATAAGAATAGAAGTAATAACCGGGCCCCAGGTGTTGAATTTAGTGACAATAAACTTTTTCATTAGCCCAAAAATAGTTTCTTGACCGCTAATGTCTATACCCAAAACTTTAGCTAATTGATTCTTAGCGCTTACCAGCAATATGGCCTTCTGCCTTAGAGTCTCTTGGGTTATTAGCGTGGCATAGTTTGGCACTGTCGTTGTCGTGGTTTTAATCTTAGTAGTAATAGTTGTGGCCTTCGATTTAGTTTTAGAAGCCGAGGTGGTGACAGGAGTAGCGTCAGGAATAATTGGTGGCAAGCCAGTATTTGCATCCGGGCCTACCGGAACTTCATTAAATTGTTTATCAATAATGCTGGTTAATAAATCATCGATACTCCCCTCCAAATTGATCTGAGGAATAACATACTTCATTTGCTTGCTTACTGACCGAGTGAATAAACTTTCCCAATCTAAATTATATTTTACGCTACTATTTTTAACCATCCAAAATCCAAAAACAAAGAAAAGACAAAGATAGGCATAAATAAAAAATCGTAGCCCCGTCTTACTAATTTGCCACCAGCTAAAGTCTATCTGATTCTCAGCCTGCATTTTCATGCGACCGGTACCAATAAGGGTGAGCGCTAGATAGGCAACTAGTGGTATCAAGAGTTGCCAGTAAACAGTCCCCTTTAAGGATACTTGCAAGATTAAGCAGAGGACAAGAAAAATGGTGGAAGAAAAGAAGAGGACAAGATATTTGGTCTTAAAAGTAAAATCTACGATGGGAACAGCGGCCAAGAGAAACAACGATAAGACTATTGGCAACCAAAAAGGAGAAATTGCTCCCAGCACCTGCTCCTGAGACAAAAAGCTATAACCAGTCATTCCGACCAAGGCAGTTAGAATGATTAACAATAATATGGTCAAGCTTTGTTTATAGAATAGGCGTCTATCGCTGTAAGCCATACGGTAGACACGATAGAAATCGTTCTCTTGCGATACTACTGCTTTGGGCTTAAAGATCTTCTTAAGAACATCGAAAGGGTCGGTAGGCATACAACAAGTTTATAAAGTTAGTAAAGTTATAAAGTTAACATAAAAATCCAAAGTTCCAAGTTTAAAGAAAATCTAAAACACTTGTTTATTATAGACCCCTTTTTAAAACTTTCGATTTTATGAACTTGATAAGCTTATTGCTATTATAACCGATGAAAGGGGTAGATGTAAAATTACAAGTACCCCTTTTATTCCTTTTTAAGTCTTGGGCTCTTCTGACTGAGGCTGAGCATCTTCCTTTTTGGGTTCTTCTTTTGTCTGATACATAGTCTTACCAATTTCTTGCAGAGTGGCGCTTAAATCTTCGCTTGCCAACTTAATTTCTTCTAAATTATTTTGAGTAGCCACTGTTTTAAGATGATTAATCTTCTCTTCAATTTTAGTTTTAAGCTCAGGAGTTATCTTATCGCCAGCGTCTTTAAGCGCGGACTCGGCGGTATAGGTCAAAGCATTCGCCTGATTTTGCGCTTCAATTAGGTCTTTCTTCTTCTTATCTTCATCGGCAAATTTTTCTGCTTCCTGTTTCATCTTTTCTACATCTTCTTTGGAGAGGCCAGTAGAACCCTCTATTCTGACAGACTGACTTTTGCCCGTAGCTTTATCAGCGGCGGTAACATTCAAAATACCATTAGAATCGATATCGAAAGTGACTTCAATTTGGGGAACGCCCCGAGGCGCCGGCATAATACCATCAAGAATAAATTTCCCTAATGTTTTATTGTCCGCAGCCATCGGCCTTTCTCCTTGCACTATATGAATCTCTACAGAAGGTTGGTTATTTTCTGCTGTGGAAAATATTTGCGTGTGTTTATAAGGAATGTAAGTGTTTTTGGGAATCATGGGGGTAGCAACACCACCCATAGTTTCGATAGACAAAGTTAAGGGCGTAATATCAATAAGAAGTATTCCTTGGCTGGAACCATTAGAATTGCCAGCCACAATAGCCGCTCCCATAGAAACTACCTCGTCGGGATTAATATCTTTCTTGGGTTCCTTGCCGGTCAGATCTTTGATTCTCTGTTGTACCATAGGAATACGAGTGGTTCCGCCCACAAGGATAACATCATCAATATCTTTGAGGGTTAAATTAGCCGAAGCTAGGGTGCCTTTTAATCTCTCAATAGATTTATCTACTAAATCGCGCGTTAATTCCTCAAATTTAGCGCGAGTAATCTTCATAACCAAATGCTTGGGAGTGTTAGCGCTATCGGAAGCAATAAAAGGCAGATTGATTTCGCTTTCCAGGGAAGTAGACAGTTCTCTCTTGGCTTTTTCGGAAGCCTCTTTAATTCTTTGCAAAGCCAAAGGGTCTTTGGAGAGGTCAATGCTATTTTCTTTTTTAAATTCTCCGATAACCCAATCTATAATTCTTTGGTCAAAGTCATCTCCACCTAAGTGGCTATCGCCGCCAGTAGAGAGCACTGTCACCTCTTCCCCACCTTTGTCACCAGCCTTTTCGTCTTTCAGGTCATTCACAACTTCAATAACAGAAACATCTAGGGTGCCGCCGCCAAAATCATAAACAACCAATTTGCTATTGCTTTTTTTATTAAAACCATAAGCCAGAGCAGCAGCGGTTGGTTCGTTCAAAATTCTAGTAACTTTTAAGCCAGCAATTTCACCAGCGTTTTTAGTAGCTTGACGCTCCGAATCATCAAAATAAGCAGGCACGGTAATAACAGCTTCATTCACTGGTTCACCAAAATATTTTTCGGCATCAGCCTTAAGCTTCTGCAAAATCATAGCGGAAATTTCTTCCGGTTTATACCATTTATCAGCCATTTTAATTTCTACACCGCCATTCGCAGCCTCGCGAATTTCATAAGGCAAAATCTTTTTATCTTGCTGCACAGTTTCATCGGAAAACTTTCTCCCGATTAGTCTTTTCACAGAGAAAATCGTGTTGGTAGGGTTAATAATAGCCTGCCTTTTGGCTAGCATGCCTACCAGACGTTCTCCATTTTTATTAATAGCCACAACGGAAGGAGTGGTTCTCTCTCCATCGCTATTTTCCAATACTTTAGGTTGACCATTTTCAAAAACAGACATTTCTGAGTAAGTGGTTCCCAAATCAATTCCAATAATTTTAGACATAAGTAAATAAGTTTATAAAGTTATAAAGTTTGTAAAGTTTAAAGTAAAACACAAATTTCTAAAGTCCAAGTAAAATTCAAGCACTAAATTCATTCACCATTTTTCGATTCTGCTGAGGGAGGAGAGTTTACGATAACCTTAGCGGGCCTAAGAGTGCGTCCTTCCAGACTATAACCGCTCTGCAATTCCTCTGTAATAATATCAGCAGGCTGGGTGGGGTCATTAGCATAGTTTACCGCTTCGTGCACCGCAGGATTGAAGGGAATACCTAAGGCAGGAATTTTAGCCAGCCCATAATCAGTCAAAAGCTTTTCCAGATTACTTTTCACAAGATAAATCCCCTTTAACATCACCTCCCAATTTTTTGGTTTATCGCCGTCAGCTTGCTCCAAAGATTCTAAGTTGGCTACGGTAAAATCAAAATTATCCATCACACCAACAAGGTCTTTGAGAAGCGCCTGGTTAGCAAACTTAATGGCTTCACTTATTCGTTCATTTTCTTTTTGCTTATAGTTCAAAATGTCCGCTCTTTCCTGTTGCCAACCTTTAAGGTATTTTTCTTTCTCTTCTTCTAACTGTTCTATTTTTTGCTGCAGTGTTTCTAATTGGTTGAGATTTTCTTGCGGTATTTCAGATATTTTTGGAGCGCTCGTTTGGTTATCGGCATTTGGGGCCGAATTTTTTTTATTTGTCATAATTAACTTAATTTATTAGCAATAAGTTGCAAGAGAGCAATATTTTTATCATAAGCCATATATTTAGGTCCCAAAATAGCTAAGAGCCAATTGGGCTTGGGCATATTGAGAGTGATAGCACTCATGTCTTCTGACCCCGTAAAGGGACCGTTCTGGCCAACATAGGTATAGACTTTATTGGGCTTCTGTCCTTCAATTACCTTCTGTAATTTATCAGGAATTTCTTCTAAACTAAGGATTATCTTTTTTAATTGCTGAGGTTCATCAATTTTTAATTGATCCAAAAAATATTCTAGACCAGCTCTATAGATATGATTTTTGTCTTTATTGTAGCCTAGGGTTAGGCTCCGAGATTCTTGGGCTAAACGATCAACTAGTTCTTCAAAGGATTCAGGTTCTTGATCGGCTTTTTTAAGCTGGGCTGGTTCCAAATATTCGCGCAATGACTGGAACAAATTATTCATAGTTTTGGCAAGTTGGTCACTGCGCAAAAAGTTGTCAATAAATAGCTCCAAAGCTTCATCAGTAGGAATACGCCCCGCAGAATGATAAAGCTGCGTCAAATATTTGTCCTTGGTTAAAAAAAAGAACTCTCTTCTAATTGATGCTGGACTAAGGGCCAGGTTATAGTGTTCGCAAAAAAAATCAGATGCGATAGGTTCTCCCTTTTCTAAATACTGGCTCACCACCAAATTGAGAATCCGATAGCGACGATCTAGAAGATCTGTCTTCTTTTTGCTTCTGCTGGCAGAATTTATTTTAATGGCCTTAGTATTCTTACTAATTTTGGCCGTTTTTTTTGTTTTCGTCATAAAGGCTAAACAATGTTTATCTTGACCATTATACTCATTAGCAGTCTATTGTCAAGAGTGCTCATTTGCTCTTTAACTATCCCCATTTTATAAACCATTGATGCCGCTTTTTAAACATGGTAAACTTGTAACAACTTTTAATAAAGAAACTTCATGCTTATTATAAAAAATAGATGCACTTGGATTGATATCGGCCTGCCTAATGAGCAAGATATCAATTATCTCAAAAACGAGTATAAACTTCCCCCCCATGTTTTGGCCGGGTTAATGGAGCAATCGCCCCGACAAAGTGTAAATAGGCATGGCGATTTACTTTACGCCGTCTTCCATTTCCCCTTTTGGGAGGATGCTCAACAATTAACTAGGCCCTTAGAGCTAGATGTCATATTAACCAAAGACACTATCATTACGATACGCTACGAAAACAATGTCGAACCGATTGAGCAAATCTTAGCCAATTGCGCCCCAGAGGAAATCGGCGAGAAATATCTTAACTCCACCCCTTATGTATTTCTGGAAAAACTCTTAGAAACTTATTTCGAATATTGCGACAGAGAAATTAGGCATATCAACGATAAGCTTACTGCCGTTGAGAAAGAAATTTTTGATCGCCATACATCAGATCATGTCTTAGTGCTGAAACTGGCTATGTTAAAAAGAGATATCCTAAGCTTTAGAAGGATAGCGAGCCTCAATCGAAACATCATTGACTCCCTTAAGATTATGGGGACCACTTTCTATGGCAAAGACTCAGAAACCTATTTTGATATTTTGGTTAATGACAGCTTCAAGATGAATAACACTATCGAGGGCTTTAGTGATATTATTAATTCTTTGGAAAGCACTTTTAATACCCTGGTTTCCACTGAAGTAAATCGCCTAACCGGAGTCTATACCTACATCTCCCTGTTTATTTGGCCGGCTCTGCTCGTCTTTTCTATTTATCAAATTAATAGCAGAGACTTACCCTTAATAAATCTCCCCTTTAGCTGGGTCTATATTTTGGCTTTAGGCGCAACTTTATCAGTTATCGTTTTTGCTATACTTAAAAAGAAAAATATTATTTAATGAGCCTTAAGTTCTACAACACACTTTCGCGTCAATTAGAAGAATTTGTTCCTCTTGACCCGCCCAACGTTGGTCTTTATACCTGCGGGCCCACTGTATATATGTATGCCCATATAGGCAATCTGCGAACCTATATTTTTGAGGATATTTTAAAAAGAGTCCTTCTGGCGCACAATTATAAAGTCAACCACGTCATGAACATCACTGACGTAGGACATTTGACTTCTGATGCAGATACTGGTGAAGATAAGCTAGAGAAAGAGGCTATCAAGGAAAAGAAAAACGCTTGGGAAATAGCGGCCTTTTATACAACTGCCTTCCAAAAAGATTTAGAAGAGCTGAATATCATCCCCCCTAATATTTGGTGCAAGGCAACTGAGCATATTAATGAACAAATCGAATTGATACAAAGGTTAGAAAACAAAGGCTTTACTTACAAAACTAGCGACGGTATTTATTTTGATACCTCTAAGCTCGCTGATTATGGAAAATTGGCGGGACTTAATATTGAAGGGTTAAGAGCCGGCATCAGAGTAGAAATGATAGCCGAGAAGAAGAATCCTACCGATTTTGCCTTATGGAAATTTTCTCCGATTGGAATAAAACGGCAAATGGAATGGGATTCTCCTTGGGGTAAAGGTTTCCCCGGCTGGCACATAGAGTGCGCGGCGATGTCCATGAAATATTTAGGCGAAACTTTTGACATTCATTGCGGAGGCATAGACCATATTCCAGTCCATCATACTAATGAAATCGCTGAGGCAGAAGCGGCTACCGGCAAGCCCTTTGTTAAATATTGGCTTCATGGGGAATTTTTAGAGCTAAAAGAGGGGCGTATGGGCAAATCCGAAGGCAATGCTATCCTCGTCTCAACCTTAAAAGAAAAAGGCTTTGACCCCCTCTCTTATAGATACCTAATCTTAAATACTCATTACCGAAAAAAAATTGAGTTTGATTGGGACTCATTGGCAGCGGCGCAAATGTCTTTGCAGAACCTGAAGCAGACTATCGCCAATATTCAGCTAATGGCTGACCTTCTGACATATTACCCTACTTATCGCGACCTGCTTAAAGAAACTAAGACTGATTTTGGGTCTAATTACGAGGCAATCATAAGGGCTTTTAATGAAGCTTGCGATACGGATTTAAATATGCCGCAAGCTTTAGCTAGCTTAAACATTTTCTTAAATAAATACCAAGAAAAATTGGATTTTGAAAATGCTAGCGAGATTTTGAACACTATTGCAAAAATGGATACTATTTTAGGATTGAAACTCTTGCCCAAAGTTCATGAATTAATTCCTGCCAATTTGGTTTCTCTGCTTGATAGCAGAAAAAATAAAAGAGAGGAAAAAGACTGGGCAGAATCAGATAGGCTTAGAAATGAAATCGAAAGTTTAGGCTTTTGGGTCAAAGATACTCCCCGAGGTCAAATTATTGAAATCAAGGGAACAAATTAATTATACTTGAATGTTAAATTATTAACCGCCAGCAATTTAAACCAGAACTATGCCTACTAGCAACAAAATCGGAGAAAAAAAATATCAGCTTACTAATAAGGTGGGTTCGAACGCGACAGATAGAATGCCACCACAGAGTATTGAAGCAGAGGAGGCCGTGCTCGGCGCTATTCTTATAGATAGAAATGCCATGTACAAAGTCGCTGATATTTTACAAACGGATGATTTTTATAAACCAGCCCATCAAATTATTTATAGAACCATCCTAGACCTTTTTTCCAAAGCGGAACCAATTGATATAGTCAGCGTCAGCAATCGTCTTAAAGATACCGATACTTTAAAAAGTATTGGCGGTTCCAGCACTTTAAGCGCTTTGGTTAATAAAGTTTCCAGCGCCTCCAATATTTATTATTATGCTCAGATAGTCCACCAGAAGAAGATTTTAAGAGACCTGATTAGCGCTTCTTCTGATATTGCTTCCTTGGGCTGGCAAGAAGACCAAGACGTAAACGTCTTGGTAGACAAGGCCGAACAAGCTATTTTCGCCATTTCTCAAAGTTCTATTACCAGAGACTTTGTTCCTTTAAATACTGAATTAAAATCAGCTTATGAAAGAATTGACGAATTAAATAAACAAGGGTATGGCTCTATGCGTGGCATCGCCACCGGCTTCAAAGATTTGGATAATAAACTTTCTGGATTACAAAAATCAGATTTGATTATTTTAGCAGCCAGGCCATCTTTAGGAAAAACCTCTTTAGCTTTAGATATCGCTCGACAAGCGGCTATGAAGAGCAAAAAGCCTATTGGGTTTTTTAGCTTAGAAATGTCTAAGGATCAGTTGGTAGACAGAATGTTGGCAGCCCAATCAAGAATTGATGCCTGGAAAATTAGAACTGGCCATTTATCGGCAGAGGGAGAACTAAATGATTTTACGATATTAAGAGATGCCATGGACACTCTATCACAATGTCCAGTTTATATAGACGACACCCCTTCCCCCACTATTTTGCAAATAAGAACCATGGCTCGTAGATTACAGACAGAGGTTGGCTTGGGTTTGATTGTTATCGATTATTTGCAGTTGATACAACCGGCTAATAGCGCTCAAAGCATGGTCCAACAAGTTACAGAAATATCCAGAGGTTTAAAAGCGATTGCCAGGGAATTAAATGTTCCCGTTCTCGCCCTCTCGCAATTATCGCGTGATGTGGAAAAAAGAGATGGAGATCAAAAACCTCGTCTATCTGATTTAAGAGAAAGCGGGTCTATCGAACAAGATGCCGATATCGTTATGTTTATTTATAGGAAAGATAAGGTGAGGGGCGGCGGTTTTGGTATTACTAATACCGACAACCAGCCCGAAACGTATAACCATACGCCAATTGCCGATATTATTATCGCCAAACACAGAAACGGGCCTACCGGCCAAATACAGCTATACTTTAATCAAGATATTGCTAGCTTTACCGATATGGATAGCAGTGCTGAAGGTTTTGAACAATATGGTGAAGACGAAAACTCTATTCCGCCGGAGGATTTATAATAACTTTGTTTTGCAAGGCCGCTAGATATCTATGGAAATAATCCCTAAAAATTTAAAACACCTGGCGAATATAATAGCCCAAATGCCGGGAATGACTACAAGACAGGCCCTGAGAGCCGCCTATGCCCTTGCGCGCCCAGACCAAGAAGACCACCCCTTTGCTGACTTGGAAAGACTTGTTAAGGCTGGCCAAGAGACAATGGCTAAATTAAAAATTTGCTCGTTATGTTTTATGCCGTTTGAAACTGATGATAAGGAACTGTCGGTTTGTCCAGTATGCGCTGACAAAAAAAGAGATCACCAAACGCTTCTCCTTGTCGAGAAAGAAACAGATCTTTTATCCTTGGAGAAAACTGGCACTTATCATGGTTTATATTTTGTTTTGGGAGGGCTTTTAACGGCTATTGACCCAGAAAATAGCCAAAAATTAAGAATTAAAGAATTAAAAGAAAGGGTGAAAAGACAAAAAAACATCCCTCAAGCGCGTATTAAAGAAATAATTATCGCTTTGGGGCAAACTACAGACGGCAATTTAACGGCTAATTATTTAAAGAATCAACTACAAAATATAGACAAAGAAATTAAATTCTCTCGCTTAGCAAGTGGATTGCCTCATGGGAGCGAAGTGGAATTCGCCGACGAGGAAACATTGTCTAATGCCTTAAAATATAGGCAAGAAACATAGGATAGGTTCTGTAAAGTTGATTTTTAATTTTCAATTTTAGGCTTGAAAAAACTGCCCGGAAGGCAGTTTTAATTTTCTTACTTTACTTTGACTTGGACAAAGGGCTGGCGATGACCTTGCTTTTTGCTGTATCGGGTTTTGTTTTTATATTTAAAGACAATCATTTTTCGAGAACGGCCGATTTTTAAAACATCCGCTTCGACAGTAGCGCCTTTAAGGTAGGGTCGGCCCAAACTGATTTTGTCACCATCGGCAGTAAAAAGCACTTTATCAAAAAGCAACTTTTCGCCTTCTTTCGCTTTCGCTATTTTTTCTATAGAGATAACCGTGCCTGGTTTAATAAGATACTGTTTACCCCCTGTTTCTATTACTGCAATCATAAAATATAAAGGTTAATTAAGTAGGCATATCATAACTGATTTGCTAGTTTTTTGCAAGTTAGGCAGCCAGAAGAGCTTGCTTTTAGGTTTTAAATCAGCTATTCTTTATTGGTTTAAATGCCCTTGTCGTCTAGCCTGGTTAGGACATATGGTTCTCAGCCATAGAACTAGGGTTCAAATCCCTACAGGGGTACCAGATACAAAAAAGTCCAATGTCCAAAGTCTAAAGTTTAAACCGCAGCCAAAGAATAAGACAACGGATACAAAAAAGTCCAATGTCCAAAGTC
>Ga0116170_10006626_pt1 | contig 10105 bp, 10 predicted proteins | sample AD_JPNHW1_MetaG_FD_89797 | JGI IMG/M metagenome (GOLD analysis project Ga0116170, IMG submission 89797) | Active sludge microbial communities of municipal wastewater-treating anaerobic digesters from Japan - AD_JPNHW1_MetaG | ecosystem: Engineered > Bioreactor > Anaerobic > Digestate | place...
CAATCTCCGGATTGGCGAAGGTCTCCATGTAATGTCCGGAAAAATATTTCCAGAATTTCCCGGGAAACTCTCCAGATTGTTATAGTATTTGCCAAAAGGAATCAGCGAATGGATTTTTCTTCGGGCTTCGCCTCTTTTCCGTCATTCCCGCGCAAGCGGGAACCCAGGGCCGGGATATATCTGACTGATTTTTCTTCCTTTTCGTCGTTCGCATGACTCTGGGTCCCCGCATTCGCGGGGATGACGACTCTGGAGAACCGCATTGAGGATACTGAAGATTCTTTTTGGCAACGGCTCTAAAACCGCGGTTGAGCGCCAACGGCGGGTATAACTCCGCGCCGTTGGCGCTCAACTGCGGTTTTTTTATTGTCCAAGGAGAAATCACACGAAGACACGAAGTCACAAAGCCCGCCCGCACAAGCCCGACAGAAGTTTCTCCCCGCCGCAAAGAGAATCCCCCTGCGGCGTCTGGAGACTCCGCAGGGGGGGAATTCATTCGATCCGTTTGATCCCGCCGCCGGGACATTTCGCCCGGGGCGTTTCCAGCCAAGACCCCGTCACTACTTTTCCGCCGGAGTGGCCGGGGGCGTCAGGGTGGGCGGCGTCGGGGGCACCGGCAGGGCGGGCGCCGCTTCCGGGGCCGGCGGGGCCGGCTTGACGGGAGCGGGAGTGGCGGGAGCGGGCGCCGGAGCCGCGGCGGCCTTGTTGGTCGGCTTCGCAATCGGTTCCTTCTGGCCCGTCTGCTTGTCAAGCACTTCGACCCGGTAGTCCTGCAGGAACGACGCCTTGACGCGCTGCAACTCGATGAGCGACTTGTTGAAGTTGATCACGGCCTGCAGGTACTGCACCTGAGCGCTGACCAGGTCTTCCTGGAACTGAATCACCTCGAAGATGGTCGTGTAGCCGACCTCATAGCGCTGGAGTTCGGCCTTGAGTTTGTCGTCTTCGGCCTTGACCCACGAATCGCCCGCGCCGATCAGGCGCAGATCCGTCTGAAGGCTGCGGATGGCGTTGCGCACTTCGAGGCGGATGCGCTCCTCGGTGCTGCGCTTGAGTTCTTCCTGCTGCTTTTCGGCATCCTGGCTCTGCCGGTAGGCGGCTTTGGCCTGCCGGTTCTGCAGTCGGTAGGAGGCCTGCAGGCCGACGTTGTAGCCGTGTCCATCCGTATCGCCGTCCATCTGGCTGAAATCGTCGCGCGTCATCGTGTCCGCGTCGCTCACCTCGTACCCGGCCACGGCGCTCACATTGGGCAGCGTGTTGTTCTTGGCGACCATCTTCTTCACCCCGGCCTCTTCGATCCCGTAGAGGACCTTCCGGTAGTCGGGCCGCGCCTCGATGGCTTCCTGATAGACCGCTTCTTCGTTGAGGTCCATTGCGTTGAACTGGGGGCTGTCGAGCGGGATCAGGTTGTAACTCCACTGCTCATTCCCCTCGGTGATGTTCATGCGGCGTTTCAGGGTATCCTGAGCGGTGGCGATCAGGGAGCGGGCGCTGATGACATCCGCCTCGCGCTTGGCCACTTCGGCCTGAGCCTGAAGCACCACGTTGGGCGCCACGGTGCCTGCGTCGAGTTTCGCCTGATTGGCGCGCAGGAGTTCCTGCGCCCGTTTGAGCGACAGGTTCTTCAATTCGTAATTGTTGATCGCAAAAACCAGATCCCAGTAATTCTGAACAGCGGTGGCCAGTTCCGTGATGATATAATTGCGGAAGTCTTCGCGGGCCACCTTCTCTTCCAGCATCGCAATCTTGATGGGCGCATTGGTCACCGCCGGACCAAACCCGCGCAGGAGCGGCTGGATGAAATTCGCGCCGAACGTCACGCCGTCCTGATGTCCGAAGGTGGACGGACGGTCGTAGGAGTTCACCCGCGAGTTTTCGGCGGTCAACTGCAACACGCCGCCGGTCGGCAGCAACTGTTCGAGCGAAACCGACAACCCGTTGTTGCGGGTCCGGGATTCTTTCCCCGGAACGTCGTCAATGAGAGACGAACGGTAATGGCTGTGCGAATCGGTGACGGCGTAGGTGTCGGACGCCTCGAGGAGCAGATCGTAGATCCCCTGCGCCGCAACCACGCCCGATTCGGCGATCGAGCGGCTGAATTCCTGCACGCGGATATCGCGGCTGTTCTTGAGCGTGGTCAGAATCACATCCGAGAGGCGAATGCGGCAGACTGGCCCTTTGAACTGCAACCCGGCGGTCGAGACCTGATTGTCAATGGTGAGGAATGACGGATCTTCCGACAGGGTAAACGCCAGATCGCGACGCTCCGGCGCCTGCCCCCGATACGCGTCCACATCCATGATCGTTTCATCCGCCACCGCACTGGGCTTGGTTTCGATTTCCGTGGATTTGGCCACCCAGGAACAGGCCGACGTCAGAGCCAGTGCGCCGACCAGAAGGAGTTCGTGAACACGGGCGCCCGAGCGCAAAAAAGGAACCGGAGAAGCAGAAAACATGACCGAACACTCCTTACCGCTAAAATAGAAAATACGGACCGGCACTTCAGCGCCCGGTCATCGCTTCAGATCAACTCGATCAACAAGCCGTTTGTCCCGATCTGGGTGACTTTGAACTCCGGGTGGCGGGCCTCGCGCAACAGGTTCACCAGTTTTTCCATCGGGCCGTTCCACCCCAGATTCAGCACCGCCACGCCGTCGAAGGACGACCGCGTGTAAATCTCCGCCTTCGGCGTCAGGGTGTTGAGCAGCACATGGAGGACATTGAGGTTGTCGGTCGTGGCGCCGGCCACCAGAATCCGCACGTCCGCCTTGTCCTGAACCGTCTTGCTCCACATGCCCGCGAAATCGTCAAACAACCGTGTTGCCGCCACATCCATCGCCGGCGCCACCGCGTCTTCCATGGCCTTGTTCAGGTCCACGTTTCCGCTCACCTTGCGGACATCCACCGACCGGATCACCTCGCCCGTGTCGCTGCGCACCATCTGAATGCGCGCGTGCGTCTCGACAAAATGCGTCGGCGTGGTGTTCAAGTACAACTCGACCGAGCGCGTGGTGCTGGTCTGGATCGAGCCGGTCAGGAAAAACTCGGCCTCTTGACGCTGCATTTCGCGACAGGCCTCGCCCAGTTTGGCCGACATGTCGGCGCCCGCCGGGACCTTTTCGACCGTCACGGCCTGCTTCTTCGTCACGGGTACGGCCGGGTCGTCTATTTCGTCGGTCCAGAGGAAACGGAACCGGCGCTCGGGCTGGTCGTTGAGTTTGCGGATCAGGTAGTTGCGCCCGAACTGCGACTCGACCGGCTTGCCGTCGAGGGTTTCGGACAACGCCGCGTAATAGATCGGACGCAGCGCCGGGCGATACAGGAACTGTTTCTCGTACAGGTCCTGATAGAGTTTCTCCATGTCCACGACGATCTCGACATCCACATAGCGTTGACCGCCGCGGACTTGACTCACCAGCACCTCATGGCGCGGGATGAAGGTCTGAACGTGCTGGCGGATATAGGGATCCAGCACATCGAGCCCGCGGAGCATCACGTTCGAGAAATAGATGTACCCGACCCCGGCGCGAACCGCCTGAATCATGGCCTCCCGCACCAGAACGTCCTCTTTTTCCCCCTGTTTCTGATAACGCAGGGTCAGGCGGGGGGTGATGGGTTTGGGGGGGTCAAAAGCGGCCACAGTCCCTGCGGCCAACAGACAGGCCAGCAAGGCCAGAATACTGGCGGTAATGCGGTTGGTCATCAGTCGAGAGCCTCCGTTACAGGCTTTGTATGGCAGGACTTACACCGTGCCGGGAAACACGTCACAAAAACACTGCATTAGTAGAACCACACCGATCCCCCTTTGTCAATTGCAATTATGGTCCGAAATAACCCGGATTCCCCAAGTTTCTCCTCCTGCCGCCCGTCCGGCGTTCCGTCTCAGTTGCTTCTCCCGGGCCTGAAAAAACGTCTTTCCCTGATCCCTTTTCAATACTTCATTCTCCCCCTTGCTTTCATCTGCCCTGCCACGGTATAATCATTCCATGAAGCCGGAAGAAACAGACCTCTTGGAAATCCGCTGTCGGCGTCTCGGCCACGAGGTTCCCTTCACCTACTGTTGCTCGGAAAGCGCGCAACAGAAACCCTGCCGCCTGATTCTCGACTGCTGGTGGGAGCGGTTTGACGTCGAGGCCTGTCTGCGCGAGCGCCTCTTACCGGAAGAGTTTGCGGCGCTCGGCCGCACCTGCTCCGCTCCCCCTCCGGACAAGACCGTGAGCCTCGTCGAACTCATCGAACAGGCCCGCGCCCGTTTGACCCCCTCTTCCTCCGACCCCGAGTGAGTCGAAAAACCGTGTGATTTCAGACATGAATTTATGAAAAAAGGAATCGGGTTTCCCGGCAACCAGATAACGCTTGCAGCGGTACGGGGGGGATTGGTATCATGAGAGGCTTTTTTAAGAAGGAACCGGGCGGGGACCGCCACAGTTCCGAAAAGTTTCTGCGAGTGGAGGTTGGGGGCGGTTATGAGTTCTCCTGTGGATTCCAAGGGGGCGGCGGTACTGGTGTTGCCAGTCGCGTTGCCGGATACGACATTGACGGTCATGCAGCGGGTTCTGAGTGATGAGCCGATCTTGAAGGCCTACACTTGGATTCTCGACACAATGACCGATGAAAAAGGCCCCAAGCAACTGGCCGAGACGTACGTGGAACGCTACTACCAGCAGATCGTTCTGCAAAACGCGGAGACGCTGGAAGAATACGCCGAGACCCTGCGCGCCGGCGTGCTGGTCAAACTGCTGGTCCTGTTGCCTCGTTTCCGCAACAAATTTGCGAAAAAAGGCTACAATTTCATGTTCCTCGAGACGTGGCTCCGGGAACAGGTTCTGGGCGCGTTCTATGGGTTTTCCACGGTCGAGGTCAAGCGCCACGTGCTCGAGTCGGGTCAGAAACCCCCGCTTTTCCTGGCCAGCGAGGTCTCGCGCCTCCTGCCCCGAACCTGCCTGGCGTTCCTGATGGCGTGAGGATGCCGGCGGAGAAAAAGAGGCTGCGGGTTCGACCGTCCCCTCTTTCTGCTTGACATCGAAAAGGGATTTCGCTAAAGCATGACCTTCCGGCGGGCCGGTGGTGGGCTGGGAACCCTCCCGAGACCACAAGGCCCATGGGTAAGACCCCCGGAGACGCGCCGGAACGAAAGTCTGTTCCGGAACGGAGTGGCGGGATAGCTCAGCTGGTTAGAGCGGTGGATTCATAACCCACAGGTCGGCGGTTCGAGTCCGCCTCCCGCTACCAAGACGCGGTTTTGACAGATCCGATTGTCCTACGGGATACACGACGGCCCGCTTTCCGAAACTCGGAAAGCGGGCCGTCGTGTATCCCGTAGGACAAAACAGGGAAGCGGTGCGGGGGGAAAGATCTTCCTCCCCCGCACCGGATGTCTGGGTCGGCTCAGGGCCGCCAGAGGTAATAGAATCCGTTTCCGGAGGAAACGGTCGGAGAGGGCAGCTGGATGTTGAGCAGGCTCTGGCCCGGTTGCGAGGCCCCGGCGGTCGGAGTACCCGCGGGCCCTTCGGCGTAGTAGTGGCCCTTGTAGTCGCCCGGCTGGGTGTAGGCCACCAGAGCGGCGTCTTTGAGTCCGGCCAGGTCCCGCGCCTTCTTGAAGGCGTCCTCGATGTACCCCTCCTCATCGGCCAGGCCCAGTTCCACCGCCTGCGCGCCGGTGTAGATGCGTCCGTCGGCCAGCTGGCGGATCTTCTCCGGGCTCAGTTTCGGGCGTCCCTCGCCCACCACTTTGAGGAAACGCTCGTACATTGTATTAATAATCCCTTGTAAAATTTCCCGTTCGGCAGGATCCATCTCGCGCCACATGGACCCGATGTCTTTGTGTTCGCCCGACTTGATCACCCGCATGTCCACCCGGGCCAGTTTGGCCAGCCCCGACAGGTCGGGGCTCATCGAAATCACCCCGATCGAGCCGGTGACGGTCGTGGGGTGAACCACGATGTAATCGGCGGCCATGGCGGCGTAGTATCCGCCCGAGGCGGCGGTGCCCATGAAGACGGCCACCACTTTCTTTTTCGTGTGTTCCTTGAAACGTTTGAGTTCGGTGTAAATCAGGTCGCTGGCGGTGACGGACCCGCCGGGCGAGTCAATGCGCACCAGAACGGCTTGAATGAACGGGTCCTTTTCCGCCTTTTTGAGCGCATCCTTGAGAACGACCAGATTGCCCGGCTTCGAAAGGAAACCACCGGTTTCCGGCTCGTCATTCAATTCCCCGTTGAGTTCGACCATCAGGACGGAGTCGGTCGTGTAGAAATGGTCCGCCTCGACGAGGGTTTCCGTTTTCAGATTGGCACTGCGGTGTGAAGAAAGGGGAATTGAAATACAACCACTCAGAATGAAACTGAACAGAACCAGCCCGAGGAGTGAAATCCGGGTGGCGCGTCCTCTTGAGGAGGGACTGGAAAAGCGGGAATACATGGGAGAGTCTCCTTGTCAATCCATACAGATTCGGGTGATGACACCCGTCTTATTAACGCCCGACCGGGACCGGGAGTCAAGGAAAGAAGCGGCCCGTGTCCCCCTTCCCTCGGACACGGAGACACAAAATTTCTTGAAGGGCTCAGGACTTTCGGCTTATAGTTCGTCTTCGGGACTGGTCATTTGTCGCGCTTTTCTTTCCGATGCGGGGCAGAGAGGTCTTTGTGTGGGGTGACAAGACCGCCGGGCGGGAGTGTGGGCCGGCTGGAAAGTTGGCAGGGCTATGAGAGTTGTTTCCTGCGGTGTGACCGATGTGGGCATGAAGCGCGCGGATAACGAGGATCGTTTCATCTGCAGTGATGAACTGAACCTGTACGCGGTGGCCGATGGGATGGGGGGGCATGCGGCCGGAGAGGTCGCTTCCGAAACGGCGATCGCGACGGTGGCCTGCCGATTGGAAGCGGTATCGGGGTCTGCGGGGGAAGCGGAAGGCGTTCCGTCGGCGCCCGGGTCTTCCGTTGGAACCGGCGAGATCCTGGTCCTCTTCGAGGCGAGCGTGCAGGAGGCGAACCGGACCGTTTACGAAATGAGCCAGCACAATTCGCACCTGCAGGGGATGGGGACGACTTTTACGGGTCTCTGGCTCAAGGACGGCAAGGCGGCGATCGCGCACGTGGGGGACTCGCGTCTCTATCTGCTGCGGGGGACGGAACTGCGAATCCTGACCACGGACCATTCGTGGGTCAACGAACAGTTGCAGCGCAACCTGATCACCGAGGAAGAAGCCCGCACGCACCGCTGGCGCAACGTGATCACCCGGGCGATCGGCAACCGGCTGGACCTGCTGGTGGACATGCACCTGGTACCGTTGCAGAGTGATGACCGGCTGCTGTTGTGCAGCGATGGGTTGACCAACATGGTCAGTGACGCGGAAATCGGGACGGCGTTGTACGAGATGGACGATGATGTGGGCGCCGCGTGCGCCGCCTTGGTGGAACAGGCCAAGGCGGCAGGGGGCGACGACAATATCACGGTAGTTATCCTAAAAGTATTGGAGTGAGGCAATCATGCGGAGTGTTCGGATTTGTATGTTGGGACTGGGGTTGTTGATTCTGGCCGGTTGCATGGGGTGGCGCAGCCAGGACCGGATGTGGATCTCGAAGGAAAAGTACGAGTATGCCGAGAAGATCTACAATCAGACGAACTCGCTCGATCTGACCGAGAAGCAGCTGCGCGACGACCCGATGTGGCAGCAGTCGCAGATCAACGAGGCGAAGTACCGGCTGATCAAGAAGTTCCACCTGGAATCGGATCGGGCCAAGTAAAAGGGAGGAAACGCGGGATGCGCGGGTTTTCGATTTTCGGAAAGAGGGCCGTCCGGTTTTGGGGTATCGGGGTTGTGGCGCTGTGCGTGGCGTGCGGGTCGAGTGACGGTTCGAAAAAAGAATCGGGCTCGAAGGAATCCGCCGGAGGCGCGACCGCACTCAAGATCGGCGTGGTGCTCCCGCTCTCCGGTCCCCTGGCCGCCTACGGGCAGAGCACGCTCGAGGGAATCAAACTGATGGTCGAGAAGGTGAACGCGGCGGGGGGCGTGAACGGCAAGACCGTCGAACTGGAAGTCGAGAATGACGAAAACGACACGACCAAGGCGTCGAATGCGGTTCTGAAACTGATCGGACTGAAAAAGACGCTGGCGATCGTGGGGCCGATCACCAGTACCGTCTGTCTGGCCGTGGGACGCGACTGCGAAAAAAAGCAGATCGTCATGGTGACCCCGACGGCGACGAACGACACCGTGACAGCACAGGGGGATTACGTCTTCCGCGCCTGTTTCAACGATTCGTTCCAAGGCGTGGCAATGGCGAAGTTTGCCGTCGGAGAACTCAAACTGAAATCGGCCGTGGCGCTCCAGGATACTACCAGCGACTACAGTGTGGGGCTCTGTAAGCGTTTCAGCGAAACCTTCGCGGAACTGGGCGGGCAGGCGCTGCCGATGCTGTCGTACAAACAGGGCGACACGGAGTTCACGGCGCAGCTGCGCAAGGCGCGCGAGGCCGGGGCCGAGGCGATCTTCATCCCGGGATACCCGCCCGAACTGCCCCTCATCATCAACGAGGCGCGGAGTCTCGGGTTGACGATCCCCCTGCTCGGGGCGGACGGCTGGGACAACGACGACGTGGTCAAGAACGCCAGTCAGAACCTGGCCAACACCTACTTCGCCGCGGCGTTCTCGCGCGAGATGGGCAGTCCGGCGCTCGAAGAGTTCCTGAAACGGGCGGCGGCGAAAGGGATTGCGAGCCCGGGATCGTTCGAGGCGCTGGGTTACGATTCGGTCGGGCTGGTGGTGGCGGCGATCCAGGCCGCCGGTGCGGGATTCGATGCGCTGCCGCTCGACCAGCAGCGCCAGACAATCCAGAAAGGGCTGGTGGGGCTGAAGGACTATCCGGGGGCAACCGGCGCCATCACCATGCAGGCCTCGGGCGACCCGCTCAAGTGCCTGGTCATCCAGAAGTACGACCCGAAGGCGGGGCAGGTGGACAAGGTGTTCGTCAAGACGATCCAGCCGTGACGTAAAGGATGTCCCTTAAAATCCTGCCGCAGAACACACAGAAGACGCAGAAGGAAATCTGTGGAAATACGAAACGGGCGGAAGGAATTGAGGCGATCTGAAGGGAGATCTTTCCCTGCCTGTGTGTACCCCGCCTCGTTTCCTGGCTCACGTTCCCAATATCAGAACGAATATCCATTCCACGCTGGAGAAATACGCGGATGACATGGAAGACGGTTCGATCTTGGATTTTTCGCAGAAAAACCCTGTACTGGTCTCTCGGATCTTTATTGGCCGGCTGGATCGGTCTTCATGTCTTTTCACAACAGATACTCAAGATCGGGGTCTGGCGAAATAATTTCGCCCTCATGGAACTTGGTGTGCTGTTCGGTGCCGACCCCCAAAAAAGTGACTGGGATCATTTATGGGTTTACCTGTTTGGCAATCCATGGGTGATCTGTGCCGATCCATTCTATGACCCGCATGACTACCCGTTCAATGAGCCATTGCTTTCAAATGCGTTCAATAAAAAGAATAATTACATGATTCGCTGGTTGCTGGACCACGGCGCTGATCCGAATCAAAAAGATGGTTCAGGTTCTATCCTATATTATGCGGTTGGGAGATCCGACATGCAACTTGTGAATATCCTGATTAGCCGAGGTGCGGATATTCATTACCGAAATCCCATGGGTTACTCCATCTTGAACGCAGCGGCACATTCGATCAATTCCCTCAAGTATATTCTAAGTCTTGACTCTTCTCTGGATATTCATGCGATTACTGTTGAGGGGAAAACGCTTCTTCATACGAGCGCTGGTCCCAAAACAGAACCAGAAGTCTTTGATTTCCTGGTCGCATCAGGATTAGATATCAATGGGAAAGATTTCAGAGGTTACACTCCGCTAGACCACGCACTTGCTGTCCCATACCGCTCAGACGGATCAGACAACAGTTCGGTTTTCCTTGGGAACTTTGAAAACGCGGAGAAGCTTGTTTCCCTGGGCGCCAAAGTCGAAGAACGACATATTAAAATCCTGGTCGAGGATGCAAAAAGGCGACGTCCGCTCGACAATACTCCGATCTTGAAGGAATTGGTTCGAAAGAACCAGGAACAAACACCGAAGCCCGAAGTGG
>Ga0116170_10006628_pt1 | contig 10103 bp, 8 predicted proteins | sample AD_JPNHW1_MetaG_FD_89797 | JGI IMG/M metagenome (GOLD analysis project Ga0116170, IMG submission 89797) | Active sludge microbial communities of municipal wastewater-treating anaerobic digesters from Japan - AD_JPNHW1_MetaG | ecosystem: Engineered > Bioreactor > Anaerobic > Digestate | place...
CTCGGTATCGAAATTCAAGGCGAGGGTCCTCCCCTCCCTCATGACCGCCTGGCGCAAGGCCCCGGGATCCGCACCCATCCTCGTCTTCTCCCTCGCGGCCCTCGCGGCCTTCTACCGCGGCTCTGGCATCGAGGGCAACGCCCTCCTCTGCGCGCGGCCCGCGCCAAGCGCCGGCGGAGCCGGCGGCGCGGCCCCAGGCGCCGCAGCCACCGCCTCAGGCGCCGCGGCTTTCGGCCAGACAGCGACCTACCAGGCCAAGGACGACCTTCCCGTCCTCGAGCGCTTCCTCGCGATCTGGCGGGCCGCCGAGACCGGCGCGGGCCTCGCGCCAGCGGCTCCCGTCTCGCCGGGCTCCGCCCCCGCGGTTGCCGCCTCCGTGGCCCGCGACCTCCTCCGCGAGACCGCCTTCTGGGGCGAGGACCTCCGCTCGCTTCCCGGCCTCGAGGCCGCGACGGCAGCGAGCCTCGCCTCCATCCTCTCGCGCGGCGCCTACGAGACGATGCGCGATCTCGTCTCGGGCCGCGGCCCTGCCGGCGAGGATGGCGCCTGATGGCCACGCCCGTCCGCCTCCTCAGGATAGATCCGCGCGACAACGTCGCCGTGGCCCTCTCGGCCCTCGACGAAGGCGAGGTTTTCGCGGTATGCGACGCCGTAGGCGCGGCTGCGGCCGGCGGCACCGATGCGGCCGGCCCGGAGCCCTCCGCGGGCGCCTCCTGCCTCGACGGAGGCAAGGCCCTCGAGGCCGTGCCCGCCGGGCACAAGCTGGCGTTGTCGGACATTCCGGAGGGCGGCGCCATCGTCAAGTACGGCAGGACCATCGGGCTCGCCAAGGCGGCCATAGCCGCGGGCTCCTGGGTCCACAGCCACAACCTCGCCTCGGGGCTCCATGGGCACCGGGACTTTTCCGCCCTCGAGCCTGAGGCCGGCGGCCCCGGCTGGGCCGCGCAGCAACTGCCGGCCTCCGCGCCCCGGACCTTCATGGGCTACCGCCGCGCCGACGGCCAGGTGGGCATCCGCAACGAGATCTGGATCCTGCCCACCGTCGGCTGCATCGCCTCGGCCGCCCTGCATGCAGCGGAGAAGGCCCGGGCCACCTGGCCCGATACCTGGGCCTTCTCCCATCCCTATGGCTGCTCCCAGCTCGGCGGAGACCTCGTCGCGACCCAGCGCATCCTTGCGGGCCTCGCCAGGAATCCGAACGCGGGCGGCGTCCTCTTCCTCTCCCTCGGCTGCGAAAACAATACCCTCGAGTCCTTCCGCAAGCTCCTCGGGCCGGTGGACGAGAGGCGCGTGCGCTTCCTCGTCCTCCAGGACGAGGGCGACGACCTCGAGGCCGCGTTGCGCGAGATCGAGACGCTCGCCACCGCCCTCCGCAAGGACAGGCGCGAGGAGCTGCCCCTCTCGGAGCTCCGCATCGGCCTCAAGTGCGGCGGCTCGGACGGCTTCTCGGGCATCACGGCCAACCCCCTCGTGGGGCGGGTCTCGGACCTCCTCGTGGCGGCCGGCGGCTCGGCCCTCCTCACCGAGGTCCCCGAGATGTTCGGCGCCGAGGAGGAACTTCTCGGTCGCGCGGCCTCGAAGGAGGTCTTCGCAGAGGCCGTTGCCATGGTCGACCGCTTCAAGGACTACTACGTGAGCCACGGCCAGGAGATCTACGAGAACCCCTCGCCGGGCAACCGAGACGGCGGCATCACGACCCTCGAGGAGAAGTCCTCGGGCTGCGTCCGCAAGGGAGGCTCCTCGCCCGTCGTGGAGGTGCTGGCCTACGGCGGCCGCGCGACGCGCCGGGGCCTCGGCCTCCTCGAGGGTCCGGGCAACGACCAGGTCTCCTCGACGGCCCTCGCCGCTGCGGGTGTCCAGCTCATCCTCTTCACGACGGGCAGGGGCACGCCCTACGGCGCCCCCGTGCCGACCCTCAAGATCGCCACGAACAGCGCCCTCGCGGCCCGCAAGCCGGCCTGGATCGACTTCGACTCAGGCCGCATGGCTACGGGATCAGACCCCATGGACCTCGCCCTCGAGCTCTTCGGCCTCGTGGCGAGGACAGCCTCCGGCGCCGCGTCACGGAACGAGAAGAACGGCTACCGCGACATCGCCATCTTCAAGGACGGAGTGACGCTTTAGGAGGGCAATGTCTTTTCACAGCGGCACTCCGAGGGCGGATCCTGCGGAGTGCCGTTTTCTCATGCTATGCCGGTCAGGGCCTTGATGTACTGGAGCCTCTCGTGCGAGGCGGGGTCGAGGGAGGCCGCCTGCGAGAGCCGGCCCCTCAGGCTGTCTATCGACGGGACGCCATGTCCCTCCATCCAGTCGCCCATCGCCCTTGCCATCTCGCCTATCACCCCTAGACCGCGGCGGTAGATCACGGAGCAGATCTGGACGGCCCGCGCTCCCGCAGCGACGAGCTTGAGCGCCGTCTCGGCGTCATGGACTCCCGTCGCCGCGGCGAACTCGACGGGGTAGCGCCCCGCGAGGAGGGAGATCCACCGGAGGCTCTCGTGGTACTCGTCGCCGGTGCTCCGGGAAGGACCGGCCTTGAGGGCCAGCTTCTCGAGGTCGACGTCGAGGCGGTAGAAGCGGTTGAAAAGGACGAGGCCGCCCGCCCCGGCGTCGACGAGGTGGGAGGTCAGGTTGGGGAGGCTCGCGTAGCCCTGGCCCAGCTTGACCGCGAGGGGCAGCCTGGTCGCGGCCCGTACCGAGGATACGACCTCGACGAGGCGGGCCTCGATGTCGGCTCCCGAATCCGCCTTGGACCTCGCGAGCATGGCCATGTTGAGCTCGAGGGCGTCGGCCCCCGCGGATTCGATGCGCGAGGCGAACTCGGCCCAACGCGATCGCCCAACGCAGTTCACGCTGGCTATCACCGGTACCCCGTTGCCGCGGCAGCCATCGATGAGCCTCAGGTAGTCGTCCTCCCCCTCGGTCATCCCCGCGCGGCGGAAGAAGGCTTCCGCCTCGGGATGGGCGCCCGCCTCGAGCGCGGCCCTCGCGCCCGCGAGCTCCGCGCTGAGCTGCTCCTCGAAAAGGGACTTGAGGACGATGGCTCCGGCGCCCGCCAGGGCGGCCTTCCTGACCGCGTCGACGTTCGCCGTGAGGCCGGAGGCCGCCACCATGAGGGGGTTCCTCAGGGAGAGTCCGAGCCACGAGGTGGAGAGATCAGCCATGTCTCCTCCTTGCTTCCTGCGCCCTGCGGCGGGAATGACGGCGGCTCCGCGCGGAAAGACCGCTGGGAGATGGCGGTACCGCCGTCCTAAATTCTAGCGCCCGCTGGCTGCAGCGGCAAGGGCAGGAGGAGGGAAGAAGGGGCCTGGTACCTACCAGGGCATGCCCGGGTGCGCGAGGGCGAGCGAGACCACGAAGGCGGCGAGGGCGAACAGGGCCAGGATGGCCAGCAACGCCATGCTCGCCTTTTCGGAAAGCGATGCGTGGGCGAGTGCGACGTGGTGCATGGAACCTCCCTGCGGGGATTCGGTGGCAGGCCCCCCGCCTGCCTGCAAGGCCTCAGAGGGACGGCGCGGGCAGGCCGCGCGCATCTACCACGATGCGCCCCGGTCGAGCGATTTCCTGATGGTTATCGAATAGCCGTTTGGATGGCCGGACGGCGTCGAATAGACGATATAGACGCAATCCCCAGCGACGGCCAGGGAGGAGGAGGCGCCAGAGGAGCCAAGATCGTTGTCCAGCCACTGGAAGGACCAGGTCGTCCCCTGATCCAGGCTCTTCGCGAAACGCAGGCCGCTCGTCGAGCTGTACCTGTAATAGACCGCATAGAGTTCGGAGCCTGACCAGGCGAGGGAAAGGTTCTCCGAGAGGCTGCTGTTCTCCATTCCTCCGGTCAGGGCTGCCGGAGCCGACCAGGCGTTCGTTCCGCCGAGGGTCGAGGAAGCCGTCGAATACAGGTCGTTGCTGTTGTAACCCACGAGGGCCACGCCGTTGGCGCCGTTGACCGCGAGAGAGTCGGCACCCATGTTGTAGGTCGCGTCGGTGTAGATGGTCTTGTAGGAGGGACTTGTCAGGCTTCCATAGGCGATCTTGAAGGCCTTCCCGTCAAGGTAGGTCACGTAGGGAACGGAACCCGCGAAGCGCAGCGAAGGGAAGAAGCCGCCTGTCTGGCCCGTGCTTCCGCCCGTGATGTCCCGCGCGGTAAAGCTCATGTACATGGGTTCGAGATCCATGCTCGACGACACGACCAGCTTGTTGTTGGTGGTGTCGTTGAAGACCAGGTAGACGTTGCCCCCTGCGAGGACCACCGACGAATTGCTCATTCCGTAATAGCTCGTGTTCGCGCTGTAGTAGATGACGCTCTGCCATGAGACATAGCCGCTCGGAAGCTTGGCATACTGGAGCCGATAGGGCGAATAGGAAGTGTTCATGTAGAACACGTGGAGGTTGCCGTTGGAGGCGGCCAGCGAATGGTAGTACGACGAGGAAACCGCCTGTACGACGCCCGTCCACGTCTTGCCGCCGTCGGTCGATTTCTGGATATCGATCCCGCTCGCGAGATACGAGACATAGATCGTATCCGGATCGGTCGACGTGTCGATGGCTATGTGGGGGGAGCCGTATACGGTGCTCGGGCTCGATACGATCGCCTTGCTCCCGTGCCACTGGGTCGACCTTCCCGATCCATGGAAGGCGTAGGCGGGATAGCTCGAGTCGTCCGAATTGACCACGAAATCGCAGGCATAGTCCGCGTCGGCCAGGGGCGGCGTATAGTCCACCGTGAAGGTTGCGGTGCCTCCGGGAAGGAGGGTGACCTGCGCCGGCTGGACGATGTTGCCATAGGCTGCGGCGCCGCTTCCGCCGGTGATGGACACTGCGCCGGGACCGGTCAGGGTGACATTGGAGTGGCCTTCATTCTTCAATGCAAGGGTCTTCGTGAAGGTATCGCCGAAGATGGTATCGGGGAAGGCCACCGTCCCGCCGGCCTCCACCGCTGCCGCGCCGTCGTAGAGCACGAGACCGATCTTCGAGCGCGCGACCTCGTCCCGTATCAAGGATTTGAGGCCGAGGCTTTCCGTGCACACGGTCATCATGACGCAGGCGAGGGCGGTGATGACGCTGATTCCCAGGACAAAACGACGATGGACGGCCTTGAAGCCCCTTCCTCCTAGTCCTGCCATTTTACGTCCCCCTTCGATCCCTCGGCCTCCGCCGCCCTGGTGCCGTCCCCCTGGGGATTGGCGAGCCAGGCATACTGCGACGCGAGCGCGGCATCGGCCTTCTTCAGGCGCTCGTAGTAGGAAAGGGCATCCGTGTACTTCCCGAGCGCCGCGCTGGTGCGCGACAGCGAGAGGAGGGCCTGCGGATGGTTGGGCGCGGCCTTGAGCACCCGGGAGTAGTAGGCGAGGGCATCGGCGTATTTGCCCCTGACATAGAGTATGTTGCCCATGTTGAAGAGGGCCGACTGGTTGTCCTTGCCCGCCGCGATGGCGGCCAGGAACTGCTCCTCGGCCTTGTCGGTCTGGCCGAAGCGGGCATAGAGGACGCCGAGGCGGTTGTAGAGGGCGGGAGAGCCTCCCTTGCCCCTGAGCTCGGCCTGCAGCGACGCGATGCGCGGCCCGAGCTCGCCCGAGATGAAGGCCGCGAGCGAGGCCTTGAAGGCGGAGGCCGTCGCCCTTGCGTCGGGCTGCGGAGCCATCTTGGCCGGGCCCGTATACGCGACGGGCTGGTACTCCCGCCAGGCGTCATGCACCGACATGAAGCCTGAGACCTTCTTCGCCGAGGCCTCGCGCCACTCCCTCGCCGCGGTGCGCCAGGCCGTGACGAAGTCGCCCGAGCGGTCCGTGGTCTCGATGGGGAGCCAGGCCTTGCCGTCGTGGATGATGATGTCGTCCGGCCGCGAGAACACGCGCGGGACTTCGGTCGGGTCCATCTCGAGGTCGATGGCCATGAGGATGTGGCCAGGCGTCGTGATGAGGGCCGTGGGCACGCCGACCGACTCGAGGAGGGAGCAGTAGAGGACCGTGAGGTCGGAGCACTTTCCCGAGCGGAAGCCGAGGGTCTGCCGCGGGAACTGGACGTAGTCGATCACCTGCTTGCTGCTCGTCTCCAGGGCCGAGTTGGGATCCTTCACGTAGGCGAACTTCATGATCCGCAAGGTCTCGTGGATGGCCATGGCCGCCTGGAAGTTGGACGAGAGGGCCCAGTTCAGGCTGTCCTTGACGGCCGCCGCCACGGCCTTGGCCCAGGCCAGGGCGTCGGGATCCTTCGAGCTGATGAAGGCCGCCACCTTGCGGTCGTCGTCCCAGGTGATGGCGTTGCGGTCCACGACGTCGAGGGTGGCCACGAACTCGTCGCGATAGGTGACGCCGAACTGGGTGTACTCGATGCCGATGGAGACGGGGAGCTTCGTGGCCTCCACGACCTCGAGGATGGAGTCGGTGAAGAGGCCGTAGAGCACGAGCTCGCCGTTCGAGCCCGGCCGAACGCGGAGGGGAACGCCGGCGTTCTTGGCCTCGTCCATGTAGCGCTTCACGTTGACCCAGGCCTTGATGTCGGAGGCCGAGGCCGTCTCGAAGTTGTGCACGACCACCCTGCCGATCGGATGATCGTCATAATGCTTGTAGAATATGGGGAAGACCGTGTCGAGCCTGATCCCCGCGAAGGCGAGGCCGCGGCCCGCGTTGGCGATGGGCGTGAAGCCCGCGGGCAGCCTGGCCGCCTGGGCTCCCCCGCCTCCGCCCAGCTTCAGCCTCACGCCGGCGCTGACGCCGAGGCCCGAGGCGAGACCGTACCAGGAGCGCCAGACCGCGCCCGCGTCCAGGGCGAGGGTCCTCGAGAGCTCGAGGTCGAGCGCGAGGCCGGCATCCCAGTAGGGGTTCGATCCCGATGCTCCCGAGCCGCCGTTCTCGACCGCGGCGAACCACCCTCCCCCGCCGTCTACGCTTATCGAAAAGGAGCGGCCGAGCTGGAAGCGGAAGCCTAGCCGGGCCGCTACTGCTCCCGAAGAGAGGCTCAGGCCCGGCGCCTGGGTCGGCATCCAGGAATAGAGGGCCCCGAGCCCCATGAAGAGGAAGGGAGCCTGGGCAGGCCTCCAGGTCATCGACAATGACGATCCATAGCCGAGCCCGAAGTATTCCGTATCTTCGCCGATGGGGATGTAGAGGTCGGGCAGGACCTCGATCGAGAAACCCGAGCCTCCGCCTGAGCCGGCCGGCAGGCTGGATTTCTCCTGGACAAAGGCGGCGGCCAAGGCAAGGAGGAAGAGGACGGCGGCCGCGCACAGGTTTCTATACCGCATGCATTCCCCCCAGACCTCAAGTGTATTACTTTCTATAAGTAGATACAGGGGACGTTTCTTCCGGTACAGCTAGAGCCATGCCAAATACCATCGCTTGCATGCGATGCGACTCTGTCGGATAATGCCTTCCGGAACCCCGCGAGAGGGAAAGGCAGGAATCGATGCTCGTAAAACGGATCAAGAAACTCTACGGTATAGACCCCAGGTCCTGGGAACACCCGGCGGACAGGGCCGCCCTGAGCGCGGTCAAGCAGCTCAAGGGCCTGGACGAGCTCGTGAAGGCCCTCGTCTCGGTGACGACCGAGCGCTCCCTCAAGCTCATGTCCCTCGCCTCCTCGGTAAAGGTCACGAAAAACCAGTTCCCGCGGCTCAACAACGTCGTGGACAATGTCGTCGACACCTTCGACTGGCCCTACCGCCCCGATGTCTTCGTGACCCAGAGCCCCTTCCTCAACGCGGGCGTCCTCGGCGTGAAGGAACCCTTCATCCTGGTCAACTCCTCCATCCTCCGGAACTTCGACGAGGAGGAGACGACGGCGATCATCGCCCACGAGATGGGCCACATCATGAGCGGCCACGCCCTCTACAAGACCCTCATCTGGCTATTGACGAGGATATCGGCGAACATGATCCCGGGCGGCCAGCTCCTCGTGGGGGCCATCCTCACCGCCCTCGCCGAGTGGGACCGGAAGAGCGAGCTCACGGCGGACCGCGCCGAGCTCCTTGCGGTGCAGGACGAGACGCCGAGCTACAACATCCTCATGAAGATGGCCGGCGCCGAGGACCTATCCCAGGTCAACCTCAACGAGTTCTTCGCCCAGGCCCAGGAGTACGAGGCGCAGAAAAGCCTGCTCGACAGCATCCACAAGATCCTCAACTCCATAGGCATGTCCCACCCCTACCCCGTCGTCCGCCTGCAGGAGCTCAAGACCTGGGCCCTCTCCGGCAGCTACGCCGCCATCCTCGACGGCAACTACCTCAAGCGCGGCCTCGCCGAGGAGCAGCCGGCCGAGGACGTCAAGGCGGGCTTCGAGTACTACAAGGACACGATCAACAACGCCGACGACCCCATCTCGAAGTTCGCGAGCAACGTGGGAGAGGGCATCGAGAAGGCCGTGGGCGACCTCGGGGAGAAGTTGCGCGACATCCTGAAAGGCTGACCGGCGGCCGGCCCGAGGGCCGGGCCCTCAGGCGCAGAGGGCCCGGCGCGCGAAATCCACCATCGACGCGATGAGGGACCCGGAGTCGACCTCGGCGCCCTCGGGCAGGCCGAGGAAGATCCTCAGGCGGTCGCGGTAGTAGTCGGAGCAGAAGGAGAACTGGAAGAGGAGGAGGAGGTTGTCGAGGCAGAAGGCCGCGGCGCCAGGCTCCACGTCGGGCCTCACCTCGCCCTTCTTCTTCGCGGCCTCGATCACCTTCCTGTAGAGCTCGGCCGAGATCGACTCGAGGCTGCCCGAAAGGCGGCTCGAGAGGTGCCTGAGGCCCTGGGTCGAGGCGTCCAGGTAGACGAGGTTGAGCTGGGGATTCGAGAGGGCATAGTCCTTCGCGCGATGCAGCATGGTCGAATAGGTGGCCACGAAGCCCGCCTCGGGGTCGAGGTCGCCTATCGCGCTCTCGAGGAGGTCGTGGCCGCGGGCCACGATGGTCAGGAAGAGGTCTTCCTTCGAGGGGAAGTAGCTGTAGAGCGAGCCGATCGAGATGCCCGCCTTGCGGGCGAGGCCGTTGACGCTCGTGCCGTTGAAGCCCTTGTCGGCGAATTCCTCGAGGGCCACGGCAAGGAGGGCCTCGCGCCTCCCGTCGGCGATCTTGTCGAAGGTATCGGTGTGGAAACGGCGCCTCGCGCCCGGCCTGCCATCATGCTCGTCCATCGCGTCGATCCTAGAAGGGAGGGCCGGGCGGGTCAAGGGGCGCCCGGGGCGGGCCGCCCGACGCCGTTCCGGGCGGGCCGCCCGACGCCGTTCCAGGCGGGTCGCCCCGCTGCCGAGCCGGCGCCAGGGCCCGCCTAATCATCCTTGCCGTAATACGTCGAATACTTCCCCTTCTTCAGGGTCGCGCCGAGGATGCCCCCTATGGTCCTGAGCGCGGGCCTCGCCGCCTTGAGGTCGATGAGCTCCACGAGGTTCCCGTCGGGATCCCTGAGGAAGGCCCATTCCACCGAACCCGTCCGCTGGAGCCGAGTGACGAATTCCACGCCTGCGGCCGAAAGGCTTTTCACCCAGACCTGCAGCCCGGACACGTCGAGAGCCACATGGGTGAAGCCCGGCGCGTTCCAGACAGGCGCCTCGCCGCCGCGCGCGGGATCGAACTGGAAGAGCTCGATGACGGCTCCCCTCGGGGCCCTGAGGAAGCCCATGCGTACCCTCGCGCCCTCGACCTGGTAGAGGGGGAAGAGCTCCCTCGTCTCCTCGGGCCCGAGCCTGTCCTCCGAGACGAGGAGGAAGCCGAAATGCCGATGGTACCAGGCCACGGCTGCCTCGAAGTCCGAGACGGTCAAGCCGGAATGGCTGATGGACTTGATTCGCACAACGCGCTCCTTACGACTATGCGTTTAAGAACTGAACCACGGAGGCACAGAGACACAGAGAAAGAGGCAGGAATAAGGAAGGATGGAAGGAAAGAAATGGTAAAATTCCGTACTAGTTTTCAAGATCGATCAGATTGCGGTCCCATTCCCATCCCTCTCCTCTTCATCGCGCCTTTTTCCTCCCTCCTCTATCTTCTACCTTCTCCCTCTTCCCCTCTGTGCCTCTGTGGTTAATCCTGTAAACATTTTCTACTTGGCCAGGCTGCCGACCAGCAGGAGGAACTCCCCGAGCTGGGCGCCGTACTCGGGAGCGCCCTGCATGACGATCTTGCCGGC
>Ga0116170_10006629_pt1 | contig 10101 bp, 12 predicted proteins | sample AD_JPNHW1_MetaG_FD_89797 | JGI IMG/M metagenome (GOLD analysis project Ga0116170, IMG submission 89797) | Active sludge microbial communities of municipal wastewater-treating anaerobic digesters from Japan - AD_JPNHW1_MetaG | ecosystem: Engineered > Bioreactor > Anaerobic > Digestate | place...
CAAGTCGCGGACCTCGCCCGAGCGGTCGATGACGCGGAAGATCGCGTCCGCGCACGCGGAGAGGTCGGGGACGGCGAGCGCCGAGGCGATGACCGGGCCGTCGGCGGTCGAGTACGCCGCCGCCGAGTCGTAGACCGTCCGCGCGATTTCATCGGGGACGGCGGGAACAGAGCCGTCTGAGCGCTCCTCGAGCGGTTGCGCGGAATAAGGCGACGCCGCGGGGGCGCTCCCTGCCATGAGGTCGCGCTTTCCCGACGCCGCCTGGCGCGCGCGCACGTCGGCCCATGCGCGGAACTTACCCACCGCGTCGCAAAAGAGGCCGACCGCGTGGAGTTCCTCGACGGAGAGCGAAGCGCCTTCGACGCGGAGCCTCGGGAGGTACGGGCCGACCGAGGGCCAGCCGACGAGCGCCGGGGGCGTTTCGGCGGAAAGGGCCTGAAGCCACGCGGACGCGAGCCGCTTGAGAAGCGCGATCTCGCCCGGATCAACAGAGGGTTCGCGGGCGAGCAGCGCGGACTTTCCCTCCGCGCTCATGCAAAGACCCGCGATCTCTTCGCGGATGCGGGGATATTCGAGTACTTCAAGCGTTCGTTGGTTCATGGGTTTTGTCGCTCCGATCAGTCGGACCAGCTTCCGGTTTCGATCTCGTCCCGGATTCGCTGCCAGCTCTCATATCGCTGTTCGTGGATGACGCCGCTATAGACCGCCTCGAGGATCTTGCAGCCGGGCTCGTTTTCGTGCGAGCACGAAAGCCCCCAGGTGCAGTTGCCGACGAGGGGTTCCATCTCGCGGAAATAGAGGACCAAGTCCTTCGCGGGGATATCGTGGAGGATGAAGCGCCTGACGCCGGGGGTATCGACGATCGAGGCGACCTTACCGCCTGCGTCGGGAGGAAGGTGAAAGAGCATGCCCTTCGTCGTCGTGTGCGTGCCCCTCCCGAACTTTTCGGAAAGGGAGCCGGTCTTCAGGGCAAGCCGCGCGTCAAGCGCGTTGAGGAGGCTCGACTTACCGACGCCCGATTGGCCGACGAAGGCGGAAAGGCGGCCGGAAAGAACCTCCGAGAGCGCGTCCATCCCCTCGCCCGTGCGCGCCGACACGCGAAGGGTGCGGTACCCAAGCCTGGCCCAATCGCTCATGCGGTCGTCCGCGTCGGGATCTGACTTGAGGTCGCACTTATTCATCAGGATAATCGGCTCGATATGCTCGGCATCGGCCTGAATGAGCGCGCGGTCGACGAAGCGGGGGCGGAACGGGGGCTCGGCGGGTGTCGTGACGATCACCGCGAGATCAAGGTTCGCCGCGAGAAGCTGGGGCGCGTTTCCCTTTTGGTTCCAGCGGACGAAGTGGTTCAGGCGGGGAACGAGCGAGACGATCTGCCCGCGCCGCGCGTCGGTTTCGTCCTCGGCGACCGTCACGCGATCGCCCGGAGCGAGCGGGTTATAGTAGCCTTCGCATCCCTTGAGAATCTTGCCCTTGATGACGCAGAGCCGAACGCTTCCGTCCGGCATCTCGACCTCGAACTGGTTGTTCGTGCCGCCGAGGACAAGCCCTTCCGTCAAAGAATGCCTCCCCAGGATATGCCGAATAATCGCGCGTACGTCCGGTAGAGCCCTTCCATCTCCGGGCTCAGCTCCGCGGTGACGAAGCACGCGCCCTCGCGGTGGCTCATCTCGCGCGGCGCGACGACGCGGAGCGCCTGCTGCGCGACGCCCTCGCGGGAATCGATGATCTCGATGCCGTCGCCGGCGACCTCCCGAAACTCCTCGCTCAGGTGGAGAAAGTGCGTGCAGGCGAGCACGATCGTGTCGACCCCGGCGGCGCGGAAGCGGCCGATCGACTCGCGGACCGCGGCGAGCCGCTCCTCGTGGCTCGCGGTGACGAGCTCGCGCTCGATGCGCGAGATGAGCGCGGAGTCGCCGATCCGGACGAACTCGCAGTCGGGCGCGAAGCGCGCGATGAGCTCGTCGGTGTACGGGTCGCGGACCGTGCGTTCCGTCGCGAGGAGCCCGATCTTCCGGTTCTTCGAGCGCGCGGACGCGAGCTTGATTGCGGGAACGGTCCCGACGAACGGGACGGGAAAGCGCTCGCGGAGGGCGCCGAGCGCGGCGACCGATATCGTGTTGCACGCGACGATGACGAGCTCGGGCTTGAACCGCTCGAGGAGGCGCTCGACCGTCGCGCAGGCGAACTCGATCACCTCGTCGCGGGTTTTCTCGCCGTAGGGGAAATGCGCGACGTCTGCGACGTAGACGCAGGACGCCTCGGGCGCGTGGCGCTTAAGCTGCGCGAGGTAGGGAAATCCGCCCGAGCCGGAATCGAGGAACGCGTATTGGTATGAGTGTTCGGCGCTGTTATCCATGATAAGAAGGAATGCTCCCTTATGAGTTGAAAAGACTGTCGAAATCGGCGCGCGCGTCGGGTTTGCCCGACGAGGCGGACTGTCCAGAGCCCTTTCCGGAAACCGGGTGATCGCTCCGATACGCCGCGTTGAGGCGGAAGGAATCGCAGAAGTTCGCGCGCTCCTTGTCGCGAACCGCCTCGTCGACGCGCTCGGCGCAATCGTGGTACGAGCCGGGCGAGAAAAAACCGCAGTTCTTGCAGGAGCGGACGTCGGCGCCGCACGCGGCGCAGGTGAGCGTCCTTCCGACGGGACCGTCAATCGCGATCCCCTTTCCGCATTTCCAGCACATTGGCCAATCATAACCCATTTGACCAAAATCGCGCAATGACCTACAGTATATCCCATGTTCACCCACAACCGGGACTTCGGGACGAACGACCTCTACGGAATCATCGACGCGAGCGAAAGCATGCACAGCGTCGATTTCTCGGAAATAGACCTTCGCGGGAAAGACCTTTCCGGGAAGTCCTTCACCGCCTGCAGGTTCACCCACGCGGTTTTCCAGGACGTGAAATTCGACGGATGCCGCTTCCGGATGTGCTTCTTCGACTTCGCGCGCTTCGCGCACTGCTCCCTCAAGCGGACGGATATCCAATTCTCGAGCTTCGGCGGGGTGCACATCAGCGATTCGAGCTTCGAGAACTCCGACCTTCTCCACGACAACTTCAACGGGCTCCTCGCGGGGAACACCTCGTTCAACGACTCCGACCTCTACAACTCGCGCTTCGTCATGGCGACGCTCAAGGACACCTCGTTTCAGAACTGCAACCTGAAGAAAACCATGTTCTGCCAGACCATCCGCGAGAAGGTTTCCTTCAAGTCATCGAATACCCGCGAGGCTATCTTCAGTAAGGGGGAAAGCCCGGAATGAAGGCGTACTTCCACTATTCGCCCGACGGTTTCTCAAACGGCTATCTCGTCGGCAACGAGACGACCGGCGAGGCGATCATCGTCGATCCCGGGGTGATGGACCGCGAGGTTCTCGAGCATATCGAGAAGAACCGCTTCAAGCTCGTCGCGGTGCTCGTTACCCATAACCACGAAACCCACCACAAGGGGCTTCAAACCCTCCTGAGCATCTATGACCCGAAGGTCTACGCGGCGGACGCCGAGCTCAACGGAAAGAAGACCGTGCTCCTCCAGGGGGACGGAACCTTCGCCGCGGCGGGCTTCGCCGTGCGCTACTACGCGACGCCGGGCCATTCGCCCGACTCGGTCATGTTCCAGATCGAGAACCTGCTCTTTACCGGGGACGCCCTGTCGGCGGGACGCATCGGCGTGACGAACAACGTGTACGGGAAGCGGAATCTCCTGATCAACCTGAAGAACAAGCTCCTGTCTCAGGACGACGCGACGATCGTGATGCCCGGGCATGGGCCGCCCTCGACCGTCGGGGTAGAGCGCCTCTTCAACTTCGAGCTGATGGGCGGCGCCGACGACGAAGGCGAGCGGCGCGAGTCCGCGCGCGTCTTTTGAGAAAACCTCACTCCCCGAGATAGAGCCCGACCCTTCCCCCCGCGATTCCCCAGCGCGTGAACACGTAGTCGTTGAGCTCGTCGGCGGCGCGCACGAAGTCGGTGGCGTTCGTCGTCGCGATATAATCCAATAGCTTCGGGTCGCCTCCGCGCTTCCGGTAACGGTCGCTGATGACGCCCGTGAAATACGGCCCGACGCGGTCAAGCGGCTGCTGGAGCATGTACGCCATGAACTCGTTTTCCATCAGGTAGGGATCGCTCGTGTCGTAGCCAAGCGAGGCGAACACGGTGAAATAAGAATGAAGGAATTCGATCGCGCGGGGGTCCATCGAGCGATACACGCGCGAAACCTCGGCCCGGAAATCGGGATCGACGAAGTAGATGCCGTGATAGCTCTCGTGCGCGATGAACATATACCGGAGATACGAGGCCGACTCGCGCGAGATCGAGATGACCGCGCCCGCCCCGGGCGCGAAACCCGCCGACAATCCCTTCCCCTTCGCGACGACGATGCCCTCCGCGACGAGGATTCGCCTCAGCTCAATTTCTTCCTTCCCGAGCGCGAAGCCTGCGCGCGAAGCCGCGTCGAAAAAGGCGGCGAGGCTCTCGGCGCGGTAATCGTGCGCGTTATACGCGTGAAGCCCCGCGAGCTCTGCGTCCGAGAGGATCTTGCCCCGATACCCCTGCTTTTCCACGAAAAAGGCGAGCCGTTTGAAAAGACGGTCCTGCACGGCGTAATCGGCCGTGTCGAAGATGAGCACCGTCGGGAAGCTGTCCCATGAAAAAACCTCGTACTCGCGGTTCCGCCATCGGTCCTGGGGCCATTCGACGATCAGGGAAGGGTCTGCGCTGATCGGACTGACGCTCGAGCTTGAGTCTACGACCGGAAGGGGCGAGCCATGGGTCACCTCGACGCCGACAAGGCCTTCCGCGCCCGTTTCGGGGGTAAGGAAGACGTTTCCCGCCTCGGGCCCCGTCCCGGTAAGCACGAACGACGGAATAGAGGCGCGATGCGGGCTGGGGCTCGCCCGAACGCTGAACGAGGAACGCCCCGACCGAAACTCGGCGCGCGATTGTTTCTCGATGCTTCCGGCGCCATCGGCGGAGGGTGCGAAATCGAGGGTGACGAACGAGCCCTCGGGAACGAGGATGCGCGGCAAGGCACCCGAGCGAAGTTCGCCGAGATTAATCTTTCCGCCCGCCGCCGACGGAACGAAGGCGATCGAGCCGCTTCGGCGAGACCATAGGGACTGAGCCCGGGTCACGCGAGCCGAAACGATCTTGACGCGGGAACCCGACCCGCCCGAGACGCTGACGGCGAACCCGCGCACGGCGGTATCCTTTTTCGCCGCGTCCGCGACCGGCACGCAGATGCCGAGCGTCATCTCGCCCGTTACCGCCTCGGCGACCGCGAGCGGCCGCTTTCCCGGGCTCGCGACGAGCTTCCCGTCGGGGCCGAGATCGGCGCCGGTTACCGCGCCGAAGCTCACCGTCACGGGATCGGATGACTCCGAGGCGAGGGTAACCTCGATCGTGCATTCAGTTGGGCCTTTCCCCGCAGCCCCGCCCTTTTTCTCGCGCGACACGAGCCCCGAGTGGGCGGGATTGAACGCGAACCACGCGGTCCGGTTCGCCCCCGAGACGACGCCCGTTTGGGCTTCGGGGGAAAGAGCTCGAAGGGCGAGCGCGCGGCCGTCAAGGGCGGTCATCGGGACCGCGGAACGCGGAAGCCCGCACGACGCGAGCGAGAGCGCGGCGCAGAGCGCGACGCACAGCGCGACGTAAAGGCGAAGCGCCCCGCGCGGGCGCACAGTCGAGTGAAGGTAATATTGTTGAAAGCGTTTCATAGGTTCACGATGCTGCGCGCGATGAGTTTCGCGATCTCGTATTTCCGCGCCGGGGGAAGCTCCGAGTCCGGGCGGAGAAAGCTCTCGAACCGGCCGGCGAAGTCGTCCGGCTGGGTCTTGAGGTCGGCTACCTGCGCGAGATACCCGCGATGGGACGGCTCAAACTGCCCGTTTTCCATGAAGAGCGCCGCGCACGCGTATTTGATGAAGTTCGACGCCGAGATCATGTAATGGAAGGGGTCTTCCCGGAGGATCGACGCGCCGAGGTCCGAAAGGTAGTGCTCCATCGTCGATTCGTAGAAGCGCCGCATCCCGGTCCAGAAATCGTCCGAGAGCTCGGAAAGCTTTCCCGTCTCGGCGACGAGCCACGAGCCGCGCTGGAAAAGCGGCTTGCAGTGCACGAGGCGGTAGAAGACGTAGGTGCCCGAGTCGCGGATCTTCCAGAGGTCGCTTCCCGCGCGCAGCGCGATCGAAACGAGTTCCTCGATGCGGGGAATCGCCTTATACTCGATCCTGACCGGAAGGTCGCCGACGAGCATGCGATCCTTCGTGCCGGTGGGCGAGGTCTCGAAGACGGAATGGTCGGGATACGCCGAGACGCGCACGGCCTCGCCGGGAATGTTCCCGCGGACGTACACGTCCAGGATCAGCGCGAAATAGGGATCGAGGGTATCGGCCGCCCCCGCCTCGTTGAGGCAGATGCACTCAACCGCATCCCAGGCGGATATCGCCTCGACGAAGGCATCGGCGAGTTCGCGAACTTTCGGTTTCATGCTATACTTCATACCGGTAATTTTACCATATCGGCGGAGACTTTGGAAACAAAAACCGGACAAATGGGCGATATCTCCTTCACCGGCCTTTTCCTGCACGACACGCAAATGGCCCAGCTTTCCCTCGCGCAGCGACGCCTTGCCGCCGCCTTCACGCGCCTCGCGCCCGAAAGCACGATTCCCTTTTCGTTTATGCTCCCTTTTTGCCCCGTGCGTGGAGCCATCGCCGCATGCGCGGGCAAAGGCGCCGCCCACGCGCGGACCCGCCTTACCGTTGGCCCCGCGGAGACTGACTCAGGATGGATCGTCGCGCCCGCAACGGAATCGCCCGAACAGACTGACGGAGCGAAAGGGCCCGAGGCGGAAGCCTCGATCCTACCCCCGACCCTTCCCGGTTACCCCGAGCTCCCGCGCCGGAGTGCCCTCATCCTCGGTTACGCCGGCCCACTCGCAAATACCGTCCTCGCCGAGGCCATCGCCGCGGAGCTGCAAGTGAAAGATGGCCGCGATCGGACCGTCCTCACCGAGGCGCTCTCCGTCCGAGCGCGTTACCGCGCCCGCGTCGATCTTACGATCGTCTCCGACAATCGCACATACTCGGTCACGTACAAGGTCGGCCCCGCTTCCTGGGAGCGCTAGCGAGTATCACGGCCGTTTTACGGAAGCGCTTCCCGATACGCGACGGCATCGACCGAACCGAATCGATCGCGCGATTCCTCGTCGACGACGACGGTAAAGCCCTTCGACTCGAGAAGGGTTTCGATGGGCCCGAGATTTTTCTCGGCGACGTGAACCTCGAGCGATACCTGCGATATCAGGCGCCAATCGTCGTCAGCGATACCCGAGAGAATCTCGAACTCGCTTCCTTCGGTGTCAATCTTGAGGAGGTCGATCTTCCCGATGCCGTTCTTTCGGATGAGCGCCGAGAGCGTCGTCCTCGGCACGGTTATCGCGTTTGATTCGTACATCATCGCGAGCTCGTCCTCGGTATAGTCGCGCGCGAGGACCGCGCGCTGGGGAACCTTGATCTCGGGATGGGAGGTCGAGTTTCCCGTTAAGTGTAAATAATACACCATATCGTCCGTTCCCTCCGAGCTCCCGAGCGCGACGTTATGGAGCGAGACCTTTCCCTTCCCGTACCGGTTCATGTTTTCCGCAAGCGCGTCGAAGGTGTCGGGAACCGGCTCGATCGCGAAGATCCTCGGGTTCTTGAGCGTGCGCAGCAGATAGAGCGCGAACATCCCGGTGTTCGCGCCGACGTCGACGATCGTCGCCCCGTCGGCGAGCGGAAGACCCTTCCTGAGGTACTCGCGCCGAACGGAAATCTCGTTGTAGATGACCTCGGCCTCGACGGGACTCGAATTGGTCACGCACGAAAGCCCGCACGGAAACGTGAGCTCGGTCCATCCCGCGCGGGCCGCGGGCCGGCGTTTCGCGTGGACGAAGCCCGGTATCATCCGGTCGAACATCGCGCCGCTTTTCGCGTTAAGCGCATCACCTTCCTTTTCAGTATCCATGCTCCACCCCCTCGGAAACGCGCGAAAGGCGCATTCCCTTACCCCAAGCTTAGTACTTTTCCCGTCGGCGTAAATATGAAAACTCTCGGATTTCTCACCGAACGCTCACGGAGGGAAAACATGGCAGCGTTAGCTTCCTTACTATGATGTATCTCACGCATCTCCTTCTCGCGGACGCCCTGCTCCCCGCCATCGAGGAAACCTGGGGCGTCACGCTCAGCCGGAAACGCTTTCGCTCAGGGTCGGTCAAGCCCGACGCGAGCACGCTCTTCGTCCGTCACCCGCACTTCTGGCGGCATTCGCGGAAATTCGCCGTCCGGAAAATCGCCCGCCTCGCGCGGCGAAGGCTTACGCCCGGCGCGAAGAACGGCCGCTTCAGCGAGGACCTCGGGATCGCGCTCCACTACGTCGCGGATTTCTTCACCTCGGCGCACAACGTGCGGCCGAACCGCCTGAAGGCCCATCTCGAATCCGAGGCGACGCTGCACGAAGCCTTCGCGCGCCTCGTGAGCGCCGACTCCGCGCGAACCTCGATGCGCCTGATACTCGGGACCGGCGCGCGGCGTCTCCCCGGAACCGAAGGCGGCGAGGAAGACCCGCGCGAGCGGATCGGCCGCATCCTCAAGGAGCTCCATGGGCGCTTCAAGCCCGCCCTCGACGATCCTCTTTCTGATATACGGGAGATTCTCGTCGCGTGCCTGACGGTCACCGCGCTCGTCATGGACGCCGCGACCGCGCAGCAAAGGGGCGTGCGAGCCAGCCATGCGGCAACGGCTCGTGCGGAAGGAGAGATTGCAACGGTGTCGCGCGAAACGCGCCGGCGGTAGTTTGAGCGCTATTGTCTCACGAGGGGTCTGAGGAGAAACTCAAGGCCATTCACCTTGATCTCCTCGATGGCGCGAAGCTGGTCGCCGAGCTTACCGGAGGGATAGCCCTTTCCCTTAAACCACAGGACATAGGTCTCGGGAAGGTCGAGAAGAAGCGAGCCTGAATACTTGCCGAAGGGCATCCGCGCGTTCGCGAGCTCGGCGAGTTCCTCGGCGTCGCCCGTCGGGACATTAGAGCCGCATGCGGGATCGGAATAGCCCGAAGGGTCGAAGGGGGGAACGTAGCGCTCGGGGGGATCGTCGGGAGGGGTCATCGGGTAGTCCTTGCGCTCACGCGCGATGCCGGTGCATCCAGCCGATCACGCGGCCCTCGACGCGAAACTGCTCGAGATCGACGCCCGAGACCCGGCGAGGGGCATACTGGGGGTTTTCGCTGATAACCTCTACCGAGGGGCCGAGGGGATCGAAATGCAGGCGCTTGACGAGGAGCTGCGAGCCGATCGAGATGACGTGGACGCCGTCGCCCGAGCGCTCGTCGGTGGCGAAAAGGACGATGTCGCGGTCGGCAAGCCCGATGCCGGTCATCGAGTCTCCGCGAACCTCGACCGCCCTGACCCGCTCGGGCCGCCGGGGCGCGATAAAGTCGCGGGGCACCGGAAACCGCGCGGTCTCCGCGTAGTCGTCGATCTCCGCTCCGCGGCCCGCGGCCGCCTCCTGGCGGACGAACTCGATCTCGACGAAAGCCCCCGATCCGGGCCCGTCGGGATCCGACGCAAGGGAGGCCGACTGAGGCGCTGCCCCGGTCAAAAGCCAGGTGATATCCACCCCATACGCGCGCGCGAGCTTGACGAGCACCTCCCGCGAGGGTTCGCGCTTCCCGAGCTCGATGTCCCCGGAAACGACCGGATGGATGCCGAGGGATTCCGCAAAGGCCTTCTTCGAAAGCCCGGATCGAAAGCGTATCATTGCAAACCGCTCCGCGACCGTTTCATCCCCCAATTTCGCATCCATGGCATCCCTCCGGCACGAATAAGCATAATGCTTAATAATGGAGGATAGCAGGGAATGTGAGGAATGTCCACAGTTTTTTGGCGGAATTGCGTCTTGACTTATAAGCATTTTGCTTATAGACTAAGCTTAAAGGCTAGGAACTATGGCAGGAGAAACCGGCTTTCCGTCACCCGCGCAAGGGTATGAGGCCACGACCATCAACCTGAACGCGCTTCTCGTCCACAACCCCCCCGCGACCTTTTTCATGCGG
>Ga0116170_10006631_pt1 | contig 10100 bp, 13 predicted proteins | sample AD_JPNHW1_MetaG_FD_89797 | JGI IMG/M metagenome (GOLD analysis project Ga0116170, IMG submission 89797) | Active sludge microbial communities of municipal wastewater-treating anaerobic digesters from Japan - AD_JPNHW1_MetaG | ecosystem: Engineered > Bioreactor > Anaerobic > Digestate | place...
CGGAAGCGTATATTCCCGCGCTAGCATGCCTGCCCATAGCATCGCTTGCCTTTGCGGCTAATTGCAGTGTGTTGAATAGGATTTCTCGTTCGATGTATTCTTTAGCCATTGTTGCCCTCGCTTTCTGCGCCGGTCTGCGCATGTCTGCACTTACACATGGAGCAGCCAAACACCGTATGGTTCTCCCCCGGGGATATCCGCGTGAAGTGAACGATATTATCTTCCAGCGGTGCCATCATCTTTTCGGTTTGCTCCTCGGTGAGCGTGTATACCCACAGATAGCCGTTGATGACAACGGTTACGACACCATAGCTTTCAGGCATCAGGGTTTCCCCCCGGCGCGTTCTCGGCGCACGGGCCACGCCATTGCCATTTGCACGGCCCACACGGGAACCTTCTGCCTCCGTTGCGTGCAGCGTTTTTGCATGTTCGGCATTCGGATATCCGCGACATATCTTCTACCGCCGCATCCCGCTCGGCGGTCAGGCGGGTAATCTCCGCATACGCCGCTTCCAGCGCGTCAAGGGCGGCGGGCATGTCAACCTTAAATATCTTACCTGCTTCCGCAAGTGAAAATAAATTCAGGCGTTTAACATTTCCGCACAACGCCCGCTGCTGGTCAATCCATTCCTGATTGATTTCCATGGTCATCCCTCCCTATTCATGCTTCGTTCAGCGTCAAACCCATCAGGATACCGTATGCGCAGCTTTTCGATATTCCCCAAGGCAACATCTTCCAGCGTGATTCCAAGCCCTGCCGCAAGCTCCGCAACGTACCACAGCACATCACCCAGTTCGTCTTTCATGGCATCGCGGTCAAACTCGTGTCCCTGGTACAGGTACTTTTTGTACAGATCGGCACACTCGCCGGATTCACCGTTCAGCCCAAGGACGCCGTTTTCGATTTTCGAACTTAGCAGATCGTGGCTGCTTGTGCGCTGTGCTAATGTCTGATACTCGTTCAGCTCCATGGCTTCATACCTCCCTAATCTCAATCCCGTGCTTTTCCAGCATCAGAAAATTTGTAACCCCCTGTAGCCACATGTAGCCACAAACGTAGCCACATTACCGTTTTTGAAAGCCTTGATTTTACTCACTTGTAGCCACTGTAGCCACTGTAGCCACACATTTTTTGTGTTTACGCGCGAGAGAGAAAAACAGTATCGTATATTTTTCTTTTTCTCTCTATATATAGGTGTATGTGTTTTTTGTGGCTACAGTGGCTACACTTTTTGCAAACCCTTACGTCATAAGCGTTTGCGGCGTGTCCACAGTGGCTACAAAATGCTTTTTTTGTGGCTACGGTGTGGCTACATTGGCTCTGCATCTACAATCGTGCCTCCATCATCATCTTGCGCGATGGAAATCGCCACGCACCTGACAGGGCAAGCAATCCCTTTTAGGCGTTTCATGAGCGTATTGTGTCGGCCTGTTTGCTTGATGATCCCGTTCCGTTTTGCCCAGCTTAAAAACGATTCCGAGCTGTATCCGGCATCGTTCATCAGTCTATCAAACACGCTCTTGATGATGTACGCGCGCCCTTCCTGTTCGCTGACAGCGCCCCAACATTCTCCGACGTACTCGTTGAAGTTGTTCGTCTGGAACCTCCCCGGGTTGCTGGCTATCGTATCCATCAGCCAGTTGTATGCCCGGCGGTTTGCGTCGGCCATGACGTTTGTGGTCAGGAATGGCAGGATTTCGGCAACCGTGAGCGTGTGCCCGTCATCAAACAACAACATTTCGGCCAGCGCGTCAGCAGTCAGCACAAGCGATGCCGCAAGCGTTTGTTTGTCGGTCGCCTTGCCCGTCAGTTGCTCCAGCACGGCCTGTTGAATCGACCGCGCCGAATCCATGCAGCCATCGTTCGATAATGCAGCCACGAACTTTTTCCCCGCGTGCCCAAAGTTGCGCGTCAGAATCGCCACCGCCTCGCGCGGATTACTGAACAACTGCTCCTCTTTGCAGTCAATTTCCAGCACGCGGTTGACCGCGCCCGCCCCGCTGTTTCCGTTCGTGATGGGCTGTTCGCCTGTGCTGATCGTGCAGTTTCGCCATGATGGTGTCCGTTGCAAGCCTCCCGCCTTGGCGCCACGGTTGCGGCCTACGCCCTCACACAACATATAGATCAGTCGGTCGAAGTCTTTGCGTTCTTTGATAACTTGTAATTCATCCAGGCACAGCGGGAGATTGCCACAGAATGCCGCTTGCAGTTCGCCGGCAACATCGGTTCCGTTGAATGATTTACAATAGTCTCCAACGCTTGGAGCCGCCCACACGCTTGCGGCCAGCATCAGTCCGACGGTGTTGTGCGTCACGATAAAATCATCGCAAAGGTACGTGTGTTCTTCGCTATCTACCATGATGCACTGGCATGGCTCAACCCCGTCTTTTTCGATGGATACGATCGCAAGCGTGTCCGTGCAAACCTCTCTGTATGTCCCTGATTTGGCGCATTCCATCCGCCGCTTGTGTTTTTCGGATGAAAACACCGTGTCATTAGCCGATATAGTCACGGTATACTCGTTGCGTTTGCTCACGCTGACAGCCGCCCGGTATCCAAGCCCCCTTGCGATGGTTTGCACGTCATCCGCCAAGCGTTTGCTGGTTGTCGAATAGCTTAGCGAACCATTTTGCGCAACGCTCCCATCGGTGTCCATGAGCCCGCGCAATAAATCTATGCGATCTCGTACGCTAGCGGTCATGTAAATTTCTGGAATGAATTTGCCCTCGCTCCGATGGTTGAGCCCCATGCTGATGATTGCCTCTTTCAACCACGCACATTCAGTAATTACAAATTGGTTAGCGGTATGGCTGTTCGCTTTCATCTGTGACTTATTCCGTTCCAATTCGTTGCTTACTCGCTGAATCACGTCATCTTCGGAATTGTTGAAGTACAGCGTTCGGCAGCCATTAGCCGGATTGCGCGTGAGCGTCAAGCATCCATCGCCAATCAGTGCGCCGAGCAAGTAAGGGTCTACCGGAAGCGTATCGCCCGGCGCATATTCGACAGGCTTTGTTGTCGGTATCTGGTATGTGTATCCGTGTTTTCCTGCGAGCTTCACAGGGCGCTGCATCATTTCAGCAAGCGTCATGGTCGTATAGCCACGCCCATGATCTCGCCTCGTCCGCGTCGTCACGTTCCATAGGTGCTCGGCGCAACAGCGCGTGGCGCGCCCATCCGCGAACGTGATTTTATACACCTGCTTTGCGCCTTGGGGAAACACTCCCGTCACGGTATGCGCCTTACCATCCCCACCGATCACTTGGTCGCCAATTTGGATATCGCCCATCAGCTTGTGCCCGTTAGGCGTTATAACCCGCGTGTCAAGCGGCTGAGCTTTTCCTGCCCCCGCGCCGCCCCAAACATGGACCATGAACGGGAGCGCATCCATTGGTTTAACCAGTACGCTTGCGAAACTTGCCGCCAGCATGACACGCGCCGCGATACTCTTTCCTGCGCGGACTTCCTTCGCCAGCGCCATCCATTCGGATTCTTTGCCGTGCGTTCGAACGCACTCAAACATGTGCCGATAACTGTCGTTTCCATCAAACACTAGATTATCAACGTATGGGCTGAAACCGTATCCATCAACCCAGCCCAGCCGTCCAACGCTGGACGCTTCCGGCAACTGATCGTAGTTCAGGTTTTCCATGGCCGACAGGTAGCGCACCATATCCTTTGCGTTTTCGCTGTCAATTCCGATGCCGTAGGAGGACAGGCCGACAATCTTCTGTGCGCTGGACAATGTCTGCTTGTCGAAGATCACAGTACGCCACCGTTTGCCGCGCCTGAATGCGATTTCCTGCTTGACCTCGCCCGTGTCAATGTTGATTAGCCTGCGCACAGGCATGATCGGATGGGCGCATACATCGACCGCGCCGAAGTTATTCACGCCGAAAATCCCTAGATCGGAACAGGTATACAGCCCGCACGACAACTCGATTGGCTGGTTTTCAAACTGCGTAACATGATCTTCCGGGTCCTCTCGCGTCGCCCGTAATTGCTTCAGGTAGTCCGTCCACATGCCGCGAAACGTTTTGATGCCTACGGACGCGGCCTTTTCGGATACCAGCACCAGCATTTGCCGCTGTTTGACCGGGTCGTTGTGAAACGCATACAGCCATTCCAGCGGGGCGTTTGTCAGGAAATCGTCATGTTCCCATTCGGGCACTAGGTTGCGCACGTTTGATTTTGTTGGCTCTTCCACATTTTCACCCGATCCTCTGTGCGACATACAGTATCGTATGCCGCGTTGATGTGCTGTTGAGCATATGCCCACAGCGGGTCAAATTCCTGCGTTGGGTCGCGTGGGCGGTTCTGGTCGATCAGGCGTTGCAGCAGCAACCACCAGCGGAATGCCGCGTCATATTCCGCTTCTGCACGTTCCTGATTGATTGCGTCCATCCGCAACAGTTCCTTGCGTTGGCGTTCCCGTTGGGCTTCTAGCGCCCGCTGGTAGGGCGTTGGCTTGCGTCCGACAATTCCGAGGTTGAAGTCCGAATCCAATCGCACCATGGCTTGATCGCAGGTGATATTTTTGAGCGCCATTACCAGATCAATCACGCTGCCGCCCCTGTGGCATCCAAAGCACACCCAGCCTTTAGCGCCGTCGTACAGCTTCAGGCTTGCGGTCTTTTCGTGATGGAACGGGCATTTTGCCCACCCGTGCCGGTCGAATGGCAGGCCGTACAATTCTGCGGCCTGCCTGACCGTCACGCTCGCCTTGATTGCGTCGGCTTTGTAGCTCATGTGCTAACCTCAAAACGGCAAATCTTCATCAGGAACCTCGGAAAATCCCTCATTCGGACCCGGCTCTTTCGCGTCGCTGTAAGTTGGCGCGGTCGAATCCGATTTTGCAGATAGGAACTCAACATCGTCGGCGCGAACGTCCAGCGAGAAGCGTTTCCCGGTTCCGTCTTTGGCTTCGTAGCTGCTGACCGACACAGGGCCTACAATCGCAACTTTTTTCCCCTTGGCTAGATATTTCTGACAGTTCTCGCCAAGCTTATCCCACGCGGAAACCTTGAAGAAATCAGCTTCGGGCTGGTTCGGGTTTTGTGATACCCTGCGCCGGTTCACGGCGATAGTGAACGAACACACCGTATTTCCTGATTGTACGGTTCTGATTTCCGGGTCACGAACTAAATTTCCTATAATCGTAAGTTTGTTCGTATTTCATTCCTCCTGTGTTTCAATCCCAAGCAGTTCACAGATTTTCGCGCCTGTTTCGGTTTTCCGGCAGAACACCCATTCAACGCCATATTTGTTTTGAATTGTTACCATGCGCTTGTGCATCGCCTCGCCCGACATTGCCAGTGGCGAGGTTTTCAGGCGCGGGTTCTCCCAGCCGCGCACGTCGGCAAGTGTTTTGATCTCGCCGCCGTGTTCGATCAGGAAGATCAGCCGGATACCTGCCGACTGTGCGCGTTCGATTTCGGCGCGAAAGCGCACATGTTGCTGGCAGAGGTTGCCGCACAATTCCGTAAGGCTCTGTTTCCGGTCTACAACCACGCTTTGGTTCCCCAACAGGGCATAATCCCCCAGATACAGCTTTGACCGCACATTGGGGATGTTGCGGGCGTTTAGGTAGCGCGTAACGTGGTTTTTTTGCTCGCGGGTATCTACCATCACAACCTGCTGCATTACGCCCAATCCCCCAAATATTGACCGCAGGTGAGCACCTTGGTTTGCTTGCAGTAGTCGCACTCGTCGCACCGTTCGGGCGGCTCTGAACCGTTCTTGACAGCAACGGCGCGGGGCAAGCGTTCGGTGTAGATTTCGTAGGCCGCGTCCAGTTGTGATTGAGGGAGCCGGAACAGCCCAAGATCGGGTACCTTTTCTTTGGTTGCCGCCAGAATGTAGCACGGGAAAATCTCGCCGCCGTTATTCTGCGCGACCAACCGCTGGTAATAAGCAAGCTGAAGATCATATTTCCAATAGTCGATGAAGTTCAAGCGCCCCTCACCGTCACGGTATAGTGGTTGGAAGTCGCGCATGATTTTCATGTCGACAATCGCGCCGCCAGATAGCATCAGCTCGCTCATGTCAGGAAATTCTGCGGCAATTGCGGAACACTGCACGGAATTGAGCAGAATGTCAGGCTTACATTTGAACGGTACGCCCTCAATTTCACCCGTCAGAATCGTTTGCTTGTCGCCCTCCAGTAACAACGATGCAAGGTGATCGCGTTCAATTCGGGCAATGATTTCCTCGGCCTGCTGAAACTCGCTTTTGAGCGTACCCTTCTGCGTGTACAGCGCCGGGTGCTGTGCTCTGAACAGGTCAAGCGTCCGGCTAAAATGCGCATCCACGTAGCTACCAACCAGCAGCGACGTGGTTTCTTCGCGCTGATACTCGCCGCTGATTTCAGCCAGAGCCATAGCTTCGCAATCCAGGAATGATTTGAACTGGCTAACGCTGAAATATTCGCGGCTGGCTTCCCGTGAGAAATAGTTTTCGGCGGTCAGAATCACAGGTAATGCACCTCCATTTCATTGTCATTGGTCGTACGGGTCGCAATAAACTGCAACCCCTTCTCTTTGCACCGGGCGTAGAGCGCGGCTCGGTTTTCATCGCTCAACCGTTCCGCGCCATCGATCAGGATGATTTGCAGGCTGTTGGGTTTCGCCAGCGCCACATCCACGCACAAAGTCAGCTTCTCACCGTCCGAAAGGTTGCTGACCGGCATACCATGGATCAGTGGTCGACCGTCCACGACCGTCAACCCCTCAATGGGGATCGTGGCTGTCTGCAAGATTTCGCCGGGGAGGTTACGCGCCAGCTCAATCTTTTCGGTCAGGGCTTCGCTCTGCGCGTTGAGCTTTTCCAACTCGCTCTGCATGGTCTGCATCCGGGCGTATTCGCGCAGGTGCTTTTTCATGGCTTCGGCGGTGGCAACTTCGGCCTGTTTGGCAGTGGTATCCACAATGGGTTTTGCGGCATATTCTTTTGCGATTTGCAGGTCGCCGCCCAGTTTGGCTTTCTTCTCGCCGCGCTCGGCTTCTAACTTGGCGCGTTTGTCAGATAGTTTTCCATCCAGCGTACCAAGGCGCTCCCGTTCAGCCTTGATTTGTTCCTCCATGCGGGCAATGTTCTCGGTTATGGAGGTGCGCTCGCTCGCAATGGCCTTTTCTTCAGCGGTGATGCCGATTTCATAATCTGCATCAATCGCCCGGATAGCTCCATCAGCAGCTGCCAGAAACGTTTTGGCGCGTTCAATCCTGCTGTTTTCAGCCGTGATCTGTTCGATCTCGCGATATTTCGCGCCAAGGTCATACTGCTCCCATGTGAGCACTTCGTAGTTGGCCGGAATGTCCCGCGCGATTTCCTCCACAAAAGACTTTTTGTTGCGAGCATCCCGGTTGATCTCTTGCCGCCGCTGGAAGTACGCGCCGTTTTCGGCCTGAATGTCGTTCAGCACTTGCAGGATGTTTTGGCTGTAGTCGATTCCCTCCGGGATTTCGCCAAACTTTTCCCGGATCCAATTCAAATCCCACGGGAACTCAATCATGTCCAGAATCAGGCGGTTTTGCTCTGCCTTGGTCATCTGGACAAACGCCACGGGGTCAAGCTGCATGGGGCTGAAAATCGTCCGAAGAAAACTTTCCGCGCCGCTGACTTCGCGCCCATCAGCCTTGACCGATTTGTAATCGGCCTGTTCGGTGCGTTTCTTGCGGTCGATTCGCAACGACGCACCCGCTTCGATGATGATTTCTCCCTCTTTTTCGCCCTGCTTGATGATATAATCCCGGTCGCTTCCATTGGTCAGGGCGTACCGGATGGAATCCAGCACAGACGATTTGCCAGTACCGTTCTTCCCGGACAGCTCTACGCTCTCGCCGCCAAGTTCTAGTTCCGAAACGCCGAACAGGTTCTTTATCTTAATTTTGGTCGTTTTCATCCAGCACTACATCTCCTTCATCTTCTGCCGGGAGTTCCGGTGTATCGGTCGGCTTGTTGTTTCGGGCTTTCCCGCATTCAAGGCACAGCGTTACTTTAAATTTATCATGCGTGCTCTTGGCGATACCTGCGGCGCTGAACCCCCCGGCAGATACAATCTGCTTTCCGCAGTCTGCACAGATATATTCCTGCACGGTTTGCTGGGTCTGCTGTGGCGCGATCTTACTCACCCGCACGGCCTCTGTTAATTCGCCTTTTACCTTGACCTTTTGCACCTCAAGCGTTACGCGCACATTAGGCCATAGTTCAATGTTTGGCGTTCCAGCAATCTTTGTAATTGCTGTCCCATTTGTTGAATTGAGGATAAGCGGCTTTTCGGATTCCTTCCACACGACAATGGCGTGAACTTTCTTTCCGTCCTGCCCGCTTATTTCGTCCTGCCGAACAGATGCAATTGTGAGCGTCTTTTTTTCTCCGGGAAGAAACGAATATGCGCCGATGTAGTCCGGGTTGTTTAGCTTCTTCCAGTGCGTAAAACTCATTTCGCGTCAAACTCCCTCCATGCTATGTCGATTGGTTCAGGGGTTGGGATTGTTACCGTCGGCTCGCACTCATGCCGCGCCAGCTCGGTCATGCTGTCCAGCGCGGCGCCACAGTCAGGGCAGCGGGTCATGGGGTTCGTCGGGCAGTTCCAGCCCGATCAGGTTTGCCAGTGCGTTACGGTCGCAGTAAATATTTGCGATCAGGTAGCGCTTCACAACATCCAGCAGGGTATGGTTTTGCACCAATTCCTCGTATGCTGGGGTGGGGCGGAGCGTAGTAGTATAATCGTGTCTAATTGGCGGCATTTGTGGTTCCCTCCATTTTGTGGTATAATCCACGTGTAATCTGTGTTTTGCGTCACAGGTTCGGTTCTTCGGGTTCGCGTGCCAGCGCGGGCCCGATTTCTGTTTGCCCCGCCCATTGTTCAGCCATTGCGCGGGCAATGCCGGGAAATGTCTTTGATCGCGTCTTTTGATCGCGGTTGGATTTCAGAGCGTAGCGGCTGTAAACTCGTGCGTCTCTGCGTGAGCTGGTTGCGCCAATCCATAGTCCTTCTGGTTGCACAATGGAAGTTGGCATAAGCGGCGGTAAACCTTTCAACCACAAGCATGTGCGCTTCTTCCACGGCTCTCCAAACATCCAAGGTTCAATGATTTGAGTGTACGGAGGCAATCCGTGTATTTTGCCAGGGAGAGGATTCTCAACGGCTATCATCGGGCAGTTTGCCGCAAGAATCTGCATGAAGAACGCCTTGGCTTCTTTTGCGCGCTCCATCCTACCCTGCTGGATTTCACCGTTTATGCGCAACCTCATCGCCCCCGCGTTGGTCAAATAAGTACACGGCGGGAACGCGATAATCATGTCCCACGACTTATCCAGCAGCGGGATAATGTCTTGCTGCCTGTGCCACTCAGGGTGCCCACCGCTGCATGGCTCGATGTCGCAGGAGTAGGCTTCGTGCCCCAGCCGGCGCAGCTCGATGGTCACCGCCTGGCTTTCTTCGCAGGCAACAAGGATTTTCACTTCGCCACCTCCAAACAATCAGATTTGATATAGCCTTTGTTCGTGCAAGCCCACGCCACACCATCCACGTCCACCCACCTAATCACGTTCACGCTGTGCCCCGCGTCCAGCCAGTGCTCATGATTGTCTTTATCGGCGTATGGCGTTTTGCGGATGTTCACGCGCCCGCCGCTGTTGTTGGTGTATCGGCCAACCGGGTAATCAGCCAGTGTGAGCAAGTCCTCGCGCACCCAGCCAGTGCCGGCCTCTGTGTCTACGTCCACCTGAACCCATCCGTCCTGATAGCTGGTTCCGATTACGATATCCCCTGCGTACAGGTTGCCCGCGTCTGCGCTGTCCTTGCGCGGCTCCTCGCGGATATTGCAGTAATCGCTGACGGTCACGACATACTGCGCATCAGCCAGCGCGACGGTTTGCATCAGTGCAAGCGTAACAATCAGGATCGCGGTCACCAGTCCAAGCCAGATTCCGTTATTCGTCACCGCGTCCACCTCCCCGGCAGCCCGCGCATCACGGTCGGGTTGTGATACTGCGCCCGGGGCACCTTGTAGATCGGGCACGTCCGCAGCATCCGGGCAATGCGGCGGCGCTCACGCCACAGGCTAATCATCCGCAGCCGCCTCCTCGTTCGGCA
>Ga0116170_10006632_pt1 | contig 10100 bp, 8 predicted proteins | sample AD_JPNHW1_MetaG_FD_89797 | JGI IMG/M metagenome (GOLD analysis project Ga0116170, IMG submission 89797) | Active sludge microbial communities of municipal wastewater-treating anaerobic digesters from Japan - AD_JPNHW1_MetaG | ecosystem: Engineered > Bioreactor > Anaerobic > Digestate | place...
CCTCCTCGGGAACCAGGCGATCGTGCAGCATGCCAGAGGCCAGGTAGGCGGTGGATATCACTATGATGGTGATGACGATCGTAAGGACCGCTGACCAAGCGTTATTGCCTTTTCCCACCTTCGCACCTCTTCCTAAATAATATTCTACGGATATAATTCATTCCCTCTTATCAGGGTATGAAGTTCAGGACCTGCTGCAAGGCCTGCTCGGTGGCCTGCGCCTTGACGCTCTTCCGATCGCCATCGAATAGGAATTTGAAAGCCAGGCGCTCCTTCTTCCAAGCCAGCCCCACGTAGACCAGGCCGACCGGCTTTTGCGGCGTGGCGCCACCCGGTCCCGCGATCCCGGTGACTGAAATGCCAATGTCCGCGTCGAAGGCCTTGGCCACGCCCGCCGCCATCTCCTTGGCGGTCTCCTCGCTCACCGCGCCATGTTCCTTCAACGTATCGCGAGAAACGTCCAGGAACCTGACCTTGGAATCATTGCTATAGGCGACGATGCCGCCCTTGAAATGCTCCGATGACCCTGGAACATCGGTCAAGCGATCGCATATTCGCCCACCGGTGCAGGATTCCGCCACGGCCAGGGTCAACCCGGCCCTTCGCAATTGGTAAAGGACGTCAGTCTCCAGCATCGGCCCCACCCTGGACGGCCAGGTCCCGCATGCGCTTGACCCCGTCGATGGAATCGATGACGCTGGCGACCGCTTTTGGCACATACTCGCGCCAATCGTCCCCTTCCATCATCCGCCTGCGGATCTCCGTTCCGGAGTACTGGGAGCGGTTGAACATCGGGGATGCCGACACCTCGTATCCCGCCTCGGTGAAGAGGCGCTTGGTCAACGGATTGTTCGTGTATACCCTCTGGAACGGAGGTACCATGGACCGGACGTGCGAGACCCATACCCCGTACTGGTTGAGGTCCACGATAGGCACCAGGAAGAAGTCCTTGATGCCGTCCTCCCGCAGGGCGCGGGATATCATGAGATGCCTTTCTCCGGCGGTGAACGGGTTGTCGAAGGTGTGGGATATCTGAGCGCTGCCGATGCCTATGATGAGCTCGTCGCATTCCTTGGCTATCTTACGAACAACCTCCAGGTGGCCGAGGTGGAACGGTTGGAATCGACCGATCAATAGGCAGTCCACGCGATTTACGTCGCTCATAACGCCAGGTCAATCCGGTTCTGCCGATAAAACCCTTGTCCTAAAAAAAATGGAAAAAGTAAGGGGTTTACTGGACGATCGGTTTCGCCGCCGGCTTCAGCGGAGCGCTGACCAGGGCGGCCAGCTTCTGCAGCAGACCGTCCTTCTTGCTCCCGTTGATGAGCGCGTGCGAGAGCACCTCGCCCATGTTGGTCACCGGTATGATCTCGATCTTTCCGATGTAGCGCTCCTCGAGCACCACGTCGAACTGGTTGGCCTTGGGTATCAGGACCTTCTTCAGCCCCGACTCCGCGGCCGCCTCGATCTTGGCGGTGACGCCGCCGACGGGAAGCACCTGGCCCCTGACGCTCAGGGAACCGGTCATGGCCACCGTCTGGTCCACCGGCACATCCTCCAGGGCGGAGATGACCGCCGTGGCGATGGATATGGAGGCCGAATCGCCCTCCACTCCGTCGTAGGTCCCGATGAACTGCACGTGCACGTCGTGGTTGCTGATGTCCTCGCCGGTGTACTTCTTGATGATGGCGGAGACGTTCTGTACCGCTTCCTTGGCGATCTCCCCAAGCTTACCGGTGGCGATGATCTGGCCGCCGTTCTTGGTCTGCGCCGGGGTGACCTCGGCCACGATGGGAAGCACGATGCCGGACAGCTCGGACATGCTGCTGGAGGAGTTCATGGCCGCCAATCCGTTGACGATGCCCACCGCTCCGCCCTCGGTGTTGAACGATGGGTAGAGCTTGTGCGCCTGGATGTAACGGTCCACTATCTGCTGCTCGAGCGAGCGGGCCACCCTCTTGGCCTTAGTGACATGCTCCTGGGTGACGATCGGTGCGGACTCCTCGGTGGCGATGTCGCCGGCGACCCGGATGAGACCGCCCAGTTCCCTCAGGCGGAGGGTGAGCTGCCCGCGCCTTCCGGCGCGCCTCTGGGCCTCCTTGACTATCTCCATGACCGCCATCTTGTCGAAGTGGGGGATCTTCTTGTCCTTGGCCACCTCCTGAGCTACGAACCTTACCAGCTTGGCGCGGTTCTCCTCGGTGTCGTCCATGGTGGAGCGCATGTACACCTCGTAGCCGTAGCCGCGAACGCGGGAACGGAGGGCGGGATGCATGCCCTGCATGGCGTCCATGTTACCAGCGCAAACCAGTACGAAGTCGCAAGGCACGGCCTCCGACTTCACCATCGCGCCGGAGCTCCTCTCGGATTGTCCAGTGATGCTGAACTTGCCCTCCTGAAGCGCGGTAAGCAACGACTGCTGGGATTCCATCCTCAGCATGTTGATCTCGTCCACGAACAGGATGCCCTTGGACGCCTTGTGAATGGCGCCGACCTCTAGGCGCTCGTGCGCCGGGGTCTCCAGGCCGCCGGACTGGAACGGATCGTGCTTGACGTCGCCCAGCAGCGAACCGGCGTGGGCGCCGGTGGCGTCTATGAACGGTATGGTCGACCCTTCCTCGTGGGTGATCAGCAGCTTGGGGATCATGAAGTTCTCCTGGCGCTGACCAACGTAACGGGTGGCGAAGAAGATCATGGCCGCGGCCATTATTCCGAACAGCAGGATCATGGGGTCCTTGGCGCCTCCGCTCCAATACAGAACGACCGTCAGGACCATGACCATCATGACGATGGCCGTGATCATGGAGGACTTCTTGGACTTGCGGGCCATGGCCTCCCTCTTTTGAGCTGAAACTATCTCTTTGCCCTTTCCGGCCGGTACGGTACGGATGCGCGGCTCATTGGGATCGTCAGGGTTGTGATAGGCTATGACGTCCTGCAGATCGTCCTTGGGGAGGTACTCCGTCATGGACTTGGCCAGCATCGATTTGCCAGTGCCCGGCTCGCCGATGAGCATGACGTGGCGCTTCTGCTCGGCCGCCTTGCGAACGACCTCCACCGCGGAGTCCTGACCGATGACCTGGTCGGAAAGCTTCTCCGGGATCTTGATGTCGGCGGTGCTCGTGAAGGACTGGGTCCCTATCCAGGTCTCCACGTCGGGTATCTTCACCGCATTCTCCTTAACATCCTGTTCCATGTTCACCTTATCTCAAAACAATCCCATGCAAGCGCTGCTATATAAACAAATTCCTCGCAATCAGTGGAATGATTGTAAGGCCAGCATTGATTCTGAACGCGTAATGATGATTGGTTCGAATAGCATAAATTATGTCCATTCTCGAATCGTTGAATACTATTCAGAGAACCCTCATATAATTTGATGTATCCAGGAAATATATGACATCCAGGTACATTGGTGTGAAATAATGTTTATTTATTGTTGTTTTCTTAAATCCTAAAAGTTCGTAGAATCCCTCACAGCCCTTTTTCGAATCGACCGTCATAATCCTGCATCCAGAATATTTTACAATCTCGAAAAGATAACTTAGAGCCAACCTGATCATTTCAGTGCCAAGTCCTTTTCCTTCGTATCCTCTCCGGCAAGTTAGTCTGCCTATTTTCAATGCGGGAATCGATGCGTACTCAATTCCACTTATTCCGGGATGGTCACCGATGACCTTGACTTTGATGGAATCCGTGAGCAATGACAAGTAACCTAAGGTGGATCCAGTTTCGTCAACCAAAAGATGCGTCGTTGCTAAAAGAAGTGATTGATCCCTTAACGCTTCCTCGTGTAGATATGCAGTAAGCTCGTCATTCGATGATTCGAAGCCAGCTATCTGCTCTTTATCGATCAGAGGTACTACCGAGCATCTCGGCATTTTTACATCTTTCACGGGATTTTGCTAGCTCGTATGCTTCCCTGATAATTTGCATTCCCCGTAATGTACAGGTGGGATTCCTAAGGTATTCTAGAAAATCAATGGCATCTTGGCCTTCTAGTTCTAAACCAACATCAATTCTTTGAGCCATGACGATCCCCAGACGTGCTATCGGTTGATTATAATTGATAACTGGTTAATAATTCCATCGCGCAGATGTAGTCCTCGAACCGGCATTGGTGAGGCTATCGCGCCAAACGATAGGAGCAAGTGAAACTGTAATAACCCCTCCGGACATCCCCTATCGCCCATGTCAGACTGGAAGAGCATGCTGCCGCCGAAGGTGCTGGAGATCCTGGCGGAGGACGGCATAACGTCGCTGTATCCGCCGCAGGAGAAGGCGGTGCCGCTGGTCCTGCAGGGCAAGAACCTGGTGCTGGCGGTGCCGACCGCCTCCGGCAAATCACTTGTGGCCTACCTGGCGGCAGTGAAACGTGTTTTAGAGGACCATGGCAAGGTCCTGTACATCGTTCCCTTAAAGGCATTGGCGGCGGAGAAGCTGGAGGAGCTGAAGCGCTTCGAGCAGCTCGGGATACGGGTGGGAATGTCCATCGGCGACTATGATGACGGCGACCGGGACCTCGATCGCCTTGACGTTCTGGTAGCCACGTCCGAGAAGGCTGACGCCATCATGCGCCACCGCCCGGATTGGGTACGCTCCATGTCCTTGGTCATCGCGGACGAGGTGCACCTGATGAACGACCCCAACCGGGGTCCCACGCTGGAGATTACCCTCACCAAGTTCCGCATGCTGAACCCCAAGCTGCAGGTGATAGCGCTCTCCGCGACGGTGGGCAACAGCAAGGAGATGGCCAAATGGCTGGACGCCGAGCATGTGGCCACCAACTGGCGCCCGGTCAAGTTGAAAGAGGGCGTGCTGCTCGAGGACACCATCAACTTCACGGACAACACCCATCGCAAGGTGAAGCGCCTGGACGACCAGGTGTGGTCCTTGGTCAAGGATACGATTGACGAAGGAGGTCAGGCGCTGGTGTTCGTGAACACTCGACGGTCCACAGAGACCTTGGCGGTCAAGTTCGCCCGGCTGGTCAAGGACAGGCCGGACGAAGAGGTGGAGAAGCAGCTGAAGGAGGGATTCCGGGACGAGCATACCTCGATCGGCCTGTCGCTCAGGGACTGCATGCGGAACGGCATGGCCTTCCACAATGCCGCCCTCAGCGGCGAGCATCGCACGCTCGTGGAAAAGCTATTCAAGGCCGGGAAGATAAAGTGCATCGTGGCCACGCCGACGCTGGCGGCGGGAATAAATCTCCCGGCCAGGCGGGTGATCGTCAGGGACGTGAACCGCTTCGACGACGGCGGTTACGTTCCGCTTCCGGTGATGGAAGTCAAGCAGATGTGCGGCCGGGCCGGCCGTCCTCGTTACGACCCGTACGGCGAAGCGGTGCTCCTGGCGAAGACCGTCGAACAGAGCCACATGCTGTTCGAGAACTATCTTCTGGGCGAGCCGGAGGACGTAATATCCAAGGTGGGGAGCGAGCGGGTCCTAAGGGCGCACGTCCTGGCGCTGATAGCCACGGACACCTCGAACACCAGGAAGGCCATCCTGGACTTCCTGCGGAGAACGTTCTACGCCCATCAGCGCGGTGAGCAGGGCACGGAGGAGGCGGTCGACAACATCGTGCGCTTCCTGTGGGAGGAGGGCTTCATCCGCTGCCCGGGAACGGAGATGCTGGCCCTGGAATTGGAGGCCGATCTCAAGGCGACCTTCTTCGGTCGACGAGTCTCGGACCTGTACATTGACCCCATGTCCGCCGTAAAGTTACGCGATGGGTTGCTGGCCTACGTCCCGGGAGAGAAGACGCTGGGATTCCTGCACGCCGTGTGCTCCACGCCGGACATGCTCAACCTTTACCTCAAGAGGGATGACTTCGATCATCTGACGGAGGTCGTGCTGGAACGGAAGGAGGAGATGCTCTTCATGGTCCCGGACATGGAGACACCCGATTACGAGTACTTCCTGGCCGAGGTGAAGACGGCGCTCGTTCTCGATGCGTGGATAGCCGAGACGGACGAGGAGGAGATGCACCGGGCCTTCGGCACCGGTCCGGGGGACATTCACAACAAGGTGGAGATCGGCGAATGGCTCCTCTACTCCATGCGCGAGATGTCCAACATCTTCAACAAGGATTGCTATCCGATCCTGACCAAGCTCATGACCCGCATGCGCTACGGCGTGCGGGAGGACCTGCTGGAGCTGGTGGAGCTGAAAGGGGTCGGCCGTATCCGCGCCCGGTCCCTGCAGAAGAGGGGGTTCACCTCCTGGGAAACGATTAAGGAAGCCGACGTCCACGCCATATCGGCCGTCACCGGTATCGGTGATACCTTGGCGGAACGAATAAAGAAGCAGGTGGACCCAGATTTCGTGCCGAGCAAGCCTGCCAAGCCGAGAACGGCGAAGGAAGAGAGACCGCCGGTAAAGAATGAACCGAACGTGCCTTCCAAGAAGGGGCAGAGCAAGCTGTTCGACTTCTAGTCCCCGGACGTCAGACGCTTAAGGGCCTCCATGGCCACGTCCGTCCTCTGCTCCATCATCATTCTCATGAACACCTCGATCATCCCTTTCACATCGCCGTCGTCCCCTTTGGTCAAGGCCCTGAGGTAACGTTGCCTCTCCCCGCTCGCGAATGGCACTCTAGGGAACCCGTTCGATTCGAGCATGATATTGAACAGTTCACGTCCCACCCGGCCGTTGCCGTCGGTGAAGGGATGAACGCTCTCGAACTGATGATGGAACAGCACCGCCGCGAAGAAGGGGTGCGTCCCTCTTTCCAACGACCCGTAATATTCGTCGAGGGCCGAGGTTAGCTCCTCTTCGATCATGATGGAAGGGGTGAGCAGCAGGTCCCTGCCCACTATCCCAATGTCGTCCGTTCGTCTTAGAGTTCCGGCGGAACCTTCGATGTTTGACATTATCAGGTAGTGTATCTTCTTGATCGTGGACAGGGTGAGGCGTCCATGATGCCTCTCTCGGAACACGCGGACTGCCAGGTAGTTCTGTACCTCGTTGATCTCCCTCAATGAACGCCCCTCGGGAACGATGCCTTCCTGCAGCAGCAGTCGAGTCTCCTGCAAGGTTAGCGTATTTCCTTCGATTCCCGTGCTGCCGTTTACGTAACGATGCTCGAGCGACTCCTCCGTTTCTCTCATCTCGTCCGGACGGAGGTTCTCCGATAGCGAACGATGCAAGGAACGGAAACGTTCCAGCATCTGTACTATGATCGTACCTTCCTGAGGACCGAAAGGTAAAGAGGAGTATCGGGAAGAACTGAGCTCGGCTCTTTTCTCTAGGGCTTTGCGCTCCAGATCGTACGCCGCGGCGACCAGAGCTCTTTCCAATTCGCCGAGCGACGGCTCCTCGGTCCCCAGGTACTTGGTGACCTTGGCCTTCCTATCGCCGACCCGAACGTCCTTGGCCAGAAAGAACTGCAGCTGGCCCTTGCTCGTTCGCCTTCGCTCCAATCTCGCCGGGAAGACCACGTGAGACATAATGTAATGGCAGATATATGAATACTTAATAAATTGCCATTACATGAATATATATTTTCCAATAGCTCACGGTTTAATTGATCTCAATTTCCACACGATAGATGGATGCAGGTGTAACGCTTTGTGAACTTGCAGATGCTCGAACAGAAGGTTCTGGTCGATGCGTTTCTCCGAATACATCGCCTGAAAGAAATCCTTCTCCCGTTGCGACAGCGTTAACAGGTCCCTGGCAAAAGATAAGGCATCTCCTCTCAATGCCACCGCGTCTATCGAGGACGTACGAGGGAGCATTGGTACAAGATTGTTGAGCATGTCCTTTTCGGTCACGCTCTCCACCGCTCCGGTTCCCATACTGCGAGCGTCGCCATACATCGAAAGGTAGAAGAGGACGAGCTTGCGGAATAGAGAGCTGTCGATTGCCTGGACCGTACTAAAGATCATGTTGGCGTCGTAAATGTCCCGGGGAGTCCCACGGATTATCAGCGCACGCATCTTTCCTGCGAAAAGCTCCTCCGGCCGGTAGGTTATCGCTTTTACAGAGCCCAGGTCCTCGAAAGGATGTTTAAGCTCACCCTCGATGGTTCCTGCGACAGGCATCCTTTCCAGGTAATTGATCTCCAATTTCAGGTGATCAGCACCACCCCCACAGTTCCTAAAATGAATATCGAACTGTTCCTCGGCATACATCGACACCGGCGCATCGGCCTTATAACCGAGGTCCTTGAAAAGGAGCAATAATGATCTCCTTATCTCCGCCCGGTCCTTCTGCATAATTGTCCGGTCAATATCCCCGATATAGTTCAGATCGATATCTACGGAGAGGCGTTTGAAACCGAATACCATACCCTGAATGGCGGTCCCTCCTTTCAAGGCCAAGTTGTTGGATAGTTCCGGTACGGTCTGCATTCGGTCGAGGATCATCATGAGCCGATAGACCTTCTCCAAGGAATCCGCCTTGAAACCAGTTCGACCGACCAATCGGGAGAAGTAAGTTTTACCTGGAACATCAGACAAAACGAACCATCTCCTCAATATTACCAGGAACTAGGACGTTCCATTCCTTTACTAAGCGGCCTCCAGCCTTCCTCCCCGGTACCAGGTAGGTGACGTTGGGTCCGACCTTGCCCCTCAAGGATTCCAGGAGATCCTCCGACACCCTGATCCTGTCCTTTAGATAGGATAGGATGAAACCGGCCTTGTGGTACAACCCCTTCTCATCGAAACGTTCCAGATATTTCAGGATCTTATGTTGGTCCATCAGGGCAAATGCCTCCATGCTCTTGAGGTACTCCTCCACCCCACCGCACAGGTCCGGCCGGCGGATGCAGTCCAAGAAGGTCCTTTCCCGGTCTGTGACATTTATAGGAATGTCGTCCACGTAATGTACGGTCATGCCGAATAGCTTGGAGGCCAACACGGGCCGATAAAAAATATCTTGGAAATCGAAGGGTTTGAACTTCTTGACCGATAGATAATAGACCGTCGTGAACTGCGAGTTGACGGCGCCATGAAGTTCAAGGGCGCTGTGGAATGCCAGGGCACCGGTCCTGTCCATGGCCCTGTCGGCAAGAAGGTAGCGATCGAACTCATATTCAGAACCAGCATGTTCCGGTGGAACGGCCGCGTACAGACCTTCTCGGACCCTGACCAAATTTCCTTTCGTGGTCAAACGCCATAGAGCCATTCTTGCCGTGCTCTCAGTGCATGCGATACGCAGCGCTTCATCTGTTGTGATGAACTGACCGCGCAAAGCGGTCATGTATATCTCCCTCTGGCCGCCGCACCCTTTTTGATTCATGGCTCGGACCTTTCGCCCTTGATGACGATAACTCATATCACCTCTATCGGAAATATAGTTTACTATATTCTGCTGTATATCTACCATTATGTAGATTCATATAACTTTATAACAAATAAATGACTCTCATAATCACGTGACAGATCAAGCAGGAGTGCGATGAGATCTGAGAGATGGCCTTAACATTACGACCATCATGATCTATCAACAGATATTCTGCGACATCGATGATGCCGATCGAAGACGTTCAGAAGTCGGTTATGGCCCTGGTCACGTAGAACGTGCCTTCCTTGAAGTAGAACGAGAAGTAACTGGAACTGTGGTCCGTCTCGCGCATCTTGACCACCCGGAGACGCCTCTGCACTTCGATATCGCCAACTTCCACCATCTTCAGGTGGATTATTCCGTCCGCCAGGAAGTCCGTGTCGCTGGAACCGTAGTATTGGTACTGGCCGACAGGCATCTCGGCGATCATGAACGTCGTAACCTCCGTGGAGCGCAGCCACTCGAACAGCCGGAATATCTCCTCGCGCGGTTGCTCGAACTTGGCGATGAGCTCCAGAGCGCCCAGCGAATCGATGACCAGGATGTCATAGTTCATCCGCTTCTTGCTCTCTTCCACGGCGAAACGGAAGGTGTCGAACCACCCGCCGGACTGGGCCTGCAGACGTATCTCGCCCAAATCCAACACCTCCACGAGGCCGTCGGGGTTGCCGGGCATGCGCAGGTAGTCCATCTGCCGCATGAGGGATGGCTTGTTCTGCTCCAAAGAGATGTACAGCGCCTTCACGCCCTCCCTAACCGCGTTCTGATGAAGGATATAGTACGCCAGAGAGGACTTCATCGTGCCA
>Ga0116170_10006634_pt1 | contig 10099 bp, 12 predicted proteins | sample AD_JPNHW1_MetaG_FD_89797 | JGI IMG/M metagenome (GOLD analysis project Ga0116170, IMG submission 89797) | Active sludge microbial communities of municipal wastewater-treating anaerobic digesters from Japan - AD_JPNHW1_MetaG | ecosystem: Engineered > Bioreactor > Anaerobic > Digestate | place...
CTGCGGTGCTTTGAGCGGGGCAATTATGACTCTCCCTTTTGCAGCACCGAGAATCATAATTGCCCCGCTCAAAGCACCGCAGACACATCCTGAGCGCCCCATACCGCCTCCAAAGGGAGATGCCATTCTCACCATATCTTCGTTCATATCCGGCACTGCTATAGCCCTGAAAGTCAGAAATATAGATTCCGCACAGTTAAATCCCATGCTATGATAATTTCCCGCTGATGCAGCAGCATTTTTCAATTGAGTTTCATTCATTGTTTTCTCCTGAAATACAAACATGCTGATTACATGATTTTTTGCAACAAATTTCACCGGCATCTGACATTAAAATAAGCTAAAGAATTCCAATGAAGTTCATCCCCGCAGATTTACAACAACTCCGGATTATTCAAAAAAATATAAAAACTCCATGATATAAATACTTTTTTTATATTTACCAAAATATTATTATTCGTGATATAACTTTATCCATAAATAATTCTAATCTATAACATCAAAATTAATGATAAATATCTTGACTGAATTGCCTGTTTTTTATCATTTCAACTTAAGAGGAATTTGAGATGAGCATATACCTTGATAACGCTGCAACATCCTGGCCAAAGCCCGAATCTGTAATTACAGCCATGAAACAGTTTAACGACCAGATAGGCAGCAATCCAGGGAGGTCCGGGCATCACTTATCGGTTGATGCCGGCAGGATTCTATATGATACCCGGGAAATTATTTCCACCTTATTCGGAGTATCAGATCCTCTAAGAATTGCGTTCACCTCCAACATAACTCATTCTCTAAACATTGCGATACAGGGACTTTTAAAACCAGGCGATCATGTAATTACAACATCGATGGAACATAACTCGGTAATGCGCCCCCTCAGAGAACTTGAACTCAGAGGAGTTGAATTATCAGTAATAGACTGCGATAAATCCGGTATTCTCGATCCGGAATCAATTCATAAATACATAAAATCCAATACAAAACTTCTGATTGCTACACACGCTTCAAATGTAACCGGAACTATACTCCCAATAACTGAAATGGGAAAAATAGCATCCGGGTATGGCATTCCGTTCTGTGTCGATTCCGCTCAAACTGCCGGTGTGCTGGACATTGATGTGGAAAAATCCCGCATTGACATATTATGTTTTACAGGCCATAAAAGTTTATTCGGCCCGATGGGTACAGGCGGCTTGTATATAAAAAAGGATCTTGAGAAAAATATTCATCCCCTTATGTCCGGAGGGACAGGGAGCAGATCTGAGTATGAAATTCAGCCGGATTTCATGCCTGATAAATATGAATCAGGAACATTAAATACAATAGGAATTGCCGGACTCTATGCCGGAGTGAAATTCATTAAAGGTATTGGACTTGAGGAAATTCGTTCAAAAGAAAAATTATTACTGAAAAGATTTTTAAATGGTATATCCGGAATAAAAAAAGTCGCACATTATAGGCCTGAAAAAACTGAGGATCAGGTCGCGGTCGCCGCTTTCAATATCGAAGGATTGTCGCCTTCAGATACTTCTTTTTATCTTGATGAAAACTATGGAATACTTACAAGGCCGGGATTGCACTGCGCTCCCTCTGCTCATAAAACAATCGGCACATTTCCTCAAGGTACAAACAGGATAAGTTTTGGATATTTCAATACAATAGAGGATGTAGATACAGCTGTAAAAGCAATTGAAGAATTATCGCACAACCAGAACAAGGGATTGCAGCCCCTTGGATAAATCATATATTATTAGATAAAATAAGAGGTAATAAAATGAAATACAAAATTGACGCCAAAGGACTTGCCTGCCCGCAGCCGGTAGTGCTGACAAAAAATAAAATGAAAGAATGCAGCCAGATTGAAGTAATCGTTGATAATGAAACTGCACTTGAAAATATAAAAAGGCTTGCAGAAAGCTCCGGCTGGACATGCGAATACAAATCTTCCGGCACCGACTATGTAATAACATTACAGGGTGATAAAGCCGTTCCATCAGAGGCTGCGTCTAAAACTCCGGCTCCCGGAGTCAATGATAAATCAATTATTGTTTTCTCATCGAATAAAATGGGGAAAGGAGATGACGAACTGGGCGCAATATTGATGAAAGCGTTTATACATACAATTACAACACTGGACAATGCCCCATCTGCTCTTCTTTTTTACAATTCGGGAGTACTGCTTGCTGCTGATGAATCAGGTGTAACCGATGATCTTCAGGTACTCAGCGAAAAAGGAGTTGAACTGCTTGTCTGCGGTACATGTGTTAATTATTTCAAAATAACTGATAAAATAAAAATAGGAACAGTATCAAACATGTTTGATATTCTCAACACTATGAATAAAGCCTCCAGGATAATTAATCCATGATAGACAATGCTGAACCGGTATATTATGTTCTTTTATTCCCATCCGTAAGCCATGTCATGAAAGCTGAAAGGATACTGCTTGGGGAAAAAATACCCATTAAAATAATACCCGTCCCAAAAACTATCAGTTCTGACTGCGGAGTGTGCATCAAATTTGAAGAAAAACTGATTGATAAAATTAAATCTCTTCTTTCAGAACAGTTTGAATCAATGGAGTTCAGGAAATTATAATCAGATAATTTTTAGAAACTGTTTCAAATCTGATTCTGAATAACCACTGATCGGAAAATACTATTTTACACCTTAACTCTATTCCCAAAACCTTTCAAATAAAGTCTTCATATATAACTGGAGAATAAAAGCAGGCTAACAGGCGGCAGGATAAAAAAAGGGTCTGAATTTTTCATTTTCCAGACCCTTTCTGTGTTTAACCTTCCGGTTATAAACATTTTTCGGAATTTCCACTTTCGGCGGCTTTTTGATATCAAGCCTTATTCCGACTCTTAATTCTTTGACTTTCCTATTCATTATTATCCTCCAATAACAGAATACTTAATAATAATTACAAGTTAATTTGTCAATAAAATAGGTACGTATAAAATGATTAATAGTTACAATTAGCAGGCACTCACCAAAAAAAGTTTTGAGAGCCTAAGAAGGATTACCCGGACGAACCAGAATACTATCGGTGGATCTATAAAAGTCAACCTTCCGATCGATGATTGAATGCATGGACTGTTCTCTAAGTTTGATTTAAGATACCGTATAATTAAAAAATCCCGCTTTATAAGGCGGGATTTGATCTTTGTAATACTTATAAATAACTATTAAATTCTTCTGCTCATTTCGTCATAAAGGAGTTTAGCCATTCCGAAGTTGTAATTCTTTGACATTTTAAGAGAATACTCATCATATAACATATCTTCAAATATATCCTCAGCCTGTCCGCCATGGAGCCATTCATTTTTCGGAACTGTTTTTTTCATTTCTTTAAGCATTTTACCTACGAAAAGAGATTCAGCTTCAATGCATGTATCCCATAGTTTTTTATGAGTTTTATCCATTTTCATCGGATCAGTCTGTTTTACTGCTGATTTTAATTCAGTTTCAAATGTGTCATTTGTATTCATTTTATTAAGACTATTTTCTGCAGATTTTATTCTGCCCAAAACTGCATTATTTACTACACTTTCAATTCCGTTCATAAAATTTCCTCACTTGATAACTAAATCCGCGTGCAATGCTCCCGAGTCTTTAAGAGCTTTAAGTATTGAAATTATATCTTCCGTGTTTGCTCCCACAGCATTCAAACTGTCTACAAGATCTTTAACTGTTGATGAATCCTTGATAATCGAAGCACTCAGCTTTTTGTCAGAGTTTTCAATCTGAACAATCATTCCCCGCCTGCTGACCATTGCCTCTGAAATTGTAACATTTCCGCCTGTGACAATAGTTCCGTCTTTTTCATTTATTACAACTGTCGCTCTTGTCTCAGGTACAACTTCTACACTTTCAATATTTGAAATAAACTCCGACATAGGGAGAGCTGAATCTATTGTTACAGAAATTCTTCCATTGTCAGCAAGATTGATTTCACTATTTTTTAATTTCGCTTTTAATGCTTTTATAAGTTTATCTGCAGTGGAGTAATCCCATTTGTTTAATACAAGATAGAGAGTATCTTTATTATCCGCAGTTTTAAAAATAAAATCAGGTTTGATCTCTTTCTCTACTACACCGCCTCCGACAACAATACCCGCCGTCTTAACGGAACTTCTCATATTCTCACCCGATGGAAAAGATATTTTACCCTGGGCAACAACATAGATCAATCCATCCCCTCCCTTTAAAGGAGATTGTACAAGTATTCCTCCGGCAAGCGACTTGGCATCACCAACTGAAGATACAGAGATATCAATTTTCTCACCGACACGGAGATTTGGAGGAAGTGTTGCCGAGACAATTACAGCAGCTGTATTTTTTGTAAGCGGATTCTCCTCCTGCAATCCCATGGATGAGAGTAGATTTTTTAATGAATTCTTTGTTAAGTTCGATTTAGAATCACCGGTCCCCTGCAGGCCTACAACCAGTCCATATCCATATGCCTGATTGGTTTTATATCCATCTATGAAGCATATATTTTTTACTTTTACAGGAATCTCCGCATTAAGATTTAATGTCATAAATGCAAATATTATAATATATGTTACTTTAATAATTTTCATACTATCTTGTTAATTCCCTGATCATCTTTTCAAGATAATCGATGACAATCTGCTGTTTTTCCGGTTCTGTCAGATCGGTAAAAGCTTTTTCGCCTTCAGCTACCTGAGCTTTTCTTATAGTAAGGCCTTCCTTCCTGCCGGTAATCTGGATTCTAAAATCAGCAATCATTTCAGAATCTATCGAACCGGCATTGAGAAGTTTCGGATCAATTATTCCTGCAACCTGTATTGTATTAGTGACTCCGTTAAAAGTATATATTCTAACTCCGCTTATTACGGAAAACCCGTTGTTCTGTTTTTCAGTAACTCTCGCGGCAATAGCAATATCAATTTTGGAATTACCATTAAAGTTTGTGGATTCATTATTCTTAATATTTTTATTTGATGAAATTTTTGGGAGAAATCCTGTTATTGTCATATCGGGATTTGATATGACATCAGATGAAGTATTATTGTTAAGAGCTACATCAAATTTAAGTTTTGAAAAATCTTTTACATTGATAATTATTATATCACCAACCTTAAGATTTGTGTCTGTTGAATATACGTCTTTATCCTGCCAGATTGTCGCAGCATTAACAAATGAGGTTAAAAAAATAAATAAAATGATTAGTTTAAAATTTCTAATCATAGGATTACGTCCGCCTTTCTCTCAGAAATAATTTTTCCCTTTACGACTTTTCCGGTAGATAACCTGAAATCAATTTCATCTTTCTCACAGCCCCTGTTTAATGCCCGGCCTTTCATTTCAATTGTAATTCCGTTTTTCTTTATTGAGAGCTCAACAGACATGCCTTTCTCAACCAGAATTGTTTTCTCGGATTCAATTTCTTTTTTTACTATATTTTTTTTAATCTTAACGCCGCTTCCAAAAATAAAAAGTTTTTTATCCAAACTCAAACTCAGGAAATCATATAACTCCCTGTTATCCACAATACTGTCTTTATACAATTCAGGTGAGATAACAAGATTTGAGATCAGGTTTATATTATCTCCCTCCATTTTACAAATATCCGATACAATTAAATCTTCTTTGTTTATTTCAGCTTCAGACATTAAGTAAATTCTGGTATAACATAATCCGGAAATCTGGAAATAAAATATAAATGATAATACTAGAACAGTATTAATGAGCTTCATTATCTCTTAAGTCCTATTGCAGTACTAAGCATTGAATCAGATGTCTGAATAGCTTTTGAATTAACTTCATATGCTCTCTGTGCAACTATCATGTTTACCATCTCTTCAACAACTTTAACATTTGACATCTCCAGAAATCCCTGATGAACTTTAGCCATGCCTTCAATTGCGGGTTGTCCGGGAATTTCATCTCCTGAAGCCGGGGTAGTTTTGAAAAGATTCCCGCCCATGCTGCTTAGACCGGCAGGATTGACAAATCTATAAATCTCCATTTGCCCTACTTCAATCGGATCTTCTTCTCCGACAACCTTCACGGTAATTTTGCCATCCTGGCTAATCGACAATGTATTCATGATGAAACTTTCCGGAAGCACAACCGGCGGCTCCAGCAGATAACCATTTGATGTAACTACCTGTCTGTTAGAATCTATCTTAAATGAACCATCGCGCGTGTATGCACTTGATCCGTCATAAAGCTGAATCTTAAAAAAACCTTCACCTTCAAGAGCCAGATCGAGTTTATTTTCAGTTGACTGGAGACTTCCCTGTTCAAACATTTTCTGGGTTGCGGCAACTTTAACACCATGCCCGACCTGTATACCTGTTGGAATTTCTGTTACTTCAGTAGCCGGAGTCCCTGCAGTAAGCACAGTCTGATAAAGCAGGTCTTCAAACTCAGCCCTCTGCTTTTTAAAACCGGTTGTATTTACATTTGAAAGGTTATTGGAAATTGTATCAATATTAAACTGCTGCCCGACCATTCCCGATGCTGCAGTCCAGAGTGATCTCATCATAAAATTGCACCTCAATCATTTAAAATTTTTATCCCTAAAATCAGTTTAAAAAATATTTGACTATATAACTTTAACGCTGTTAACTGTCTTGAAATATGTACTTATTATACTTTATTATCGGTATAAAGATCATAAAACCAAACATTTTCTAAGAAGACATAAAACTTTTCTGAATTAAATAACAAAAGGTATAACTGATGAATAAAAAGATAATTATCATTATCATGATACTGCTACTGAATTGTGCTCTATTTTCATCTTCAAATGATGATAATACTGATAATGATACTACAGATATCTCCGGAATAACTGCTGATGAACTGAAAAATGACGAAATAACTACCAAAAACGGTCATTTTACAATATTTTACAGCAGTGATGACATTAAAGCAGAAGGTACTGTAAAAAAATCTCAGAAAGATGGTGATTGGAAAATTTATTTTGAAAATTCAAACGGAAAGAATATCCTATCCAAGGGATCATATAGAGCAGATTTAAAAAACGGACAATGGATTTGTTATTACCCCGATGGTAAGGTCAAATTTAAAGCAACATTCAGAAATGGAGAATTAAACGGCCCTCTTTATGAATTTTCGCCTGAAGGTGTTCCTCTATCCGAAGTAACGTACAAGAATAATTTAAAAGATGGTACTTTCCGAAAGTATTATGAGAATGGCAATCCTAAAGAAATTTCCATGTATCAAAAAGATAAAAAAAATGGAATTCAGAATTTGTATTATCCGAATGGTAAAAGAAGCTCAATAGGGCAATATAAAAACGGTATAAAAGACGGTTTATGGAAGTACTTCACAGAAACCGGTAAAAGAAAATCCGAAGGAAATTTTAAAAATGATGAAAAAACCGGTAAGTGGAAGATTTTTGATGAAAATGAAAAAATCATGAACACTGAAAACTACTAATTGGTTATCAACTTGGCGGAAAAAAATAAAAAAACAGTTTCACCCGATAAAGCAGATACTGCAAAAAAAAGTACCCGGGATTTAAAAATCGGATCAAAAGTTAAAAGTAAAGCCGCAAAGAAAGCACCGGCATCTAAAAAAAATAGTCTGAAAAAATATGCACCCGACACTACGCCAGTAAGAAAAAAAATTATCAGTAAAACTGGTAATCTGCCTGAAACTATAAAAGACGAACCGATTGACCCTTCCGCATTGGCACGTGGTGATGAGCCCATGACCATAGTTGAACATCTTAACGAATTAAGATCACGTTTATTAATTGTTTTCTCTTCATTTTTTATTATAACATGTATCGCTTTTTATTTTTCAGACCAACTGGTTTACTTTATAAATAAGCCATTTCTTGAGACAGGAAACAGGCTTAATGTATTTACTCTTGCGGGCGGATTTATGATTAAAATGAAAGTATCAGCGGCAATTGCTGTATTGATACTTATACCTTTAATTATATTTCATGTATGGAGATTTATATCTCCCGCGATAGAAAGGCCTGAGAGATTTTTTTCAAGGCTAACAATTTCATCTGCAATTATATTATTTTACGCTGGAGTCTGCTTTGTTTTCCTGCTGCTGCCGTCTGCAATAAAAGTAATGCTTAGTTTTATTACTGATTCAATGCTCAGTACAATAGATGCAAATGATTACCTGCATTTTATTTTTTTCATGTCTTTTATTATGGGCCTGCTTTGTGAATTGCCTATTGTTATATTAATCTTAACAAAAATCGGATTAATAACCCCGCAATTTTTAATTAGAAAACGTAAATATGCTGTAATTATTATATGGGTCACAGCAGCGATTGTAACCCCGGGGGCAGATATTTTGTCACAAAGTCTTGTTGGAGTACCGTTAATGCTCCTGTATGAAGTTTCAATAATTGTCTCAAGACTTGTTTTGATAAAGAAAAAAAGAAAAGAACTAAAACTTAGATATAGTTAAAAGAGGATTTTACAAAATGACTGTCAAGTATATAGACCAGATAGATTTAAAGAATAAAAGGGTAATGATCCGTGTTGATTATAATGTTCCATACGACAGGGAAATGTCAATCACCGATGATACAAGAATAAGAGCAACTATTCCAACAATTGAATATTGTCTTAAAAATGAGTGTAAAATAATTTTGATATCTCACATGGGGAGGCCCAAAGGGCAGGTTAAACCCAATTTATCATTAAAGCCCGTTTCGAAAGCATTAAGTAGACTATTAAATATGACTGTAAAATTTATTGAAACACCACTGGGTGATGAAACGATAAAATTAACCAATGAGTTAAAAAATGGGGAAATTACCTTATTTGAAAATATACGATTTTATCCCGGTGAGGAAAAAAATGACAGATCTCTCGGTGAGCTGCTTGCAAAACACGCAGATATTTTTATCAATGATGCTTTCGCTGCCGCACACCGCGGGCATGCATCAAATTTTGCAATTACAGAATTTATTGGTGTTTCAGCTGCGGGTTTTTTACTAAAAAATGAAATTGAGTTCAGTCAGAAAACTATTCAATCGGCAGAAAGTCCGTTCGGAGCCATAATCGGCGGTGCGAAAGTATCATCAAAAATTGATGTTCTTACAAATATTATTTCTAAAGTTGATTTTCTGATTATTGGCGGAGGGATGGCTTTTACTTTTTTAAAGTCTAAAGGTTATTCCATAGGCAATTCACTTCTTGAGGATGAATTGCTGGATACAGCCCGTGAAATCATCAGGAAAGCAAAAGAGAATAATGTGGATATTCTGCTTCCTGTTGATATAGTCGGCGCAGAAGAATTTGACAATGATTCCCCAAAAGCCGTTTACTCAATTGAAGAAATACCCGATAACATTATTGGCCTTGATATAGGACCAAAATCAATTGAAATTTTTTCTGCAAAAATAAAAGAAGCTAAAACAATTATATGGAATGGCCCCATGGGCGCGTTTGAGATGTCAAATTTTGCTGCTGGAACAAATGGAATCGCACATACACTTGCAGAATCTAACTGCCTTAGTATTGTCGGAGGCGGCGATAGTGTTACCGCAATCAATAAAGCCGGCGTTGCGGATAAAATAAGCTATATATCAACCGGCGGAGGTGCTTTTCTGGAACTGCTTGAAGGGAAAATACTACCCGGAATTGCAGCGCTGGATAAATAATCTTTTTAAAACATTACGAATAAAAAAAGCGGCTAAAGCCGCTTTTTTTATTCGTAATAATAATACTTTTCATTTATTCAGATTATATTGTGCTATTCCTAATTTTGCAAGAGGAATTGCATAAGGTGAACATGATACATAATTTAAACCTGCTTCAATGCAAAAAGCTATATTATCAGGATTTGCCCCATGTTCTCCGCAAAGACCCATCATAATATCCGGTCTGGTAAGTCTTCCTCTGGCTGAAGCAATGCTTATCAGTTCCTTCACAGGTTCACCAAGAACTTTAAAAGGATTGTTTTTCATTAAGTCAAAAAGTGAATAATCCGGGAAAAATGAGTTGGAATCATCCCGTGATAATCCATAAGTTGTCTGAGTCAAATCATTAGTACCAAAACTAAAAAATTCAGCATATTCTGCAATTGATCCGGCAGATAAAGCAGCTGC
>Ga0116170_10006635_pt1 | contig 10098 bp, 8 predicted proteins | sample AD_JPNHW1_MetaG_FD_89797 | JGI IMG/M metagenome (GOLD analysis project Ga0116170, IMG submission 89797) | Active sludge microbial communities of municipal wastewater-treating anaerobic digesters from Japan - AD_JPNHW1_MetaG | ecosystem: Engineered > Bioreactor > Anaerobic > Digestate | place...
AGCGCAAAAAGGGGATCATCGCCACCGGTACCCCCCTCGATCTTCGAGATCACAATACGGACCCGTGGGTGCAACAGTTTTTCCACCGAAGAGCGGGTAATACATAAGAATCAACCTCGGGCGAGTCAAACACGGCCGGAACGGCCACGCGCCAGAGACAAATCACAATCATCGGACGTATGGACCCATGAGCGCAAAACCCAACTACTTCAAGATCGGAATGTTCGTCATCCTGGGCTGTACCATCCTCACCGTCGCCTTGTTGGTCTGGGGCGCCGGCGCGCTTTTCCGGGAACAGGTCCGGGCCGAGACCTTCATTGACGAATCGGTTCAGGGACTCGAGGTCGGAGCCTCCGTGCGCTACCGGGGCGTCAAGGTGGGCAAGGTCACGGAAATCTCGTTCGTCCACAACTACTACGAACAAAGCAATCCGGAAACCGATCCGCGCTATGCGCTGGTGCGATTCACGCTCTACCCGGATACGTTTCGCGGCCATCTGCCCAAAGATCTGGGCGCCATTATGACCAACGAAATCGAAAAGCGAGGCCTGCGCTGCCGCCTGGCGCCCCAGGGGGTCACCGGCATGCTTTACCTCGAGGTGGATTATGTGATCGACGCGAAAACGAACCAGCCGATCGAACCGCTCAAGATGACGTGGAACCAGGATGCCAGCCGGTATTATTACATCCCCTCGGCCCCCAGTACCATCACCCGCTGGGGGGACAGCCTGGACAAGATCATGGCGCAGGTGGCGCAACTGCTGACGAAATTCAACGAGGTGTCCCTGAACGACACACTGGCCCAGATGCGGACCGACGTCACCAGCGTCACCCTAGCCTGGGAAGCGTCGGGGCAGGAACTGCGCAAACTGCTCACGCGGCCGGAAGTGGATAAAATCCTCCAGAGCGCGGCTTTGGCGGCCGACAACGTGAGTTCCGCCACCCAGTCCGCAACGCAGACCATGAAGAACCTGGAAGGGGTCATGAGCAACGCCGGAGGCGCCGTAACCGATGTGCGCGCCTTCATCGAGGAGGCGCACAAAAACATGGCCACGCTGGCCAAATCGCTCACCGACGCCTCGGACAGCGTAAACGCCGCCTCGCAGAAGATTGATCAGTTCTTTGGTAATGAAGCGTTGCCGGAATCGGCCCAACACTTGAAAAATACCCTGCGCCAGCTGGACAAGATCATCTCGAACCAGCAACAGGGAATCGAGACCACGCTCGAAAACCTGCGCCGCATCAGCGAAGACATTAAAGAACTGAGCCGGACGGCCCGCCAGAACCCCTCGGGGACCCTGTTCGGCACACCGCCACCTCAAAAGAGACTGGAGTGATCCCCATGAAAGCCTCCACCCGAGTTGCAAATATCCTGACCGTCTGGGCGATCGGTCTTGCCTGTTTGACCCCCCTTTCGGGCTGCAAGGGTTTTATCTTCTCGAAACCACAGGCGCCCGACAAACACTATTTCATGCTGGACGTCACACCGGCTCAACCGACGAAACCCTCCGGTCCCGCGGCCACGCGCGTGTTGAACCTGCGCCCATTCCGCATCTCGCCCCAGTACGTCAACCGGGGGTTCGTCTATCGCCTCTCTCCCGTGGCATGGGACTCGGACTTCTACAACGAGTATTTTCTCCCTCCGGCCAACATGCTGGCCGAGGAAACGCGTCTGTGGCTCGAAACCAGCGGCCTGTTCGCCAAGGTTCTCGACGGAGCCAGCGAACTCGACGCAACCCACGTGCTTGAGAGTTCCATCACGGCGATGTATGCGGATCTTTCCGACAAGCGCAATCCCCAGGCCATCCTGGAAATGCAGTTCCTCCTCGTGGAGGAAAAACCGGGGAATGCAGTCTCGATTGTCCTGCACGAGAACACCCGGTCGGTTGTTCCGTTGAAAGACAAATCGCCCGCTTCCGTGGCGGAGGGGCTGAGCAAGGCGCTCGGACAGACTCTGACGCGGTTGCAGAGCCGGATGACGGAAACGCTGCCGCGCTGAGTGAATCCCTATGCCAGCGTCTTGTGGAACCGGCTGGCCGCCAGAGTCAGGAAGAGAATGGCCAGAACGGTCTGAGCCAGCATCGCGGGCCAGAGCGTTTCCACCCCGCTCCCCTTGAGTGTCACGTCGCGCAGAATTTCCAGAAACCAGCGCATGGGGTTGAGGACGGTGGCATACCTGACGATCGTGGGCATATTGTCGAGCGGGAACATGAACCCGCTGAGCAACACGCCGGGCATGAGCAGGAAGAAGGCGGTGAGCAACGCCTGGGGCCGCGTCGAAGCGCTCACGCTGATGGTCAACGCCAACCCCAGATTGCCGACAATATAGACCCCCGCCATGACATAAAGCAGGAACCAGCTGCCGGTGACCCGAACATCGAAAATGACCAGCGCCAATCCCAGCATGATCGTCAGAGTGATATAACCGGTGATCAGATAAGGAATCGTCTTGCCGAGAATAAACTCCAGCCGGTGGATCGGCGTGACCATGATCTGCTCGATGGTTCCAATTTCCTTCTCCGCCACAATCGCCAGACTCGTCAGGAGCAGACTGACCACCATCAACATGACGGCAATGAGACCCGGCACAAAGTAGTGTTTGCTCTCCAGGTTCGGATTGTACCAGGCGCGCGTCTCGACACTGACCGGGCTGGCCGCCAGCCCCGGAATGGGATGGGCGTCGAGTTTCTCACGCTGTTTGCGCGCCACGTACTGCTCCATGATAAAATTCGCGTACCCGACAACAATCGCGCCATCGGTGCTTTCTGCTCCGTCCGACAGGAATTGCGCGTGGGCGGTGCGGTCTCCCTGCAAGTCGTTCTCGAAGCCCGCCTGAATATGCAGGACCGACCGGGCCAATCCCCGATCCAACGTCCGGCGAACCTCGGCGGGCGTCTTCAGATACCGGCAAATCTGAAAATGGTCGCTTGACGTAAACTCGTTCACCAGTTCGCGAGAGGCGGGGGTGTTGTCATCATCGAGAACCGCCAGCGAGATGTGGGTGACATCGGTGGTGAGCGCAAAGGCGAAGATCAGCATCTGGACCACCGGCATGGCAAAAACGACCATCCGCATGCGGGGGTCCCGAAACATCTGGAGGAATTCCTTGATGAGCATCTGCCGGATACGTTCGATCATGACGGGTTTCCTTTGTTTCTGGAATTCGGCTTGTGCCGGTCAGCTGTTATTCCAGTTTCAAACGCATTTTCTTGTGGGCAGCCGTAACCATAATGACCGCGAAAAGAACCAGAAACAACACACTGCTCCAGAGTACCTCGAGCCCCACCCCCTTCAGGTAGATCCCTCGCAGAATCGTGATGAAATACCGCCCGGGAACCAGGTAGGTCAGAATCCGGATCGGTTCGGGCATGTTGGCGATGGCGAAGGAAAACCCGCTCAGCATCAGCGTCGGCATATAACTGGCCACCAGTGAAATCTGATTGGCGATCATCTGAACCCGCAGAACGATGCTGAGCGTCAGACCGAAAAAGAGCGCGCCGGTGAGGAAGATGGCCGCCAGCACGAAAAGCAGAACCACACTGCCGCGCAACGGCACATGAAACAACCACTTGCCCATGACCACCGCAATCGCGACATCGGTCATGCCGATGACAAAATAGGGGACCACCTTGCCCAGAACAAGTTCCGGTACTCGGATCGGCGTACTGATCAACTGCTCCATGGTCCCCATTTCCCACTCGCGCGCCACGGTAACACTGGTCAGCATGGCGGCAATCACCACCATCACGATCGCAATGATCCCCGGAATGATGACATTGGGGCCCCGCAGATCGGGATTGTACCAGACGCGGGTGTCCAGTTCGGCCGGGGTCACCAGCTCGCTCATCCCCCGCGATTCGACACGTCGTGCGTTGACTTTCTGGTTGTAGAGTTGACCGATGCTGGTGGCATAACCCAACGCCAGACGCGCCCGCTTCGAGTCGCTGCCGTCCACCAGTACCTGAAGGCTGACGGGCTTGTCTGCCGCGATCCGCCCGGCAAAGTCGCGCGGGATCACCAGAGCCACCATGGCCCGGCCCGTGTCGAGCGTCTGCTGCAAGTCGCGGTAGTTTTCGACATGTCCCCGGATCAGGAAGGAAGGCGACCCCGCAAACAGACCGACCAAATCCCGGCTCTCCGGTGTATTCGACTGGTCCCACACCACCGTGGGCACATGATTAAGGTCCGTATTGAGCGCATAGCCAAACAGCAGAAGGAGAAACATCGGAATGGCCAGCGCCAGCAGCAGACTGCGCCAGTCGCGCAGGATGTGGAGAGCCTCCTTGTGAGCCACGGCCTTGAGACGTTGGAACTTGATCATGGTGTCCCCCTTCTCATCCCCGTTCCCCGTTCGCGACGGCCTCGCGCCGGTCCACTTCCTCGATCAGGGAAACGAAGGTGTCCTCCATACTCGGAGCCACCTTTTCGATGCGTTCGAACTCGGCGCCGGCGCGCTCCAACTCGGCTCGAATGGCCACTTCCGCAACCACGGGATTCCCCACCACCGCGTGCAGACCCGCGCCAAAGAGGGCCACTTCCCGAACCTCCGCAACCCGAGCCACAGCGTCCAGAACATCCTGGGGCCGGGGGCACTGAATGCTCAGGATCGCGTCACGATTGTACTGTGTCTTCAATTCCTGCGGCGTGCCGATGGCGATCATATTGGCGCGGTAAATGAGCGCGAGACGGTCGCAATACTCCGCCTCTTCCATGTAGTGGGTACTGACAAAGACCGTCAACCCCCGGTCAGACATGTCATAGATGAGATCCCAGAACCGGCGTCGGCTGATCGGGTCCACCCCGCTGGTCGGTTCATCGAGAAACAGAATCGGAGGATCGTGGAGGATCGAGCAGGCCAGCGCCAGCCGCTGTTTCCACCCGCCACTGAGGACTCCCGTCCGCCGGTCGCGCAAATCCTTCAGTCCGGCCATCTCGACCGCCCAGTCCTTGCGTTCCCGCAGACGCTCCCCTTTCAACCCATAAATACCCCCAAAAAAGTTGAGGTTTTCCTCGACCGTCAAATCGTCGTAAAGCGAAAACTTCTGACTCATGTACCCGATGTTGCGCTTGATCTCTTCAGCCTGAGTCCGGACGTCGAATCCGCCGACCGTCCCTTCACCGCCATTGGGCGTCAGAAGCCCACACAGCATCCGGATTGTCGTACTCTTGCCCGCGCCGTTCGGCCCCAGAAATCCGAAGATCTGCCCTTGCGGGACCTCGAAACTGAGCCGGTTGACTGCGACAAAATCCCCGAAATGGCGGCTCAGGTCCTTCACTCGAACAGCCAGGTCCGAACCGTTTTTGCAATGCGACGCGTGAAGCACCTCCCCTGCCGAAAGGGCCTCCCCCGGTTCCAGCGCGACCTCCTGAGATTTACCCAACAGACTGACAAACACATCCTCGAGAGTGGCCTTTTCCTCGCCGACATGGCCATAGGGCACCCGGGCGTCATCCAGTACCTCCCGGGCTTTCCCCAGAGCGGTCTCCAGGTCGCGGCAGACCAGGTGGACACTGTCCCCGAAAACAGCGGACGACTCACACGCCACATGCCGCTCCAGCAGTTTGCAGGCATTGCGGGGTTGCGAACTCTGAATGCCCAGAATCCGGCCCGGCATCAGGCGCTTGAGCTCCGCGGGAGACCCCACATTCAAAAGCCGTCCATGGTCGAGAAATCCGACCCGGTTGCACCGTTCCGCCTCGTCGAGATAGGAGGTCGAAACCAGAATCGTCACATTCTGTTTCAGCAACTGATAGAGAATGCGCCAGAAGTCGCGGCGGCTCACCGGGTCCACCCCGTTGGTCGGTTCATCGAGCAGAAGCACCTGCGGCGTGTGGATCAGGGCGCAGATCAACTGGAGTTTCTGTTTCATGCCGCCCGACAATTTCGCCGCCAGACGGTTGCGGAAGGGACGCATGTAACTGAAATCGAGGAGTTCATTCAGACGCCGGTCGCGTTCGCGCCGGGAAAGTCCGTAGAGATCCGCGTAAAAGTGGACATTTTCCTGAACGGTCAGATCGGGATAGAGACCAAAGCGCTGACTCATGTAGGCCAGGCTTTCCTTGACCCGATCGCCTTGAGTCTGCGTATCGAACCCCGTCACCCGGGCCGAACCGCTCGCAGGATCGAGGATACTCGCCAGCATGCGCAGGGTCGTGGACTTCCCCGCTCCGTCCGGTCCGACCAGCCCGAAAACTTCACCCCGACGGACCTGGAAACTGAGGTTGTCCACCGCCACCAGCGGCCCGAAGTTCCGGGTCAACCCCTCGGCGATCAGCGTGTATTCCGATCCGTCCATGAGTTCACCGATTCAATTTCAGATGACCGTCCGCCGGCATACCGGGTTTGAGTTCGCCATTCGGATTCTCCAGATCAATCTTGATGCGGAACATCAGTTTGACCCGTTCCTCGAACGTCTGGACCGACTTGGGCGTGAACTCCGCCTGACTGCTGATGAAACTGATCTTTCCGTGATAGGTCTTACCAGGATACGAGTCCGTGGTCACCTCCGCCGGGTCTCCCAACCGGATCTTCCCCAGGTCCGTCTCGCTGACATACGCCCGCAGCCAGACATGCTCCAGATCGCCCACCGTCACCACCGGCGAACCGGGGTTGAGATACTCACCCGGCTCAGCCGACTTGCTGAGTACGACACTGTCGAACGGTACGGTCACCTGCGTGTACTCGAGCTGCTGGCGCGCCTGCGACAGGGTCTTCCCGGCCACTTCGAGTTTGGCACGGGCCTGCTCGATGGTTTCCTTGCGGGGGCCCGCCTTGACCAGATCGAACTGTTGTTGCGCCTGCTCGAGCGCCGCGCGCGCCTGACGGATCGCCTCCTGCCGGGGCCCTTCCTCACGCAGGCTGAGCTGCTCGCGGGCCCGTTTGGCCGACGCCAGGGCCGCCTCCCAGGTGCTTCGGGCCGTCTGCGCCCCCGTATGGTACACCTCGTACTCTCGGTGACTGACCACCCCCGACTTCACCATGGCGGCGAAGCGGGCTTCGTCACTCCGGGCCTGGTCGAGTTGCGCCTGCGCCGTTTTGGCCGCATACTCGGCCCGCTCCAGTTCCGCCCGGGCGTCGGCCACTTCCTGAACCCGGCTTCCATTCTCGAGTTCGGCCAAACTGAAACGCGCCTGCTCGACCTGGGCCTGAGCGCGGGCAATCTCCTCGGGCCGGCTGCCCGCCTCAAGTTCCGCCAGCGAGGCTTTGGCAAAAGCCACATTGGCTTCCGCTTGACTGACAACCAGTTCCTGGTCCGTGCGGTCCAGACGCGCCACCACCTGACCGGCCCGAACGCTCTGGCCCTCGTCCACCAGACGCTCGGTCATCCGCCCGGCAATCCGGAAACTGATCTGTGCGTCGGTTACCTCGATATTGCCGGAAACATTCAGCGTATCGGAGTCAACCTGTTCCCGAAACCTGTTATAGCCCCAGTACCCTCCTCCTCCGAGAAGAAGCAGAAACAGAATGGGCAGTATTCGCTTTTTCATGTGACGGCGCCTCCTTTTCGGACCCGCTCGAGCCCTCCCAGCGAAAACCGGGTGATGTGGTCGGCGATTTCCTCAAGCGTCTGTTCTCCGGGAGTGAGCACCATGCCCAGACGAGAAATGATGGGACGCGCGTAGAAATAGTGCAGGCACTGCCCCGCCACGCTCAATGCGCAGAAATGTACGTTCCGGGGCGTGGCCGCCGGACCCAAGAGATCCCGGACAACCGAAAGCAGCATCTCTTTCTGAGGGTGGATAAACCGTTCGATCAACTGATCCATCACGGGCGACGGTTCGGCAATTTCACGCGCCAGAAGACGTCCTCGCCCATCCACCGCGCTCTCCCCCCCTCCCAGACGCTGGAGAAAATAATAGACAAACAACCGGAGCCTCTGACAAGGGGTCAGACTCGCATCCAGACAATCGTCCATCGGGAACCGGTCGAACCGTCTGGACAAAAGTCCTTCAAGCACAGCCAGGTACAACCCATCCTTGTCGCGGAAGTAGTAATTGACGGACCCCAGCCCGACCTTCGCCTGACGACAGATCTCCCGCACGGTCGCCGCCTTGAACCCCCGCTCACTGAACACCTTCCCCGCCGCCTCCAGGATTCGCTCGCGCGCCTCGGGACTGTTTTCTTTCATGGAACGCCTCCAGCCTGAACCTTTGTTCAGAACAACTGTTCTGAACAGAAGTATTGAACATCTGTTCAAACCCGTCAAGGGTTTTATCCCTCCGGACAGGAAAAATTTATCCGCCACATAAAACTCTGCGCACACTCACACGCAGCAATCCGATTCGAAATCAAAGAAAAGATGAATCCCCGTCACGCCTCCAGGAACTCCTCGTTGTCTAGCCGGACATACAGAGAGTTTCGAAAGAAACATAACTTCTGGGGGGAAATCCTATTACGGCCCCGAAGGGGTTTTTGAAACGCCATTATAAGGTCCCAACGGAAGCGCCAACGGGTAAATCCAGTTGAACAACTTCTTCAACACGTAGATAGACAATGAGGCGTTCCTAGTCCCCCCCCCGGGATGATGGATTGGGGACCTCGCGGTCCGACAAAGATCAAAGAAAATCGCTCCCTCCGGAAGATCCATACTGATCTTCACGCGGATAATGCACTGCGTGGCACTCCAGGCACATCCACAACGGTCCCACAAGCCCCGCCTCATGTTCCAGGCGACGGCTCCTGCAGAACGGACAGTTTTCCTGCTCAACCGAAGAGGTAAACAATTGGCCGCACTCGGAACAACGATCATAGGAAATCTGATGGATAAACACGGTGTGATGACTGCCACATTCCTGACAGATATGCGCTTTTGCAGATCCAGTCATGACTCTGTTTCTCCTTTCTTCCTGAATCCCCAACGCCCCGAGAAAAACAAGGCACACTTCCCCGCACGAAATCGTGTTCATAACTCCTCCATTATGCGTCGTTCGTTCTGCCAACGCCAACACTTGTTCGATCGTTCAGAGAGACAGTCCCTCCAGAACACAATTTCCCGATGGCCGGAATCCGGCCACCGGGAAATATCCACATTCTCAACAATCCAGGAACGACGACCTACAGGACAATCGTTTCCGCCTTGGCGTCATACCGGGCCACTTTGCCCTCGCGCAGGGCCAACATGCCCATCTGGCAGGCGGTCTGGACCTTGAACGCCAGATCCATCGGGCTGAGCGTGTCCTTCTGGCGTTTCCGGACACATTCCAGGAACTTGACCCAGTAGCCCGCCATGTCTTCCCCATATTCGATGGGGAAACTCTCACTCTTCTTTTCTCCCCCTTCGATGGGAACGAACTGCACCTTGTTCGTCTTCTGATCCAGGAAGAGCGACCCCTCCCAGCCCCGAATCACGGGCACGCGCGAACCGGCACCCCGCTGTCCCGTGGTGGCGTAATCGTTCGCCTGGGTCCCCATCATGGTGACGGTGAGTTTCTCGGGAAAATCAATCAGCATATGGAACGTGTCGGGCACTTCGCGTTCCTCGTAACGGTACTTGCCCCCCGCGGCCACCACTCTGGACGGCATCCCGACTCCCAAAACGGAGAAAACGGGAGTCAGCGAGTGCGGATAAAGATCGGTGACCGGCCCCCCGGCGTAATCCTCATACATGCGCCAGCGGAAGAAACGACTCACGTCGAAATCGCGTTTGGGCCGATCCCCCAGAAAGGCTTCCCAGTTCAGATCCGCGCCCGGTTTGGCGTTCGGGTCGTCAATCGGCATACCCCGTTCGCCCCAGTCGCCCACGCGGAAGAATCCTGCTTCGGCGTGGATGGGCTGTCCGATCATGCCCGCCTTGACCAGTTCGCGCATCCTGGCCCACAACCCATCCGACATCGCCTGGGTTCCGAGTTGGAAGACGCGGTCGGATTCCGCTACCGTTTTAGCCAGTTTCTTCGTGACCTCAAACTGGCTCCAGTGGGTCACCGGTTTTTCGCAATAGACATCTTTACCCGCCTTGATGGCATCAATGGCCTGGGGACCGTGTTGGTGGTCCGGCGTGGCCACACACACCACGTCCACATTCTTGTCGGCCAGCAGTTCGCGGTGGTCCATGTAGGCCTTGCCGCAAAACCGTTTGGCGCGGTCGTCCAGACAGGGCAG
>Ga0116170_10006636_pt1 | contig 10098 bp, 5 predicted proteins | sample AD_JPNHW1_MetaG_FD_89797 | JGI IMG/M metagenome (GOLD analysis project Ga0116170, IMG submission 89797) | Active sludge microbial communities of municipal wastewater-treating anaerobic digesters from Japan - AD_JPNHW1_MetaG | ecosystem: Engineered > Bioreactor > Anaerobic > Digestate | place...
AACTCAATGGTCGCTCCGGGTTCGGGTTTCAGTTTCCGGAGCTTGAGCAGGGCGCTGGTGACTTCGTGGACGCAAGAGGGGATCTCCATCTGCTTGTAGGCGATTGTGCGGCCCGTTTTCACGTCGCGTTCGACGTAGGAGACCCGTTTGGCGGAGCGGTCGTAATCAACTTTGGTCTCACGCTGCTTGCGGCCCTCGCGGCTCTCGAGCGAGAGCGAGGTGGAGCAGAAACCGTCGCCGTAAGCAGACGTGTAAATGTCATCGACCGGGATCAGGGTGGAGACCAAGCCGACGGTTTTGAGAGTGAGGCGGTTTTGGCCGGGCGAAAAGGTGAGCCCGACCTCGCCGGAGCGCAGGAATCGCCATTCGGCGCCATAGGAGAGCGATTCGGTCTGAGCCCTGGCCACAGGCGGGACGCAAAGCGCGGCGCACAGCAACGAAAGTGCGGCTAGGCCGGATCGATTCACATCCTTAGTCTGGCAAATGCGGCGCACGGGGGGCAAACGGCTCAGGCGCGGTAAGATCGGAGAGACTGGGTTGAGAATCGATGCGATTCACGCGGACTATTGCGATTTGCGTTGCGCTCGCGGCAGGAGGGGCGGCCAGCCCTGGGCAGGAACCGGCTGCGCCGGCGCCAACGGCGGCGGGGCGGTTCGAGGCTGGAATTGCGGCCCAGCAAAAGGGTGACCATACGGCGGCGCGCGCGGCGCTGGAAGAGGCGAAAACCTTGTCCGAGGCGGGGCCGGCGGAATCGCGGATCCGCTACGAGGTGCTGAAGGCGCTCTCCACGGTGCAATCGTCGATGGGCGATTACGAGCAGGCGGAGCAGAGCCTGGAGCGGGCGATGAACTGGCGCGAGCGGTATGAACGGGCGGCACTGGTGGATCTGGCGGGCGACAGGCTGGAGATGGCGGCGGTCCTCGAGTGGCGGAAGGAATATGCCAGGGCGGCGGCGGTTCTGTCGTCGATCGAGCAGGAGTATCTTCGGGAGTCGCACAATGTCGTCGATCCGCGGCTGGGCGACGTGCTCAGCCGCCAGGCGCAAGTGTTTTCGGCCATGGGCGAGAAGTCGGCGGCGGCTTATATCTCGGAGCGCACGGTGCGGGTGAGGAGCGCGCAACTGGGAGAATGGCACCCCTGGCTGACGACGGAACTGGAGCGGCTTGGCATGTATTCGTTGCAGGCGCGCGAATACGCCAAGGCCGAGGAGGCCTACAGACGGGCGCTCTTGATCAGAGAGCGGACGCAGGGCCGGGACCATATCGACCTGGTGTCGGCACTCGACGGACTGGCCTATGCGCTGTTCGGCCAGAAGAAACACGCCGAGGCGGAGCAGGTCTACAGCAGGTTGTTGAACTCGTGGGTGCAGGCGACCGGGGTCGAGCACCCGATGGCGATCCTGACGCTGGACAAGATGGCGTCGCTTTACCGCGACTGGGGCCGGGAGCCGGATGCCGTGGCGGCCGAGTCCAAAGCGATCGCGCTGCGGGCGCTTTTTCATGCCAACGGGCTGGCGAAGCAGGCGGGCGAACTGGTCAGGCAGAAACGTGTGAGTGACGCCCTGGCGATTTACAAAAGGGCGCTGGCGTTGCTGGATGAGTCCCGGACAGAACACGCCGAGTTGAGGAAGAAACTGAGCGGGTTGACCGCGGAGTTGACACCGCACAAAGCGCCACAACGAGCGAAGGCAGCATCCCCGGCAAAGCGGGGAGTGTCGAAGCCGGCCGGGAAATCGTAGGCTGGGCGGAGCCGGCATTGGCATGGACGCCGGCCGTGCCTGTTAGGATGAAGGTGTGAGCACATTCACGGCAAGAGCATGGCAATACGGCCTCCCGGCCATGCTTGTCTTCGCCGTTTCGTCGCTGAGCCCGCAGGTGTGCGACGTTGAGTCTACGGCCCTGCTGACCAGCCGGCTTCCGGCGCGGCACAGTGCTGGCGCATCGCCGGCGCAGTATGGCCCAGACGCGCAGGTACTTCTCGACGGCGTTCAGAGCAAGGGAGCGACGCCTCGCGCCGATTCTCCCGCCACCGACTTGGTGCTGGCCGGCATTACGCCGCTGCTCCATGGCAGCGCGAACACGGCATTTGGCCGGGCCGCCTGTCCTCAACCGGCATCGTGGCCGGCTCACTCCGGCCGCGCTCCCCCTCGCACTCCCTTCCTGTAAGCACTCCCGCGGACGCGGACATCCCGCGTTGCCGCAATCGGAAATCGATCGCCCACACGAAACGCCCAACCAGCACGGCCACGCCCAATCGGGGATGTGGTTTGCTGCCCGCGTCCAGACTGAGAGGCGTTTCAAATTCCCGTTCAGGTTTAGTCCGAAAAGGAAGGAATCCAAATGCCCTCAAATCTCCGTTGGAAATGGTTGCTGATTCTGGCCATCGTGGCGCTGAGCATCGCCGGCATCACGGGCCTGCCCACGTCGAAACAGGACCTGCTCAAGAACTGGTCCAACAACATCCGTCTCGGCCTCGATCTCAAGGGCGGCAGTTACATGGTGCTGCAAGTCCAGGTGCAGGACGCGTTCAAGGCGGAAGCCGACCAGGCGATGGAGCGGATCAGGAATGCGATGGCGGCCAAGCAAATCACCTATGAGGCGATCGACCGTAACGAGCCGTCCTCGTACGACACCGCCGGCACGATCGCGATCCAGATCCGCGGCATCGGCGTCCAGCAGATGGGCGCCGCGTTGGACGAGATCAGGGAAGCCGCCGGCGAGCGCTGGCACGCCGCTCAGTCGGGCGCCGGGGCGTTCCGGATCACGATCAAGAAGGAAGCCGAGATCGCCCTGCGTCAGGATACGCTGACGCAAACGATCGAGACACTGAACCGGAAGGTGAACGGACTCGGGGTGGCCGAGGCGAGCGTGCAGCAACGCGGCGGGTCGGAAGGCGAGGCTGAAGTGCTGGTGCAATTGCCGGGCGTTGACGATCCGGCACGCGTGAAAGCGATCCTGCAGACCTCGGCGATGCTGGAACTGTGCGCGGTGAAGGGCGGACCGTACACGTCGCAGCAGGACGCCATGGCGGCTCACGGCGGCGTGCTGCCAGTCGGCACGCGGCTGGTGCAGGGCGCGCAGCGTTCGTCGGAAGGCTCCGTCTGGTGGCTGCTGGGCCGGTCGCCGGTGGTGACCGGGCGGGACTTGCGTGACGCCCGTCCGCAGCAGAATGAAAACGGTGCGGGCTGGGACACGGGTTTCGTGCTGACACAGGAAGCGGCCGGACGGTTTGAGCGTTTCACCGAAGCCAATATTCGCAACCGGCTGGCGATTGTCCTCGACAACCAGGTGCTTAGCGCGCCGGTGATCGAAAGCAAGATCTCCGATCAGGGTCGGATCACGGGCGGCGGGAGTCAGGAAGAAGCGTCGGATCTGGCGCTGAACCTGCGCGCGGGCGCCCTGCCGGCAGGCATCAAAGTGATCGAGGATCGAGTCGTCGGACCGTCTCTGGGGGCCGATTCGATTCGCCGCGGGCTCACAGCCGGTCTTGTCGGACTGGCCCTGGTGATCGCGTCCATGATCGTCTATTACCGCGGTGCGGGCTGGAATGCGGTCTTCGCATTGCTTTTGAACACGATCCTGACAGTGTCGGTGTTGAGCTACATCGACGCCACCTGGACGCTGCCTGGAATCGCTGGCCTTGTGCTCTCCATCGGCATGGCGGTGGATTCGAACGTGCTCATCTTTGAGCGTATCAAGGAGGAATTGCGCGCCGGCAGGGCGGTACCCCAGGCAATCGCCTCAGGTTTCCAAAGGGCCTTCGTCACAATCATCGATACGCACGTGACCACGGTGGTCGCCAGCGCGTTTCTCTTCATGTTCGGCACTGGACCTGTCCGCGGCTTCGCCGTCACACTGGTGATCGGCCTTGTGGCGAACCTGTTCACGGCGGTCTTCGTGTCGCGCGTCATTTTCGACTGGCAGATCTGGCGCAAGCGGCAGATCAAGTCGCTCAGCATCTGGCCGCGCAGTGGTGGCCGGGAGCTTTTCGAGACGCCGAACATCGCATTCCTGAGCAAGCGTCACCTGACGCTGGGGTTGTCTGCTCTGATGCTGCTCATCAGCGTCGGGAGTTTGTGGTCTCACGGTGGGATCGAGTATGGACTGGACTTCCGCGGCGGAACGCTGACGGAGGTGAGGTTCTTACCGAAGCCGCCCATCGACGAAGTGCGGTCCGTTGTGTCGTCGAAGATCGCGGGAGAGGTTTCCGTGCAGGAGACGCAGGGCACGGGCGAGTTCATCATCGGGACGCAACTGGCCGACGAGCAGACGCTCGATCGGGCCCGCGCGCAGATCCGGGCCACGCTGACGGAGAGGTACGGCAACACAGATGGCAAGCTCGATTTCAATAACGCCCCGGTGGCGGCGGTGGCCGAGGCGCTCGGGCAGACCGACAGTTCGCCGGAGAGTCTCGCGGCGCGTATCCTGTCATTCCGTGACCGCGAACGCGGCGGGATCATCCGGAACTGGAATGAACTGAAGCAGGTCTCCGGCGTCACGGACCAGACGATCGAGATCCTGAAAGGGAAAGCGGCGCTGGGCTCGTTCCAGATTCGTTCGGTCGAGATGGTGGGCCCACGAGCCGGCGAGCAACTCCGCAAGCAGGCGCTGATGGCCACGCTGGGCGCGCTCGCCGGGATGCTGGTCTACATTGCTTTCCGGTTCCGGCTGGTGGGCGGAGTGACCGCCGTGCTGGCAACCCTCCATGACGTCGTGATCACGCTCGGGTTGCTGTCGTTGACCGGGCGCGAGCTGAACCTGAATATCCTGGCCGCGCTGTTGACGCTGATCGGCTATTCGATGAACGACAAAATCGTCGTTTTCGACCGCGTCCGCGAGAACGAAAACACGGCAAGGCGAAAGGGCTCGTTCCTCGATCTCGTGAACCAATCAATCAACCAGACGCTGAGCCGGACGCTGCTGACAGCGGGGCCGACGCTGCTGGCTTGCCTGGCGCTGTACTACCTGGGCGGCGACGTGTTGAACGGGATCGCCTTCACGCTTCTGGTGGGCATCATCGTCGGAACATATTCGTCGATCTTTGTTGCCAGCGCGCTGATGGTCGAGTGGCGGAAGCGCAGCGACCTGCAGGGCCGCAAGCCGTCTGCCCGCACGGCCTAGGCGGCCGTTCAATCTGGCCAGGCAACAAACAGAAGCCCCGCCGGCTTCATGCTGGCGGGGTCTTCTTGTTGTGTCCTCGTAACCAGACGACTGCTTACCGGGCTGTGCCGGATCCTTTGCCAGGATCCCAGATGGTGGCGCCGATATAGCGGTCGGAGTCTTTAGAATCGTTGTAGTAGTAAATGGTGACGATCTTGCCGTCCGGGCGCTGGACCGAACGCGGGTAGCCGAGATCCCAGTTCCCGGCATCCTTGCGAAGGATGATTTCGTCGCTCCATGTCGCGCCGGAGTCGTTGCTGAGCCGGGCGCGGATTCCGTTGGGTTCGGCGCGGTAACCGTAGATCAGCGCGAGCCGGCCGTCCTTGAGTTTGATCATCGAGGGTGGGTTGCCTCGGCCAGTGTTGGGCGCGGGTTTGGCAAGCAACGACCATGTCTTGCCGTCGTCTGTCGAACGGTACAAGTCGATGAATGTGCGGTGACGGATCGCTGTGAGGATGGTGGTCTTCGACAGGCGGACCGACGAGGGCATGATGGCGAAATCGTTGCCTTCGGGTTCTGGCCCGACCATTCCCTCCAGCGTCCATGTCTTGCCGCCGTCGCGGGTCCGGACGGCGATGACGCGGCCTTCCCGCTTATTGGACTTGGCGGCGGTGAGGAACATGGTCAGATCGTGTTTGCCGTTGACCAGGTAATCGGTACGGGCGGCGATGCCGGGCTGGCCGAAGTCGGGCAGGCTGAAGGGGCCGTTCCATGTCTTGCCCTTGTCCAGCGAATAGTAGAAACGGGACGGGCCGACGTTGATGTTGGCCATGCGGGCGGTGAGGGCGAAGCCCTTGGCGGTAAAATCGATTCCGCCAGGGCAACCGGTGACGGCTTTGCCTTGCTCTGTGGGGACATCGGCCTGGCTCACGCCGGGCGGCGGTTTCAGGCCCTCGGGCTTCTCGATTGCCCAGGTCCGGCCGCCGTCGAGACTGCGGGCGAGAAAGTGCTCGGCGGGTTTCGCACGATCGATGGCGTGGCCCTGCTCGTTGGCCTTGAAGTAGCCGGCCTCGAATCCGACTACAATTTCGTTGCCCCACGACCAGATGCCGTGATTGGCCGGCCAGCCGCCGTAGCGGCCAGGCTGTTTGTAAACGTGGACGTTGGTCACCTCGGCGGCGGTTTGCGCCGAGGCTGGAATCCCAGCTATCAAGGCTGCTGCGACGGCAAGGGAACTGATCAATCTCATCGGTAAGGGAACTCCTGTGGTAAGACTCTTCAACCTAGAATGACACGTACAACCCGTGCGGTTACGACTCTGAAAGCGGTTTCGGCTTTTCGTCCGGCAGATCAATGAGCTGCGGCAGGCCCAAGCCGGCCGTGCGGAAGGCTTCAAGCAGCGCGCCGGCTGCCGGGCCGTGGTCGGGCGGGCCGACCCGGTTCAAGGTGTTGGATTCGGTCAGCGTCCTGAAACGTTCCAGAACAACTCCGATCTTGAAAACGCCGCCGACCCAGGCGATGCGGGCCGGCTCACTATCGTCGAACAACATCCTGCGGCAGGCGGCCGAAGACGCGGCCAGTTGCTGGGCGGCGACCGCCAGCAAGTCGGCGGCGACGATGTCGCCCTCGTTGGCGGCGCGCTCGATGATCGGAGTGAGCGCGGCGACCTTGTCGCGTGGAAAATCGGGCGTATAGAACTTGTGCAGAAGTTCGTTGGCGTTGCGGGTCTGGCCGGCTTCGAGCAGCAGCGGGTGCAGGGCGGTTTGGGGTCCCCAGCCTTCTTCCATACGCAAGGCGGCGCGCAGGGCCTGGCGGACCAGATCGAAGCCACCGCCCTCGTCACCGAAAATGAACCCCCAGCCGCCGACTCGTCCCATGCGCCCCTGCGCGTTACGGCCGAAACTGATTGATCCGGTGCCGCCGATCGTGATGACGCCCGGCGCGCCGGCGGTGGCGCCTGTGAGCGCGATCAGTCCGTCGTTGGTGACGAAACGGTGTTTGATCTGCAGGATCTCAGCGATGATCGAGTCTTTGTCGGCCGGGCCGCCGGAGAAGCCGAGGCAGGCGCCTTCGAACGGCGAATCGGGTTCGAGTCCGGCGGCGCGGCGGGCTTCGCCGACGCACTGGGCGATGACGCGGATGAACTTGGAGCGCGCCTCGGCCGCAGCGACGTGGTTGCAAGGGCCGGAGCGGCCCATACCGAGGACGCGGCCCGATGCGTCCGCGATCAGGGCCGTGGTGGAGGATTGGCCTCCGTCGACGCCGAGGAAGAGTTGGGACATGCTTGTTCCAGTCTATAGAGCCTCATGCCGCTTTCGGAACCGGCCTCGGAGATGCCCCAGAGATTGGCCTTGTCGAGAAAGTCTTTGGAGTACGGGTGGCTCTCAGGCACGGCCAAGTGGGTAACCCTCGCGCGGAGCAGTTCTCGAGTCGCCATGCAGCGAAGCCCGAGCGGCGGCGCCAGGCCGGTGGCGGCAGGCTCGCCACCGAGCGGTTTCCAGCCGGATTCGGTGAGCGCCTCCAGGCGGAACTTCACGCCGTAATGGTCAGACGAAGTGTCCACGGCGACGGCCGTGAGTTGCTCCGGTTGCAGTATTTCGACGGAGAGCCACATGCCGGACACGATCCAGCGCCAGGCTCGCCAGCGCGTGACCGGGTTGCCGTCGAAAGCGGACGGCAGATCCCATGGCGCGGCCGATCCGCGCAGCTTCCAGGATGGCGTTGCCGGGAGTTCCTGATTGCCGTCGAACAGCCGCAGTTCCGTTATGGCCCAAATGTCCCGCGGGCCATCGGGCTCGGTCTGGACCAAACGAACCGCGGAGAGACTCTGGCGCGGGAAGTTGAATTGAAGACGGCGCACGGGCTGGAAGTTGGGATCGATGGCGACAAAGAGCCGGTCAGCGAGGCGTTCGCCCTCAGCGCTCTGATAGTTCACCCAGATGGGTCGCGTGGTGTAGGCTTCCGCGATTTGCGTCAGGGAAAAGACGACGGCATTGCTTGGGGTCGCGCGTTCGATCATGTTCGCGATGCGCCATTCGGGTGCGACGCGCGTCATGTAGGTTTCAGCCGATTCAATGCGAAGGGCGGCGCGCCAGGGCAGGTTGGGGATGTGCCACGCCAGGGCCGAGGGCGACCGCGCAATGACCGGTGGCAGCGACAGCACGCCGTGAATAGCGGCCAGGGCCGGCAGGGCGTAACCGGCGATGCGCGAGGGAATCGCCATACCAAGAGCCAGGGCGATGAAGGGCAGGGCAGGAACGAGGAAACGTGTGCCGGTGTTCATCGGGTAGGGGAGTAAAAAGAACAGCGCGGCGAACAGGATGCGGCGGCCGAGTGACGAACGCAGAGCCAGAAGTGCTAGCGGGGCCAGCAAGAAGACAGGACCCAGGTGGCCGCCAACCGGGCCGCCCTTCACCGTCACCAGCCAAGGGAGATCGGAATAGCTCTCAACGCCCTGATACATGCGCATCAAGCGCGAGTAGTCCTGCTCGAAGCTGATGTTGATGAATGAATTCGGGAACCAGGCATTGAACAACGGCGCCACGGGGTTCGAGTACCAAACCCAGTCGCGGATCATCCACGGCAGGACAAAGACGGCCGCGGCTGCGGTCATCAGGGCAAGGGGCTTCAACACCGGCAGACGGGCGCGGCGGAGGGCGAACAGCAGCAGAATGGCGGCCAGCGGGAAGGCCACGAAGGCCGTGTACTTGGCCGCGTACGCGCCGCCGCAGAGAATGCCCAGGACGATTGCGGCATGATCGGTCGGCCGCTCACGCTGGGATTCGGCGACATAAAAGATGGCGAACAGGATGAAAGCGACGGCGACGTCGTTGTAGGCCGAAGCGCCGTCGATGGCCACGACAGGCGCGGCGAAGACCAGCAGCGCCGCGGCGACCGACGGCCCGGGGATATTGAATCTGCGGCCGAAGGCGACCATCATCAGCGGCAGAGTGAGCAGGAAGATGCAATGCGTGAGGGCGGCGGCCGAGTGGCGCCCGATGCTGAAGGCATAGAGGAACAGCAGATCGATCCCTTGCGAGAGCATCCCGTACATGTGCGTGGGCATCGGAACCATGGCGTGCGCGCGATAGAAACGGCTCATCACGCCGAGGTGGTAGGTTGCACCGTCGGGGCTGAACTCTGGCGCCAGCGCCCAGATAACGGCGTAAATGGCGAACGGGATGTAGACGCAGAGAAAGAGAATCTTCCAACGCGGCTCCAGGCGGGGAAGCGGTTCCGCATTGGTGCGCAGCGCTCCAGTACGCCAGGCGATGAACAGCGTGACGGCGCCAAGGATGTAGAACGTGGCGTCGTAATACGCGTGAGCGATGCCCAGGACGAACATGACGAGTCCGAGCAGGACCGAACCGGCAGCCAAGGCGATGAGGTGCTCTTCCTCGCGGTGGAGCTTCAGCTTCAGCCGCGTGAGCAGCAGCCGGCCCAGCGCCCAAGCCGTGGCACAGGTCCAAAGCGCGCCGAACAGGATGGAGATGACCTTGAACATGACGGCTTTCTACTGGACAAATCCGGCCGAAGAGAGGATGAAGCCGCGGCCGGCGCCGCCTTCAGGCGGAATCCCCTCCTTGTCGGCGGTCAGCGTGACATGCGCGAGGCCACTGACGGGCAGGACGGCAGCGGGCACTTCGAATTCGATCGTACGGTTGTCTGGCTTGTCAAAATCGATGACACCGATGTTGTGACCCTCCACCTCGACACCAATGTGGACCGGCCCGGTTTGCGCAAAGGTGGATTCGCCCACGGCGATTTCGGTCCTGAACTTGAGTCCGCCCATTCGAGGCACGGCGAACTGGAGTTGAGTTTGTTTGAGGCACCAGCGCCAGCCCCCACCGCCATCCAACAGGACACCCGAGACGACGTACCGTGCGGCATCGGGCGCGCTCATCGCGACGAAGTGGCCGGGGCCGGTGGAACTGGCGGCGGCTGGGCGAATGGCAGGCGGCGAGTAATAGCCGGGTTGACGGGAGCAGGCCGAAAGCAC
>Ga0116170_10006638_pt1 | contig 10096 bp, 7 predicted proteins | sample AD_JPNHW1_MetaG_FD_89797 | JGI IMG/M metagenome (GOLD analysis project Ga0116170, IMG submission 89797) | Active sludge microbial communities of municipal wastewater-treating anaerobic digesters from Japan - AD_JPNHW1_MetaG | ecosystem: Engineered > Bioreactor > Anaerobic > Digestate | place...
CCGGGTAGTACCAGTTGGTCGGCCCGCTGACGATGCTCCACTGAAGGGTCCCGCCTCCCGTCCGGCTGTAGGTGATCGTGGCGATCGAGTCGGCGCAGGGCAGCACGATGTCGCTTCCCAGCGTTATCGTCGGGGGCTGCGTGAAGCTTACCGAGGTGGATGCCGAAGAAGAACACCCGGTCGAATTGTTCCGGATCGTGTAGGTGAAACTGTACGTACCGGTGGAATTGGCCGGAACGGTTACCGTGGTAATCGGCGTGTTCGGACTGCTGATCACCGCGTTGGGAGCTCCTCCCGTCCAGGTTACCGTTTCACCGGCGTTCAGGGGGTTGTTCCCGGTCAGGGCGAACGAGGTGCGACCGTCGCAGAAAACCTGGCCCCCGCCGGCCGAAGCGCCCGTCACGCCGCCCAGGGCGTGGGGCACGGTGATGGTGACGAGATCGGTCCCGCTGGCGCAGGGTCCCGTCACATCCCACCGCAGGGTGTAGGTTCCTTCAATCAGGTTGGAAAGCGTGGCATTATTGGCATTGGGATTGGAAAGCGATGGCATGTTCGGTCCGCTGATGATCGTCCAGCGTCCTGCCTGGCCGTTCAGCCCGCATCCGCCGTAACTACCAGCCAGCGTGGTCGAAGTGGTGGTCGAATAACAGCCGCCGAGCACCTGGTCGGGTCCGGCATTCACCGGCGTCACCCCGCCGTAATTGGTGATCACCACATCATCGTACGACCGGCACGAGTGGCCCCCGGTGATCGTCCAGCGAAGCACGGTCGTGCCGCAGGCAGTCGGGCTCAGGTTCAGAGCGGTCGTCGGCGAAGAAAGGTTTACGATCGTCACGCCGTTGTTGGCCCCGACGATCGCCCACTCCCCGGTTTCGCCCGTTCCCGGCGCATTGGCGGCCATGGTGATCACCCCGTTCCCGGCGCAGCTCGCCCGGTCGGGTCCCGCCTGGGCCGTGGTCAGATCAAAAACATGCACGTTCACCGAGTCGCGTACCAGCGATCCGTCCTTGCACTTGGCCCACAGGTAAAACGAATAGTAACTGCCCGAGGTGATCCCGGTCACCGTCGTGTTCATATCGTACTGATCAGTGATGACCACCGAAGGACCGCTCTTTTGCGTCCAGTGGATGTTGCCCAGCCCGGTGTACAGCCCTGCCGAAGCGCCATGCAGCCGTAAAACCTGGTTCGGGCATAGGGAATCATCCACGCCGGCATTCACGGTGCAGTTCTGGGCTGCTGCATGCCATAAAAAAAGAGGCGTCAGCAACATAAACATCACCATTACGGATAAAATACTGTATCGCTTGATCCGGTTGATCCTGTAAACATGTAAATCGTTTTTCATAACACCTGATGTATGATTTGTTTTTCAATTATCTGCAGGAACGGATAAAAATAAAAACCCGTAACTTCTTTTTACGAAGCCGGGGAAATAAATGTTTCGCGCGGGCCACCGGGGCTTGACCTCTTGCATAACATTAAAATCATTACGCTATGCCCCCCCGCTATAATTTGTCGAAGAAGGATAAACACACTGTTATACTGAATCTTAACGGGGTTGCAACGCAAAGCAGCTTTAGATTCAGTAATCCTTAGCCATCAGGTCCGCAAAAATGCAAACCCGATCAGCCGAAGTATAAAACCGGATGGCCGGAGTACCGAATGGTGGTGGTTGTTATCGGCAGTTTCGGAGTCCTGGGGGCCGTCCGGAATCAAATACAAGCGGTAAATATATCAAAAGTTAACTATGTGCATAACATTTTGTGTGAAAACATTAACATTTTTTCTCGATTGATGACCCCTTAAACCGGTCACGGGACCCTGGATGTGGAATTACATACCATTGAATATATACTGAATCTTAACGGGTTTGCAAAGCAAAGCCGTTTTAGATTCTGTGATGCTGAGCGATCAGGTTTGCAAATCCTTGCAAACCTGATCAGCCGAAGTATAAATGAGTTGATTAACTAATAGAAAGACTGTCTTCCTCCGTCTCCGCCGTTACCGGATAAAATATCCATCTGTACAGTCCCCAGCAAGAGCAGGCATTGGAAAATTTCCGGATGTTTGCGTTCCGTCATTTTTTCTACTTTTACAAAAATACACGGATCAGGGCAGTAACGACGTTGTGCCGAAGAATAAAATTTCTGATAATGAGATATTTGAGCGCTTTTTTTCTGTTGATATTATCGGTTGTAAACCCGGGCCACGCCCAGCAACCCGGCCCCCAAACGAGCGGCCCATCCGGGAAACCCGGGAAATTTACCATCGGCGAAACCTGGGGCGGCGGAAAAATATTCTGGCTCGATGAAAGCGGGCAACATGGCCTGGTCGCCGCACCCTCCGACCAAAGCCCGGCGGGAACTCCATGGAATCCGGGGAAATCAATAACCACCGCGGCTTCCAGCGACGGCCTCTACGCCGGGCAGCCGAATACCGCCGCCATCATGGCCGCCCAGGGAGCGGAAAAACAATACGCCGCCCGGATCTGCAACGACCTCGTGATCACGGCCGGAAATGCTGCCTACAGCGACTGGTACCTCCCCTCCCGTTATGAACTGAACCTCCTTTTTCGCCAGAGGTCGGCCGTGGGAGGGTTCAACACCACGAGCGGGATTTATTGGAGTTCGACCGAAAGCGCCTCCGAACCGGCTTCCATGGCCTGGGAACAGGAGTTCAAGCTGGGAGGCCAGTACGAGGACGATAAAGATCAACCTAACCAGGTCCGCTGCATCCGGAAATTCTGAACGGCATCCTTCACAGGTCCTATCCTTAACCCCCCCCCCCGATGAAGAAAATAACCCACGCTGTCATTTTCCTGCTGCTGGTGACCGGCTGGCCCTGCAGGTGCCCGGCACAGGTCTCCATCAACACCACGGGCAACAACCCCGCCGCTTCGGCCATGCTGGAGGTCGCCTCCTCTAATAAAGGTTTCCTCCCCCCGCGGATCAGCCTTGTTTCGGTTTCTGATGTCACCACGATTCCATCGCCCGCCACAGGATTGCTGGTATTCAACACCAATGCCTCCATCACCGGCGGATCCGGCGCCGGCTATTACTTTTTTAACGGTTCAAAATGGGTCAGGCTGGCTTCCGGCACCATGCACTACATCGGCGAACAGTACGGCGGCGGCTATGTGTTCTGGCTCGACGAAACCGGCGAACATGGCCTCATCGCCGCACCGGCCGACCAGGGACCTGCCGGCGGGACCGCCTGGTTCAACGGCACATACAAAGTAACCGGCGCCAATGCCGACGGGATCTATGCGGGACGCAACAACACCGACAAGATCGTCGCCTCCCAGGGAACGGGAACATACGCAGCCACCCTGTGTCGCGATTATTCGTACTCTTCGGGAAATGTTTTTTTCGGAGATTGGTACCTTCCTTCCAAATACGAACTGAACCTCATGTTCCAGAACCGGTCGGTGATCCCCGGGTTCAATTACAGCTACGGGATTTACTGGAGTTCGACCGAAGGAACCACAAACCCCTCGCAGCAGGCCTTCGACCAGGAATTCGCCGGGAACAGCGGCATCCAGGATGAAAGCCCGAAGGACTGGCCCGACCAGGTTCGCTGCATCCGGAAATTCTGAACCATCCGCCGCGAAATTCATCGGGAAACTTCCTTCATTCGTCGGGGAACACCTCCGGTCAGCCGATTCCGCGTGTACGGCTCCCTCTTTCCGTATTAATTTTGCTTCATCAACATCAAACAACAAGCAAAATGAAAAAGTCAGTCCTCACCCTCGCAGCCGTTTTTACCCTCACTACCACCCTGGTTTTTACCGGTAACAAATCAATGAGCAGCGCCCCGTTTAGCGGTGAGAGCATTACCATCAGCCTTGCACCCGTAACTCCGGTCGTAGCTGAATTTGAAGAAATGGTGCCGGTGAATGATTTTAACGGACTGGCCCCGGCTACTCCGGCCGAAGCCACCTTCGAAGAAATTCCTTCCGAAATGACGATCCCGGCCGGCCTTGCCCCTGCCGCTCCCGCTACTGCCGATTTTGAAGAAATGACTGGTTTTACAGCCGAAAACTATTCGTTCCTTGCCCCGGCCACCCCTGCTGTAGCAGACTTCGAATAACCTCTATATATCTTCCGCCTGTTTTCCGTAAAAGCCGCCGCCGGGCGGCTTTTTTTATGCCTGTCAGTCCATGACGCAGCGAACCGCCAGGCCACCCGGTTTGTCCGTGTTGTCGGGTGAGAGAAATTCATAGTTGTAATCGATCCACCAGCTTTCGGCTCCGGCGGAATAGGTTTCGGTGGCTGACCAGAGCCAGGTGCCCTGGCCAAGACCTGTGAAACCGGTGGAACGGTTATACACTCCGGCCGGTTTGGCCGTAAATCCGCTGGCGTTGTCGGCTCCCGTGTTGGGGGAGGACCATTGCGAAGTGCCGGGCTCTTTCATCTTCCCACCTGCAAAACTAAGGCCTCCCAGCACGGTGGCCAGGTCATTCCACTCGTTCGATGAGGGAAGGTGCCAGCCGGGAGGACAGATACCGGTGACGACTCCTGCAGGAACCGGGTTCCAACTGGAGGCGTTGGAGGAATTGTTCAGGTAGTTCACCGCTTCACCCCATTGGTAAAGACCGCCGAACACATCGCAGTTTGACGCCAGATTGTGGTAACAGTATTTTTCCACGACCGGATTGCTGACCTGTTCGGTGGCCGCATCGATCTGCGTTCCGGTATTCAGGTTCTGGGCCATCCAGCATTGTGTACCGATCTTAACCGTGTTGTAATGCTGCCCGTCGCGAGGGTCGGTCATCTTCATCCCGCACTGGAATGCCGGTTCCGTGGCGCCACCCAGCGATTTCCAGGAACCACCCAGGAAATAGTCGATGCACCCGGTGGTGGTGTTGAAGACCAGGAGACCTTCGGCCGGAGATTGTATGGAATTTCTCTCGGCCGTGGTCATACGCGGGGGAAGAAACCCCTTGACATTGGATTTCACATCGAGAATGGCAGTCGGATCGGGCTGGCTGCCGTCGGTGTTAATGCCGACCTGCGCCTGTATCATGGGAGAGATACAAAGAAGACAAATGAATAACGAAAGAAAGGCTTTCATAAATAAAGATGCTTGTGGTTAAAAGGGCGGCAAAGATACATCATATCTGGAAAATAAACAAGCAATTAGCAAAATAATGCTAGGATTTTGTATTGAATCTGAAGAGAGGGTAACACCCTGACAATTACGTCACTTCCGGTCGATCCGGATGCCGGTAATGAGATGGCAGCGATCGGTGACCGGGGTGACGGTTATCCGGGAGGTGAAATCGGTGGCCAGGAAAGCAGGCAGGTCGCCCGACGGGATCCCTTCGATGATCGGGACCGGGATGCGGTGGATGACCCGGTCGGCCTCTTCCCGGAATTTCCTTTTCAGCTCGGCATCGTCGTGGGTGGTGGCGATGCAATGGAGGAGATTACGGAATTCGGTAATGACCTCCCGCCGGTCGCGGTTCAGCCGGGTTATAATGGAATCGGGCAGGCAACCGGAGGCGGGAAGCATGGCATAATCGACCTCCCTTTCACCAGGAGGGATACGGGTTTCCGGTTTCCGGGCTTTCAGCAGTTTTTTGGAGCGCGGCACCGGTTTGGATGTGTCTTCTGCCTGGGGAAAATCCTTAGGTGGTTCGGGCAGCAGGACCACCACCACTTCGGCGGAGGCTTGTTCTTCGCGGCTCCGGAGAGCCAGGTCGGCAACGATGCGGCAGTTGAGCCGGCCGAAATCGTGATAGACAGATCTTTCTTTTCCTGCCACCGGGAAAGAGCCGGTCAGGGTATCAGCGGAATAGAGGTACACCAGGCTGTGGCTGCTCAACCTTTTCAGGTACCTGGCCAGGCGGATCTGCAACTCGCCTGTGTCCAGCGCGGAAGGGACCAGGAAACCGTCGCCGGGATGCTTTTCAAAAGCGGTATCTCCGAAGAAGAGAATCTCCTCGCGAAGCACCTTTTTTTTCTCCGGGTTGTTGCTCCCGAAGAAGTCGCGGATCAGCGAAGGGGGGATTATAAATTCGCGGCAGCAGGGAGGATCGGTATCGATACGCTCGAGAAAGACACGGTCCTGGATAAAAGTACTGTCGTGACACTGGTGGGGCGAGAGGAGTCCCAGGGCTTCGCGGAAGTCGCGCCCGAAATGGCGCTCTTCCATCGTCACCGGACCGGCGATCACCAGGCGGGTACTTCCCGAATGCCCGATATAGCCCGTCTGGCAGGCTGCCGGGAGCAGAAGGATCGGCAACAGGAAAAGGAGGGAAGGTTTCTTTCTTATCATGGTCCTGGAGATGGTTGGGATGAACCGGCCGTAGAGCAAGTTTCAGGCCAGGAACCGGATGAGGAACGGGGGCGAAGCGATTCCCCTGATGATGGGCCGGGCCTGGTTTTTTACATGAACGGTGAGGTACAGGGTCGTTCCGGGGGGAAGCCCGGCAAAATTGACCTGGACACTCAGCGGATCGGAGCCCGGCAGGAGAGCCTCGGGCAACGGCCGGATGAGGTCGGGCTGGCCGTTGCCCGGACTTACCCGTTCTTCCAGCCGCCATTCATATTCCCATGTCAGGCCCGACCGCTCCCGCCGGTTCTCATCGAGGTCGTTGCCCACACGGGCCACGGTATAGGTCCCGACGGGCTGCCGTGCAGGTTCTGCCGCACCGGGACCGGCGATGTTCCCTGCCGGGAAGGGGATGGGCTCGCTGTACTGGTCGCGCCCGCAGCCCAGCATTCCGCGGGTGAGCTGCCATTCGAGGAGGATGATCCCCAGCACATGTTTTCCTTCCACATGGTTGGCGTGGGCGTTCACGAAGGCGTTGAGGTCTTCGTCGGTGAGCACGCCGTAAAGGAAGAGGCGGTTGTCGTGGAGGAAGTGGTTTCGCACGGTGCAGTTATTGAAGCGGGGCATCTCACCGGGGCTTTTATGACGGTAGCCGAACTCGTCGTATTTCGGGTCGGTAAGCAGCAGGGTGTGGAGGTCGATCCCCTCGTAGCGGTTGTCGGCGGCGGTTCCGGCGTCGATGGTGGCGTAAAGGCGCCCCTGCTGTTCGCGGTGTTTCTTCAGGTCGAGGTCGAAACGCAGGAAGAAGAGGGAGGAGAAGACGAAGTACCCGGTGGTGTGGATCTGCAGGTAGGCCACCACCACGTAGGTGAGGCAGATGGTCACGCTGATGCTGTTGATGGGGTCGCGGCCTGGCCAGTTGGCCATAAAGCCGGAGATCTTGAAGAAGGCGAGCAGGGAGATGAGCGAGTAGAAGAGTCCGGCGAAGAACTTCATGCGGAAGAGTCGCCATTTTTCGCGCCGGATCTGCCCCGCCCGCGCCAGCGTAGGGAGGTGCTGCCCGCGGCGGATCTGCGGGAGTTTGACGTTGCGACGCATGAGGAAGAGGCGGTTTTCCGACACCGACACGGCGCCGTGGAAGAGATGGGCGAAGACGGCGAAGGTGACGTCGGCCAGAAGGAAGGCGATGGCGAAGGTGAGATTGCCGACGTAGGAATAGAAGAGGTAAAGCCCGATCAGTTCGAGGAGGATGATGAGGAAGAAGAGCGGCATGTCCCACTGCCGGGGCGAGCAGAAGAGGCCGGGGGAGCCGGCGGCGGTCTCTTTCCGGCGGCACGAGGGCCAGAGCCTGCGGGTGGTGTGCGAGGGTTCGAACTGGGGGTTCTTCTGAAGCAGCGATTCTCTTTCCATGGGGATGGGATAAGGGGTTTACCGGTCCCGTTCGTAGATCAGGTTGCCGGGGGTTTGCCTGAGGATATGATGGATGGTGACGTACGTCCGGAGGATGGTGGTGGCCAGGATGAGCAGGAGGAAGAGCGGGAACCAGGCGCCGGCGAGGGAGAAATAGTCGTGCCGGTGGTCGAGGGCGAGGATTTTCCGGAGGAAGAACTGCTCGAAGAGTTCGCCGGCACCCCAGGCTGCAAAAGCCGCCGGCAGGAGGGCGGTGGCCAGGATCCGGAGGGTGACGAGGATGTAGAGAAGGGTCAGGGTCGCATTCTTCACTCCGAAAGCGAGGAAGTTGCCCAGGTTCTTCTTCACCGATACCAGGTGGTTGCGGAGCGTGCCGGCGATGTAAACCGCCACGAAGAAGGTGGCGAGGAGCATCACCAGGATGAGGGCTCCCAGCGCGATGTTTCCGGTATAGAGGTAGTTTTCCCGGTCCGACAGGGTTTCGAGACCGAGCTGAAGACCGAACCGTTCGCTGAGCCGGAGGGCGAACGGGCGGATCTGCTGCATGTCGCTGAATTCGACGGCGAGATAGTCGTGGAAGAAGGCGGAGTTGTCACAGGCAGTATCTTTCGACAGTTCGAAATATCGCCCCCACGCGTGCCCCCGGAGTGACGGCAGGGCCGCGACTTTTCGGTCCATCTCCTCCCGCGACAGGCCGTTTTCCTGTACGCCGATCTCGATCTTCCAGGTTACCGCGGAAGGGTTGCCTGTGGGTAAAAGGGTGGTTTGCACCGATGCCGGGTCGCTGATGCGGAGAGTGGTGTAAAGATCGCGGAGCACCTGCAGGATGCCGGCTGTGTCGAATCCTGCAGCATACAACCGGTAAAACGGACTTTCCCGGTCATAGAATCCGGGATTCATGCTTTTGCAGTAGAACAGGTTGGTGTACACCAGGTCGGCCTTATCGGGCAGCTCGTCGACAATGGCCAGGACGGGAAGCGGCACCCGGTCGCCGGAGGGAACACGGAGCGGAAGAAAGACCAGGTTTTTTACCTCTGAGGACTGTTCTTCGGCCAGTTTGCGGGAGATGATGATCCCGTTGGGTTCGAAGTCGAAGGGCCGGCCGGTCGAACCGGGGTAAAACCGGATGGTGTTATCGCCAGACAAAAGGTCGGACAGGATGCCGCTGCCGGGGTCGATGCTGCGGGCTTCGTGCAGGTCGGCCGGTTTCCCCTGCAGGGCGGTGCCGATCTCCACCATCGCTTTGTTGTAGAAAAAGGCTCCGCGGATATGATAACGGTTGCGGAAGGAGGAGAGACCAACCGAATCTTCCAGTACCCGGAGCGAATCACGGGTGCCGGAATGATAGTCGAGGTTGATCCAGTTTGAATAGGGATCCCCGGCCAGTTTTTCCTGGTAGTCGAGGGTGCTTTTTGCGAAACCGAAGGCGAAGAATGCCAGGAAGAGGATGATGGCAAGGTAGAGGACCGTCCGGTGGTTTTTTCCCTGCAACGCCCGGTATTCATTGCGCAGGACGAGGGAGCCGAAAGAGTCGCTGGATCCTGTCATCGTCAGAAGGAATAGGTTCCGGCCGTTTTTTCGTGGTTCCTGACCAGCGCCCGGATCCGGGTTTCCAGGAATGTGTTGTCGTACACCTTTCCCGAACCGTTCATCCAGCCTTCCGGTACCCGGGCAAAATGATGATCCCGGCTGACCTCGTACAGGTCGCCGGCAACCTGCGAAAGAACGATGATGCACCCCGCTTTTGCCACCGAAAGGGGTATGTTGTGGGAAACCAGGATCGCCGACCTTTCGGGTTTCTGGTGGACCGATTCATGGAGCACGTCGAGGAGAAGTTCCGCGTTGGCTTCGTCGAGGTTGCCCGTAGGTTCATCGCCGAAGAGCACGTCGTATTCTTTGAGGGTAGCCCGGATGAACGAGATCCGCTGGCGTTGACCGACCGACAGATCCGCGGGCATTTGCGAATCGAGCACCTGCGGATCGATCCCCATCCAGCGGCACCTCGATACCATTTCGTTACGGAGACCATCGGTTTCGGGCGTCCGGCCCTGGATCAGCCGGCCAATCCGCATGTTTTCTTCCGGGGTATAGTAAGGCATGAGGAAATCCTGCTGGAAGATAAAAGAAAAATGACTGTTGCGGATGGCCGCCAGTTGGGCGGGTCGCTCCCAGATGGAGGGACGGATAGTGATTTTCCCGATTCGATGAAAGTAATGGATCTCGCCTTTTTTCATAGTCCGGTTCATCAGCCCGAGGGTCTCGATCAGGGTCGATTTCCCGCTTCCCGACATCCCGAGGATTACGGTCACCATTCCCCGGGGAATATCCAGCTTTTCCACCCGGAGCACCACTTTCCCGGATTTATCCCCGTTCCTCGGATAGGAACATTCAAGCCCTTCGATCTCAAAAA
>Ga0116170_10006641_pt1 | contig 10094 bp, 7 predicted proteins | sample AD_JPNHW1_MetaG_FD_89797 | JGI IMG/M metagenome (GOLD analysis project Ga0116170, IMG submission 89797) | Active sludge microbial communities of municipal wastewater-treating anaerobic digesters from Japan - AD_JPNHW1_MetaG | ecosystem: Engineered > Bioreactor > Anaerobic > Digestate | place...
CATTCAGAGTACTTCCCCAGAACTTATCCACCAGATACCCCAGCGGAATCCCCGCCAGACAGCACCCCAACAATGTGAGGGGAAGATAAATCAGCCAATTGTGCTTCAGACGAAGCCGGGTCTGACACAAGGGACAGGCAAAGCGCCCGAAAAAAGCCTCCCAATACAATTTTCCGGTCAAATGGAACTCTTCCTGACATTGCGGGCATTTCATGAAGTCTTCCTCCTTCAGTCGCTTTGCGATTCGTGGGCGGCCCCAGCCGTCTCCACCTGAGGATACAGCACATCCATGCCTCTCTCTTCAAAAAAAGTCATCCATTCGTCCGGGGGTCTGCGATCCGTCACAATTTGAGAAACCCGGTCGAAATCCACAATCTTGTGCAACGAAGGGGCGAGAAATTTACTATGATCAGCCAGCAGGACGGTCTCCCGGGCGTTTTCAACCGCCAGCGCATGCAGGTGGGCGCTGTCAATGTCACTGGCCGAAAGCCCGAAATCCATGCTCAACCCGTCCACCCCGATAAACGCGCGGTAACCACGCAACCCCTCGAGCGCCCGCATGGCCAGGGGGCCCACCACATCCATGCGGTCGGGACGGTATTGTCCGCCGAGCATGATGATGCGCTGTCCGGGCGAATCGAACTCCATCGCCAGACGCGTCGAATTGACCACGATGGTCAGCCCCGGTTTTCGCTTCAGATGGCGGGCCATCTGAAAACAGGTCGTCCCGGAATCCATGAAGATCTGGTCGCCATCGCCCACCAGCCGGGCCGCCAACGCCCCGATGATCCGCTTGTTTTCAATATTGCGCCGCTCTTTTGAAGGAAAGGAATAGTCCAGCGTCCGGGGCAGAATGGCTCCCCCGAAAACGATGTCGAGTTGACCGTCATCCGCCAGCGACTTCAGGTCCCGGCGCACAGTCGCCTCGGAAACCCCCAGCGCCAACGCCAGATCGCGCACGGAAACCCGTCCGTCGTGATCGGCTTCCGACAGGATTCTCTCGCGGCGCTGTTCGGTCGTACTGCTCATTTCCGGCTCTCCCAGCCTCCCGTTTTCCGGAAGACGAAAACAATTCAACACCCTTTTCTGAAAAATTTCAACAAAAATCTGCAACATTTCTGCTTGACTTTTGCAACATTGTTGCATATCCTGTGCAGGTGATTTGTTAAAATCCACAGAATAGAGTCCAATCATGCATACTATCCAACTTCCTCCCCTCGATTCACCCAACCAAACCGCCACCGTGCGCCAGTGGGTCAAAACCCCCGGAGCCACCGTGGCGAAAGGAGACCTTCTGGCTCTCCTCGAGACGGAAACCGCCTCGGTGGAACTCGTCTCAAATCAACCCGGCGTATTGGCCGAAATCCTGGTGAAGGCCGGCACAACCGTTCGGCCTTCCGACGCCCTGGCGAAACTTCAAACTTCCAAGGGAGAAACAAACGTGTCCCCTTCCATTGAGACTCCTCTCTCGAAACCCCAGCCCGTCCCTGCGGCAGTAACCCCGGCCCCGGGCGCATCTCTTCCTGGTCCCCAGGGCGAAGTCATCCCGATCCTGATGCCCCAGGCGGGACAGAGCATGGAAGAAGGTACGATCGTCAAGTGGCACGTGGAACCCGGCAGCCGGGTCGAAAAGGGGCAAATCCTCTTCGACGTCGAGACCGACAAGGCCGTGATCGAAGTCGAAGCCGACCATTCGGGCCGTCTGGCCCGGATTGTGGCCGAAGTAGATTCCATCGTGGCGATCAAGGTTCCGGTGGCCTATCTGGCCGAAAACGATGCGGACGTGGACGCGTACCTGGCGCAACACGGCGATGGCGCCGTTTCGGCAGCCGCAACACCTTCTCCCGCCAGTAGTGCCACCTCCTCCGTTTCTTCCGCCGTTGCCTCTGCTCCCCGGACGCCTGCGGCCCTCACTTCCGAGGGACGGGTCAAGGCCTCCCCCGCCGCACGAAAAGCCGCGGCGGAAAAGGGAATCGCGCTGGAAGGCGTCGGAGCGGGCAGCGGCCCGGGCGGACGCATCCTTTCGACCGATGTGGACTCCGCTCAGGTGATTGCGGTCAGCGCAACTTCAAACCGCCAACCCCTGACCGGCATGCGCAAGGCGATCGCACGTAACTTGACTCTCTCGAAACAGACGATCCCCCATTTCTATATGCGCCAGACGATCGAAGCCGAAGCGATGATGGCGTACAATCGGGAACGCAAAGCCGAATTCCCCTGCTCGATCAACGATGTCATCACGATGGCGTGCGCCCGTGCGATCCAGGAATTTCCGGCCTTCCGCAGTCGGATCGAGGAGGACGAGATCGTCCAATACCCGTCCGCCAACATCGGCATCGCCGTGGGACTGGAAAACGGATTGGTCGTGCCGGTCGTGTGTGGCGCCGACCGGATGAACCTGCGGCAATTGGCCGGAGAAACCCGCCGGATCGTCGAGGCCGCCCGGGGCGGCAAACTCGAGGCGATGGGTCAGGGTGTCTTCACAATCTCCAACCTGGGGATGTTCGGGATCGAAGAGTTCTCGGCCATCATCAACCCGCCGGAAGCGGCGATTCTGGCCGTCAGCGCCATCCGTGAGACCTGCGTGGTTCACAACGGGGCGATCCGTGCGGCCAAGGTCATGACCTTAACAATCAGTTGCGACCACCGGTTGATTGATGGTTTAATGGCGGCCCGGTTCATGGCCAAACTGAAAGAACTGCTGGAAGGGCCGGAACAGCTTTGAGAATCCCGGTCTCGGGGAGAACAGTGTGCCGGGAGTTTTGGAGCCGTCCTGAGCTGAGGACCGGACTATTCCGTTTAAAGGATTCGAAGACAATGCCGACACACTCCCGAGAACATGTTCGATATTTCGGAAAGGTCCGTTCCTGCCTGTTCCTCCTTCTGCTTCTCCCCTGCCTGAGCCGGGTTCCAGTCCAGGGCGCAGAGGCGCTGTCGGACATCGTGGACTCCGAAGTCAAAGAACTCGCCAAGGATCTGAAATTCACGGAAGGGCCCGTCTGGGTTCCGGAGGGTTACCTGCTTTTCTCGGACAATCCGGTCAACCGTCTCTACAAATGGTCACCCGACGGCAAAACGGTCGTCTTCCGGGAACCCTGTAACAAAGCCAATGGACTGTCGCTCGATCTTCAGAACCGCCTGCTGGTGGCGGAGCAGGGGGAACGCCGCGTGACGGTGACCCAGGCCGACGGTAAGATCGAATGTGTGGCCGGGATGTTTGAAGGGAAACCTTTCAACTCTCCCAACGATCTGGTCGTGCATTCGTCCGGCGCCCTGTATTTCACAGATCCGACATACGGTCTGGAGGGGCGTAAACAGGAGCAACCCGTCCAGGGAGTCTATCGGGTCGGGAAACCGGGCGAAGCGGCCCAACGGGTCGTGAAAGACAGTTTCAAACAACCCAACGGCCTGGCCTTCTCGCCCGATGAAAAAATCCTGTATGTCGGGGACTCGGAAGCCGATTTCATCAACGCCTATGACGTTCAGCCCGACGGGTCGCTCACGAACGAACGCCGGTTCTGTACGGTCAAGAATCCTGACGGGATGAAGGTAGATCAGAAGGGACGTCTCTTCACCTCGTCCGCCGACGGGATTTCCGTCTTCCAGCCCGACGGGACGCTCATCGGCGCCATCCGATTCCCGCAGCAACCCGCCAATTGCGCCTTTGGCGGGCAAGACCTCAAGACCCTGTTTGTGACCGCCCGTACGGGCGTTTACAGTGTTCGGCTCAAAACGCCCGGCCTGCCGACGGGCAAACGCAATCCCTGATGGAAATTCAAAACAAGGAAGACTGTTTCAATGACCGAAATGTATGATATCGCGGTAGTCGGTTCCGGCCCGGGCGGGTACGTGGCCGCTCTCAAGGCCGCCCAACTGGGCGCCAAAACCGTCGTGATCGAGGCGTCGAAAGACCTCGGCGGTACCTGCCTGAACAACGGCTGTATCCCCTCCAAGGCGTTGCTGGCGTCGGCGGAACTACTGCACAACATCGCGGGCGCTTCGGCTTTCGGCGTTCTGGTAGAAGGGAAAGCCACCGCCGACTGGCCCGCGATCCAGAAACGCAAGGATCAGGTTCTGCGCCAGCTGCGCGCGGGCATTCGCAACCTGTTCACCAATCGCGGCGTAACGCTTATCAATGGCCAGGCGGTCCTGAGCGGGCCGGGACAGTTGACCGTCACGGGTACGTCGAGCAAGAACGCGGGTGAAACCCAGACGATTCAGGCGAAGAAGATCATTCTGGCCGTCGGGTCCGAACCCACTCGCATTCCCGGCTGGCCCGAGGATCGCGAACGGGTCTGTACCAGCGACGAGTCGCTGCACTGGAAAACATTGCCCGCCAGCCTGCTCATCGTGGGAGGGGGCGTGATCGGGTGCGAGTTCGCCTGTCTGCTTCAGACCATGGGGGTGCAGGTGACGGTGGTTGAACTGATGCCGCGTCTGTTGCCCGAAATGGATGAGCAGCTGGGGCCGGAATTGGGCAAGATCCTTTCGAAGCGCGGAATCAAAATTCTCACCGGAACCAGTGTGAACGAACTGACGCTGACGGAGTCGGGCTGCAAGGCCGTTCTTTCCAATGGGGACACCCTGGAAACGGAACGGGTCCTGGTCGCGGTGGGACGGCGTCCCAAAACGAAGGGGATCGGACTGGAAACCGTGGGGGTCCAACTCAGCCCGCGCGGTTTCGTTCAGGTCAACGACAAGATGGAGACCAATATTCCGGGAGTCTATTGCATCGGCGATGCCAACGGTCGCTGCCTGCTGGCCCATGCCGCTTCCGAGCAGGGCATGGTGGCGGTTGCGAATGCCCTGGGCCACGAGGCGCTTTACACGGCGCCGATCCCCGGGGCCGTGTACACGTTCCCGGAAATCGGGTCCGTCGGTCTGACCGAGCAGGCAGCCCGGGAACAGGGAATTCCGGTCTCGATCGGGAACTTCCCCATCGGGTACCTGGGCAAGGCAATGGCGACCGGCCACACTGCCGGTTTCACCAAGGTGTTGCGTCATCGCGAAACGGGAGCGCTGCTGGGCGTTCACATGCTGGGTCACACCGCCACGGAGTGTATCGGCGCGGCTGGAGCATTGCTCCACCAGAAAGCGACGGTCGAGGAAATGGCTCATGTGGTGATCGCGCACCCCTCGATCGGCGAATCGCTCAAGGAAGCCGCCGAGGACGCACTGGGCGCAGCCCTGCACCTGCCCCCTCGGAAAGTGCTGCGGCTCGAGGTTTGAGATCAGGTTGATGCCATATCCGCAAAGGGCCACCCCATGACGCGCATCTGGATCGCTACGTGTTTCTGGTTCATCTGGGCATCCAGTCTTTCCGCCCTTGAATTTACCGTGGCACCCAACGGAAACGACTCGAACGCAGGTTCGGTCGAACAGCCCTTTGCCACCCTGCAACGAGCCCGGCAGGAAGTTCGAAAACAGATTGCCTCCGGACTGAAAGAACACATTCAGGTCCAGATCCGCGAAGGGGTCTATTACCTGCCGGAGGGGCTTGTTTTCACTCCGGAAGATTCGGGGACAACCGAATGCGCCATCACCTGGGAAGCGTATCCCAATGAAAGTCCGGAACTCATCGGGGGAACTCTCATCAAGGAATGGCGTCCTTACAAGGAGGCCATTCTGGAGGCGGATATCCCGGAAGGTGTCAATCCCAACCAACTGTTCGAGAACGATCAACGGCTTCCCCTGGCGCGTTTTCCGAACGAGGGGTATCTGCGGGTGGAAGCCTCGGTTCCCGGACGCGAAAAACAGGTGTTTCAATATCGGGCCGAGGATCTCAATCCCGGTGTGTGGGATCTGACAGAGGGACAAGTCTTCAGTTGGCCTGAGAATGACTGGTCCTCGCAGAACCTGCCCCTGGCGGCGATCAACGCGCAGACTCGACAGATTGAACTGGCGAGTCCTGGAAGAAACATGAATCCGGGCAACCGTTTCTTTCTCCAGAATATTCTGGCACTCCTGGATCGTCAGGGAGAATGTCAGATCAATCTGAAGACCCGAAAAATCTATGCCTGGCCCCGTCAGGCGGGTACGTCTCCAGAATCCATGATCGCGGCATCGGCGAAGAATCTCATTTCGGTTCAAGGTCCGTGGGAAAAACCCGTCCGGAACCTCCACTTTGAAGGACTGCATCTGAATATATCGAGTGAAGATCTCTTACTCTTCTCAGGCGCGAAAAATTGTTCGGTCGTCTCATGCCTGATCGAAAACGGCGGCGGGTGCGGTGTTGCCGTGTATGGATACTCGCAGAAAATTCGGGTCGAGAACAACCTCATCCGGCAACACGGGTATCATGGCGTCAATATCGGAGGACCGGCCATCGGACAGCGGGACGTCAATCACGACAACACGGTCGAGAACAACCACATCCACCACTGCGGACGTCTGGCGGGGGACGGCTTCGGGATCGGAATCAACCAGAGCGGGAATAACCGGATTGTACACAATGACATCCACCACATGCCGCGCTATGGCACCTCGATCAGCAGCCTGCGTTTTCAGGCGTTGCGTCAGAAACTTCCACAGGTGACCTTTGAGAATCGGTTCGATTACCTGTATGCGCGCAAGAATCTGCTCGCGTACAATCACATCCACCAGGTCAATCAGGACAGTCAGGACACCGGCGCCATGCAGGCCTGGGGTTCTGGCCGCGACAACGTGCTCGACCACAACCTGATTCACGACACCGGCAACAAACAACTCGACCTACAGAGTGGAATCTACCTGGACGATGCCGCCGACTATTTCGCGATCACCAACAACATCATATATGGGGTAACCGGAACACACGGGAACCAGGCAATGTACATCAAGGGGATCGGCAATCGCATCGAAAACAACATCCTGATCGTGGATGGACACGCGCAATCGGCCATCCGTTCCTTCTTCATGGCCGACGAACGGTGCGATACGCATATCTACCGCCGCAACATCATTGCACTTCTGACACCCGAATCCGGAATCTATGACTTCAACAACTGGTCGGATGATCGTGTTGCGGAGTGCGACTGGAACCTCTACTTCAATCCGAATGGGGCCCTCAAAATGCTGGGGCAATCGCCGGGAGGACCAAGTTATGAAACCTGGCGGGCGGCGCTGGGTGGAAAATTCGACGCACACAGCGTTTCGGCTGATCCACTCTTTACGAATCCCGGTAAGCGGGATTACAGCCTTCGTCCGGATTCTCCCGCGTTGAAACTGGGTTTCAAACCGATCGAAACACGCGAGATCGGTCTGACATCCACGTTTCCGAAACGTTTCCAAGCAGAACCTGACTATATTGAGGCACAAACCACCCTGGGACGTATTACGGAAGAACTTCATTGAACCCATAACGTAATTTCATGACAAGGAATAGATCCTATGGAACAAACACTTGAAAATGCTCTGAACAATCTGAAAAATCTGGGGACACCTGAGAGAATCCGGATCATGGCCACGCAGGGCGTAAAACCCGCCAAACGGCCGCGTCTGAATGCGCACATCCACCTGCCCCCCAACTTTTCGGCCTTTGAGACGGTGGATCAGGTACTGACGCTCGCTGCGGAGCAGAAAATCGGCGTACTCGGGGTCAGCAACTATTACGACTTCGGCGCCTACGGACCGTTTGCCGCAGGGGCGCAAAAGGCGGGGATATTTCCGATTTTCGGACTCGAAATCATCTGCCTGATTGATGACCTCGTCCGGTCGGGTGTCCGGATCAACGATCCGGGCAATCCGGGCAAATACTACTTCTGCGGCAAGGCGATTTCACGCCTGGCGCCGATGAGCGGCCGTGCACAGGAAATCATCCGGAAAATCCGGACGAACGACGCTGACCGCATGCGGAAGGTCGCGGCGGCTCTGGGCAAGGTCTTCGAAAAAAATGGGGTTGCGGTTTCTCTTTCGTCGGACGACATCATTGACCGCATCGTGCGTCGCCACGGTAGTCCCCGCGAGTCGGTGACACTCCAGGAACGCCACGCCGCGCAGGCTTATCAGGAAGTCCTGTTCGAAAAGGTCCCGGAAACAGAACGTCCCGCCCTCCTTCAGAAGATTCTCGGTTCGGCCTGTCCCCAGAATCCGAACAACGCCGTTGCCGTTCAGAATGCCATCCGTTCCGCCCTGATGAAGGCGGGGAAGGCGGCGTTTGTCGAAGAGAGTTTCGTGACCTTCGAAGAAGCGCGCGAACTCATCCTCGAACTGGGCGGGGTGCCCTGCTATCCCACCCTGGCCGACGGCGCCTCACCGGTCTGTGAGTACGAAACTCCCGCGCAACACCTGGCCGAGACCCTGCAGGCCTCCGGTATTCACGCGGCGGAGTTCATTCCGATCCGTAACAGCGCCGAAACCCTCACCGAGTATGTCACCACGCTGCGCCGGGCCGGGCTGGTGGTGACGGCGGGAACCGAGCACAACACACTGGACCTGATTCCCATCGAGCCCACCTGCCTCAAGAACGTCCCGGTTCCCGAACCGGTTCAGGCGATTTTCTGGGAAGGCGCGTGCGTGATGGCCGCGCACCAGTTCCTGACGTTGCAGGGGGAATGCGGATACGTGGACGCGCAGGGACGACCCAATCCGGCCTACGCCAGCGCGGATGAACGGATTTGCGGTCTGGCGGCGATAGGGGCCGCCGTGATCCGGCAATATCAGGATGTGTGCGCAGGAAAATAACCGGACACGGCGTCTATCAGGAAAGACGCAACCTGCAAATTGACAGTCCGCAGGTAAAAATAAAAGCCACTTGAAACAGGAACGAAAGCATGATTGACAAGACCCTTCTGATCAACACCATCGCCCCGGCTCTGCGCGCGCTTCTGGCCGGAGAGGGACAGGCGTTTCCCATGATCCGTTTTGAGGAAACCACGCATCCCGACGCGCTTCATTTCGATCCGCAGGCGTGCGAATCGCCGGATCAGGCGATCAGCGCATTGCGCCGGGCCCTTGAGTCCGCGGTCGTCGCGCCGAAGAGTGTGGTTGTCCCCCAATTGGGGACGTTCCATCTTGAACTACCGCCCGCAACCCAGGGCCGAGCCGCGGGAAAGATTGCCCTCGTGACCGGAGCGGCTCAGGGGTTCGGCCTCGAGATCGCCCGGGACCTGGCGTCCCAGGGCGCCTGTGTGGCGTTTGCGGATCTCAACCTGACGGGCGCACAGGAAGCGGCCGCGCGTATCAACAGCGAACAGGGAGCCAACCGCGCCATCGGACTTTCGATCAACGTGACCGACGCTGCGTCGGTCGCAGCCGCCTTCCATCAGGTGGTGCGCACGTGGGGAGGATTCGACCTGCTGGTTTCCAACGCGGGGGTCCTGAAGGCGGGCAGCGTGAAAACCCTGCCGGAGAAAGATTTCGACTTTGTCACGACGGTCAACTACAAGGGGTATTTCCTCTGCGTCCAGGCCGCCTCGCCCATTCTGGCAATCCAACATCAGATCCGTCCCGATTACCGCAGCGACATCATCCAGATCAACAGCAAGTCAGGTCTGGTGGGTTCCAACCGCAACGGGGCTTACGCCGGGAGCAAATTCGGCGGGATCGGCCTGACCCAGTCGTTCGCGCTGGAACTGGTGGAAGACGGCATCAAGGTCAACTCCATCTGTCCCGGAAACTTTTTCGACGGGCCTCTCTGGTCCGACCCGCAGAACGGGTTGTTCGCCCAGTACCTGCGGACGGGAAAAGTTCCCGGCGCCACTTCGATCGCGGATGTCAAACGGTTCTACGAGGCCAAGGTGCCCATGGGACGCGGTTGTACCACGCCGGACGTCATGAAAGCGGTCTATTATCTGATGGAACAACAGTACGAAACCGGGCAGGCTGTCCCCGTTACGGGCGGCCAGACCATGCTGAGCTGAATCGCGTCATCATTACAGGAGGAATGTCTCATGTCCAACACGACTCAATTGCCGGAAACCCAATACGCCGTTCAACTGGTCGGCCCGAGTCAGCTCCGGCTCAACCGGGAAAAGGAAGTGTTCCGTCCCACCGGTTACCAGATTCTGGGAAAAGTTGAAGCCACCGGCCTTTGTTTTTCCGATCTGAAACTGCTCAAGCAGTTTCAGGACCACCCCCGGAAAGCCCCGGTCATTTCGGGAATGGACCTCCAGGAG
>Ga0116170_10006643_pt1 | contig 10092 bp, 4 predicted proteins | sample AD_JPNHW1_MetaG_FD_89797 | JGI IMG/M metagenome (GOLD analysis project Ga0116170, IMG submission 89797) | Active sludge microbial communities of municipal wastewater-treating anaerobic digesters from Japan - AD_JPNHW1_MetaG | ecosystem: Engineered > Bioreactor > Anaerobic > Digestate | place...
AGCTCCCACGATCCGTCTGTGCTGCCATCGTCAATTAAAATAACTTCGTAAGAAAAGTTATTGGCCGCCATTACACGACCAATCCACGATGTAAGTTCCGGAAGCGACTCAACTTCGTTATATAAAGGCACAACTACCGATATGTCCATTTTCTGTTATTCTTCGTTTTTTACTTCTTCCATGGCTTCGTCGAAGTCATCCTCTCCTTTAACATTCTTTTTTACAATGGCTGAGCTAATAAGCGACATAATTGCGCCGCCAATCAACCCACCTTCAAGGCTCGAAACCAAAGTCTCAATTGGCGTCGGAATTCCTCTCTGTTCAAATTTGGCCATTTGGGCATCTATTTGATCTTGAGAAAGACCGCTGCTAGATAGCATCTGATAGGTTTTATCCTGAATCATTGTCATTATTCGGTGCATATAATCAGGATCGATGAATTTATTTTGAATGTAGCTGTAAATAGCAGTAATCGCCGACGAAAATACAACCAACATCACCCCAAAGGAAAAAGCCTGTCCAAATGTGATCTTGCCGTCGAAAATGTTATCCCGGTATTTTTTAGTGAAGAAAACCAAGAGGAAGGCAAGTAAAACGAGGTTGAAAACACCAATAAAAGCTGAGCCAAACAAGCCCAGATGTTCCAGCATACTTGTTGCCCATATTACTATAGACCATACAATATTAATTCCGGCCAGGTAAAGGCCATACGTCATTGTCAGTTTTAGTCTGGCGTTTGGTTGTTGTTCCATGATTTTTTGTTGAAAGTGTTAAACAAATATATCTGATTTTATTGATCGGCGAGTCAGATCGCTCAAATTAATGGTTCGAAAATAAATTCGCAAAAAAAATCGGTCAATACTAAATTGATCGTGAAAGGATTAGTATTTGTCGCGGAAAAAAAATTACACCGGGCATTTGTTTTCATTTGGAGCGAAGTCTTTTTTTTCTACTTTTGCGCCGGGTAAGTCCAATACGACCAGCTCCTGCTGAATTCCCCCAGGGTCGGAAGGCAGCAAGGGTAGGCGGTTGAGCGGTGCGATGTTGGTAGCTTACCCACCTGCCGAATTAGCTCAGTTGGCCAGAGCACGTGATTTGTAATCTCGGGGTCCACAGTTCGAATCTGTGATTCGGCTCATAAATGAAGGTTGGAAGATTAGAGTCTTGAAGGTTTGAATAAAAGCGGCCTTCTTTTTTTAAATTCTGATATTCCAATATTCACGATTCTAAAATTATTGTTTGGGGAGATACCAAAGTGGCCAACTGGGGCTGACTGTAACTCAGCTGACGTACGTCTTCGTAGGTTCGAATCCTGCTCTCCCCACAAAATAGAATATTGGAATGACTGAATGGCGAGTTTTAGAATAATTCTGAAATTCAAGATTTGAAATTCTGATCTTCTCATGCGGGAGTAGCTCAGTCGATAGAGCATTAGCCTTCCAAGCTAAGGGTCGCGAGTTTGAATCTCGTCTCCCGCTCAAAAATTTAAAGCATCAGGAAACTGGTGCTTTTTTATTGATATTGTATTTTAAAGCGGGCATAAGCTGGGTCAATTAGCCTTCCAAGCTAAGGGTTGCGAGTTTCCTGCCCGACTTGCGTCATTCAGGCGGGGAATCTCGTCTCCCGCTCAAAACAATAAAAGCGATCAGATATGATCGCTTTTATTGTTTTAGAAAAACTGTTTCCATGCTTTAGTTTTTTATCTTCCACCATATCAAAAATCCGGTGACCGGCAGGCTTGCAACCAGTAAACCAATAAGGAATACAATGATCTTGCCGGGCAAACCACCAATGGCACCAACGTGAATGTCGTAGTTCATTCGCAGTAATTTGTCGGCAAAACCTGCATCTTTTAACTTTCCGTAAATGTGGTTTACCTCAATTTCTTTCAGCGTATATTGGTCGAAATAGCGGTAATCGGTTTTCCAGTACGTTCCGGCATTGGCATTTGCGTTGGCCATGATCGACGATTTATCGTTTTCCGGCGGGTGTACTTCAATGCTTTTTGCTTGCGGATATTCGCGCTGCATCATCACCCAAACACTATCGAGAGGTGAAGTAATAGCAATCTGTTCGCCAGACTTAATCGATCCGGGATCGGCATATTCCAGCGATTTCTTTCCTCCGGCAGTTTTATGCAGTCCGTTGGCAAACCATTGAAATCCCCATACGAGCCCGGTAAATGCCAGAATCAATGCAAGCAGGCAAACGTAAAATCCAAGGATATTGTGTAAATCGAAGATCTTCTTTTTCCAATGCGTGTTGGCGTTCCATGAAAACGACATATTCTTCCGGATATACTTTTTGTTGCCCGGGAACCACAAAATCAATCCCGAAATAAGGATGACCACAAAAATAAGCGTTGAAGTGGCCACTACCGGTTGCCCGATTTTCGGTGGTAACCACAAGTAAAAATGGCCGTCGAGAATGAAATGGAAAAATCCGGTTTCGTTGTCGCGCACTTTCAGTACTTGCCCGCTATATGGATTCAGGAATACAGAATAATAGTAATGCTCTTCGAAGTTGTAAAAAATGGCTTCGGCAGCTTTGCCTTTTTCGTGATATTTCACCGAATGCAACAACTTCCCCGGAAGTTCGTTTTGCGCAATTACCCGCAATTTCGAAGGCGGCAACATCGGCTTGTCTTCCCGAACAACATTTCGGTAAGGCTGGCTCAATTGCTGTATTTTTTCCTGAAAAGCATACAGGCAGCCGGTAACGGCAATTACAAACACCAGCAGCCCGGTTGGGATACCGAGCCACAGGTGTATTTTTCCTATGATTTGTCTGCTGTTCATGTGCATTAAAATTTGTAGTTGATTGTGAGGCGGAAATTGCGGTAAGCTTCGGCCTGCCAGTAGTAGAAATTACTCCACGAGTAAAACGCTCCTGAATAAAGGTATTTGCTCAGGATGTTATTAACATTCATTGAAACGCCGAACTTGTTGAATTGATAGGAGATAGCGCCATCGACACGGGTGTAATCGGGCATCATTTGCGACGAGTTGTCGTAAGCGCCGTACCAATTGGAGCGGTCGCCGGCGTATTGCACCCCGCACGACAAGCCCAGACCTTTTGCTGCACCCTCCTGAAAACGATAGCTCAGCCAGGCATTGGCAATGTTTTTGGATGTCCCCGGAATTTGCACACCTACCTGTTTCGGATCTGTGTCTTTGGTTATCTGGCCATCGGTATAAGCATAGTTGAAGGTAAGGTCAAGTCCCTGGGTAATTTGTCCGCGAAGGTCGAATTCGATGCCGCGGGTGCGGGTTTGCCCCAACTGTTTCGAGAAATACTGATGTTCGGGGTCAGCAGTCAGCACATTGTTTTTGGTTATCTGGTATGCTGCCAGTGAGGCCGTCCACAAGCCATCGAGCCATTCTTTTTTCAATCCGAGCTCCAGGTTTTCGCCGGTGATTGGATCGAAGCTTCGACCTCCAAAATCGGAACCTGCCTGAGGAACAAAAGCTTCGTCGTAAACGGCATACGTGCTGGTGTTTTTGTTGATCGAGTAGCTCAGCCCAACGCGCGGTGTTACTTTTTCAGCCTTTCCCAATCCTGAATACGGATCGGAATCGCGGGCTGTGGTGTACCTTCCAGCCAAAGTCAGGCGAAGCTTATCATTCAGGAAACGAAGTTCGTCCTGCACATAAAGCGCCGAATATTTGTTGGAATAATACACTCCGCGTTCGCGAATGCCCAAACTTCGGTTGTAAACCGGGTAGCTTGATGCAGGAACTGTTCCGTAAACCGGTTTGTAAATATTGAAGCCGGAACTTCCAACCACGGCGCCGCTTTGCGACCAGTCGTGGTAGAATGTTTTATCGCCCATGTCAATCCCGGCGAGGAAGCGATGACCAACTGTTCCGGTTTTAAAATCGCCATTCAGGAAAAACTGACCTACTTTGATCAAGCCCAACACATCCCAGTTGGAGAGGCCGCGACGAAGCGTGTCTCCGTTTGCTGAAAACCCGGTGGGCCACAGCGACTGCCCAACCTGTTCGTATTTCATAAATGCAACCTGCCCTGTAAATTTCCAATGATCGTTAATGCTGTGCGCCAGTGTCAGAAACAAGCTTTGGTCGTTGATGTTTGTTGGCGCCATATTTGGCTCAGCAGTGGTAAATTCAACCGGCAAATCGGCCATTTTTTTTGCTGAAAACGAATAGTTGGAGCCAATAACCGACATTTGGTTAAACTGGTAAGTGTATTCGGCAGTTAGCGAGGTATTGGGCGAAAACTGGAATTTAAGTACCGGCGCAATCGACGCACGGTTGTTGTATTCGTAGTCGCGGTGCGAGCCTTTCATTTGTCCCATCAGGTTAAGTCGATAAAGCACTTTGGCATCTTTGGTAAGTTTCCCATCAAAATCGAGTGTCGAGCGATACGTGTCGAAACTGCCGATGGTCATGGTGGCCTCACCTTTGGTGATTCCGGTTGGCTTTTTGGTCACCACATTGTAAAAGCCGCTGGGTTCGCCGTTAGCCATCATAAATCCGGCCGGACCTTTCACAAATTCGATGCGTTCTACCATACTCATGTCTTCGGTAAGCGGACCCCAGGTCGATTGCACATTCATGCCATTGCGGAAACCTGCAATCTGCGATCCGCGCATATTAATCTGGGCATAATTGTCCCAATGCTCCACACGCTGTGCTCCGCTCACATTACGGGTAATGCCTTCGAGCATGTCAAAAATCTGCTGATCCTGAATCACCTGTTTGGTGACCACCTGAATGTTCTGCGGAACTTCGAGCAGAGGCGTTTTCAGGCGCAACGAAACCGAAGGGTAATCGGTGACATATTTGCTGGGGTTGGCCACTACCACAACTTCTTTCAGTTCCTCGCTGTTTTCGTCGAGTACAAAATCGGCAGTAGTGGTTTTTCCCGATTTAACTGTTACCTGTTTGTTTTGGGTCGTCAGGCCAACCAGGCTTGCCCTGAGGGTATAAGTTCCGGCCTTTACATTTTTTAATTCGTAATTGCCGTTTGCATCCACGACGCAACCCTTATTTGTTCCAACAAGAATGATGTTGACGAATTCGGCGGCATTGCCATCCGAAGCAGTTGCTTTTCCGGCAACTGATCCGGATTGGGCATAAAGTACGCTGGTGAGTATGCTAAATAAAATTCCGAGTATAAATTTTTGTTGTGCCATAGTTTGATTTTTAATACGGCACAAAAATGGCGGAGAGAAAAAGACTTTGAAATCCCTAAATGTGGGGATTTTCCATTGGCAATATTCTCTCTCTTATTTGGATTTACTTTTTTCGATTGATTGTAAGTAATTGCTATTTAGAATTTTATTTGTGTACTTGAGAAAGCTGTGTTTTTATCTTTTAGATTAATAGCCTAGCGTTTTTCCTTTTTCAACAGCTGGAATGCCATATTTCATCCAAAGCGGCATGGGTGCGTCTTTCAGGTAATGGTCGAAAAATTGTTTCATTCGGATGGTCAGATCCATCCGGTTGGCCCAGCTTTCGGCTTTCAGGTTATGCTCTTCGTTATTGTATGTTAGCATCCAAACCGGTTTGTTTAGTCGGCGCATCGCTGTAAACAACTCAATTCCCTGGTACCAGGGCACAGCTCCGTCGTTGTCGTTGTGCGTAATTAACAGGGGCGTTGTTATTTGCGGTACATAAAAAAGCGGCGAATTTTCGATGTAGTTCAGTGGTTTTTCCCAAAGTGTACCTCCAATGCGGCTTTGCGATACTTCGTACTGAAACTCGCGCGAGACGCCCGATTCCCAGCGAATTCCACCATAAGCGCTGGTCATGTTGCTAACAGGCGCGCCAGCTCCGGCAGCGGCAAACATGTTGGTTTGAGTTATAAGGTAAGCCGTTTGGTAGCCGCCCCAGCTTTGGCCCTGAACACCAATTTTTTTGCGGTCGATAAACGGAAACATGCTGCTCACAAACTGTGTTCCGCTAATAATAGCGTCGAAGGCAGAGCGACCAGGGAACCCATCTTCGTAAGTAATATCAGGAATAAAAACAATGTACCCATTGCTGGTGTAAAATGTCCGGTTGACAGTAGAACGGGTAGGAGATGGCTGTGTGTACGCATTCAGATAATCAGCATTTCGCTCATAGAAATACACGATCATCGGGTACTTCTTCTCAGGATCGATATTGTCCGGATAATAGAGTAATCCTTCCAATGGCTTTCCTGAAAACGAATTCCAGTGAACCAAGCGAACTCCAGGCCAAACGAACTGGTTTTGTTGTGGATTTGCATCTGATAATTTATGCTTGTGGTCAAAATTTAATGAACTGACCCAAACATTCGGTGATTCGCTTACATCTTCCCGCGTCCAGATTAAAACGTCGGCATTCTTTGCTTTCGCCAGTCCGGAGAAGGTTTCGTCTTCCATCAAAAGCAATTTGGGCTCAGCAAAATTCTTTAAATCGGCCTGAAAATATCCGGCAGACTTGTTTCTTTCGTCGAAAGCGCTCACGATAGCTGGTTTGTTTGTGTCGATGGTTTCTTCGTCCGGATCGAGTTTCTGGTAGCGGAAACGCAGCGAGTTTTTGCGACCATATCCACGGGTTGCGCTAACCGGTACTTTATTTCCTTCCAGATCGAACCGCCAGATGTCATACCGGTCGTATATGAAAATATATTTGTCGTTTTCCGACCAGCCTGCAATTCCGTAAAGAGCTGGTTCGCCCGGCATATCCCAACGCTCGTCGGTGAACGAAACATTCAGTTGTTTGGTTAGTTTTACAGGTTCAGGCTTGTCGGCATTGGTCGGGCAGGAATAATATGCCGAGTCAGCCTGATTGTACCAAACTAAAAAACTCCCGGCGGGAGAGAGCCATACTGAACTTTTGTTCTTAATGACTGATCGTTTGACGCCTGTTTCAAGGTCGATGAGATAATAATCGGCATTGGATTTACCGGTCCATGAAGATGCCAGCTTGTATGGCGTTTGATCAATACCCAGAGCAAAATGCCCGTTTCCTTTCTGAATGGTGCGGATATCTTTTACCTCGGGATCGGCCAATTGACTGAATTTTTCTTTGTCAACCACGAAAACGGCTTTATAGCTGCGTTTTTTCTCTTTGTCGAGGTTCACTTTCTGCTCTGGCTGCAACTCCCGGTCTTTGTATGTCCACACATCCAGCACCGGTTTCTCGTCGTCAAGAAGCGTGTCTTTAGGCTCAACTTGAGGTATTTTATTTGTTCCGAAGAAAAGGTGCATTCCGTTGTCGGAGAAGGAAATATCTCCAAATTCGCTCACTGCCCAGCCTACCGGAAGTCCCTGCATGGCCGGTAAAACAACCGCATGTGGTTCGGTTGCCGAGGTAGAGCCATAATACAAACTGTAGGTTTTCACTTTTGCCGTGTCGTTCGAGAAAACAAAACCCAGTCGGCTTCCCTGTGGATCAGTAGTGATCTTTTTAGCGGTTCCCTGCCGGTCAAAAATAACTCTGGATTGGAATGTTTTCGTATCAAAAACCAGCACTTCAGACCTGTCGAGCGAATCTTTTGTTTGCCTTATAAATGCGATATTCTGACCTTTTTGCGAGTAGAAAAATTCGGATATATTCTGAAAGCAAAGTGTATCTCCGGTTGCTGAATTAAAAAGAACCAGCTGACTCTTCTCATCTTGATTTTCCGTTTTTTTTGTTTTTGATGCACTTTTTTTCCCGGAATCTCCTTCTTTATCCGTTTTCTTTTTATCCTTTTTCATATCCGTTAAAAAGGCCACCCATGTTGCATTTTCTTTCGGAAGCGAGTACTGTTTCAGATTTGGATATTTATAGATTTTGTGTTGCCTGAAGACAAAAATCCCGATACTGTCTTTGGGCATCTGTTCTTTTTTTAGCTTTTTCTTTTTTGCAGCTCGAATAGAATCTACAGGCTGCTTTATTTTATACACGATAAAGTCTGATTCTGAAGAAAAACTGGCACCATATCCACGGGGAAGAACATCCTCTTTTTTCCCTTCGGCTAGCTTTACAATCAACACGCCATTGCCTTTCTGTGGGTTTACTTCGTATGAAACATACCTTCCATCGCCGGAAACAATAGGGTTGTTTATAACTTTCCAGTTTGCAAAGTCGTTGGTTGTCAGAGGTTTTTTGTTTGCTACCTGTGCATTTACTCCCGTTAAAATCCCAATACAGAAAAGTAGCAACAATGAGAAGAATGATTTCATATCGAACTTATGGTTATTTGTTTTTAATGTTGGGTTTTTGGTTTGCCCAAAAGTAATGCTTACTCAACATTAAACAATTGAAAAAGCTTTTACCATTAAGCGAAATGAAAGATTTTCTACAAAAAGTTATATAATTAAAAAGGCAACCATTTCCGATTGCCTTTTCTGATGTTTTATTGATTCTTCATTTTTTCAGTTTCAATTTGTTTTGTGATTTATAACCGGAAGGTAATTCGAAGTTAATAGGTATCTGGTATTCAACATCTACATTTTGTCCCCGTTGAACCCCAGGCGTCCATTTTGGCATCGACCTGATAATTCGCACTGCTTCCTGATTCAGCGATGGATCACTATTCCCGTTTACTTTAACATCCTCAATGCTGCCTGTTTTTGAAACTACAAAACCCACCATTACTTGCCCGCTAATCCCGTTTTCAAGAGCAATTTTGGGATATTGCAGATTTACTCTTACGTATTCTTTCAGAGCAGCAAGCCCACCCGGAAATTCCGGCATTTGTTCAACTACCACAAATACTTCCTTTTCCTTTTTTAGGGTGATTTCTAAAACTCCGTCTTTGCCGTTTTCTCCGTATTTTTTTATTGCCATGTCGCCTTTCAAAACATTGATAGATTCAATGGTTTCCGGCTTAATATCATCCATCTTTTTTGCTGAAATAACCCCATCGATAACGATTAACGGATTTTTGTCATTGCCGTTGCTGCGAATAGTTACAGCCGAATTTTTGTTTTTTGAGGTTATAACAATCACACCGTTTTTGCCCTTTTCACCATATAATGCAGTTGCTGATTCGTTTTTTAGAACTTCAACAGAAGCAATGTTCTTAGGCGATAAATCATCGAATGACGGAGCTCTGTCCAAAACTTTTCCATCCAGAATATAAAGTGGCTGATTATTTTGTAAAGCCGATTTAGTAGCAATTTCAATTACCCCTTCTTTTCCTTTTTCTCCGTATTTTTCAATGGCTTGTTCATCTTTCCAAACGCTCATCGATTGAATGGTATTGGGATCAATGTCTTCCACTTTTTTATCTTTGGAAATGACGCCATCAATGACCAGTAACGGTTGTTTCCCGTCTTTACTTTTGATATTTAATGTTTGAGGTTCTTTAATTGTCACATCTCCCTCATTTTTAGCCTCAACTTCTTTTGCCGAGAATTCAACTGCCGGTGATTTTTTCAAGGTGATAAGAACCACTCCGTTTTTGCCTTTCTCTCCGTATTTGTCAGTGAATTCCTTTTTCCGAAGAACGCTGATCCTTTCTATTTGATCAGGTTTAATCTTCTTAAAATCTTCTTCTGAAATTTCTTTTCCGTCAACAAAAGTGAGAACTGGCCCCGAGGTTCTAAAAATTTCAGAATCGGAGGGCTTATTTCCAACTTCCTCAATTCCAATGACGGCCCGCTTCATAGTAATAACCATTTCTTTCTCGAAGTTGGGCTTTACTTTTTGAGTTTGAAATCCCACAAACGAAAAAACAATGGGAGAATCGTCAACCGCCTTTAACTCAAAGTTTCCATTTTCATCCGGCATTGTACCAATTGTAGTTCCAGATATGATTATCGAGGTTCCTCTGAGAGGTTTGCCTTGCTCGTTTATAACTGTTCCTTTTACGACTTTTTCCTGAGAGAAATTAGTCGGATTTGTTTTGTTTTCAGTTTGACTTTGAGACAGATTATCCTTTTGTTCCGGATTAGCCTGAACGAACTTATATTCGGGCGCGGCAAAAGCATAGAAAACTCCCGCGATTAAAGGCAGCACCAGCAAAAGTTTAAGTTTCCTGAAAGGTGAATATGTTATCTGTTTCATCATGTTAAATCTCTTTTTATTGATTGAATAATTGAACGAATTGGCCAGCGAAATCACCGGTACTCCGAACATTTGGTTGAGTAGTGCTGCACGGTAAATG
>Ga0116170_10006644_pt1 | contig 10091 bp, 6 predicted proteins | sample AD_JPNHW1_MetaG_FD_89797 | JGI IMG/M metagenome (GOLD analysis project Ga0116170, IMG submission 89797) | Active sludge microbial communities of municipal wastewater-treating anaerobic digesters from Japan - AD_JPNHW1_MetaG | ecosystem: Engineered > Bioreactor > Anaerobic > Digestate | place...
AACGACGCCGCCAACTACCTGCTCGCCGGCATCCACGGCCTGCCGGCCGCCGAAGTGGACGCCCGCCTGATCGAGCGGATCAAGGTCGAGCTCAGCCACGTCCCCGCGTTCAACGAGGACATCAACACCGTGACCGGCATGCCCCACGGACACATCCTCTACTCGTGGAATTCGGGCTACTTCTGGCTCCGCAGCGAAATCCGCCGCAGGCTCGGACAGACCGGCCCCGATCCGGTGGGCGCGGCCATCGACGCCTATCTGGGCGTCGTACGAGAAAACGGCGCCCTGCGGCTGGAGCCCGGAAGCGTCAAAAAGGACGCAAAATAGCCGGACTTTCCGCCTTTGAAATCCGCACGCATGACAGGTTCGCCTATGAAAAAACCGACCATCGTCTGGGGCGTCTTAGGAACCCTTCTGCTCGGCACGGCCGCCTGCGTGGCGGAAAAATCGTCCGCCGCAAAGCCCCTCCGAACGGATGCGTGGTACCGCGATTCGGCCGTGAACATCCACTTCGACAACCACTCCACGCTGCTCGGCCAAAGCATTCCGCCAAACGAGCTGGCGGCGCTGTTTGCCGACGTGCCCGTCGCGATGCTTCAAGTCTCCGGCCAGAGCAACGGGCATGCGACCTATCCGACGCTCGTCGGCACCAACAATCCCGCCGCGCACGGCTACGACACGCTCGGCGCGTTCAAGGCGTTCACCCAGCGGCAGGGCAAAAAGCTCTGCGTCTACATGTCCGTCGATCGCCGACCTCTGGACATCAAGGACCATCCGCCGTGGGCCGCCATCGACGCGGACGGAAAACCTTCGATCAACGGCGAACCCATCGTGTGCCAGCGCCCGCACCGCGACGGCGGCGGCTATCTCACCGAGCGGTTCATTCCGCAGATCCGCGAGATCGTCCGCCTTTACGACCCCGAGGGCTTCTGGTTCGACGGCGACTACGTTCTGCCCCGCCCCTGCTGGTGCCCGCGCTGCCTCGCGGACTGGAAAGCCGACACGGGGTTGGAGGCTCCGCGCCGTGCGGACGATCCCAACTGGAAACGCTGGATCGAGTGGCACCAAGCCGGTTACCGCGCCTACCTCCGCGCCGTGGCGGACGCCATTCACGCGGCCAGCCCCAAAGCGCTCTACACCAGCAACTGGTCATGGGCGTGGACGCCCGAGCCCGCTCCCGATTTCGCCGACACGCTCAGCGGCGACGCCTGGGACATCCGGCAAGTGCACTCCGTGCTTCAGCGCTGGGGCGCACAGAAGAAGCCCTTCGACATCATGAGCTACTGCACGCCCGGCGCGCGCTCGATGGCAGGCGTCCAAGCGCCCTACCGCTACTCGCTCCAGCGCACATTGCAGGAGGGCGCGCTCACGATGGGTGCGGGCGGCAACTGGTTCCTGTGGGGCTTCGACGGCGACCAGATTCCGACCAACGGAGTTCAGCTCGTCCGCTCCTGCGCCCAATACATCCGCGCCCGTCAACCCGCCCTCGGCCCCTCCGAGTCGCTCGCCTCCATCGCCGTGCTCGACAGCGAAACCGCGTGGCAGGCCGGCGGCGAGTCGGGCGTCGATAGCCGCGTTCACCGCCTCGCCCGGAATCTGGCCGAAGCCCGCTACCTCACCGACATCGTCAACGAACAGACCTTCGGCGAAACCGGCGACCGCTACGCCGTGGTGATCGTGCCGGAGCACCGCAGCGTGGCACCCGAAACCTTCGCGCGCCTCCGCGCCTTTGTCGAAAAAGGCGGCGCGCTGGTTCTCAGCGGCGCGGCCCTCCGGGGAACCGGCGACGAACCGCCCGCCGTAGCCTCGCTGCTCGGCCTGACGCGCACGCCGCCCGCGGAAGAGCGACCGGCGCGGCTGACGCTCGGCAAACAAAGTTGGGTGGTGACCGGCGTGTGGCAGAGCAAACCCGACACGGCCAAGGTCGCGCTGGCGGCCACCGACGGGCGGCCGCTCGCGTGTGTGCAGTCCATAGGCAAAGGCCGTGTCGTCTATCTGGCATCGGGCGATGTGCGCTACCCGGACGACGGGCTGATGGCCGCCGTGCTCGGCGCAGTCGGACGCGGCCCCTCTTACCGCGTAGAGTGCGCTGGGAACAATGCCGCCGTACTCTGCTCGCTGCGCCGCAAACCCGGGCAAACCGTGCTGCACGTCATGGACTTGAGCGCCCGCGTGAACGGTGCGCTGGCCGATATCGACACGCCCAACTACACGGATCTCAATCCGGCGCTCCACAACCTCCGCGTGACATTGCCCCTGCCCGCTGTGCCCCGGCGCGTCCGCGCCGTCCCAGATGGCACGCGGGTGAAGAGCGAATACCGCGACGGACTGTTCAGCGCACAGATCGAGTCGCTGCAGACACACGCGGCGCTGGTTCTCGACGGCGATGTCGCTGCACCGTTGGCCGCGCTCCCTCCAGAGGTGCACGAGGCAACCGACGCCTTTCACCCGCCCGATACTCGGACGGGCCTGCTGTTTTCGGACGGCCTTGAACATGCAAAGCCAGACTCCGAACCCACCGCGCCGTGGAAAGCCGAGTGCCAAGGTGAGGCGCGGGTCGTCGTCACAACGGAAACCGCCTCCGAAGGAAAACAGGCTCTGAAATTCATGGATGCGGAAGGTTCCAGCTTCTTTCCCTTCCTGCACCGCTCGATCGCGCCCATGCGCAGCGGCACGGGGCGCTGGTCGTTCGACTTGAAGATTCCCCGCGGCGTAGAGTGCGTGATCGAAGCCCGCTACGAAGGCAAAGGCCCGGGACCCAGTCTGCACGTGACGGCGGACGGCGTTCTGCACGCGTCCGGCAAAGCCGTGACCACGCTGGCCGCCGATGCGTGGCAGCACGTCGGTGTCGTTTTCAACCTCGACGCCGATTCACCGTCGTACGCGCTCACGGTATCGGCGCCCGGCACTGCGCCCCAGACGTTCGAGAACCTGGCCTTCGCCACGCCGTGGTTCTTCCTCTGCGACAGCTTCTATTTCATCGGCTCAGGCGAAAAGCCCGGCTGCTTCTTCGTCGACAACGTCGCGTTCGAGCGAATCACACATTGACTCCGCAGTGGCGTTGAAAACACGCCAACTCGGCGACTACCAGTCAAAACAAGGCGCTCGCCCTTTCGTGGACTTTTGCGTAGACTGTTCTTTTAAAGTCAGCGCTTTAGAAGGAATTCACATGCATACACGCATGAAACTGAAAACCCTCAAGCGAATCATCCGTTGCCTATGAGTCACAATACATCCATCCGCTTAGCATTATCATGGGGCGCGTGCGCATGGCTGGCCTGCGCGCAATCCAATGAGTCCGAAACGTTCAGCGAAACCACGCCGCCGCCCGGCGTGGTCAAGGGTTTCATTAAAGCGGGGGAACGTCGCGGAGCCGTGATTGTCGGCGGCAAAACGGTTTACTCAAACGACGTCTTTACCGTCACAACACGCGGACACAAGGTGGTGTGGAAGGTCCTCGAAGTCTCGGACAAAGTTGCCCGTTTTGCGCGCGAGCCATCAGAGTCCTTAAATCATCCCGCTCCCTCGCCTGACTGTGCGTCCAACTTCGGCGAACTGGCCATGCTGCTTGAGAAAGGTGCCCAATCTTACAAGTCCGCTTCGACTCGTGCGCTCAAAGATCAAGTGCTGGCTGAAACCCGTGAACGCGCAAACGCTTGGTGTTCCAGCAATCGTACGCTGTGCGTTACGGGGACGCTTTCGGATTTAACCGCGAACGACGGCAATACGGCCCTGTTGCGGCTGATGAACGTCGATTGCGGGCCTTTCTCCGCGATCCGAAACCCCGGTCTCTTCATCAATCGGCCGTTTCAATTCATCGTGCCGATGACAAGAGAGCAGACGCTTTCTTACAAAGCCGGCTATGCCGTCGTTCTCACAGGGTGCCCGGCCTTTCACCCCGGAGAGGGTCTGCTCACTGTCAACGGCTTAATTCTGAAACCGACCGTCACGTGTTTCCTGATGCCAGTCGATATTTCATGCGTCGGTGCGCTCACGGTGACCGACGTCAAATACGACATTTTCGATCCCAAAGCCGAGACCGTTCAAAAAAGATCGCCCTAAATTGTGCAGTTTCGTCAAGGCCGCAAAACACTTTGTCGGACACGCTTCATCCCACACTTCATCGGATACACTTAGTCCAACTGCTTAGTGCTTTTCGCCGCAGGCGGTTCTCGATTCAGAGGAACGACTCTGTGAGAGACGAAGTATCACCGTGTGCCCAACGACGACTGCGACGGCAACAACCGTCTGATTTTCGGGGAAGGCGTCCATTTCGAAACGTCGCTCATGCCTGAATGCGGCGGATGTGGCCGGCTCCGTCGCGCTGTACCGTCCGAGGATAATGCACGGCGGGGAGGCCGAAGAGCATGGCGTAGTAGCTGTGGTCGGGCGGAAGGCCCGCTTCCTCTTTCAGCGCGGGCACGGATTCCATCGCCCATTTCATGAGCCCGCACCAGACCGTGCCCAAGCCCGCGCACTGCGCGGTCAGCTCGAAGTACGCCAGCGCCAAGGCGACATCCTCCTGCGGACAGGCGGAGTCAGGACTGGCGGAGACGATCAGCAGATGCGGTGCACCGCGGAAGACGATGTCCTCTCCCCGCTCGCGCCAAGCCTCCGCAGCCCCCTGAAAATAACTCAGCGTGTGCTCCGGAAGCGAACCCGCCTTGACCGCCTCCGCGATCAGGCGATAGGCCTTATCGCGAAACCGCCGCATGGCCTCACGATCGTCGATGACGGAAAAGGTCAGCGCCATCCGGTTCACCCCGGTGGGAACGTTTCCGAGCACCTCCAACAGCTGACGCAGCAGGTCGGGACTCACGTTCTCGTCGCGGTACTGGCGCACGCTGCGACGCCCGCGGACGAGGGAGATCATATCGCCAAGAGAGGGAAACGAATCATCCTTGAGCGGCACGCTGTTTGATGGAGCGAGCCCGAAGATCGAGACCGCCGCCGCCGGGCAAACGGCCAGGCAGTGCTGGCAGCGGATACAGCGGGCCTCATCCTCGGCCTGAACATGAGGAACACCTGCGTCGCCTTGTTTGATGATCTTGGCAACGCAGTCGCGCACGCATTGGCCACACTGCGTGCATTTGGTCTCGTCCACAACAAACTGAATCATCTCTGTCCTCCGCTATTATGATGTCCACACGGCGCATCGGAAATCGAGCCGCAGACAAGAGTGCCAAGGGAACGGCCTTCTGTGAAGCACAAACACTGAGCACGCGGGGACAGACAAAGCTCGATCATCGCGTTTTTCAGCGGACAGCGGCTCAAAGCTCCGTTAGACTATCCGCCATGAAACGCTTGCGCTTTAACGCCGCCGTGCTCACCGCCGGAGCCTGGGTTTTCGCCTCCGCCGCTCTGGCCCAGAAAACGGAGACCTTTCGGGGCGAGGGCGTCCCCGCACCCAACCCCGTCCCAGCAAAAATCACGCTGGACGCTTACATTTTTCCCGGCTGGTACCGCGACACCGGGCGCGGCGACCATCCCTACCGCACGCACGACGAGGACAGCGAGTGGCACACCTATCGGATCACGAAGGAAGTCGAGGGCACGTGGAGCGGCACGCTGCGCACCCTGCGCTTCGACTTCGGCTCCGTTGGCGACACGATTCTGATCGACTGGATCAGAATTGACGCGAAAGCACAAAAGCCTTAGGGCACTCCTTCCATCGATCCGCTGGGATTGAGTGCGTTTGAAGACGTCAAGCGCCCTGTCGGCTCAGGTGCCGTTTCACAATGTCCCGCGCGATCTCGGTCGCCGCGTTCGGATACCCGATTTTCAGGGCGCAGCGGCTCATGCGGGACAATCTTCCCTTGTCTTTGAGGAGGCTTTGGATTTTGTATCCGGCATCGGCGATATCGAACAGACGTGCGGCCGCGCCCGATTCGAGCAGATATTCGCAGTTGCGCTGTTCCTGCCCGGGAATGGGGTCGACGATGAGCATCGGCTTGCCCTTGGCCAGAACTTCGGAAGCCGTCATTCCTCCGGGTTTGCTGACGATCAGGTCTGCGGCGTCCATGAGTTCGTGGATGTTGTTCACGAAGCCAAAAACCGTCACGGGAATCGTCAGGTCGCGCGCCACCATTTCCGCACGCGTCTTCAGCTCTTGGTTGGAACCCGCGACCACGAGCAACCGACAATCGACTCGCGCTTCGCCGATCGCCTGAATCAATTCCGCCGCGGGTCCGACCCCAACCCCGCCGCTGAGAATGAGCACGACGGGCCGGTCATCGTCGATCATCAGCCATTGACGCGCCGCCGCGCACGGCTGCCGCTGCGCAAAAACGGGGTCGATGGGAATGCCGTTGACCGACACCCGTTCCGAAGGCTGGCCATACCGCAGAAGCTGTCGGCGGGCGTCTTCCGAGGCGACGTAGTAGCAGCCGACATTCTCCATAACCCAAAGCGCATGCACGGCGAAGTCCGTCACCGCACAGAAGAGAGAGGCTGCGGTTTTGCCTTTGCGGATTCGAGCCGCAATGATTTCCAGAGGCATGAAATGCGTGCACACAACAATGTCTGGTGCAAACTTGCGGTAGAATCGAGAGAACTCGATCGTGTTGGCCTTGTTCACAAACGAAAGAATGCGTTGCCGCTGGGGATCCAACGCCTTCTTGTCGGAGTGGGCATACATGTACCCCCACAGTTCGGGCACTTTTTTGACGACATCGAGATAGCGTTCGCCGTAGGTCTTTTTGAAAGCTGGCGATGTGAAATCGAGAATGTCCAAGACTTCGACGGCCGCGTCGGGGCAGACCGCACCCAAGCCTTTTCCCAAGGCCTGTGCGGCGCGCTTGTGCCCGGCCCCCGCCGATGCGTGCAGAATCAGAATCTTCATCGCTATCTCCCAAGAGGTCTTCGGCCGGAGCCCTCCGCGCTTGTCATGCTAGCGCCACGCGGTTGAAGTGACTCGCGGCGCTGCCGTTCAGAACGAAAATCACGTTTTGACGTTTTAGCGTTTCAGTTTACCGCAAAGCGCCCGTTGTGGAAACCTTGAGGAAGCCAGCGAATTGCTACCTCCGCAGGATTTTCGCAGCAACGTCTGTGGCGATGGGGCCGGGGTTGAGCGTGAGCGTGCCGCCGGCGGCGTGCAAGGTCTCGCGGCGCAGCGGCCGGCCCTTCCACGTCTCCCACCACTCCACCGTGTAGTCGCCGTCGGCGAAGCCTTCGAGCGCATAGGCTGCCGCAGGGAACGGGACGATCTCCTCCGCGTGGCGGGCATGGTTGACCCACGTGCTGTCGCCGTTCTGAATCCACGCCACGGCCGCGTGTGGCGACGCCAGCGCGTAGCAGACCACGTCCTGCCGCTCGCGCGTGCGGCAGCCCGCGAACGTGTAGCTCGGCACGGACACCCAGTCGGCGCCGTGGTTCTCCACGCGGATGCGGTGTGCGCCGGCCTTGATCGGCACGCTCACGTCGGCGTCGTAGACCGACTCCCACAGCTTCCACTGCGCCACGTACTGCCACGACTTGCCCTGTCCCTCGCCGCACGGCAACGGTTTCTCCAGCGCCTGTTGACCGTCGACGAAAACGCTGAGCAGCCCGGAGCTGGAGACTTTGTCCACATGGACCACGAAAGCGCCGTCGGCGGGATAGGTCACCTCGAAGGTCGGCGGATTCACGAGGTCGGGGTGGCCGCCGCCGTGCAGGAGCGACAGCAGCTCGCCGGTGTTTGAGACGGAGCCGTCGTCCGCAACGACAAAACGGTTCGCGGCCGCCTTGCGGAACTCGCTGCGCGTGAGCGCCACGGCGTCGCGGTACGAGGGACGCGCGGGCCGCATCGCGGGCGGCGGCGGCGTCACCTTGACCTGCCGCCAAGCTTCGGTTCCGAAGGGCAGGCCATCGACGAAGTTCCGCACGGCGCGGAAATGGAAGTAGAGGTCCTTGGGCTCGATGTAGTTCTCGTGCCACCACGGCATGGGCGTGCCGCAGCCGCCGCTGGCGATGGCGGCCCACGCGGCGTTGTGGATGGCGCGGCCCGTGGGGTCGGCGTCCGGCGAGAAGTTGTGGCTGCGGATGCCGAACTCGGCGAAGAGGTGCGGCTTCCGAAAGCCGTTCCACTGCGTGAGGCAGTAGTCGTGCGTCTCGAGCGCCACGTTGAAATCGTTGTTCGCGTAGCTGTGCGTCTGCACGACGCTCAGCTCGGGGATCTGCCAGCACGCGGCGGGGCCGGTCTTCGACCACCAGCTCGTGGAGATGAGGTGGCCGTAGGGATCGAGCGCCGCCAAGGCCGCGGCCATCTCGCGGTGCCACGCGATGATCTCGTCCTGCTTGGCGTCCGCCCAGCCCTCGAACTCGTTGCCGAACTCCCAGCACAGCACGTGCGGGCTGTAGCCCCAGCGGGCGACCGTGTAGCGCAGGCGCTTGTGGTAATACGCTTTGGCCTCCGCGTTCGTAAACCATTCGCCGGCTTTTTTGCAGGGTCCGCCCTGCGCCACGTTGAACGGGTTGCCCGGCCAACCCTCTTCGCGGAAGTCCTGGTGCGTGTCCATGCACAGCAGGTAGTACAGGCCGAGGCGGTCGGCGTCCTCCAGCAGCCAATCGAGCTTGGCGGCCTGGGGCTGGCGGTACCAGCCGAGCTTGGGCTCCCACTCCAGGCCTAGTCCGGATTTGGAGAGCCACCAGCGGTTCCAGTTCTCGCCGTTGGCCGCCATCTTCTCGAGGATGTCCTGCACCGACATGGCGTTGCTGCTCTGGAAAATGGGCACGTTGTGGCCGATCGGCACAAAGCCCGCGCCGCTGTCGTGCGCAAGGTAGTGCGGATCGGCCTGGCTCACGCGAACGAAGCCCTTGGCCCGCGGGTCGGGCGTCACCTGGATCGGGCGCGGCAGCTCAAAGCGTTTTTTGCCGCTGCGGTCGCGCGCCGTGAGCGCGACGCGCAGGGGGCCCGGCTCCGTGGCCGCGAGACGCACCTTCCACTGGCCTTCGCCCGAGGGAATCATCACGTCCTCGACGCCATCCCTCTCGTGGCTCTGCGGCACGAGGAAGAAGCCGGGCTGGGTGTAGGTTTTTCCGGAAGCCGTGGTGACCGTCGCGTCGAGCGCCACGTCGTCGGGGTCGTAGGGGTTATCCCACGAGCCGCTGAGCGCGACGTCGATCTCGCACTTGCCGTAGAGCGCCACGCGGTCGGGCGATCGGGCCGAGAGGGCGAGCGGTGCGCGGCCGGTCACAACCGGCCGCAGGATTTTCGGCATCGCCGCAAAGCCGAACGAGGCCAGCACGGTCGCCTGTTTTCCGAGCTCGAAATCGTTGGCCTTCGACAGCTTCATCTCAACCGCATGGTTGTCTTGCGCCACGCGCGAGCGCAAGTAGCAGAGGCCCTCGCCGCCGAAGAAGATCGACGCTCCCGCCTCGGGGCCGATGAACGTTCGCTTGAAAATCCCCTCCACCGGCTTTCCGACGGAAGCGTCGCCGGTCGGAAACAGATACACCCTGCGCGCGTCGTTCGTCGCGACCGGCGTGTAGGCGACGGCCCAGATGCCGTCGGTGAGCCGGAGCGCGGCGGTCTTCTCAAGGTCCAGGCGCGCGTCGACGTGGGCGCTGCGCGGCGTCAGCGTCAGCGAGTAGCGAATGGGCGGCGCGCCGTCGCGCGCCCCCCAGAGTCCGCGCAGGCGCAGCGAACCGTCCGCCTGCACGTCGTTCGACTCGACTTGCCCCGCTTCCAGCCGCTCGTAGATCCACGCGTCGTGCCAGAGGAAAAAGGCGAACGCCAGCGGCGGCTGTCCGTTGGCCCGAAGGCTGAGGCTGCCGCGAGCATCGCAGGAAAACGTGCCTTCGCCGAACGTCAAGACTCGGTTTTTTCCTTCGCTGGTCCACGCCGGCGCTGCCGCGCACGAAAGCGTCAAAGCAACGGTCAAGGTCCACAACGAGAGACACAGGCCCCGCGGTAAGTGTTTCATGTTTTCTTTTAATACCACGTCTGGCTCCGATAATAAAGCCCAGAGAAGTGTCGTTCTTTCAAGTATTAACGCAAAAAAACGTATTTTTTTATCATTCGGCTATTGACATCTGCCCATAAAACGAGTATTTTTTCACCATCAATTACGAAACGGCTGATTTTTTTCATCGTCTCTATGACCCTGGGTTTC
>Ga0116170_10006645_pt1 | contig 10090 bp, 7 predicted proteins | sample AD_JPNHW1_MetaG_FD_89797 | JGI IMG/M metagenome (GOLD analysis project Ga0116170, IMG submission 89797) | Active sludge microbial communities of municipal wastewater-treating anaerobic digesters from Japan - AD_JPNHW1_MetaG | ecosystem: Engineered > Bioreactor > Anaerobic > Digestate | place...
ACACACACAAGCTGCCTCGCCTGCTTGTCTGACCTTGCCGTGTCTGCAGTCGAATGTCTGGCCAGGAATGCGAGCGCAGACAGTACAAGTCGTACGGCGAGGTTGCGTCACAACGCCAGGCGGATTTCTTACAGCGGTTCGATACCCGCCGCCTGCGGCATATCCAGAAAACTTTGCAGAATCACCTGCGCCGCCACCTGATCCAGCGCCGGCTTTTGCCGGCGGCCGCGCAGGCCGGCGTCGTTCAGCTGCACTTCGGCCACCTGCGAGCTGTGGCGCTCGTCCACCAGCCACACCGGCAAGCCAAAGCGCCCATGCAGGCGCTGGGCAAATTTGCGCGCCAGCCGGGTCATCTCGTGCGGGGTGCCGTCGGCGTGGGTGGGCAGGCCCACCACCAGCGCGGCGGGCGACCATTCCTGAATCAAGACGCCGATGCGGGCAAAGCGCTGGTCGTTGCTGTCACCAGTGATGGTTTCCAGTGGATGGGCAATCGCCACTTCGGTATTACCCAAGGCCACGCCAATACGCGCCTGGCCAAAGTCAAAGCCCAGCAAAGCGCCTTGCGGCAGCGCAACATCAGGCATGGCCGGCCTCGCCCGACAGTGCCAGCGGGTCAAAGCCCAGCAATTGCATGGCAGCGCGGAAGCGATCCTGCGCCGGCAGATCAAACACGCAATCCAGATTGGCCGGCACCGTCAGCCAGGCGTTCTGTGCCAGCTCTTGTTCCAGCTGACCGGCGCCCCAGCCGGCGTAACCCAGCGTCACCAGCATGCGGTAAGGCCCCTCGCCCTGGCTGACCGCCACCAGAATATCGCGCGAGGTGGTCAAGCCGGTGTCGTCCGAGACGGCCAGCGTGGAGTTCCAGTTGTCCAGCGGCTGATGCAGCACAAAGCCACGGTCGGTTTGCACCGGCCCGCCCAGGTACACCGGCTGTCCGGGCAGCTCACCTGGCGGCAAGGAGAGGTCGATCTGGTCGAATAGTTCGCCCAGCGAGACTTCGGCAGGGCGGTTGACCACCACACCCATCGCCCCGTGCTCGTTGTGCTCGCACAGGTAAACCACCGTACCGGCAAAGTTCGGGTCGGTCATATTGGGCATGGCGATCAGGAAGTGATCGGTCAAAGAAAATTCATCCATGTCAGCATTATGGCATAGGCTGCTGCGCTTGCGGCGCGCGCTGACCTGGTTTTCGTTACAATCACGCATTCCTGAATTTCCTGTGGCACTGTGAAGCTTTCGTGCGCCTGACTCATCTGAAACTGGCCGGGTTCAAATCCTTTGTGGACCCGACCACCATCCCCGTGCCCGGCCAACTGGTGGCCGTCATCGGCCCCAATGGCTGCGGCAAATCCAATGTGATCGACGCCGTGCGCTGGGTGCTGGGCGAATCCTCGGCCAAGCAACTGCGTGGTGAATCCATGCAGGACGTGATTTTTAACGGCTCGTCCACCCGCAAGCCGGTCAGCCGCGCCTCGGTCGAACTGGTGTTCGACAATAGCGAAGGCCGCGCCAGCGGGCCGTGGGGGCAATTTGCCGAAATCTCCATCAAGCGCGTGTTGACCCGCCAGGGTGAATCCAGCTACTGGATCAACCAGCAACAAGTGCGCCGGCGCGACATCGCCGATTTGTTTCTGGGCACTGGCGTCGGCGCCAAGGGCTATGCGGTGATCGAGCAGGGCATGATCTCGCGCATCATCGAGGCGCGCCCGGAAGAACTGCGCGCCTACCTGGAAGAAGCCGCCGGCGTGTCGCGCTACAAAGAGCGCCGCCGGGAAACCGAATCGCGCCTCTCCGACACCCGCGACAACCTCGCCCGCATCGAAGACATTCGCCAGGAGCTGGAGCGGCAAACCGAAAAACTGCTGGAGCAGGCCGAAGTCGCCCAGCAATACCACGGCCTGCGCGACGCGCTGACCCACAAGCAAAACCTGCTGGCCATGGCCCGCCGCCGCGACGCGCAACAGGCCGAGGCCAAGGCGCGCGCCGAGCTGGCGCGGCTGGAAGCCGAGCTGGAGGGCATGAGCAGCCAGGGCACTGAACTGGACGCCCGGCTAGAAGCCGCCCGCGAGGCGCATTTTGCCGCCACCGACGCCGTGCACCAGCGCCAGGCCGAACAAGCCGAAGCCAGCGCGCAGCTGGCGCGGCTGGAAGAACAACAACGCCACCGCCGCGACACCGCCAGCCGCCTGCAACGCGACCTGGACGGCGTGCGCCAGGAGCTGGCCGGGCTTAGCCAGCAAGAGCGCCAGCTCAACGACGAAATCGAACACTGGGAAGACCAACTCGAAGAAGCCCGGCTGGCCGCCGAAGAAGCCGCCCTGGCCCACGATGGCGAAGACGACGGCGTGCCGGCCGCCGAGGCGCTGTTCCGCCAGGCGGACGAAGCGCTGAACACCCTGACCCGCCGCCAGGCCGAGCTGACCCGTCAACGCGATCTGGCCCGCCAGCAGGCGCAACACGCCGAAACCGCACTGCGCCGCCAGGCCGAGCGCCGCGAGCGCCTGCACGACGAGGCGCGCCGCCTGAGCGGCGAAGACAGCGAGGCGCTGAGCCTGGCCCGCGAAGCCCTGGCGCAAGCCGAAACCGAGGCCGAGCAAGCGCGCGAAGTCACCCAGCAGGCCGAAGCCGCGCTGGAGCAACTGACCCGCCAGCGCCAGGAGCGCCAAGCCCTGCACACCCGCCAGCGCGACGCGCTGACCCGGCTGCACGCCGACCTGACCGCGCTGGACAAACTGCTGGCGCAAGCGGCGCGCGCCGGGCGCGGCGAAGCCTGGCTGGCCGAACATGGCCTGGCCGGGCAGGCGCCGCTGTGGCGGCAACTGGACATCCAGCCCGGCTGGGAAACCGCCGTAGAAGCCGCCCTGGCGCCGCTGTTGTCGGCGCGCGCGGTGGACGACTGGCCCAGCGACGCCCCGCCCAGCCGGCTGGCGCTGCTGGCCCGCCACGCCGACGAACCGGCCGCCGAAGCCGAACCGCTGCCCTTGCCCACCCTGGCCAGCAAGCTCAGCCTGCGCGCGCCCGAGCTGACTGGCGCGCTGGCCGACTGGCTGCGCGGCGGCTATGTGGTGGACAGCCTGGACGAGCTATACCGCTGGCAGGCGCGGCTGGGGCCGGGCCAGTGGCTGGTGTGCCGCGACGGCCACCGCGCCATGGGCGCCAGCGTGGCCTATTGGGCGGCGGACGCCGACAGCGGCATGATCGGCCGCCAGGCCGAGCGCGAACGGCTGGCCGCCGAACACGAGGCGCTGGCGCCGGAGGTCACCGCCCTGGGCGAGGCCTGCGCCGCGCTGGACGCCGAATTGCACGACCAGCAACAGGCGCTGCGGCAACTGCGCCAGCACGCCGCCAGCGCCGAACAGGCGCGCGCCCAGGCCGCGCTGCACTGCGCCCGCCAGGAACACACCCAGGCTCAGCACGCCGCCCGCCGCACCGCCATCGACGAGGAACAAGCCCGGCTGGACGAAGAAGCCGAACAAGAACACGCCAGCATCGAGCACGCCAATCTGTTGGCCGAAGAAGCCGAGCTGCAACTGGACGAACTCAGCCTGGCGCTGGAGCAAGCCCAGGTGCGCCGGCTGGACGCAGAAACTGGCCTCACCCTGGCGCGCACCCGCAGCCGCGAGCTGGAGCGCCACGCCCAGGAGGCGCGCTTTGCCCTGTCCACCGCACAAAACCGCCTGAATGAGCTGGAACACCGCCGCGACGACCTGAGCGAGCGCCGCGACACGCTGAACGAGCGCCAGGAAAACCTGGTGATCGAGCAAGACAGCCTGATCCAGAGCGATCTGGACGAGCTATTGCAAAGCGCGCTGATTGTGCGCGATGAATGCGAAGAAAAACTCATCGCCGCCCGCGACGCCGCCAACCACGCCACCGAGCTCTTGCGCCAGCTCACCCAGGCCCGCCAGCAGGTGGACGGCGCGCTGGACCCGCTGCGCGACGCCATCAACGACTGGCGGCTGAAAAGCCAGGAAGCGCTGCTGACCGTGGAGCGCTTTGACGAAGAACTGCGCAACGCCGAGGCCGACGAAACCGCGCTATTGGCCGACCTCACCGACGCGGTGAAAGCCTCCGGTCTGGTGGGCGAAATCGGCAAGCTCACCCAGGCCATCACCGGCCTGGGCGCGGTCAACCTGGCGGCGCTGGACGAACTGACCGCCGCGCGCGAACGCCACGACTACCTGGCCGAGCAAGCCGCCGACCTGACCGCCGCCATGGACACCTTGCTGGAAGCCATCGCCAAGATGGACGGCGAAACCCGCGACATGCTGCAAAGCACGTTTGACCAGGTCAACGCCTCGATGCGCGAGCTGTTCCCGCTGCTGTTTGGCGGCGGCCGCGCCGAGCTGACGCTGACCGGCGAAGACCTGCTGGACGCTGGCGTGCAGATCATCGCCCAGCCGCCCGGCAAAAAGAACTCCACCATTCACCTGCTGTCTGGCGGCGAAAAAGCCCTGACCGCGATGAGCCTGGTGTTTTCGCTGTTCCGCCTCAACCCGGCGCCGTTCTGCTTGCTGGACGAAGTGGACGCCCCGCTGGACGACGCCAACACCGGGCGCTTTTGCGAGCTGGTCAAACGCATGGCCGACCGCACCCAGTTTTTGTACATCAGCCACAACCGGCTGACCATGGAAATGGCCGAACAGCTGATCGGCGTGACCATGCAGGAACAGGGCGTCAGCCGCATTGTGGCGGTGGATATTGTCGAAGCGCTGAAAATGCGCGAACAGTAAGCGCCGCGCACAAATCACCTGGTGTTGTAGCCCTTGGCGTGGCGGTATGTCTTGTGTTGTTTGCGGACTGGGTTTGGTGAGTGCGCGGCTCCTGCGCAGTCCTTTGCTCCCCTGCCCAAGGCGGGGCAAAGCAAGCTGGCAGGCCATCAATTCAAACTATCGTTCGATAGAAAAATACTATTTATTGAAACCCATCCATTGCTTGAATAAAATACTAGACTATTGTCCCGGAACGCCCCGCCCGCCGCGCGGCTTCCCGCCTTGCGCCCAGCCATCCGCCCGGCGCGGCGCATCTCTTGCCACTCTGCACCCAACAGGACCGCACACATGAGCACCCCACGCCACAGCCGCCTCTTGATCCTGGGCTCCGGCCCCGCTGGTTACACTGCCGCCGTCTACGCCGCGCGCGCCAACCTCAATCCGGTGATCATCACCGGCCTGGCGCAAGGCGGCCAACTGATGACCACCACCGAAGTGGACAACTGGCCGGCTGATGCCCAAGGCGTGATGGGCCCGGAGCTGATGCAGCGTTTTCAGCAGCACGCCGAGCGCTTTGGCACGGAAATGATCTTTGACCATATCCACACTGCCGCGCTGACCGAAAAACCCATCCGTCTGGTCGGCGATTCGGGCGAATACACCTGCGACGCGCTGATTATCGCCACGGGCGCCTCTGCCCAGTATCTGGGCCTGCCGTCGGAAGAGGCCTTTATGGGCCGTGGCGTGTCCGCCTGCGCCACCTGCGATGGGTTTTTCTACCGCAATAAAGACGTTGCCGTGATTGGCGGCGGCAACACCGCCGTGGAAGAAGCGCTGTATCTGGCCAATATCGCCCGCCACGTCACCGTGGTGCATCGCCGCGATAAATTCCGCAGCGAAAAAATCCTGGCCGACAAGCTGATGGCGCGCGTGGCCGAAGGCAAGGTCACCCTGGCGATGAACCACACCCTGGACGAAGTGCTGGGCGACGCCAGCGGCGTGACCGGCATGCGCATCAAGTCCACCGACGACGGCGCCACCCGCGACATCGAGCTGGCCGGCGTGTTTGTCGCCATCGGCCACAAGCCGAACACCGAGCTGTTTGTCGGCCAGCTGGACATGGACAATGGCTATCTGGTGACCCGTGGCGGCCGTGACGGCAACGCCACCGCCACCAATCTGCCGGGCGTGTTCGCCGCCGGCGATGTGCAGGATCATATCTATCGTCAGGCGGTCACCAGCGCCGCGTCCGGCTGCCAGGCTGCGCTGGACGCCGAACGCTACCTCGACCAGCTGTAAGCACGGCGCGCGGGGCGGCGGCGATGGCGGGCAAAGCAGCCAAGGGGCAGGCGTTCAAGGACGCCTTGCGCCCGCTGCGCCGCGCCCTGCCCAAGGCGACGCCAGCGCATATCGCCCCGCCGCCGCCCGCCCCCGAGCCGGAGCCGGTGTTCAGCGAGCTGTTTGCCGATGTGCAGCCGCTGAAAACCGACAACCGCTATCCACACCGTTTGCCGGCCCCGCCGCACTGGCCGCGCCACAGCGCCGCCCAGGCGCACGCCAACCCACGCCCCAATGCGCATATCACCGACAGCATGGTTGGCTGGTTTGAGCCAGCCACCATCGACCCCAGCTTTGTGCGCGCCGGCATGCAGCGCCACACCCTGAAAAAACTGCGGCAAGGCCATTGGCCGGTGGTGGCCGAGCTGGATTTGCATGGCTTGTCCCGCTTTGACGCCCAGCAGCATCTGGCCGTGCTCTTGCACCGCGCCCGCCAGCATGGCCAGTGCTGTGTGCGGGTGATTCACGGCAAGGGGCTGGGCTCGCGCGAGGGGCTGCCGGTGCTCAAGCAGGTGATCCGCACCTGGCTGCGTCACCATCCGCATGTCTTGGCGTTTTGTGAGGCCGACGACGCCCAGGGCGGCGCGGGAGCCTTGCTGGTGTTGTTGCGGCGGGACAGTGAGGGGCTGGGGCCAGACGGCGGGTAAGCCTGACCACGACGGACAAAAACCGCCAGAACAGAAGGTTACTGAACACACAGACTACATTGTTACAGACCGTGTGCACAGGCAGATTTTTTGAGTGGCGCCCAAGGTCTGGGGCTGTCGCCCGCCTGGGCAAATCGTCCGTGCCAAAAGCCATGCGCCCGCCCCGGATAAACGGGAGCGGGCGCATGGCTTTTGGGTGTTCTTACAGGGAAGGAGGGCCGCCCTCTGCCAGTAGTTGGGCAATCTGGGCTGCCTTGCCGCGTTCACCTGCTTCACGCGCTGTTTCGTATACGGGGTTGCTGCAACGCGCCGGTTGGCCGGTGAGGGCATCAATAATGCCGCAATCCTGGCAGGCTTGTTCGCCGGGGGCGCGTTGTCCTTGATCACAGAAAGCAGAGTCGGGGGCGGTCATACGTGTTATCAGCCTCAAGCAAGTGATGATACGGCGCGGCGGGCGAATCCGGGTCACACGGCCCGCGCCACTTGAATCCCTGATGGATATGGCCAGGCAGGTTGGCTATCAGCCATTCCTGTTCCTGATGAAATCAGAGTGATTTGCAGTGTAGAGCATTTCCGGAAAATTACCATGTCTTTGTGCGCTGAAGCGCACTGCCTACCGGACAGACAACACGCCGCCCGGGAGGCTGGCTCCGGGGCGGCGTGTATGACATGGCCACATCCGCGTGGTGATGTGGCCATGTCGAACGGCGGCTGATTGCTGGCGCGTGTGCTGGCACAAACCGCCAGGGGGTGGCTTACTTGCTGGCCGCCGGCTTGGCATCCTTCACCGGGCTGGCGCCGCCCGGCAGGATTTGCTGCACTTTCAGCACGGTCAGCGCTTGATTCAGCTGGTTGTCGGTTTTCGGGTTGGGGTCGCGCGGATTGGCCGGCTCGTCCTTGCTGTCTCCCTTGGATTTGTCGTCACGCGGCTTGGCGGCGGGTTTGTCCGCCTTGGGCGCGGCTTCCGGCTTGCTGTCCTTGTCGCCATTCGGGTTGCTCAGATGGTGTTCAAGGTCGGCTTCGCGGATGCGCAGCGACGGCGTTGCCGCACCGCCGCTCAGCGTGGCTTCTTCCACCACCACATCCGGGGTGATGCCGGTGGCCTGGATCGAGCGGCCATTCGGGGTGTAATAGCGGGCCGTGGTCAGCTTGATGCCACCCTGGTTGCCCAGCGGCAACACCGACTGCACCGAGCCCTTGCCAAAGGTTTTCACCCCCACCACCACCGCGCGCTTGTGGTCTTGCAGCGCGCCGGCGACGATTTCCGAGGCCGAAGCGGTGCCGCTGTTGACCAGCACCACCAGCGGCAGGGTTTTGACTTCAGCCGGGGTGCGCTGGAAGTAATCCTGCTTGCTTTGCTCGCGCATATAGTTGGCCGGGGTGGCGGTCAGCCGCATCTTGGCGTCCGGCGCGCGCCCGTCGGTGTACACCACCAGCGCATCCTTGGGCAGGAAGGCGGCGGACACGCCCACGGCGCTATTGAGCAGGCCACCCGGATCATCGCGCAGGTCCAGCACCAGGCCCTTGAGCGGCTTGGCGTTTTCTTTGTACAGCGCTTCCAGCGCCTGCGCCAGATTCTCTGTGGTGTGTTCCTGGAACTGGGTGATGCGGATATAGCCGTAGTCGGCTTCCAGCATCTTGAACTTCACGCTCTTGGTCTTGATCACCGCACGGGTCAGCGGCACCACCAAGGGCTTGCTTTCGCCCTTGCGCGCCAGGGTCAGCGTGACCTTGGTGCCCGGCTTGCCGCGCATGCGCTTGACCGCTTCGTTGATGCTCAGGCCGCGCACCGATACCTCGTCGATCTTGACGATCAAGTCACCCGACTTGATGCCGGCGCGAAACGCCGGGGTGTCTTCGATGGGGGCGATGACTTTCACCAGGCCGTCTTCCGAGCCGATTTCAATGCCCAGCCCGCCAAACTCGCCCTGGGTGCCTTCGCGCAGTTCTTTGAAGGCTTCCGGGTCGAGGTAGGACGAGTGCGGATCCAGCCCGGACAGCATGCCGTTGATCGCCTCGGTGATCAGTTTTTTGTCTTCCACCGGCTCGACATAATCCTGCTTGATGCGGCCAAACACCTCGGTGAAGGTGCGCAGCTCGGTCAGCGGCAGGGTGGTGGCGTTGGCCGGTTCTTTGTCGGCCATGGCATTGATGCTCAGGCTGAGAATGGCGCCAGCCACGGCGCCAGCGCTGACCAAGGCCATTTTTTGCAGAGTGTGCATAGTTCTCCCCGGCGCTGCCGGTGTGTTCTTCAAACTGCGCAGCCCGATTCAGCATGGGGGCGGGCTGCGCCGATGGATTACGATTGTGCCCAGCTCAAGGGGTTGAGCGGACGGCCCAGGTGGCGGATTTCGAAATATAGCCCGGTTTCGCTGCCGCCGCCGGAAGCGCCGGTGGTGGCCACGGTGTCGCCAGCGCGCACCTTGTCGCCAGTGGATTTCATCAGCGCCTCGCCACTGCCGTATACGGTCATATAGCCGCCGCCGTGATCCACAATCAGCATATTGCCAAAACCGCGCAGCCAGTCGGCGTACACCACGCGGCCATCGGCCACGGCGCGCACCGGCTGACCGCCACCTGCGCGGATAAACACGCCTTTCCAGGTCATGCCCTCGGCGCGCGCAGCGCCAAAGCGGCCGGTGATTTCGCCGCGCACCGGCAGCCGGAGCTTGCCTTGCAGGCTGGCAAAAGCGCGGCCAGAGCTGGAATCATCGGCAACGTCATCCACCGCTTTGGCTGGCGGTTCGGCTTTAGGTTCCGCCTTGGGCGGTGGCGGAGGCGGCGGCGCGGGTTCGGGCGGCGGCGCCGGCTTGCCGGCCTTGGCGGCAGCTTGCGCGGCGGCCAGATCGCGGGCGTGGCGGGCCTTGGCCTCGCGCTCGGCGGCTTCGCGCTGCGCCTTGGCTTCACGTTCCGCCTTGGCCTTGGCTTCGCGCACGGCCTGTTCATGCTTGGCCTGCGCCAGCTTGCGCGCCTCTTCGGCCTTGCGCGCGGCTTCGCGGCGTTGGGCTTCCAGTTCGCGGTTGATCTTGTCGATCAGGGCATTGATGCGTTGTTCGTCAGCTTGCAGCTTGCCCAACTGCTGGCGCTGCTGCTGAATCTGATTGGACAGCTGGCTAACCACCTGCTGGCGGTTTTCTTTTTCCTTGACTAGCTTTTGCTTGTGCTCGACACGCGAAGCGGCGATGTCATCCAGCTTGGCTTTTTCGGTTTCCAACTGGCCGGACAATCTCTCCAGCTCGGCCAGCTGGGTTTTCAGCTGCTGGCCGACTTGCTGCTGCGCCTGGGCAATCTTGCGATAGTACGCCAGATCGCGCTGGGTTTGATTGGGGTCTTGCTGGTTCAGCAGCACGGTCAAGGCGTCGTTCTGGCCATGACGGTACTGGGCGTTCAGAA